>Ga0247825_10000326_pt1 | contig 29662 bp, 20 predicted proteins | sample 13C_Vanillin_Day_FD_194413 | JGI IMG/M metagenome (GOLD analysis project Ga0247825, IMG submission 194413) | Soil microbial communities from agricultural site in Penn Yan, New York, United States - 13C_Vanillin_Day48 | ecosystem: Environmental > Terrestrial > Soil > Agricultural land | place... | reverse complement strand
GTAGAAGCCATCGCATGTTGGGTTTTCATGCTCGTTCGAAAAAAACGCAACAACAGAGAGTCGCGGGTTGCCATCCTTGGATTTGGGTTCAAAGCCATGTAGCTGTCCTTGGCGCAAAATGAAGAGGATGTCCTTCTCGGAGATCCTTGTGTCGAACGTGTGATTGTGGAGTACGACGATGTACTGGATGCTCTCCGGCGGATATCGATGGTCTTCCACAAAGGAAGGAAGAGAACAGTGCTTGGCCTCTCCCGTAGGGTCGGGACCTGTTTGATCTGTCAGAAGGCTGATTTCGTATTTGTTATCTGGCGTGTAGTACATCCAGGCGCAGTATTCAGTCGCGACACGCCTGCGCAAACTGAACACCTCTTGCTGCTCGCGAAGAGCTGTGTCAGGGGGCCTTTGCCCAGCGCTTGAGCGGGGTTTCGTGAAAATCTTCCTGCAAGCTGCGAGCAACGCCTGTGCTCGGGAGTCGAAGGGACCGAGCATGGGGCCCGGAATGCTCTTCAGTCGCGGCGCTCCAGGTGGAGGGCGCGCGATATCGGCATCAATTTCCTCTGTGTTGGGCGCGAAGGCCTTGGAGGAGGAGCACCCCAGAATGGCACAAACTGCCAGGCTGAGGAGGTGCCGCCGCGATCGCACTGGTCGACGCATGAGAGGGGATGGTGGCATCCTCATCGCCAAGAAGCAATCCGGAGCTCTTCCATGCGCAGAGCTGGACTGCTCATGTAAAGTGTATCTCTCCAAACCGAGTCATCCGTTTAATCGTATTAAGAGATGGCTGCTCTGCAAACGGCCGGAACCCAGGACATCTATGTCGCTCGCAAGGCACGCCCGGCCCGGCGCGGCCCGCGCTCACCTTCGTGCAGCGCGACGGCCCCGTTGACGAGCACCGCGAGCACTCCCGTGGCGTAGGCAAAGGGCTGCGTGTATGTGGCCTGGTCCGCCACTGTCGCTGGGTCGAACACCACGACGTCCGCCGCCATCCCGGCCTTCAGCTGTCCGCGGTCCTTCAGCCGCATGCGCGAAGCCGGGTAGCCGGACAGCTTGTGGACGGCCTGCTCGAGCGTCAGCACCTTCTTCTCGCGCACGTACAGGCCGAGCACGCGGGGGAACGTCCCGAGCGAGCGCGGGTGAGGGTGCCCACGGCGCGCAGGGCCGTCGAGCGCCACGGCGGAGCCGTCGCTCGCCGCCATCCAGAGCGGGTGCGCGACGAGGCGGGTGAGGTTGTCTTCGTTCATTGCGAAGCCCACCATGCCCACGTCACCGCGGCTGCGCTTCAGAAGGCCCACCGCCGTCTCGTATGGGGAGACGCCGAGCGCCGCCGCGTAGCTGCCGAGCCGCTGGCCCTCCGCGGCCCGGTCCCCCGCGTGCGCCACCGCGGACACCATCACGTTGTCCCAGCCACCGATGCTCTCCACCTTCGCGAGCGCCTCCGCGCGCAGGCGCTCTCCCGTCACCGGGTCCACCAGGCGCTCAAGGAACGCGTCCGCGCCGCCGTCGCGGCTCCATGCCGGGAAGAGGTTGGCGAGCGTCGTCTGGTAGGCGATGTATGGGTAGCGGTCGAAGGAGAGGTCCACCCGCTCCTCGGTGCGCGCCCGCTGGAGCCGGGCGAACACCTGGTCGAGCTTGCCCCAGTTCTTCGGGCCCTGCGTCTTCAGGTGGGAGAGGTGCAGCGGGCAGCCCGCCCCGCGCGCTACGGCAATCGCCTCGTCGATGGCTTCGAGCAGCTTCTCGTCCTCGTTGCGCATGTGTGTCGCGTACGTCAGACCGCGCGCACCGAGCGGGCGGCAGAGCGCGACGAGCTCGTCGAGGGAGGCGAACGCGCCCGGCACGTACTCGAGCCCGGAGGAGGCGCCGCACGCACCCTCGGCGAGCGAGGCCTCCACCAGGGCCACCATCCGCGCGAGCTCCTCGGGCGTTGCGGGGCGGTTCTCCATGCCGATGATCGTCTCCCGCACAGTGCCGAGCCCGACGGTGCTCGCCACGTTGACGGCGGGCGAGAGTGCGTCCACCGCGTCGAAGAACGCGCCCATGCGCTGGAAGTGCCGCTCGGAGTTTCCCGGTGCGCGCGAGGAGCCGTCCTGCCCCACGACGACGGTCGTCACACCCTGGCGGAGGACGGACTCGGCGTTCGGATCGTCGAACAGCGTGCCGTCCGCGTGCGAGTGCAGGTCGATGAAGCCCGGAGCAACGGCGAGCCCGCGGGCGTCGATTCGCTCCCTCGCTGCCGCGCCCGCGAGCGCTCCCACTGCGGCGACGCGGCCGTCCACGATGCCGACGTCCGCCAGCACGCCTGGCGCGCCGGTGCCGTCGTACACCGTGCCGCCCTGGACGAGCACGTCGAAGTGCTCACCACCCGCGGGCCTCTTCTCGCGCCCCGCGCACCCGAGCGCGCCCGCCGAGGCCGCCGCGAGCCCGGCGGTGAGGACGGTGCGACGGGACAACGGCGCGGATGCGTCCGAGGCTGCGAGAGGCTGCTTGCGCGAGGGGGCCATGCCGACCTCTATAGCGCGGCTCGCCAGACCCGGGCCCGCCGGATCCCACCGGTCGCGCCGCGTGTGCTATAAGCGGCCCACGGTCTGCAGCTCACCGAGGCGTCGCCGCCCCGAAAGGGGAGCTAAACCTGCACCTTCACGTCAAACGCACTTATCCCCGTGCCGAGTCGTAAGACGGCGACCATCGACATCCTTTTTGGAACGGCGCACACGAGGATAAGCCATGTCCCGACTCGCCCTCCCACTCGAGGTCGCCGACCTCTCGGCGTTCGCCCGCGCGCTTCGCGACCAGCTCGAAAAGATCGAGCGCAAGCCGAGCCATGTTGAGCTGCTCAACATGCTGTGCCGCGCGGCCGGATTCAGGAACTACCAGCATTTCCGCGCTGACGCGGAGGCCAGGCAACGCCTTGCCGTAGCGCAGGAAGTGAAGCCAGCCCCCGACTATCGGCTGGTCGAAAAAGTCGCGCGGCACTTCGACGGAGAGGGGCGCCTGCTGCGCTGGCCAGCCAAGGCCCCTCATCTGAAGCTCTGCCTGTGGGTGCTCTGGGCGCGCATTCCAAGCGGCCGCATATTCACCGAGCGCGAGATCAGCGACCTGCTGAACCGCTGGCATGTGTTCGGCGATCCCGCCGTGCTGCGCCGGGCGATGTTCGAGGCCGGCCTCGTCGACCGGACACAGGACGGCCGTAAATACCGGCGCATCGAGCAGAAGCCGCCGGTAGAGCTCGGTGCGCTGCTGGCCCATGTGACCACCGTCGCCGCCTGAACGCGCCCCCTGGACTCGGATGTCGCCGGGAATGTCACTTCGTCCGAGGGGATCGTCGTGACGGTCCGATAAGCGGCCACCCGTGATATGCACGGGCCATGGCCGCTTCGCGGAAGTGGATGATCGCCCTTGGCCTTGTGGCAGGGATGGTGGTTGGGGGCATTGGATCGGGAGTTCTCGTCGGCGCGATGGGGTTCTTCGCTGCCAGGAGCGCCGGACAAGAGGCCCGCGAGGGATGGAACCTTGTGCCAGCGGTGGTGGCCGCGCGCGCTCTCGAGCCCGGTGAGAAGCCCTCGCGCGACGCATTCGCCCAGAGGGCCGTGCCCGAGCAGCTCCTCACCGCCTCGGTGGTGAAGCCAGACTCCGTCGCCTACGTGACGGACCAGATGATCACCGTCCCCCTTCATTCGGGCGATCTGGTGCATTGGGGGTTCTTCTCCGTGACCCGGGGGGGCCTCGAGCTGGAGTCGCCGCAGGACTTCAAGATCTGGGAGGCGTGTGAGACGGCGCGCGCCGCCAGCCCTACCGCCGCCAGGCGCGAACGCACACCGGAAGTGATCCGCACCCGTCTCAGCTCTGTCCCGGCGGGGGAGGGCCCGTGAAGCCCTTCCTGCGCTCGCTCCTTGCCGGGCTGGTGATCTCCTCCGCGCTGGTCGCCACGTTCATGGGCATCGGGAGCTGGAAGAGAATCCAGAGGGAACGCGAGGCATGGGCGCTCACCCCCGTGGTCATCGCGTCCAAGAAGATCGCCGTGGGGGAGACGATCACCTTCGAGCTCCTTTCACAGCGTTCGATCCCGGCCCAGTTCGCCACCGGCTCGATGGTGAGACCGGACGAGGTCTCGACGGTGATCAACCGCTCGCCCACTGTGCCGCTGGAGGCGGGAGATCCCCTTCTCTGGGCGGCGTTCGCGGACCACTCCGCCACGGACGCGTGCTTCTCGGCGATCGCCCCCAAGGTCCGGGCTGCCGGAGTCACGGCGCGCCAGGAGACGATCGCCCGCTTCGCGAAGCGGCTAGGTTCCCCTCTGCCGGCGCCCGAGCCTTCTCCTGTGCCGCAGGCGGATGCGTCCGGCAACATCTCGATCGTGGTGCTCACGGCGGACGTCCCCGAGGGCAAGGTGCTCGAGGAGTCGATGCTTGCGGCCGCGGCGTATCCCAAGGAGTGGGTCACCGCGAGCCTCATCCCAGCCGATCGGCTGCGCGAGCTCATCGGCACGCGGACGCTCGTCCCGTTGCAGGCCAAGGACCCCCTGAGGTGGCAGATGCTCGATGACGCGGAGCGGCCGCGGCGTGCCGCCAGCTGTACCCTCGAGGCGTCATCCGCGCAGGAGCAGGCGCGTGACCGCAGCACTCGCGAGGAGAGCGCCGCGTTCGGGCGTGGCAAGGAGGCTCCGCAATGAGACACCTGGTGTTCATGGCAGCCCTCTCGATGCTGGCGTCAGCGTGTGCCGAGGCAGGTGCCGCCGAGCCCCATCCGGACGCCCTGGTGCCCATCGTGGTCGCCGCCCGCGATCTGCCCGCAGGCACGGTGGTGACTTTCGACGACCTCTTGCAGCGCGGCATCCCTGCGCGGCTGGTAACCTCGTCGATCGTCAAGCCCGAGAGCGCCAGCTATGTCGTCCAGCAGCCGCTGATGCTCCCTCTGCTCGCGGGGGATCCTGTGCAATGGTCGTTTTTCCAGCTGAGCCCCAAGGACGTCCATGAGGCCTGCGCGAAGTTCGAAGCCGATGAAGGCTCGGCCGCGCAGCAGGTGGCTCGAGCCCGGCAGATTGTCCTGTCGCACGGCCGCTGAGTGGCCTCGACGGCTCTCTATTTCTGGAAGGTCCAGGGGATGGTGTCGCGCTTGCCGTCGAGGAACGGGAGCACCGTCGCGATCAGCCGGGGCGTGGTGAAGATGTCGTAGTGGGTCGCGTCGGGGATGATCGCCAGCCGGTTCTTGCTCTGGTTCTCGCGCTGCCAGCCAGCGTCGCGCAGGTCGCCGCCGAGCAGCTGGTAGAACTTCACCGCGTGCTCGAGACGGAACATGTCCGAGTCGCCGTAGACCAGCATCACCTGCGCCTCGATCTTGGGGATCTCCTTCGACCAGTCGTACTTCTGGCGCATCAGGTCGCCGAGGATGCCGATCAGCTTCGGGAAGTCGTCGACCTTCGGCGCGAGCGCGGCGTAGGTCTTGTACATCGGGGTCTCCTTCATTCCTTCGGCAACCGCCGGGGTCATCTGCACCTGAAGCGCGCGCACGTCAGCGTGAAACGCGTCGTCGGAGAAGCCGCACGAGACCAGTGCCAGACGCCGTACGCTCTTCGGTTTCTGAATCGCCATGCGCAGCGCAACGCCGCCGCCCATCGAGTAGCCGATCACGTCGACCTGCTCGTGGCCGAGCCGCTTCACCAAGGTGGTCATGTCGTCGCCCTGCAGCTCAAGCTTCCACTCGCGCTTGCCGAGCGCGGTGCGGCCATGGCCGTGCAGATCGACCGCGATCACCTTGCGGCTCTGGGCGAGCTGCTCGAGCGCGGCGCCGAACATTTCGATCGAGCCGAGGCCGCCGTGGAGCAGCAGCACCGGCTCTCCCTTGCCGTGGACCTCGAAGTAGTAGTCGACGCCATTGATCGACTGGCGGCCGGTCTGAACCGGCTTGGCCAGAGCGGCCGTGGCGGCGAGGAGAACGGCCAAACCCGCGAAAAGATTGGTCTTTGCGAACACGTGAGCCTCCTGTGGATTCGTGCTTCAAACCCACGTCGAACGAGGCTCCGGCGGATCGACAGCGAATTTCGCCGGTATTTTTTGGCCCGGAATCCCACGCGCAGCTGGCCTCGGAATGCGAGGAGCCGGCCTCACCGCACCGGCTCCAGGCGAGGAGAGGCGGCGCTTAGAAGACGTAGCGCGCGCCCAGCTGGATGCGCCACCGCGACCGGGTGGGGCTCAGCACGACCGACCGCACCGTGCTGGGCTCGGTGAAGGTGTAGATCGGCCGGTTGTTCTCTGCGTCGTAGCCCACGGCGCGGAGGAACTGCGCGGAGTGGTTCTCGAAGCCCGCGTCCTGCTCGAACAGACCCCAGTCGTTGTTGATCAGGTTCAGGAAGTTGAAGATGTCCGCCTGGAGCTCGAGGTGCTGACCCTCAATGAACTCAGGGGCGTTCCAGCCCAGCCGCAGGTCGACGATGTTCTGCCAGGGGTTCCGGCATGCACCACGCTGCACGAAGCCGCCCCTCGAGTCCCGGAGGCACTTCTGGCCGTCGATGAAGCCGCTCAGGGCCTCGTACTGCGCGGGATCCTGCAGCGTGATCTGGTCCGCGCTGGCCGGGACGAACACCAGGTCGTTCCCGCTGATGCCGTCCGCGTTGACGTCGCCGCTGACGGTCCAGGTGTACGGCTGGCCCGACTGGCCCACGTAGATGAGGCCGGCGTTCAAGCCGTAGGGCAGGGAGGCGGTCGCGGTGAGGCTGATGCGGTGCGGGCGGTTGAACGCCGACGGCCGGACGTTGCGGTTCTGGATGTCACCGTCGAGCGGCGCGAACTGGAAGTTCGAGAGGGCCTGTGAGCTCGTCAGCGAGATCCGGTCCACCGCATCGGTGTAGGTATAGGCCAGGCTCACGTCCATGACGTTCGAGAGCGCCTTGCTCAGCTGCAGGGTGCCGCTGAAGACGCGCCCGCCGTTCTTGTTGAACACCTTCACGGCCTGGACGAGGTTGGCGCTGTCGATGCGCGCGGGGGTGGCGCGGAAGTTCCCCGTCGGGGCGAACGTGCCGTAGAGCGCTCGGCCCTCGCTGCTGTCTGATTCCTGGCGGACGAGGTTCTCATCGGTCGTGTACCAGCCGTTGATGTCCTGCGTGTAGAGCACGTCGGCGGTGGCCACGAGGCCGAACGGCAGCCGCCGGTCCGCGCCCATCGCCACACGGAAGTTCTGCGGATACTTCGTGTTCTTGTCGAAGTAGTCGATCTCGCCCTGGTTGACGGGCGCCGTCGGCGGGTTGGTGCCGCCGGCGCAGTCGAACGGCTGCGCGTTCGGGTCCAAGGTGAAGGCCGGGACCTGCCTGCTGCCAGCAGCCCGCTGACAGGTCAGCTCCACCTGGGACAGGCCGTTGATGCTGTAGGCGTTGGCGACCCACACGTACGGCGGCCGGCCCGAGAAGACGCCCACGCCGCCGCGCACGATGGTGTTTCCGCCGTCAACGTCCCAGTTCGCTCCAAGCCGCGGCGACCAGAGGAGGTTGCCGCTCGGCACCTCGCCGGTGTTGATGGGGAACGCCTCGTTCCCCACCAGGCGCTCGTTGACGTTGGCCTTCGACAGGAACGGCACGTCGACGCGAATGCCAGGGGTGATGGTCAGGCCCTTGATCGGGCTCCAGCTGTCCTGGGCGTACAGGCCCAGCTGGAACACGCTGAAGGCGGCCGTGCCGGGCTCCTGGAGATCGCTGACCCCGAAGCGGCGCTGGAACGCGCTGGCGTTCCCGGCCTCGAAGTCATCCAGGCTGTCGAAGGTCCACACGCCCGTCGCGGCCTGCAGGAAGGCGTTGCGGATCTTCAGGTACTCGTTGCTGGTGCCCAGGGTGATGGCGTGATCACCCATCTTGTAGGTGAGGCTGTCCTGCAGCTGGTAGACGTCCTGGTTCAGCTCATTGAGCTGGGAGAAGCGCTCCGCGCCCGCCGCGAGCCAGGCATCGGCCGCGCCGAGCTGGCCGGCCTTGACCAGGATCAGCGGGATGTCCTGGCCGGGGTCGCGCTTGTCACGGAGGATGGAGAAGCCCGTGAGCAGCTCGTTGGAGAGCTTTCCTTCCATCCAGCTGGAGACGAGCTTCGCCCGGGCGACGTTGCTGGTGGCGGCCTGGGCGTAGCCGCTGTTGGACAGCTGGTAGCCATCGCGCAGGCGGCCCGGGACGGACGGGTTGGTGGGCGACCGCGTCAGCGTGTCCTGGCTGGCGCTCACGAGGTTGTAGGACAGCTCGAGGTAGCTGTTCGCGATGAGGCTGGTGCTGACCTTGGCGAAGAGGTTGCGGTCCGGATTCCTCAGCTCCGGCGCCAGGGCCGTGCCGACACCCTGTACGCCGTAGGTGTCAGCCAGGATCGAGGCGAACCGCTCGGCCTCGGCGGTGGTGAAGCCGGCGCGGGCCAGGTCCTCTTCCGCATTGACGCCGGCGATCTGGAACTGGTTTCCGAAGGCGGAGGTGCGGCTCTGCAGGTCAGTGGTGATGAAGAAGTGCGCCTTGTCCTTGATGATCGGGCCGCCCAGGCTCAGGCCGTACTGCCAGATGTTGTAGCCGAGGAACGTCGGGTCATCCTGGTTCCCGGCGAGCGCCTTGTTCTGGAAGTACCCGAAGACCGAGCCGCGGATGTCATTGGTGCCGCTCTTGGTGACAGCGTTCACCATGCCGCCGGCGAAGTTGCCGTAGCGCACGTCGAACGGGGAGACCTGCACGACGAAGGACTCGATCGCCTCGATCGAGAGGGCCTTGGCGCTGGCCTGGCCTCCCGGCGTGCCGCTGCTGGAGAGGCCGAAGAGATCGTTGTAGGAGGCGCCGTCGATCTGGATGTTGTTGTAGCGGTTGTTCTGGCCCGCCATGGAGGTGCCGCTCACCTGCGGCGCGGTCGAGATCAGGTCCGTGAAGTTACGGCCCTGGATCGGCAGATCGAGCATCTCCGCGCCGGCCAGCGTCTTGGAGGGGCCGGTGCGGCCGCGATCGGTGAGCTCGTCGATGTTGGTGCCGATGACCGTGATCTCCTCCTCCATGGTCTCGAACTTGCGCAGCGGGATGTTGAGCCGGATCTTGTTGCCGAGCACCAGCTGCATCCCGGCGCGCTTGATGCCGTAGTAGCCCTCGGTGCTGGCGGTGAGGCTGTAGGGTCCACCTGGGGGGACGTTGTCGAAGAGGTACTCGCCGGACGAGTCACTGACCGCGATGAAGGTCGCGCCGGTGGAGTCGTTGCGCAGCTCCAGCGCCACATCCGGGAGCGGCTTCCCTTCGGCGTCGGTGATGACGCCGGTGAGCGCTGAGCCCGTGACACCTTGGGCCAGCGATGTGGATGCAATGGCCAGGGCTCCAATGAATACGACGAGCCTCAGGCGAGATGGACGTGATGGGTTCTCCAAGTGACCCCTCCAGGTACATGGCGGTGGACTACGGGTGTGCCGGGTTTCTGCAAGCCCTCTAGTATCTCGAAAAGTTCCAGTAGGTGACAGATGCGTTACGTTGGCTTTCCCAGCGGCTCGCCGTCAACCCCACCGGTTGGCAGGCCATGCGGCCAGTGAAGCTGGCTCTAGCGTGGAGCCGCTGGACGGCGCGTTCAGAGACGGTGGTACAAAATACGTTCCAGTTGCTCTTCGGGGCGGCAGCCAGTTGGATCCCGGGTCATGCGCCAGCCCTTGACGACCGGTCTCCCGTTGTCATCCCTGTGGACTTGTGCCAGGAGGCTCCTCCCGCTGGGGGGACTGCTGGTGCTGGTGGCCTGCGGGGACAAGCCCCCTGTGACGCCGGACCCGGAAGTGCCAGGACCGCCCGTTCCTCCGGTGCCTGTCACCCCGGTATCCGAGGTCGCCGAGTACCCAGCGTCCCTGCTCTGCCCCGAGGCCCTCGGCGCGGATGCGCGGTGTGGCACGCCCTACGTGGCCGCGAGCGCGATGACGGAGGCGCAGCTGCAGAGCCGCTATGCTGCGGGGCTGGAGGCGTGGCGCTACGAGGGCGCGCGGGGAGCCTGTGCCGGCTGCCACAGCCCGGATGCCATTGAGCTGGCGCGCATCGGGTACACGGACGCGGACGTGCGCCGGCGCGCCGCCTCCCACGTGGACGAGGCCCGGGTCAACGCCATCGTCGAACTCATCCATGTGCAGCGGCAGCGGTACGGCATGACGCGCCTGCTCCATCCCGCGCGCTTCCGTCCCCTCCAGCCCGCCTATGAGCCCTTTGAAGCCAGGACTCCCGGGATTCCCGTCCATGACTCGCGGGCCCAGAACGAGCGGGACGAGGCCTTCATGGATCACCTCGTGAACGATCGGAAGCTGCTGTGGGCCACCGGGCGCATCGACTCGCTGGAGAAGGCCCACCAGGCCTATGACGAGCTGCATGCCATCGATCTGCGCCACCTGCGCCTGGGCTTGCCGTTCGACCACCTCTCCGAGGACGGCTTCCATGGGGAGGAGCACCGCTCCGTCTTCGAGTGGTTCCCCGACATGGCCACGAGCCCCAAGGCGAGCGCGCGCGCCGAGTGGTACCAGCGGGTGGACGCGTACCTGGCTGATCCGAGCGACCGGAGCCTCTGGGGTTACTACGACGCCATCACCCCCATGACGGAGTGCAACCCGGACCTGGGGGGCGGCAATCTCGCCGACTATCCCCGCGCCTGCGAGTGGATGCGCTTCAAGTACCGCTCGCTCCAGGTGTTCCAGCACATGCTGCGCCAGGGGACGTTGCGCCACCCGGACTTCCTCGTGGACGAGCGCACGGGCAGCGAGCCGGTGCCCATTGCCAGCCACCTGGAGAAGGTGATTGCCCGCAACCCCATCTGGGAGACGGGGGACTACCTCCGCATCCAGCCGCTGGCCCGCCGGCTCCCAGTCACTTGCGACAACGGCGCCCACCCCTGCACTGTGCTTCCACCCGTTGTGGACCAGAGCGTCCACAGCTCACCGTCGTACAACGAAGCCCGCCTCAAGCAGAGCGAGGTCTTCCAGCAGACGTGGTTCGTCATGTCCTTCCAGCGGGATCCCGCGCTGCTCTACGAGGGTGAGAGCTTCGCCACCTTCATCGGCGACTACCTGGAGTCCGTCCTGCTGCAGAACTACGACGTGCACCACGCCTTCATCGTCGCGAAGATGGCGGTGGAGAAGTCCGCGGCGCGCGGGTGGATGGACGCGCCGGGGTTCCGCGCCGGGACAGGGAAGCTGGCCAGCGTGCGCACCTTCAGCTTCAAGCAGCTGCGGGACAACTTCAGCCCGCCGACCGCGGACAACCGCAGGCGCCCGGTGCATGACCGGATGTTCGCCAACTTCGCCCGTATGTTCATCTTCCTGGTGGAGGAGGATCTGCGGAACACTGGGGAGATCTACGATCGGGACGAGGTGCTCTACGCAGTCCGCTTCATGCGCACGTGGATCCAGCGCCTCGAGGGTGCGGAGGACGCGGCGATCAACGCGCGGGTGCTGTCCATCGAGTCCCTGGCGAAGACCGCGCGCGAGCTGCGCACGGCGGCCAACCGCGCCGAGAACCCTGGTACGGGGCTGCAGCCCAACGGACGGTGGGCGGAGTTCGCAGCCCCGTACGGCGGGTGAGCCCTAGGGAAGCTCGAGCGAGGGCAGGTAGCGCGGCGCCTTCCGGTGCTGGGTGGCCTGCTCGAAGGCATAGGCGAGCTTGAGGAGCGTGGGCTCGCTCCAGGCGCGGCCAATGAAGTTGATCCCCACGGGCAGCCCCTGGATGTCTCCTGCGGGCACCGAGACGATGGGATATCTGGCCGCGGCCGCAGCCGCCGAGCTGCCGATCCGGAAGTGGTCACCCCCGACCAGGTTGGTGAGCCACGCAGGCCCACCGGACGCACCCACCATGGCGTCGAGGTTGTTGTCGGCCATCGTCTTGTCGAGGCCCTCGTCGCGGGCAATGCGCAGCGCCGTGGCGCGGGCGTCGAGGTAGGCCTGATCGGTGAGCGGTCCCTTGGCCTCGGCTTGGAGCAGGATCTCCTGGCCGAAGTACGGCATGGACGTGGCCGCACGGGCCTGGTTGAAGGCGATGATCTCTGCCAGAGACTTGACCGGAGCACTGGGCCCCAGGTTGGCGAGATACGCGTTCAGGTCGGCCTTGAACTCATACAGCATGACCTCGAACATCGCGTTCCCGTACTCGCCGGAGTTCGGCATCCGCGCTGGATCGACGATCACGGCCCCCCGTTGCCTCATGAGCGCGATGGCCGCTTCCATCAGCGCATCCACGCTCGGATCCACGCCGAACAGGCTGCGGGCCACGCCGATGCGGGCACCCTGCAAGCCATTCGCGTCGAGGAATTGGGTGTAGTCGGTGTGGGCACGGCCGTCGCTCGCGGCAGTGGCCGGGTCCGCCGGGTCAATGCCTGTCATCGCCCCGAGGACGATGGCCGCATCGCGCACCGTGCGGGCCATGGGACCGGGCGTGTCCTGGCTGTGCGAGATGGGGATCATGTGCGTTCGGCTGATCAGACCGACCGTGGGCTTGACACCCACCACGCCACAGGCCGACGCAGGGCTGACAATCGAGCCGTTGGTCTCGCTGCCGATGGCGACCGCGCACATGCTTGCCGCGGCAGCCACTGCCGAGCCCGATGACGAGCCGCTGGGGTTGCGGTCAAGGACATAGGGATTGCGGCACTGACGGCCCCGGCCGCTCCAGCCGCTGGACGCACGCGAGGAGCGGAAGTTGGCCCACTCGGACAGGTTGGCCTTGCCCAGAATCACGGCTCCGGCCTCGCGCAGCTTCTTGACGACGAACGAGTCCTCCGGCGCGATGGAGCCTTCCAGGGCCAGGGAGCCGGCCGTGGTGGTCATCTTGTCGTGGGTGGCGATGTTGTCCTTCAAGAGGATGGGGATGCCGTGGAGCGGGCCGCGGATCGTGCCCTGCCGGCGCTCCGCGTCCAGAGCCTCGGCGATCGCGATGGCATCGGGGTTGGTCTCGAGCACAGCGCGCAGGGATGGTCCCTGGGTGTTGAGGGCCTCGATGCGCGCGAGGTATTGCTCCGTGAGCTGCTTCGACGTCCACTTGCCCGAGGCCATGCCGTCCCGCAGCTCGGCAACCGAGATCTCCTCAAGCTCGAACGTGGAGGCCGTGGGCGGGGGGTCGGTCTTCTCCAGGTTGCCCGAGCAACGGACGAGGCCAAGGGCCCCCACGCCCAGCGCGCCCCCCAAGAGGAAGTTGCGGCGGTCGAGCTTCAGCCCATTCTTCTTTTCATCTTGGCGTTCTTCGTCCTGGCGTGGCTCTTTCAACCCGGTCCTCCTTGCTGCGCAATGAGGCGGGTAGCCTACTGCAAGTGACAGGCTTTGCGCTTCAGCGGGCCATGAGCTGGCACTTGCGGCCCTCCCTCCATGAGAGAGAGGGCCGGGCACGGCGAACCCTTACGCAACGGCTTGGAGGAGTGCGCTGCAAGTACCGTCACGGCAAAGGCAGGGCGCTCCTCCTCCAGCCCCGGCTCCGCCCCTGCTTGAGGGAGAGCCTCGCCCCTCAGCGGGCCGCTGCGAGCCAGGAGCCGGTGAACCGGGCCTCAGGGCAGCGGGACGAGGCTCAGCGTGAGGCTCCGCGCGGAGACACCCCATCCGAGCTGGGCGTAGGTGTTGGCGCCCACGGACCAGACCGAGCCATCCGAGCGCAGGAGCACCGAGTACTCCCCGCCGGCCTCCACGGCGGTCAGGGACGAGGGCGCGGAGATACTCTGGGGAGTGGTGTAGACCTGGAAGAGCGCCCCGGTGCCGAGCTGACCCGAGGTGTTGGCGCCCCAGCTCCAGAGGCTGCCATCGCTCTTGAGCGCCAGCGAGTGGTACTGGCCGGCGGCCAGGGCCTTCACTCCGCTCATGCCGGGCACCTGCACCGGGCTGGTGCGAGTGGTGAGGGTGCCGTCCCCCAGTTGGCCATGGGAGTTGTCGCCCCAGCCCCACACGGTGCCATCGCTCTTGAGCGCCAGCGAGTGGCCATAGCCAGCGGCGAGGGCCACTACGTGGCTCAGCCCCGGCACCTGCACAGGGGTGAGGCGGTTGGAGCGGGAGCCGTCCCCGAGCTGGCCGTAGAAGTTCCACCCCCAGGCCCAGACGGTGCCATCGCTCTTGAGCGCCAGCACATGGCTATCGCTGGCCACCACGGCCACCACGCCGCTCAGCCCGGACACCTGCGCGGGCGTGTTGCGCGCCAGGGTGTCTCCGCTGCCGAGCTGGCCCTGGTAGTTGTTGCCCCACGTCCACACGGTGCCATCCCCCCGGAGGGCCACCGAGTGGTAGGAGCCCGTGGCCACCGCCGTCACGTGGGTGAGCTCGATCACGGGCACGGGGGTGGTTCGGAAGGAGCCGCTGGTGCCATCTCCGAGCATGCCTCCCAGGTTGGAGCCCCAGGAGCGCACCGTCCCATCCTGGAGCAGGGCCAGCGCGTGGCTGGAGCCCATGGCCAGGGAGGTGACGCCGGTGAGCCCCGACACCTGCACGGGCGCCGAGCGCTCCTGCCGGGTGCCATCCCCGAGCTGACCCGAGGCGTTGCGCCCCCAACCCCACACGGTGCCATCCCCGCGCAGGGCGAGGGTGCTCTGGCCTTGGGCGCGAAGCTGGCGCACGCCTCCGAGTCCAGGGGCGGCGACGAACTCTTGCTGGCGATGGGTGCCGGTGCCGAGCTGCCCCTGGCTGTTCCAGCCCCAGGACCAGAGGGAGCCGTCGCTCTGGAGGGCCAGCGCATGCTCCTGGCCGGCCGCCAGGGCGACCACGCTGCTCAGCCCGGACACCTGCACGGGCGTGGTGCGCGAGGTGGTGGTGCCGTCGCCCAACTGCCCTTCGGTATTGGAGCCCCAGGCCCACACGGTGCCGTCACTCTTGAGGGCCAGCGAGTAGGTGTGGCCGGCCGCAAGCGCCACCACCCCCGTCAGCCCGGATACCTGCACGGGCGTGGTGCGCGAGGTGGTGGTGCCGTCTCCCAACTGCCCTTCGGAGTTGGAGCCCCAGGCCCATACGGTACCGTCACTCTTGAGGGCCAGCGAGTGGTTGCCCTTGGCGGCTAGGGCGCTCACGCCCGACAGCGCGAGGGGGACAGGCGTGGCGCGCTGGGTGGTGGTGCCATCACCGAGCTGGCCCGAGGTGTTGAGGCCCCAGGCCCACACGGTGCCGTCACTCTTGAGGGCCAGCGAGTGGTAGAGGCCTCCCGCCACGGCGATCACGCTCCCCAGGCCCTGGACCTGGACGGGCGTGGTGCGCTGGGTGGTGGTGCCGTCGCCGAGTTGGCCTAGGGTGTTGTTGCCCCAGGCCCATACGCTGCCATCGGCCTTGACCGCGAGCGAGTGGTGGCCTCCAGCGGCGAGGGCCTGGGCGCTCAGGCCCACCTGCTGAGGGCTGGTGACGAACTGTGAGCCCGTCTGGCCCGCCTGGCCTTCCGTGTTACGCCCCCAGGCCCACACAGCGCCGTCTCCGGCGAGCCCCAGCGAGTGGTACTCCCCCGCGCTGATCGCCACCAGCGCCTCAAGCCCGGCGATGGACGTGGGGGCGGCCACATCCCCCAGCGTGGTTCCGTTCCCCAGTTGGGCACTGCCGTTGGCCCCCCACCCCAGGACGGTGCCATCCGTGCGCAGACTCAACGAGTGGACTTTGCCCGCCGCCAGGAGCTGGGCGTGCGAGGGGCCTGGCGCCCAGGCCACCAGCCACGTGACGACGCTCCACAGCGCGAGGGGGACGGCTCTCGGTTTCCTCAGGGGGATGGCTCTCATGGATTCCTCTGTGGCCCTCTTCGAAAGGACAAGATGGGTGAAAGGAGGGACTCCATGAAAACGAGTGTTTCATGAAAAAATTCACCCCCCTCGGTTCCTCCCCCCTCACTTTCAAAGCGGAGACGATCATCCGGAAGCGCGGCGTTTCGATCGCGGGGTGCGCGATCCTTGGTGTGGAAGGGCGATCAGGCGAGCGCAGGTCGGCTCAGCGTCGGTGTTGATGGCTCTTTCCCGCGTTAGCGGAGGATCGTTTCCTCTGAGCCAATGGTGCTAAGTCCAGCCCATGCTCCGCACCCGGCTGTGGCTCTTGTTCCTCGTGGCGTTCGTGAGCACCGGTGCCTGCCGGTGTGACGATCCAGGGACCGGCAATGCGCGCGGGGACTTCCGCCCCGAGCAGATGGAGGTGGACTTCGGCCGAGTGCTGGAAGGCGAGCAGTCCCGGCGCACGGTGGTGCTGGTGGGCACGGGCCGCGCTGGAGTGACGGTGACGGCATCCACCGGCAGCCCCTTCTCGGTGCCCGAGTCCTCCGTCTTCGTGCCCGGCGGGGGCTCGGTGTCGCTGGAGGTGGTGTTCACCGCGGGAGATGGGCCAGCGCAGGGGACGCTGGTGCTCACCGCTGGGAGCCGCACGGAGAACGTTGTGCTCAAGGGCGAAGGGGTGAGGCCCCTGGCGTGCGTGCCGACGATGCAGTGCCGCGAGTCCCACTTCGAGCTGGATCCCGGCATCTGTGTGGAGACACCGGCGCCTGATGGGACGGTCTGCATCCCCACGAGCCGATGCGAGGAGCGAGGCCGCTGCCAGGCGGGCGCCTGCGTCGGCTCACCGCGCCTGTGTGATGACGATGATCCGTGCACCGTGGATGCCTGCTCGCCCACGGAGGGGTGTGTGACGACGCCCGTCGTGTGCCCCCAGCCCACGAGTGCCTGCAAGGTGGCCGTGTGCCGGCGAACGAGCGGCTGCGGCGAGGAGAACGCCGCCGACCTCAGCGTCTGTGGCCTCGTGGACTGCAGGACGGCGGACCTCTGCGTCGCCGGTGCCTGCCGCACCCTGCCCACTCCCGAGGGGACCCTGTGCGCCCCGCCGACTCCGTGCCAGGGCGAGGGCCGATGCAGCTCGGGTGACTGCGTGCGGCCGGATGCAGGAGATCTCCTCCCCACCTTCTCGCAGCGGCTCGGCGGGGTGCCCACGGCGGAGCCTGGAGGGCCCGTGCTGCTCGCCCACGGAGGGGGACTCTATGCCTCCGTGTGCGGAGAGGATGCGGGGTGCCAACTCGTGGCCTTCACGGAGAGTGGCCTGCTGCGCTTCGCGGCCCCGTACCCAGATGGAGGGCCGCGCACGCTGGTGAGCGTGTCCGACGGAGGCGTCCTGGTGCGTGAGCCCTTGGCCTCGCTGGAGAGCTATGCCCTGACCAGCCCGGGCGAGCGCCTGTGGCAGGCCTCGCTGGGCGCCGAGGGGAGCCCCGGTGTGGGGCTGGAGCCCTCGACGGGCGTGGGGCGCGTGGCGGTGACCGCCGAGGGAGAGGTGGTGGCGCTTGTGTCCTGGCGGGCCGCTGCGGATGCCGGAGCTCCTCCCGATGGAAGCGAGGAGATGGATGGGGGAGTGGACGCGGGGACTCCCGAGGCGCTCGCGACGCTCGTGGTGCTCGGGCAGGACGGAGGGGTGCTCCGGGCCGGGCCCGTGCCGGGCTTCGGTGGGGAAGGCACCCGCGTGGCGCTCGATGAGCAGGGCACTGTGCTGCTGAGCGCCGAGGGAGCCGGGCGTGTCTCGCGCGCCGACCCCGAGGACGCGGGGACCGGCTTTGTCACCACCCCGGTGGTGGAGGTGCAGGGGGAGGATGGCGGCCCATCGCTGGCGGTGGCGGGGAGACGCCTCTTCGTGGGGGCGAGGCTCTTCGCCAGCCTGGATGATGGCGGCGTGTCGCACGTGTTCTGGGATGGGGGCTCGCAGCACCTGATGCCCCTGGAGGAGCCAGCGCTGCTGCTGGATGACGTGGGCTACGCCTTCGCGCGTGCGTGCCCGGATGGAGGCGCCACGCCCTGCACGCCGGAGTTGGAGCGGTTGGTGCTGTGGGAGCTGGACGCCCGGACCGGAGAGCGCGCCTGGGAGGTGCCCGTGTTCCCGGTGGATGCTCCTGGCACGCTCTACGAGGCCTCGCTGGTGCGCGGGGGCGCGGTGGGCACGCTCACGGACGTGGCCCTGGATGGGGGGCCTCTGGCCCATGTGCAGCTCTTCGCCAGGGGCGAGCGGATCGCCATGTGCCCGCTGCGGGACAGGCCTCGCATTGCCGGCGCGGCGCAGGTGGGGCGCTTCCTCTATGTCGTGCTCGAGCGCGAGGGGACGTGGCGGCTAGAGGCGTTCGATCTCGGGGGCTTCGGGTTCGCCGAGACGCGGGGCTGGCCCCAGCGTCATGGCATCTCTGGGGCTCGCCGCGCGAGACCTTGAGCTACAGCGCGCCGTCCAGGTCCACCCACAGGTCCTCGAAGCGCACCTGGGGCGGCGTCATGTGCAGCCGCAGATCCTGCACCCTGGGGCTGGCCACGGCGTAGATGCGGTCGTGGTACAGGGGGATGAGCGGACAGTCCTGCTCGAAGATCTGCTCCGCGCGGCGATAGAGCTGCTGGCGCAGCTCGGGATCGATGGACACGCGCGCCTCGGCCGTCAGCTTGTCCAGCTCCGGGTTCTTGTAGCCCAGCGGGTAGATGGTCTGCGCGCCCGAGTTGAGCAGGAAGTAGAGGAAGTTGTCCGGGTCCGGGTAGTCGGCGATCCACAGCGTCCGGAAGGCAGGGATGCGCCCGGCGCGCAGCCGCGTGGTGTACTCCTGCGGGGACAGCTCCACGTGGTGCAGCTCCAACAGCCCCGCCTCGATGAGCGGCCGGAACAGCACCTGGTCCTCCGCAGAGGTGTCCCGTCCCGCCGGGTAGTAGATCGTCAGCGGTATCTTGCGGACACCGGCCTCGCGCAGCAGCAGCTCGGCCCGAGCCACATCCGGGCCCACCACCGTGGGCTGCTGCGAGTCCTGCAGCAGCTCGGGTGGGGTGAGCGTGCGCGCTGCTCGCGCCCCGGGGTGGCACCGCTCCACCAGGGACGGGATGTCCAGGCCGGCGCGGATGGCCTGGCGCACCCGCACGTCGTCATAGAGGGGCTCGCGCAGGTTGAGCCCCACGAAGGAGGTAGAGGGCGTGGAGCTGGCGACGACCTGGAGCATCTCCATGCCGGGGGCCCGGGCCTGCTCGGCATGGAGGTAGGAGACGAAGTCCACCTGTCCGGCCTGGAGCTGCTCGATGGCCTCCCGCCGCGAGTCCGCCAGCCGGAACTCGAGCCGCTCCAGCAGGGGGTGCCCGTCGCGGAAGTAGTGGGCGTTGCGCACCAGGGTGATGCGCTCCGAGTCGAACTGATCCAGCCGGTAGGGTCCGGTCCCCTGTAGCTGGCCGCCCGCATCCAGGCGGGCGATCGCCGTGGGGGTGAGCGCCAGCAGGTGGAGGAAGAAGGCCTTGGGCTCCTTCAGCCGGATCTCCAGCGTCCCCTCGTCGATGATCTGGATGCCATGAACTTCGCGTGCATGGCCTCCCACGTAGTCGCCCGCCCCGGCGATGTCCTCCAGCAGGGAGCGGTCTGGCGAGCGCACCTCCGGGTTCAGCAGCCGCTCGAAGTGGCGCTTCACGTCGTACGCGGTCAGCTTCACGCCATCGTGGAAGGTGACGCCGCGGCGCAGGAAGAAGCGGAAGACGCGCGCCGAGGGGTCCGCCTCCCAGCGATCGGCCAGGTCCGGCGCCAGCACACCATCCTCCAGCCGGAGCAGGCCACTGAAGACACAGGCGCACAGCTCCGCGAGCTGGTTCTCCACGGCGAAGAGGGGATCGAGCGTCTGGCGCGAGCGCAGCGCCGCCGCCTGGTGGATGCCCACGCGCAAGGTGCCCCCGGCCCGAGGCTGGGGCAGGCGGAAGCGGAACACCTCCGCCTCCAGGCTCATAGTCTCGTGTCCGAGCTGATCCACCGTGCGGCTCAGCTCGTCGCCAATGCGGATGACGCGGCGGGCGTCCTCGCGCACGCGGTGGACCTCCTCGCGGATGGCGCCTTCGCCGTGGGTGAGCACCCCATGCGCCTTGCGGATGTCATTGATGGCCGCCGTCAGCCGCACCACGGCCGCGGAGAGCTGGTGCCCGGTGCGGGCCTGCCCCTCCACCTTCTCCGTGGCCTCTCTGGCCAGTCGCGCCATCTCTCCCGTCTGCCGGACCAGCTCCCGCGCGTGGCCCACCTGCTCGATGGCGGCCCGTGTCACGTCATCCACCTGCATCGCCACCCGGCGGCTGGCCTCCGCCACGGTGCCACCTTGCGCCTCCAGGCGCTTGGTCTCCTCCAGGGTGGACTCCACGGCCGAGAAGGTGCGCTGGGTGATGTTGCGGATCTCCGCCAGCGCCGCCGCCGCCCTGTCTCCCAGCTGCACGCCCAGGGTGGTCTGCTGCCGGCCCTCCTTCACCAGCGCCACGGCCGTGCCCACCGCCTGCCGCACGCTCGTCACCATGGAGGCGATCTCTCGCGTGGAGCGCGCGGTGCGCTCGGCCAGGCCGCGGATCTCGTTGGCCACCACGCCGAAGGGGCGCCCGTGCTCGCCGGCCTGCGCGGCGATGATGGAGGCGTTGAGCGCCAGCAGGTTCGTCTGGTCGGCCACATCCTGGATGACGTCGACGATGCGGCCGATCTCCGTGGAGCGCACGCCCAGCGAGTCGACGAGCTCGGCGGTTTTGCGCACCGTCTCCTCGACCTGGTACATGCCCTTGACGCTGTCGTTGACGAGCATCTCGCCCCGCTCGGCGGTGGCCGTCACCGCATGGGCCAGCTCGTTCGTCTCGCTGGCGCGGCGGCGCACGGCGTCAATGCCGGTGGCCACCACGGAGACGAAGCTCTCGGCCTCGTTGGCGAAGCGCGCCAGGTTGTCTCCGGCCATGGCGATATGGGCCAGCCGCTCGCTCATGGCCTGCACCAGCTCGCTGGTGTGGTGGGAGAACTCGTCCAGGATGGAGAGGGAGCGGCCCACCTGCTGCAGCCGCTCCGACATCTCCGCCAGCACGCCCGTGGTCTCATTGGCGAACGAGTCCATCTGCTCTACGCGCTGGCCGGTGGCGCTCAGGCTCTCGCCCATGCTGGCCACCGCGCTCAGGGAGCGCTCCACCGCCAGGCCCTGCCGGCGCGCCGCCTCCAGGAGGATGCGGGCCTCCTCTGAGACGCTGGTGCTGGTGCGGTGCAGGTTCACCGTCACCCGCTGCACCTGGGAGATGGCGCGGCGCAGCGACACCAGCAGGCGGTGCACGTCATCCCGGCCCTCGAACTCGGCGCGGGTGGAGATGGCCAGGTCACCCTCGGCCAGCCGGGTGATGACGCGCCTGCGCAGCCGCAGCCGCCGTCCCGCCCAGGCGTACCAGGTGAGCCACCCACCCATCAGGTAGAGCCCGGGGGTGGCCAGCAAGAGCGTGAGCCACCCCCACACGGTGCGCGGCTCGCCCGTGAAGGCGTGCAGCAGCCCGCCAAGGATCAGCGCGGTCGCGAGTCCCCCGACGATGCCGAAGCCGAAGAGGTACCGTTTGGCTCCCATGAGCACCCGCGACGCTACCCTGCCTTCCCTCGCCGTTCCTCAAAACCGTGCACGATCGGGCCTGAAGTCGATCGGGCTTGCCGTCCTGGTCCTGGTCCTACCTGCTACGTCGACCGGAATTTCAGGGGGAGGGTCCGCCGCACCCCAGGCCGAAGAGGACTCAGTACGTTACCTGTTTGCCTGGCGAGGGGTGCCCGTGGGGCTCGTGACGCTGACGCGGGGACCTGGACGGTTCACCTATACCTCGCTCCACCTGCACACGCGTGAAGGTCAGGTAGGCGCACTGACACGGGAAGTAAAACTGACGGTGGATGGGCAGGGGAGGGTGGAGGGCTCGGACAGCGTGCCGCAGGCGCTGTGGCTGTGGCGAGGGCCGCCGCGGCTCGGCTGTGTGACGGCGCGTGAGGAGCTGACGGGCCGCGAGGGACCCCACTGTGTCACCGCCGTCCGTGGGCGCGAGGTGGAGGGCTCGTTGCTGGGCACGCCCTTCCAGGCGCGGTACGGCGCAGGCGGGCGGCTGGAGCTGCTGGAACTGGGCGACTCGCGCTTCACCGCGGCGGCCCCTGGGGAGCGGCTGCGTCCTCCTCCGGAGCTCTTCGCCCAGGGGCTCTCCGTGGAGGGAGCGCGAGGAGCGCTGGCCTTCGAGCCGCCGTGGCCGGTGCCCGCGCGGCTGCAGGGGATGACGGCCTGGGAGGGGGGCGCGGCGCGCGCACTGGCGGAGCGGGTGCATGCGGCTTTCCCGGAGAAGCGGCCCGGGGTGGCGGACTGGCGCGAGGGAGGAGCGGGCGAGGCGGGAGGGTGCCTGGCGCACGCGCTGCGCTTCGCGGCGGAGGCGGCGGAGCTGGGGCAGCAGGTGGGGATGGTGCATGGGCTGCTGGTGGTGGGTGGCGGCCCCGCGCGTCCCCACGCATGGGTGCGGGTGGCGCTCAAGGGTGGGGGCGTGCTGGAGCTGGACCCCACCTCGTTGGATCCCGTGCGCCCGGAGACGCACCTGCCGCTGGCGCTGGTGGATCCCCGGGGCTCCTCGCGCGAGGCCGGTGAGCGCTGGCTGGAGCTGCTGCGAGGGACTCACCGGATCGTCCGGCGCCCCTGAGCCGCAGCTACTCGAAGGGGATGAGGGACAGCTTCGCGCCCGCGGAGGCGCCGAGCACCTCCTTGGCGGGGCCCGGCAGGTAGACGATCTGATCGTCCACGCGCGCCTGGGTGCGCACGGCGCGGAAGCGGTTGCGGCCGGACTCGCGCTCGAGGGAGACGAGCACGTCATCGCCCTCCTGCTCGAAGTCCTCCTCGGCCAGCTTCACCGTGCGGTAGCGGCGCACCAGGGTGAGGTCCGCCACGTTGGCCTCGAAGTGAGGCCCGCCGTCAAACGGGTCGATGCGCTCCACGTACCGGAAGCCGATGCGCTCCAGCATCCGTTGCACGCCGCGCGTCTGCGGGCCCACCTCGCCCAGCACCTTCTGCACGCGGGCGGGGAAGAGCGAGGCGTAGATGTCCGAGGAGGGGAACAGCTCCTTGATGAACTCCTTGTTCTGCCGGCTGAGCCGGTCCGCCTCCTGGTAGTTGAGCCCGGTGAACTTCCGGCCGCAGGCCTCCCACAGCAGGCTGCGCCCGTCGGGCAGCAGCGGCGGCAGCAGCTCGGCGAGCACGCGGGGCCGGAACAGACGCCGGTGCATGGCGATGAAGAGGAAGCGCACGTACGACAGCTGCTTGCCGGGCTTGTCCGGGGTGGCGCGGTAGGGGGGATCCACCACCAGCCCGCCCACCTCCGTAGGCCCCTCGTAGTTGTAGGCGATGGAGAGCACCTTGTGCCGCAGGTGCCGCTCCAGCGAGGCCGAGTAGTGCTCGCGCTCACCCACCTCGTAGTAGATGTGCGGGGCCTCGTAGGTGCCGTGCTGGGCGATGATCATCGAGGTGCCGATGATCGTCTCGTTGCGGGGATCCTCGAGCACGAAGAGGTACTCGCGCTCCAGAGGGTTCTTCACCTTCCCGGCGAAGCTCCGCACGGACTTGTCGATGATGGCCGACAACGTCTCTTCGTTGTTGGGGAGGTTGACGGTGTTGAGCACGGCCGCCAGACGCTTGAGACCGGCCAGGTCGCTCTTCTGGACGTCACGCAGGACAAGCATGGGATACCTGGGACGCCCGTCAGGAAGGCGCCTCGGAGGGGTGGGGACCATACACCACGCCTGCCTCCAGTCAGCCCCTTGTGTGCACGCCCGCGTTTGATGCAGTGCGTCAATTCCGACGCCCCACCGCCAGGCCGCTGGGCACGCCCAATCCCTGACGCCAGTGAAATATGTCTCTTACCGGCCGTGCTCCTGGCCGCCCGCACGCTCTGGGGGCGAGGGGGCGGGAATGAACCCGAGATGAAACAAAACATGTTTTCCCGTAGCGTGCGCGATCGTTGACCATGCAACTTTCGCGAGGACTCTCCACTTGAGACATGTATCTGTCTGGGTTGCGATGCTTCTGACCGCGGTTCCGGCCTGGGCCGGTGTTGTCTGGAGCGGTAACTTCGAGACGGGGGACCGCTCGCAGTACTCCGCGGCGCACATGGTGAGCGCGGATCGGCTGCAGGTGGTGACGTCCCCCGTGGCGGAGGGGCGCTATGCGCTCAAGGCCACGGTGAGGCAGGGGGATGATCCCATCAACGCCAGCGGCAACCGCGCCGAGCTGGTGTACCTGTCCTACGAGCCAGCGGGCTCGGAGTACTACTACCGCTGGAAGGTGATGTTCCCGCCGGACTATCCCAGCGCGCGGGCCTGGCAGCTCTTCACCCAGTGGCACCATGACGGGTCCAACGGCTCGCCGCCGGTGGAGTTCTACGTCTACGGCGAAGAACTCCGGCTGAGGGTCAACGACAGCGTGGACGTGTGGAGCGCTCCCCTGGTGCGGGGCGTGTGGCACGAGTTCGTCTTCCACGTGAAGTGGTCACCGGATCCGAACGTGGGCTTCGTGGAGCTGTGGCACAACCGCGAGCGGGCGGTGGCCAGGCGCAATGTCCCGACGATGTATCCGGGGATGAGGAACTACCTGAAGCTGGGCCTCTATCGGAGCAACACCATTGCTCCGGTGGGCGTCGTCTACCATGACGGGTTCACCCAGGCGACGCGGCTCGAGGACGTGCTCCCGCCACCCACGCCCCCCGCGCCGGATGCGGGCACGCCAGATGCGGGCACGCCGGACGCGGGCCCTTCGCCGTCAGCGGACGCAGGCTCGCCAGGGACGGGAGGTGAGCCCGTGCTGGTACCGGGAGACAACCCAGGCGCCGAGGAGCCCACTCCCCTTGGGTGCTCCATGGCGGGGAGCCCGCTGCTGGCCATCGGACTGCTGTCGCTGTTGTCGGGGCTGCACGTTCGCCGCAGGCGCTGACAGGAATGGGCCTGCGGAGGGCTTGTCTACCAGACCTCCGCAGGAGCTGAATCATCCCTTCATTCCCGGTAGGTCAGCCGCACGAGTAGGGGCCATAGTAATACGTCGTGATGTAGCTCACGAAGATCAGCGAGCCATCGCACTGGTTGTAGAGACCATTCCAGAGCTCCATCACGTGGATATAGGTGCAGGTCGGGGAGGGGAAGACCCAGTCATATTCCACGGAGATGATCCCCGCGATGGTGCAGGAGAATGCTTCCGACGGCTTCTCGGAGCTCGACTCGAACTTGGGGCTCGCCTTGACGACGATGCGCGGCTCCACGCCCTCGGGGACCTGGACCTTGCCCGCGTCAATGTCTCGCTGGAGCCGCTCTTGGAAGAAGCGCGTGAGCTGCGCATCATCAGCGGCCCCCAGCGCCTTCAGTGCCTCAGGAGAGGCCTCGACATGGGCGGTCAGCTGCTTGTTGTTCGCCGTGAGCGCCACGTCGAACTTTGAGCCGGCCTGGCTGGGCTCGGAGAGAACCAGCTGCGCGGAGCTCGCCTGAGCTTGCACTTCGTTGCCCATGGCCTCTTCAGGCATCGGGCCACAGGCCGCCTGGGCCAGGGAGATCATGAAGACAGCCAGGGCTGCAATCTTACCGCCTCGGATGAAACGCATAGTGTGCTTCCTCTCTTGCGACGATGGGATGGACATACGGCGTTCACAGGAGGAGAAACTTTCGCGGTGTCGAGGAAAGCCCCCCCTCAAATGAATTGAGCCGGCAGGGTGGAAAACGATTCAGAGAATCTGCGCTCGACCCTGGACGATCGTTTCCAACAGGGAGCCGTTCCCAATGGCCTCATCATGGGGCCGCCTGTGGAGCACGTGCTAGACGGGATGCCATGAGCCAGGAACGGGACGGGGAAGTGCCCCACATGAAGTCCGAGGACTTCCGGCGGCTGGGCCACCAGATGGTGGACTGGATCGCCGACTACTGGGCCCGGGTGGAGTCCTTCCCGGTGCGGGCGCAGGTGGCGCCCGGCGAGGTGCTCGCGAAGCTGCCGCAGCATCCTCCCGAGGCGGGGCTTGGCGGGCGCGAGGGCTGGGACGCCGTGTTTCGCGATCTGGAGTCGGTGGTGCTGCCGGGCGTCACCCACTGGCAGTCTCCCTCCTTCTTCGCCTACTTCCCCGCCAACGCCTCGGGGCCGTCCGTGCTCGGAGAGCTGCTGTCCGCGGGGCTGGGCGTCCAGGGGATGCTCTGGTCCACGGGCCCCTCGTGCACGGAGCTGGAGACGCGCGTGCTGGACTGGCTGGCGGAGCTCATTGGGCTGCCAGAGTCCTTCCGCTCCACCTCTCCGGTAGGCGGTGGCGTCATCCAGGGCACGGCGAGCGAGGCCACGCTGGTGGCCATGGTGGCGGCCCGCGCCCGTGTGCGGCGCAAGCGCCCCGGGGACGCGCCTCTCGTCGTCTACTCCTCCACCCAGGCCCACTCCTCCGTCCTCAAGGCGGCCATGCTGTCCGGAGTGGCGCGTGACTCGAGCGACACCACGCACGTGCGCCTGCTGGAGACGGACAGCTCCTACGCCCTGCGCCCCGAGGTGCTGGAGCGCGCCATCACCGAGGACCTGGCCGCGGGCCGGCAACCCTTCTTCGTCTGCGCCACGCTCGGCACCACCTCCTCGGGCGCGGTGGATCCGCTCGGGCCCATCAGCGAGGTGATGGCGCGTACGGGGCTGACGGCCATGGGGGGCTGGCTGCACGTGGATGCGGCGTGGGCGGGTGCGGCGCTTGTCTGCCCGGAACACCAGGCACTGGCCAAGGGCATCGAGGTGGTGGACTCGATCGCCTTCGATCCGCACAAGTGGCTGCTGACCAACTTCGACTGCGACGCCTTCTACACGCGGGACAAGGCCGCGCTGGTGGATGCGCTCAGCGTGACGCCGGAGTACCTGCGCAACACCGCCAGCGCCAGCGGTGGTGTCATCGACTACCGAGACTGGCAGGTGGAGCTCGGCCGCCGGTTCCGGGCGCTGAAGCTCTGGTTCGTCCTGCGCCACTACGGCGCCAACGGCCTGCGCGCCTACATCCGCGAGCACGTGCGCCTGGCCGGACTGTTCGAGTCCTGGGTGCGCGAGGATGCGCGCTTCGAGCTGGCCGTGCCGCGCTCGCTCAGCCTGGTGTGCTTCCGGCTCGCGCCGCGCCCGGGAGAGTCTCCTCAGGCAACGGACGCGCGGAACCGCTCACTGCTGGAGCGGCTGAACGCCACTGGGAGCGCATTCCTCTCGCACACCGTGCTGCCAGGAGTGGGTGGTGCGCCCGCACGGTACGTGCTGCGCATGGCCATTGGCGCGGCGAGAACAGAGGAGCAACACGTGCGCGCGTGCTGGGAGGCACTCCAGCGGCTCGCCGGAGTCTAATCCTGTTCGATCTTGGGCTGATTCATGCCCAGGGAGAAGGTGGTGCCGATGAAGGAGGTGAGCGACAGCTTCACGAGCTCCTTCAGCGCCTTCTGCTGCTCGAACTGAGCCTGCAACTCGCCGTTGAACTCGCTACCGGGAGTGGCGGGGGACGTCTGGGGCTGGGTGGCGCCAGCGGCGGGAGCGGCCGGCATCGCCTGCTGGTAGGGCGCGCCGAAGCCCGGGATGCCGCCAGAGTTCACAGAGATCGCCGAGGCGATGATGCTGGAGCCAGAGACGCCTGCGCGTCCCGCCATGGGAGTGGCGGAGCTTCCCTGCAAGAGGGTGCTGAAGCTGGTCCGAGCGGTCTGGGCCGTCCCCGTGGTGGTGGTGACGGGCATCCTCGCGCCGCCCAGGTTGTTGACGTGCATGGCTCCTCCGGAGACGGAGCTGGCCCGGATCATCAGGTCTGCTCCCATCCTGTACGGATTATCGCCCAGGATAGCACGGAGTTGCTCTGCTCTTTTCTTGAGTAGTTTCAGGAGTTTAAAGGCATGTCGGAGCAGCAGGATGGGGTGTGGCATCATCGCGCGCCCATGGACTCGAACGGGAAGGTCGCACTCGTCCTGAGCTACCAGTACCCGGGCAAGTACGCCTTCACGGTGCTGGCGGGCGCCGTCGAGTCCGATGTGGCGCTGGCGGACGTGCCCATCCACTTCCCTCGGGATCGCGAGACGCTGCTGGCCACGCTGCGCCAGTGCGCGGACGAGGGGTACACGGTGGTCGGGGCGTGGTCCTTCTACTCGGCGAGCTTCGGAGCAGCGGCGGAGGAGCTGGCCTGGGTGCGCGAGCGGCTGGAGGGCCGGCAGGTGCTCTGCATCGCGGGTGGGGTGCACGCCACGGCGGAGACGGAGCAGACGCTGCGTGCGGGCTTTGATCTGGTGGCCGTGGGAGAGGGCGAGCACCTGCTGCGCGAGTTGCTGCACCGGCTCAAGCGCGGCGAGGATCCGAAGGGGACGCGCGGGATGGCGCGGCTGGAGCAGGGACGCGTGGTGCAGAACGGGCGAGGCGAGGGTGTGGTGGACCTGGATGCATTCCCACCATTCGCGGCCAGGCACGGGAAGTTCGGCGCCATTGAGATCACCCGGGGCTGCATCTACGCGTGCCGGTTCTGCCAGACGCCGTTCCTGAACAAGGCGCGCTTCCGGCACCGCAGCGTGCGCAACGTAGCGGAGTGGGCCCGGGTGCTGCGGCGCTCGGGGCGGCGCGATGTGCGCTTCATCACCCCCACCTCGCTGTCCTACGGCACAGCGGACGAGTCGGTGAACCTGGCGGCGGTCGAGGAACTGCTGGCCGCACTGCGCGAGGCGATGGGGCCGGACGGGCGGATCTTCTTTGGCACCTTCCCCTCGGAGGTCCGGCCGGAGCACGTGACGCCGGAGGCGCTGGCGCTGCTGAAGCGGTACGTGGACAACGACAACCTCATCATCGGCGGGCAGTCTGGCTCCGAGCGCATCCTTCAAAGCAGCAACCGGGGGCACGATGCGGAGGCGGTGGTGCGGGCGGTGCGCGTCGCCGTCGAGTCGGGCTTCCTGCCGAATGTGGACTTCATCCTGGGGATGCCGGGCGAGGAGCGGGAGGATCTCGACGCGACGATCCGGCTGATGGAGCAGCTGTCAGAGCTGGGCGCTCGCGTACACGGGCATACGTTCATGCCCTTGCCGGGGACTCCGTACCGGGATGCGCCCGCGGGCCGGGTGGACGAGGAGACCCAGCGAAGGCTGGACCGGCTGGCCTCGCAGGGGCGTCTGTATGGGCACTGGAAGCAGCAGGCGGCCCTCGCCGAGCAGATCGTCCAGCGAAGACAGCCACGCGCGCGTGGCCGGGCTTGATTAGGATGGAGGGGTGATGGCCGACGACGATGATCAGGCTCCTCCCTACTGGACGCTCATCTCGGTCCTGTTCAGCACGCAGCCGCTGACACCGGCGCTGGCGATGACGCTGCACCAGACCGCGTACGAGCTGTACCAGCGAGGTGACTCGGTCGGGCAGGTAGCGGGGGATCTCCTCTCGGGCAAGGTGCACAACCTCCGCAAGGAGGTTCATCTGGGCGGCATCGCCGGCCCGGCGTTCGAGGCGGAGATCGACACGGAGCGAGGCTCGGGGATGGTGCGGTTCCTGCTCACGAGGCAGGGACTGGAGCTGATGCAGGCGAGGCCGCCTCCGCTGAAGCCCAGGGCAAAGCCCCCGCTCCTGAACTGAGCGAGCCGGGATACAATCCGGGCGCGGTATCACTCAGGGGAGCGGATGGAATGCAGCCACCGAAGAAGGAAGGACGGGCGTTCAAGCACAGTGCCGTCGAAGGACTGCTGCGTGGCTTTGGCGTGGCCCACGGCACCGCGGAGATGACGGAGGTCCTCGAGCTGCTGGGCGCCAAGGGCGGTCTGCCCGCCGAGTATCCGGTGGAGCGGTACATCATGCTGATCGAGTGGCTGGCGCGCCGCTATTTCCCGGGGATGTCACAGCCGGAGGCCATCCGCAGCGTGGGGATGCGCATGCTCCACGGCTACCGGCAGACGCTGCTGGGGAACATCCAGCTCAAGGCGCTGAACCTGATGGGCCCGGATCGGCTGCTGCGCCGGATGGGCGACTTCATCG
>Ga0247825_10000325_pt1 | contig 29673 bp, 21 predicted proteins | sample 13C_Vanillin_Day_FD_194413 | JGI IMG/M metagenome (GOLD analysis project Ga0247825, IMG submission 194413) | Soil microbial communities from agricultural site in Penn Yan, New York, United States - 13C_Vanillin_Day48 | ecosystem: Environmental > Terrestrial > Soil > Agricultural land | place... | reverse complement strand
GCTCGGGGAGTATCCGGAGATCCGGCGAGCCCGGACCCACCTCATCACCGAGGTGCTCTTCGAAGCCGGGAACTGGCGGCTGCGCACGCTGTCCGCGGCACAGGCCGCCCGGGTCCCCGGCCCCCGGCCGCCGCGCCCCCGCGCCGCACGGACCGTCTCACCCGACCTGAAACGCGTGATCCATCACGAACTCGGCATCGACGGCCGCGCGGCCACCACGGCGATCGCCGAACGCGCCGGCGTCAGCAATCAGCGCATCACCGACGCGATCGCGACGATGCGGCGAGACGGATCGCTCCTGCTGCGCACCGACATCGCCCGGACCTACTCCGAGTGGCCGATCTACGCCTGGTACTTCATGCAGGTTCCCGCGCCGCTGATCGAACGGTTGAGGACGTCGCTGGGCCGGATCGAGGAGGTGCGGTTGGCGGTACTCGTGGCCAGCGAATACAACCTGATCATGGCCGTCTGGTTGCGCACCCTGAACGACGTCCACCGGTTCGAACTGCTCCTCGAGAAGATTTTGCCTGGATCGCGGGTGGCGGACCGGTCGGTGGTCATGCAGATCGGGAAACACCTGGGACACATCCTGGACGAACAGGGGCGGGCCACAGGACCAGTAGTCCCTGTGACGCCACCGGGTAGGGCTTGAACACCCCGCTCTCTAGTGCCAACCCGTGGCCGGGCCGGCACCAGAGCGCGTTGTCTCAGTGCGAGGCTTGACGCTGATGCTTGCACCGCGGCTGGACAATTCAGATCCGAGCGATCCCTCGCACCGCCAGATGATGAGGCAGTTCGTCCTGCCTGCCTTCCTGCCGTAGTTCCAGCCGCCGTTCGCGGCGTCCCTCGCGGTCTCAGTTGCCGGCGGGCAGCAGGGAAGGGACGAGGAAGGCGCGTAGCTTCTCGCGGAACCGTTCCAATGAGCCGGTGCCGCCGTTGAGTTGGCTGATGCACATGATCTCGAGTTCGGAGATCCACTCGCAGAGCAGTGCCAGATCGACGTCGGCGCGGATGTCGCCGGCCTCCTGGGCGTCGCGCAGAATCGGCTCCCAGAGTTCGCTCGTGAGTTCGACGGCCTTGCCCGACGTGGTCAGCAGCGAGTTCGCCAGTGTCATCTCCGACGGCGAAACGAGCAGGTGAACCATGGGGTCCCGGAGACCGCTCTCGACGTTGTTGCAGATGCCCTCGACGAGGCGCTCCTCGATGGTGGGCCACTTCGCGATGAAGGCCCGGGCCGGCTTCATGTTCTTGCGCGCGCGCCGCGCGACCGACTCGATGATCAGACTCTCGCGGTCCGAGAAGTATCTGTAGACGGTCGCGCGGGACATATCCGCTGCGCGAGCGACGTCTTCCATGGTCGTCTTCGTGATTCCGAAGCGTTCGAAACACGTCTCCGCTGCGGTGAGGATCGTCGAGCGGACGTCGGTCGCGGGGTCGTTTCCAGTCCTTGCAGCCACCAGTAGACAGTACCGTCATCAATTTGGGTGAGACGCTAGACAAGCAATGTCTCATGTGCCACTCTCGGTGTATGGAGCGCGAAGACAAGATCACCCTCACCGAGCGACTGATCGCACATGTCGACAACAACAGCACCGACTACGCGGATGACCTGCTTCGGGTGCCGTTCTCGGCGTTCAACGACCCCGAACTCGCCGAACGCGAACGCAAGGTGGTCCGGCGACTGCCGCACATTGTCGCGCACGTCGACGAGCTGAAGAAGGCCGGCGACTTCGTCACGACCGAGCTGATCGGCACACCGCTGCTGGTAGTGCGGCAGACGGACGGCAGCGTCAAGGCCTTCTCCAACGTCTGCAGGCACCGGGGTGCAAAGGTGGAGTTCGAGGAATCGGGTTGCAAGCGCATCTTCAGCTGCCCGTATCACAACTGGGCGTACGGCCGCGGCGGCGATCTGCGGGGGATGCCGCACTCGGAAGGCTTCGAAGGCATGGACCGCGCGCAGTACGGGCTCGTGGAATTTCCCTGCGAGGTACGGCACGGCCTGGTCTGGGTGGTTCCGACGGTCGGGGCCGATCTCGACATCGCCGCGATCCTCGGCGCCAAGCACGACGCGGAGGTGACGGCGACCGGAATGGCCGAGTCGTTCCAGGTGCGCAAGGAGACCTGGAAACTCGACATGAACTGGAAGATCGCCGTCGACGGCGTGCAGGACTCGTACCACCTGTGCCAGTTGCACACCAAGACAGTGTGCAACTACCTGGAGGGGAACATCACGGCATACGACCTGGTGGACCGCTCATGGCGAATCGTCGTCGCGCGCAAGTCGATCACCGAGGTTCGCGGCGCCGATCCCGACTCGTTCGACGTCCGCAACTACTCCCTCGCGAACTACACGATCTATCCGGGCACCATGCTCGTGACGGAGCCCAATCACTTCGAGATCTGGACGATCGTTCCCGACACCGAAGATCCCAACGTGTCGTACTGCACCATCCGTCTGCTCTCCCCAAAGGAGCCGGAGACCCCGCGCGAGAAGCGGATTCTCGACAAGAACTGGGAACTCCTCATGGAGACCCTGCACGCCGAGGACTGGTTCGTCACGAAGACGATCACCGCCAACGCGGCGCACGGGCAGGTCGACGAGCTGATCTACGGACGGAACGAACTCCCCGGTCAGGTCTTCCACAAGATGATCACCCGGGATGCCGAGGAGGTCGCGCGTGAGGAGGCCGCGGTCGGCGGTGCGAAGTGACGTCGGACGACCTGCGTCGATCGTCCCCGGCTCCCGGGGTGTTGCAACTCGACCTAGCTCGCCCCGACGTGCACAACGCGATCTCGCTCGGTTTGCAACGTGAGCTCGACGCCGCGCTCACAGAGGCGGCACACGACCCGGACGTTCGGGTGGTGGTACTGGCGGGGGAGGGCGCAGCGGCGTTCTCCGCCGGATACGACCTGAAGGAACTCCGCGCGATGACCCCGGACGCCGGAGTCCTGAGCATGCTCGAACGAGAAGAGCTGCTGTGGCGGTACTTCACGTTCCCCAAACCGACGGTCGCCGCAGTCCACGGGATGGCCTACGGCGCGGGAACCCTGCTCGCGGTGTGTTCGGACCTGCGGGTGGGCGGCCCCGGCACCCGCATCACCGTCACCGCGGCGAAGTACGGCGGAGCCAACCTGACCTGGGTCCTCGACCAGCTGATCGGCGCCGGGCCGACCCGCGATCTACTGCTGACCTCACGAGCAGTGTCCGGCGAGGAGGCCTTCCGGATGGGGCTCGTCTCCCGGTACGCGGCTGACGGCGACGTTCTCGGTGCCGCACTCGAGGCGGCCGAACAGATCGCGGCTCAGCCTCCCGAGTCGATGCGCGAGATCAAAGCGCTGCTGCTCGACGGGCCGGGGCAGGGTCTGCGGAGCCGATACGACCGGGAAAACGTCGTGTCGCGCACGACCCTTCGACCCCGCCCGGTCGAGGAGATGTTCCGCTCGTACTTCGGAAGCCGCGCAGAGTGATTCGCAGTTCTTCCCGCCAGCGAAAGTGAGATCCGGATGGACGCCACCACTGTCTCGACTACCGACGACATCTGGAGTCCCAGCTGGGACGACCCGTTCGAACCGACTACCGACCGTGACGACGAGTTCGCGGAACTGACCGACGCCCTGCGCGCGGTGCAGGAGGCCGTCACCCGCAGCCGGCCCACCCCGGACGCGGCGGGCCGGACAGCGCGAACGCTCCGTGACCTCGCGGCCCGACTGGCAGCGTTCGAGGTCGGCGAGGACGAGCAGATCTCCGGGCGCCGCTGGGACCTTGCGGGGCGCGGGCAGACCCTCACACCGGCTCTCCATCTCGACGAGGTGACCGACAACCGGGCGCGCGGGCGCGTTCTCGTCGGCAGATTCCATTCCGGCCGATACGCGATGAACGGTGGCGTGACACCGCTGATCTTCGACGAGATCCTCGCGCGTCTCGCCAACAGCTGCGGCAGACCGTGGGCCCGCACGGCGTACCTGCACGTCAACTATCGGGCGCCCGCGCCACTCGACGTCGAATTGCGGGTGGAGGCGGAGTTCGCCGGCCAGGACGGCCGCAAGCGGTTCATGCGCGGTGCCATGCATCACGGAGACGTCCTCGTGGCCGATGTCGAGGGACTCTGGATCGAACTGAAACCCGAACAAACACAGAATGTCTCGCTGGCCGTGGGTCGGGGAGCGGAGGAGAATTCATGAGTGGGTACTCGCTGTTGGACGGCGTGCGGGTCCTCGAGGTCGCCCAGTTGGCCCCGGCGTCGCTGGGTGGGCACCTCGCGGACCTCGGTGCCGAGGTGATCAAGGTGGAGTCGGGGCCGCTCGGCGACCCGGTCCGCGTCGGTGGCAGCCGGGCGATCGGCGAACCTGACGGACCGGCGTTCATGCACCTGCGATGGAATCGCGGCAAGAAGTCCGTCGCGCTCGACCTGCGCAGCCCCGAAGGCAAGCAGGCCTTCCTCGACCTCGCCCGCTCGTGTGACGCCGTCGTCGAAGGTATGCGCGGCGGCTATCTGGACTGGCTCGGAGTCGGCTACGAGCAACTGCGCCAGGTGAATCCGAAGATCGTGCTGTGCACGGTGTCGGGTATGGGCACCGACGGCCCGTACCGGGCTCTGGGTACCGGCGGTCCGGTGTTCGACGCCTACGCCGGGCTGCGCGAGGTGAACACTCCCGCAAAGCCGCCGGCCGAGGGCATGGCCGGCTCCACCACGCCGCCGATCGCGATGTACGCCCTCGGCGCGTACGGGGCGATGGGGCTGCTCGCCGCACTGCACAAGGCCGGAGCCACCGGTGTCGGCTGCCACGTCGAGGTGTCGGGCATCGACGTCGCCGCCGCGTGGATGCCCGACCTGGTGGATGCGGAGCTGAACAGGGACCGCTCGATGCCGCGTCCGTCCTGGCTGCCGGACGGCCGGCTGCCCGACTGGCCGCGACTCGAGGCCTACCGCACCAGTGACGGTGAGGCGATCCTGTTCGGGTCGCACGTGGAGAAGTTCTGGCACAACTTCCTGGTCGCAATTGGGCGTCAGGACCTGATCGGCGTCGACCTCACCAGCACCGACGCGGGCGCCGCCGCCCGTGCGGACCTCGTGTGGCGTGCGCTGACGGAGATCTTCGCGCAGCGCACCCGCGCCGAGTGGGTGCAGCTGTTCCTCGAACACGGCATCGCGGGAGGTCCGGTCAACAGCGTGGCCGATATGCTCGCGGACCCGCATTTCCAGGCGCGGGAGAACACCTACCGGGTCGACTACCCGGGGGTCGGTGAACTCGAATTCGTGGTCAGCCCGGTGCGGGTCGCCGGGGAGAAGTTCGCGCCCGCGCTGCCACCGGTTGTCGGTGCCGACACCGCGGAGGTGCTGCGGTCGGTGGCCGGGTACGAGGATGCGCGGATCACCGCGGCGATCGACCCGAGAACGCCCCGACACGAGGCGCCACCCGCTGGCTGACCGGGCGTATCCCACAGGAGAACGACACCCACACGAAATATATTGTGTGGGTGTCGTTCTCGTGTGATGGTCCGGTTCTGAGGGGTGCCCGAAATTTCCGGATCGAGCATTGCGCCATTCGCCTATAACTGTTAGGTTTGCCGCACATGAAGTGAGGGTGGTCACACCCGGCTGACGAGCACGAGGAGCACAGATGAATCTCGCGGACCTGACCCGGTTCTGGGGTAAGACGCGTTCGCAGCAGCAGGCGATCGTGTTCGGGGACACATCGCAGACCTGGGCCGAGGTCGACGCGATCACCGACGCACTCGCCCGCGGGCTCGCGGCCCGCGGCGTCCTCAAGGGCGACCGGGTTGCCGTGATGATGCTCAATCGCCCCGAACTCGCGCACGTCATCCTGGCGACCCTCAAGCTCGGCGCGATCAGCGTCCCGCTCAACTTCCGGCTCACCGCCAAAGAGCTGGCACCGATGGTTGTCGACTCCGCGCCGCGCGTGGTGATCGTCGAAGACGGCTTCGCGCCGCTGCTCGAGGTCGCCACCGAACAGGCGGAGTTCGAGACCTACGCGATCGGGGGCAGTGCCTATCCGCCGTACGAGCGGCTGATCGACCCCGGAACCGCGCCCGTCGTCGCCATCGCCGCCGACGACCCCGGCTTCATCTGCTACACCTCGGGTACCACCGGCGTGCAGAAGGGCGCGCTGATCACCCACCGCAACGCGATGACTCCCGGCATCTCGCAGTCGATCACCTTCGGCTTCTCGCAGCAGGACCGGGTGTTGTGCTCAGCTCCGCTGGTGTACACCGGCTCGGTCCTGTCGATCTTCATGCAGCTCGTCGTCGTGCCCGGCGCGACGATGGTGCTGTTGCGCGAGTACGACCCGGAGATCGCCCTCGACACGTTCGAGCGCGAGCAGATCACGGCAACCACGACCGTCCCGGTGATCTGGGAACGGATGACGATGCTGCCCGACTTCGGCACCCGCAAACTCGCGAAGTTCACCTTCGCCGGCACGGGTGGCGCGCCGGTCAGCCTGGACTTGCTCGACTTCTACCGTTCACACGGCATCCCGCTCACCCAGTGCTACGGCCTGACCGAGGCGTCGGGCATGGTCTCGACCCTCGCCTACGAGGACGCCGTGTCGCGGCCCGGCTTTGCCGGGCTGCCGCTGGTCGGCACCCACATCCGGATCGGTGAACCGGGAGTCGACACCCCGGCCGGTGAGGTCGGCGAGATCCTGGTCCGGGGCGAGCACGTGCTGCGGGAGTACTGGAACAAGCCCGAGGCCACCGCGGCGACCGTCGGCGACGGGTGGCTGCGCACCGGCGACCTCGGCATGCAGGACGACGGCGGATTTCTCAAGATCGTCGATCGCAGCAAGGACATGCTGATCTCCGGCGGCCTCAACGTCTACCCCGCCGAGATCGAGAAGGCGCTGCACGGCATCGACGGGCTGGTCGATCTCGCCGTCATCGGCGTCAAGGACGACCGGTGGGGCGAGGTGCCGATGGTGGTGTTCCACAGCGAGCGTCCCGCCGCCGACATCGTCGCCGACATCGCCGAGGTCGCCGGCGAGAACCTGGCGAAGTTCAAGCGCCCCCAGCACGCCGTCGCCCTCGGCGAGCCGCTGCCGCGCACGTTCTCCGGTAAGCACGCCAAACCGTCTCTGCGTCAACGTTTCCCCGAGGTTCCTGCCGACGCACTCGCGGTCGACGGCACCGTCACACCGGTCTGAAGCATGTCTTCGAGGCACGCCTTCGGCTTGCCCATCCAGCTCGAGGCTTCATCCCCCGCGGTTCCCCCACCCGAGAGGAATACACGTCGTGGCCCCCACTCGTGAAGTCGACATCTCCCAACTCATCGACACCGCACCGGTGTCGGCCCTCCAGAAGCGTGCCATCGCACTGTGCCTGGCGCTCGCGATCCTCGACGGCATGGACGCCCAGCTGATCGGATTCGCGATTCCCGCGTTGTCCGAGGACTGGGGCCTGTCCAAGGCCTCGTTCGGACTGCTGCTGGCGCTCAGCAGCGGCGCGATGGTCGTGGGCAGCCTGCTGTTCGGTCCGATCGCCGACCGGTGGGGCCGGCGCCGGGTGATCCTGCTGTGCACCGTGTTGTTCTCGGTATTCACGCTCGCGTCTGCCTTCGCGCCGTCGGTGGGTGTGCTGATCGTGCTGCGCATCCTCGCCGGCATCGGGCTCGGTGGCGTCACCCCGAACCTGATCGCACTGACCAGCGAGTACAGTCCCGCGCGCAGCCGCTCCACCATGGTCACCATCGTCGTTGCCGGCATGTCCCTCGGGGGATTCCTCGGCGGACTCGCTGCCGCTCAACTGATTCCGGCGTACGGGTGGCAGTCGATCTTCGTGGCCGGCGGCGTTCTCCCACTGTTCGTGGCGGCGCTGGCGTGGGCCGGGCTGCCGGAGTCGGGCAAGTTCCTCGCGGCCCGCGGTGATCACGTCGGCGCCGCGAAGATCCTCTCGGCGATCGCCCCGCAGGCCGGCATCAACGGTGCGGTGACGTTCACCGTGGACGCCGTGGTGGCCAACCGGTCGCCGATTCGGGAACTCTTCGCCGGTGGCCGGGCACTGGACACGATCCTGCTGTGGGTGGTGTTCGTCATCAACTTCCTCGTGATCTACTTCCTGTTCGGGTGGATGCCGTCGCTGTTCAGCCAGGCCGGGCAGAGCGCGTCCAATGCGATCCTCGCCGCGGCGCTGTTCAACCTCGGCGGTATGGCGGGCGCGCTGTCCATCGGGTGGATCACCGACCGGGTCGGCACCGCATGGGCGCGGTCCCGGGGCTCGGACGCCGCCTACGCGGTGGTGATGGCCGGATACACGCTCGGGGCACTGTTCATCGGCGCCGTCGCGATGTTCTTGGCGAACTCCACCCTGCTGCTCATCACGATCTGCATCGTCGGATTCGGGATGTCGGGAAGTTCGGCCGGCATCATCGCGATCGCCGCCTCGATCTACCCGGTTGCGGCACGCTCGACCGGGATCGGCTGGGCCATGGGGGTCGGGCGGATCGGATCCATCGCCGGGCCGACCCTCGGTGCCGCCCTGATTGCGGCCGGAATGGACGCCCGCACCATCTTCCTGCTCATGATCGTGCCCACCGCCGTCGCCGTCCTCACCCTCGGCGGGTTGTTCGTCCGAGAACGTCTGCGCGGACGCACCGGGGCGGGGGTCGCGGAACCGGCGGCCGCACCGGCCGAGGCGCACTGAACCGATGCCACCCGTCACGTCCCGGCGTACCTCGTTCTGCAGGCTGTGTGCCTCCTCGTGCGGAGTCCTGCTCGACGTCGAGGACGGGCGGATCACACGGGTCCTCGGAGACGCACAGCACCCGATCTCCGGTGGTTACACCTGCCCCAAGGGACGCCGCGGCGGCGATCTGGCCCACGGCCCGGACCGGCTGACCACCTCGATGCGCCGCACCGGCACCGGCACGCACGAGCCGGTGCCGGTGGCGCGGGCGACCGCCGACATCGCGGACCGGTTGCGCACCATCGTGGACCGCCACGGACCGGATGCGGTCGCACTGTTCATGGGAACGCAGCAGAACTTCGCCGCACTCACCCCGCCGATGGCCCGGGCCTGGTTCCGGGGGACCGGCTCACACAAGCTGTTCTCCACGATGACCATCGACCAATCCGCGAAATGGGTTGTCGCCGAACGGATGGGAACATATCTGGGCGGCAGGCAGCGGTTCGAGGACGCCGATGTGTGGTTGCTGGCCGGTACCAACCCGGTCGTGTCCGCCAACGGCGGCGACGGGGACGGCGCGGTGGTGCAGAACCCGTCCGTCACCCTGCGGGCCGCCCGGGAACGGGGACTGCGGCTGATCGTCGTCGACCCACGACACACCGAAACCGCGGCCTTGGCCGACGTGCACCTGGCGCCCCGGCCGGGAACGGACGCCGTCCTGTTCGCCGGCCTCCTCCACGTCGTCCTGACCGAACAGCTCCACGACACCGACTTCTGTCGCCGGTACACCGCCGATCTCCCGGGACTCGTCGACGCCGTAGCCGACGTGACTCCCACGGTCGTACACCGGATCTGCGGCGTCCCCGCCGACCGGGTCCGTGCCGCGGCCCAGGTATTCGCGGGCGGGAGCCGGGGGATGGCAACGAGCGGCACCGGGCTGTGCATGGGCCCGCATTCCAACCTCGCGGAGCACCTCGTCGCCGCTCTGAACGTGGTGTGCGGCCGGTACCTGCGCGAGGGGGAGCGGGCCGACGACCGCGCCGTCCTGACCCGGCACGCGCCCGCCCGCGCGGAGGTCGCCCCGCCCGCCCGGGCCTACGAGCACGGTTTCCGCAGCCGCATCGGTGGAGTGCGGGCGATGCGCGGTGAGCTGCCGTCCGGCATCCTCACCGACGAAATCCTCGAACCCGGCCCCGACCGGGTGCGGGCGCTGATCGTATCCGGCGGCAACCCGGCCGCGGCTCTCCCCGACCGAGCGAAAGCATTGCGCGCATTGCGATCGTTGGACCTGCTCGTGTGCATAGACCCGCGCATGTCGGACACCGCACGGCTCGCGCACTACGTTATCGCGCCGACCACGATGTACGAACGCGCCGATCACACCGCGATCATGGAACCGTTCTTCCCCCGCCCCTTCGCGCAGTTCACCCCCGCTGTCCTGCCGGCGCCGCCTGGCGTCGTCGACGACTGGCGGTTCTTCCTCGACCTTGCCGCCGCCTCCGGGCAGCCGGTCAAGTTCGCCGGCCGCATACTCGATCCCGACGCGCCGCCGACGTCCGAGCAGATGCTGGCGATGATGGCCGAACGGGGACGCGTCCCGTTCGCCGACGTGGTCACCGCCCCGCACGGACACCTCGCCGGGGCAAGTGGTGCAGTGGTGGGTCCGGCGACGGAGGACGGTGCCGGGCACCGCCTGATGTTGTTGCCCGCGGACGTGCGCGCAGAACTCGTCGCGGCGCTGACCGACCGAGTTGTCACAGAACAGTTTCCGCTACTCCTCACGGTCCGCCGGATACGCGAGGCCGTGAACTCCACCGGCACCCGCGTTCCGGGGCTCGTTCCGGGCGGCACCAACCCGGCAAGCCTGCACCCGGACGACCTGACCGCACTCGGGATCACAGACGGACAGGTAGTGACCGTGCGCTCGGCGGCAGGACGCCTGCGCGCGACCGCGCGGGCGGACCGCACCCTCGCCCGCGGCACCGTGTCGATGACGCACTGTTTCGGCAGCGTCGACCCGCGGGACGACGCCGGGGTGAACGTGAACGCGCTGACCGGAACCGGTGCCGGAGTGCAGGCGATCAACGCGATGCCGACCATGACCGCCGTGCCCGTCGCGGTCGGGGCGGTCGCACCCGAGGAGGAACTCTCATGACCATCGCCGAACCGAAAGCCGGACATCGCATCTGCCCACTGTGCGAGTCGACCTGCGGGCTACTCGTCGAGCTCGACCGGCGCACCATCGTGCGGGTCGCACCGAACCCCGACGACGTGCTGAGCGGCGGGCACAGCTGCGCGAAAGGCCTCGGCCTCGGCCGCATCGAGAACGACCCCGACCGGATCCGGACACCGCTCCTGCGCACCGCGGGCGGCGGATTCCGCGAGGCCACCTGGGACGAAGCGTTCGGCGAGATCGAGCGGCGACTGCCGGAGTTCGTCACCGGCGATCCGGGCAGCTGCGCGATCTACCACGGCAATCCGGCTGCCCACCACCTGGATTCGACGTTCTACCTCGGTGAGTTGATCGGCGCCGTCGGCACCCGGAACATCTACTCGCCGGCGAGCGTCGACACCTGGCCGAAGAACCTCGCGCACATGCTGCTGTACGGCACCGGGCTGGGGATGAGTCTGCCCGACCTCGACCGCACCGACTACCTGCTGATCCTCGGCTCGAATCCGATGGTGTCCAACGGCAGTACCGTCACCGCACCGGGAATCCACCACCGGCTGCAGGCGCTGCGCGAGCGGGGCGGCACCCTCGTCGTGGTGGACCCGGTACGCACCCGCACCGCCGAGGTCGCGGATCTGCACGTGCCGATCCGCCCCGGCACCGACGCCTTGTTTTTGCTCGGCGTGCTGTCCGTGATCGCGTCCGAGGGACTGTCCAGACCCGGGCGGGTGCCGGACGTGGTGGACGGCCTCGGCGCCGCCCTCGCGATGGCGGCGGAATTCGAGCCCGACGCCGTTGCCGCGGCGTGCGGGATCGACGCCGACGTGATCCGCTCAGTGGCTCGTGGGTTCGCGGGAGCAGCTGCGGCGGTGGCGCATTCGCGGATCGGTACCTGCATGCAGGAGTTCGGCACTCTCGCGAACTGGCTCGTCGAGGTGCTCACGATCGTCACCGGCAACCTGGACCGGCCCGGAGGGGCGATGTTCGCATTGCCGCCCGCGGGCGGGCAGAACACCTGGCCGGTGACCAGGACGCCGAAGTTGATGTTCGACCGGTGGCGGTCCCGGGTACGCGGCCTGCCGGAGGCGATGGGGGAGCTGCCCGCGGTATGTTTCGCCGAGGAGATCCTCACGCCCGGGCCGGGCCGCACCCGGGCGCTGATCACCCTCGCCGGGAACCCCGCCCGGTCCCTGCCCAACAGCGGCGCGATCGAGGACGCGCTCGGTGTGCTCGAGTTCATGGTGTCGGTGGACTGCTATCTCAACGAGACCACCCGCCATGCCGACGTGATTCTGCCCCCGCCCCCGGTAACAACCCGAGGCCACCACGACGTCACGCTCGCGCACTTCCAGATTCGGAACGTCGCCCGCTACACCCCACCCTTGCTGGACCTCGCCGACGGCGAGATGGCGGAGTGGCAGATCCTGCTGCGGCTGGCCGCGATCGCGAAGGGAACGCCGGACCGTCCGGTCGGCGAGATCGACGACGAGGTGGCCGCCGTCGCGGCCCGGCGCGCCGCGAACCTCGTCGGCTGCGAAACGGGACGGGTGATGGACGCCGTGGCCGGCCGCCGCGGCCCGCAGCGACTGCTGGACCTGCGTCTGCGCAGCGGACCCTACGGTGACCGGTTCGGGCTCGACCCGGACGGGTTGACTCTCGCACTGCTGGAGGACAACCCGGACGGCATCGACTACGGGCCGCTGGCGCCGCGTGTCCCGGAGGTGCTGCGCACACCGGATGGGCGGATCGACCTGATGCCGGACATGGTCGTCTCCGATCTGCCGCGGCTGCGAGCGAGCGTCACGAGGGCAGCACCGGATCTGCTGCTGATCAACCGGCGTCAGCGTCGCGGCATGAATTCGTGGCTGCACAACGCGCTGCCGCAGACGGACGGCGGCCAGTGTGCGCTGCTGATCAGCCCACCCGACGCGGCCGAGCAGGGTCTGGTGAACGGCGACCGGGTCGCGGTCACTTCCAAGGTCACCACCGTGACGGCCGAACTGCGGATCGACGACACGCTGCGCCCCGGTGTGGTGAGCATGCCGCACGGGTGGGGCCACGACGGGCCGGGCCTGCGGACCTCCCGGTCGGCCTCGGTCCCCGGCAGCAACTACAACGCCCTGGTGGACGACACCACCGACCTCGAGGCGCTCACGGCGTCCCCGATCTTCAACGGCGTCCCGGTCACGGTGACGCGCACGAGCGAGGAGCATCCCTGATGGCGTACGTGGTCACCCAGAACTGCTGTAACGACGCGACCTGTGTCGCGGTCTGCCCGGTCGACTGCATCCACCCGACCCCCGCGGAGCGGGAGTACCAGCGCACCGAGATGCTGTACATCGACCCGGGCGCCTGCATCGACTGCGGCGCCTGCTCCGACGTGTGCCCCGTGGATGCGATCGTCCCCGGCGACGCACCCGCCCCCGACATCGACCGGTACCGGGAAATCAATGCCGAGTACTTCCAGCGCAATCCACGCAGCATTGCGCCAGGCGCGCACGTGCAGCCGCTTCCGCTCGCCCTCGCGACCGCCGGCGTCGCCGACCCCCCGGCGATGCGAGTGGCGATCGTCGGATCCGGACCGTCCGCGTTCTACGCCGCCGAGGAGCTGCTGGCCCGTCGCGACATCGCCGCCGAGGTCACCATGTTCGAACGGCTGCCCGTGGCCGGCGGACTCGTGCGGTTCGGCGTCGCGCCCGACCACTGGCACACGAAGACGGTCGACCGGGTGTTCGGCCGCACCGCGCGTCGTGACGGCTTCACGTTCCATCTCGGCGTCGAGGTCGGGAAGGATGTGACGATCGACGAGGTGCTGGCCCACCACCACGCGGTGATCCACGCGTCCGGCGCAGCGGGTGACCGGCGCCTCGGCATTCCCGGCGAGGACCTGCCGGGCAGCTACGCCGCCAGGGAGTTCGTCGCCTGGTACAACGGTCACCCCGATCACGCCGATCGCGTCTTCGACCTCACCGCGTCCCGCGCCGTCGTGGTCGGCAACGGGAACGTCGCGCTCGACGTCGCCCGTATCCTCGTCTCCGACGTGGAGACCCTGCGCCGCACCGATATCGCCGATCACGCCCTGACCGCACTGTCCGACAGCCGGATCGAGGAGGTGGTGGTGCTCGGCCGACGGGGACCCGAGCACGCGGCCTGCACCACCCCGGAACTGCTCGCGCTCGGCTCGCTGCCCGGGATCGACGTCCTCGTCGACGGCCCGGTTCCGACAGGTCCGGACGCGCCGACCAAGCTGCGGATCCTGGCCGACTACTCCCGGCGGGAGCCGACACCGGGGAACAAGCGCATCGTGCTGCGCTTCGGCACCACTCCGCAGGAGGTGGTAGGGGACGGGCGTACCGCCGCCCTGATCGTGACCGGCACCGACGCAGGCACCGAGGACCGGATCGAGTGTGGTCTGGTACTGCGGGCGGTCGGGTACCGCGGACTGCCGATCGCCGGCCTCCCGTTCGACGAGGCCGCCGGAACCGTCGCGAATGTGTCGGGCCGCGTCACGCTGCCCGACACAGGGCAGGCCGTGGCCGGCCACTACGTGGCTGGCTGGATCAAGCGCGGCGCGACCGGGGTGATCGGCACCAATCGCTACTGCGCGGCGGAGACCGTCGAGGCCCTCCTCGCCGATCACCGTGCCGGACTGCTCCCCGCCCCGACCGGGACCTCCGCAGACCTGGCGGCGCTGGTGCGCGAACGCCGACCCGACGCGCTCGGCGGTGCGGACTGGCGCGCGATCGACCGCTTCGAGCGCGAGCGCGGCCGCGAGGCAGGCAGGCCCCGCATCAAGATCGTCGACGCCGGGCAGGCGGCTGTCGTCGCGGGAGTGGCAGTCCGATGACCCCGAAGGACACGACCCAACTGCACACGTTCTGCCGCATCTGCGAACCGGGATGCGGCCTGCTCGCCGACGTCCGGGACGGCGAGGTGGTCCGGTTGCAGCCGGACCGGGATCATCCCGTGCACCAAGGGTTCTCCTGCCACAAGGGCGTGCACTACCTGCAGGTCCACTCCGATCCGGACCGGCTCGACCGGCCGCTGAAGAGGACCAATCCGCGGAGCGAAGAACGCGGCGACTTCGAACCCGTCGACTGGGATGTCGCGGCGCGCGAGATCGCCGGCAGGCTCCAGGAAATACGGAAGAAGTACGGCCGCAACGCCCTCGCCGTCTATCAGGGCAACCCGTCGGCGTTCAACGGAGCCTATTACGCGAACGCCGCCACGCTCGCCCGCGGCTTCGACACCCGGATGCGCTTTAGTGCGGGAACGCAGGACACATCGGCCAAATATGCGGCGAGTGAGGCGATCTACGGCGCGTCGATGGCGCATCCGATTCCCGACCTGCTGCACACGGACTACTTCCTGTGCCTCGGCAGCAACCCGCAGGTCTCGCACATGACGCTGATCCACATCTCGGATCCGATGGCCAAGATCCGCGCTGTGAACAAGCGCGGCGGAACCGTGCTGTTCGTCAATCCGCGCCGCATCGAGTCGTCGTCACCGGAGACCGGTGAGGTGCTGCTGATCAAGCCGGATACCGACTTCTACTTCCTCGCCGGAGTTCTGCACGAGATCGTGTTCCGGATCGGGTACGACCGGGACGTCGTGGAACGTCACGCGCGACGCGTCGACGAACTGCTCGACTTCGTCCGGCAGTATCCCGTCGACCGGATCGCCGCGGTCACCGGTATCGACGCCGACACGATCCGGCAGGTCGCCACCGACTTCTGCGCGGCGCCGAGCGCGAGCATCTACATGGCGACCGGCGTGAACCAGGGCCGGCAGGGCACCCTGGCCTATTGGATGCTCACCATGGTGAGCCTGTTCTCCGGCAACCTCGGCAGACGCGGCGGCAATATCTACTCCCGCGGTGTCGCCGATGTCGTGCAGGGCTCGAAGCGCAAGCGGGAGGACCCCTTTTACGACGGTCCCTTCGGTGAGATGCGCACCGTCAGCGGGGACCTGCCCGCCGCGCTCCTCCCGGAGTTCATCGAGAACCCCGACGACCCGATCCGCGCACTGATCGTGGTGTCGGGCAACCCGCTGCTGTCGGTCGGCGGGGACGGCCGCCTGCGCCGTGCGTTCGAGCAGTTGGACCTGATCGTGACCGTCGATCTGTATCGCACGGTCACCGGCGAGATGGCGGACTATGTACTGCCCGCGACGGACTGGCTGGAACGGGAGGACATCAACTTCCTCAACACGATGGGCGTCGCGATGGAGCCCTATGTGCAGTACACGCCCGCCGTCGTGCCGGCGAAGGGGGAGCGCCGCGACGACTGGTGGATTCTGTCCCGCATCCAACAAGAGATGGGCGTCCCGACCCTGCTGGACGACCCGGACCCGAATCCGTTCGCCGCGGTCGACGCGATGATGCGGGACTCGGGTCTGAGTATCGACCTTCTCGCGACGATGCCCTGCCAGACCGCGGTGCTGCCGGAGGCCGATCCCGCGCACGTGTTCAGTATCGCGGTCCAGCACGACGACGGACTGATCGACTGCTGCCCCGCACTGTTTCAGCGCTCGTACGACACCGCCGAACGAATTCTCGAGGAGCTGGCCGCGGAACCCGCCGACCAACTCAAGCTGATCACCCGGCGCACCCACTACATGGTCAACAGCTGGCTGCACAACCTTCCGGTGTTCAAACAGGTTGTCCATCAGAGCAATCCGTTGTGGATGAACCCGGACGACGCGCGGTGCCGGGGCCTCGTAGAGGGCGACGACGTCACTGTGCGCAACCGTCACGGCGAAATCGAGGCGGTTCTGGTCTGCGACGACACCCTCCGGCCGGGTGTCGTGGCGATGACGCACGGCTGGGGGCAGGGCACGGCCCGAGGGCTGGACGTGGCGAGGCGCAACCCGGGTGTGAACGTCAACCGGCTCGCGCCCACCGGCACGGACGGTTACGACCCCCTCAGCAACCAGTCACAGCTCACCGGCATCAACGTCGAGGTGATCCGGGCCATGGGATCCCCTCGGGGAAGAATTGACGTTCAGGGCAGTGGCGCAACGCATGACAGCTGGGCGCGACGGCCGCCGCCGGCTCCAGGAGATTCCGGACGATACGCAGAGTGATGTCGTCATAGACCATGGTCCCGTGATTGGTCAGGTTCTCGGCGCAGGAATCTTGGACCACGACGTGGGAGACGTTCGGTCCGGGTGGTAGCTGAGACTCGCTCAGTTGCACGACAAGATCGGACCGGGAAGTGACAGTGGCGTATTCGACTTCCGGCCGGGTCATTCCGTCGACGCCGGTTTCTAAGACAAACGCCGAACCTGCGGTGCCGCCGTCGACCGCGGGAATCGCGCGTCCGACGAGATCTTTGGCCTGGGGGTGTCAGGCGAGGAGATTGCACGAGCCTGCCCTGCGAATGCCCGACGATGTCGATCCTGTCCGCGCCGGTGGCGGCGAGAACTTCCTCGACGTAGTTACCGAACTGTTGCGCGGACACGCGCATGTCCCCGGTCTGATTGAACGGTCCGGTGTTTGGTTCACCGTAGTTCAGGCCGAAGATGCAATAGCCGTCCGCTTTCAGCTGTGGTGAGTACATCGCCCAGTTGGCGTACAGCCAGGAGACTGCACACTGCCACCCCGCGCGCGACTACACCCATCTCGTCCCACTCCTCTTCCGCGACTGCGGGCAATCGGCTACTTATCTAAGGAGTCTAGGTTCTCGACGGGCGACAAGGGCGAGAGCGGCGAAACGGGTGCGGCCGAGAATCGTCAGCCGCACCCGTTTCGCCTGCCCGGATTCGATCAGGCCTTCATCAGATCGCGATGGATGATTTCCTTCATGATCTCGTTGGTACCGCCGTAGATCCGTTGGATTCGAGCGTCGATGTACGCCTTCGCGACGGGGTACTCCATCATGTAGCCGTAGCCGCCGTGGAATTGGACGCCGGCATCGATCACCCGGCCTTGCAGTTCGGTAGCCCAGAGCTTGGCCTTCGCGGCGTCGACGGCGGTGAGGGTGCCGGCGTTGTGTTCACGCACGCACCGATCGACGTACGCACGCGACACCTCGACGGCCGTCTGAAGTTCGGCGAGTGAGAAGCCCATGCCCTGGAAATCGCCGATACGCTTGCCGAAGGCGGTGCGTTCCTTGACGTAGTCGAGCGTCCAGCCGAGAACTGCCTCGGCCGAGACCTGTGCGGCGATGCCGATGCCGAGTCGTTCGAGGGGAAGACTCTGCATCAGATACGCGAAGCCGGAGCCCACCTCACCGAGCAGATTCTCCTTCGGGATACGTACGTCCTCGAAGAACAACTCGGCCGTGTCCTGCGCGTGCAGACCGAGCTTGTCCAGTTTGCGGCCTCGGCTGAATCCCGGCGTTCCGTCCTCGACGACGAAGAGGCTGAAGCCGCGGGAGCCGGCAGAGGGATCTGTCTTCGCGAATACGATCACAATGTCGGCGAGGATGCCGCTGGTGATGAAGGTTTTGGACCCGTTGATCACCCAGGTGTCGCCGTCGGCGACGGCAGTGGTCTGGATGGCACGCAGGTCGCTGCCCGCGGCAGGCTCACTCATGGCGATCGCACCGATGGTTTCACCGGTGACGAATCCCGGCAACCACCGTCGGCGCTGGTCTTCGTCGGCGTGACGGAGAAGGTAGTTGAGGACGATGTCGTCGTTCGTGGAGAACCCGGACTGCAGAGCCGATGCGCCGACTCGGGCGATTTCCTGCTGGATCACGAACCGGAAGCGGTAGTCGAGTTCACCGGGCCCGCCGTACGCCTCGGGGACGGGTAGTCCGAGCAGGCCCTGGCGGCCCGCCGCCAGCCAGGTCTCACGATCGATCAGGCGATCCGCATCCCATTTCTCGAGTTGGGGAACCACGTGCTTGTCGATGAATCCACGGACGGATTCGCGGAACAACTCGTGGTCCCGGTCGAAGAGATCGCTCTGCATGTTTTTCCTCCTGATGCGGGACGCCCGTCAGGCGACCTGCACATCGTGTGTTTGTCAGTTCGTTGCCAGCAGTTTCTGGGTCTCACGCCGGAACACCTGGTTGGCAACCTCGTTCTGGCCCAGCACCATCCGTCCGGCGTTCGCGCTCGTCATACCGTGCTGGGAGTCCCGCAGGAGTGGGAAGTCCTCGGCATGAAGAACTGCGAGCAGAATCTCCCAGTTCTTGTTCCACAGGCGAGTCCACTTCTCCTCGGTCATCTCGGTGTCCGCCACTGGTGGCACGATCAGACGCATCTCCATGCGGCAGCGCTGCGGATCGGTGGGGTGGGGCCGGAAGGTGAGGAGCTGGAAGTGATCCGGCTGCCGCAGCAGGGTGCTGTTGGGAAGCAGGAAGTGGGTTTCCGTGATGTCCTTGGCCAGGCTTCGGTCGCCGGGGTCTTCCTCGATCCACCGATCGATCGACTTACGCGGGGCGATGAAGCGGCAGTGCCTGCCGAAGTCCTCGAACGCCATCACGTTGGTGTGGATGTGCTTGGCGGCAGTGTTGGGGTGGGCGTACTGGATGTGGTACCCGTCGAGAAAGGCGTCCTGCATGATCTTCCAGTTGACCGGCTCGTCGAATCCCTCGGACTGGACGGCGATCTTGGAATCGAGGTCGTACCCGGACAGAGTTGCATCCATCTCTTTCCCGAGCCAGCCGGCCACGTCGATCTCGGCGTTCGCCTCGTCGACGACCCAGATGAAACCGTGGCGCTCCTCGGTCGGCAGTTCGACGAGGCCCATGCTCGTGGTGTCGGTTTCCCCGAAGGTGTTGTCACGGGTGATCGTCCGCAGGGTGCCGTCCGTGTCGTACGACCACCGGTGGTACGGGCAGGAGAACAGGCGGCAGCGGCCCTTCTCCTCCTTCTCGAGGAGGGCGCCCCGATGCCGGCACAGGTTGACGAATGTCTTGACGCCACCGTCGCGCTGGCGGACGACAATGATGTTGTTCCGCGGCATCTGCAGGGTGAAGAAGTCGCCGGAGCGGGGGATCTCGGAACCATGCGCGACGATCGAGGGAACCCGTCCGAAGATGAGGTCACGCTCTCGCTTGGCTATGGCCGGATCGGTGAATTCCTCCGGCTGAAACCAGGTGATGTGGTCGAACTCGTCCGTCGTGTCGTTGCGCAGGTGATCCAGGGCCCGGCGAATGCGTTGCTCGCGGGGTGCTCCGACCTCGGTCATTGCATCTCCTCCAGTCTCGTGGACGCGCCCGGCTACCGTGTGGTCACCGGCTTGCGAACGTGTGTGCTGCGGATCAACGCCTCTAAATCTAACTGACGTAGTTTTACCTGTAAACCCCGGCGCCGAGGTTGCGGCAGGAATCGGGTCTTGCGCCGAGAATCTACTGGGATTAGATTATTGCCCACTGCGGTCGATGTGATCCGATTCACTCGGCGACGTGATCCCGGCGACGATCGGGCTGCCGGTTGCTATCGAACGGGAGGTACCTGCCGATGCACACTGACACGTCGGTCAGGACCGTACGAGCACGGATCGGGTCTGCGGTGTCGAGTGAGAGGTCCGAGAGCCTGGCGGGCACCACGATCGGCGTCGTCGGCGCCGGGATGATGGGTGCGGCCATCGCCTACACCTGCGCGCGGGCCGGAGCCGACGTCGTGCTGTGGGCGCGAACTCTTGAGAATGCGCGCCGAGGCAAGTCGTACGCCGACCGGCGGGAAGCTCATGCGCGAAATGCGGGGACCTCGAACAGACGGATGTCGCAGGCCTTGCTCGGGCGCATCACGCCCACCGAGTGCGTCACGGATCTGTGGGCGTCCGCGCTGGTGATCGAGGCGGTCGCAGAGAACGTCGCCGTCAAACAACAGGTGCTGCAGATGGTCGAGGCAGTCACCGAGGCTCCTACGGTGCTTGCGTCGACGACGTCGACCCTGCCGATCGCCATTCTCTCCTCAAAGCTACAACGCCCGCAGTGCTTCCTCGGGATGCACTTCTTCTCGCCCGCCGACCGGATGTCGTTGGTGGAGACGATCGTCGGATCGGGTACATCGCAGGCCACCGTCGCGGCGTCACTGGCGTTCGCGCGGATGCTCGGGAAGGTACCGATCGTGGTGGGTGATAGTCGGGGGTTCTTCACCAGCCGTGTGATGGAGCGCTATCTCGACGAGGCATTGGTCGCGGTCGGGGAGGGAATCGATCCGGGCCTTGTCGAGCGCGCAGCGACCGCCGCCGGCTATCCGGTGCCGCCGCTCCGCTTGCTCGACGAGATCACGTTGACGCTCAACCGCGCGGTGCAGCGCGAGAACCGTCTGGCCGTCGAGGCGGCCGGCGGGACGTGGCGGGGGAGCGAAGCGGACAGCGTCCGCGACCGAATGATCGACGAATGCGGTCGCGGGGGCAGGTCGGACGGTCAGGGCTTCTACGAGTACGACTCGGACGGTACGCGTTTGGGATTGTGGCCCGTCCTTCGTGAGGTGTTCGGGCCCGCACGGCGTATTCCGTGCAGCGATATGCGCGACCGGTTGTTGTTCGTCGAGGTCCTCGAAGCGCTGCGTTGTCTCGGCGAAGGTGTCGTCGGATCCGAGACCGACGCCGACAAAGGATCTGTTCTCGGCATCGGGTTCCCCGCGCACACGGGTGGGGTTCTGTCGTTCAGGCGTTCCTATCCGGGTGGCGAGAACGGGTTCACCGCTCGTGCCCGCGAGCTTGCAGGCCGTTACGGCGACCGCTTCCTCCCACCGGAGCGGAGTTCGGAACCATACGATCAACCGGAGTGCCCATGACCTACGTAGTTACCCAAGCCTGCTGCAACGACGCGACGTGTGTCGCGGTGTGTCCGGTGAACTGCATTCACCCGACTCCCGATGAAGCGCAGTACCAGCGCACCGAGATGCTGTACATCGATCCGGCCGCTTGCATCGACTGCGGGGCCTGCGCCGACGTGTGTCCGGTCGACGCGATCGTTCCCGACAGCGACCTCACCCCGGATGCCGAGATCTACAAGGACCTCAATGCCGCGTACTTCCTGGGCAACCCGACCGTGTCCGGCCCGAGCGAGGTGCCGACCGCATCTGTCGTCGCGGCGCCCCGGCCCGGTCCGCTGAAGGTGGCGATTGTCGGTTCAGGTCCCTCCGCCTTCTATGCAGCCGAGGAGTTGTTGACTCGGCGCGACGTCGACGTCGATGTCTCCATGTTCGAGCGGCTCCCGGTCGCCGGTGGGCTCGTCCGGTTCGGGGTGGCTCCGGATCACCAGACCACGAAGGCCGTCGAGCGGGTCTTCTCCCGTACTGCCGGCCGCAACGGTTTCCGTGCCTTCCTCGGTGTGGAGATCGGTCGGGATATCAGTGTCGACGAGCTGCTCGATCATCACCATGCGGTGATCTACGCGAGTGGTGCGTCCGACGACCGCAAGCTCGGCATCCCGGGCGAAGATCTGCCGGGGAGTCTTGCTGCACGCGAATTCGTCGCCTGGTACAACGGACATCCGGACTCCGCGGGTCGCACCTTCGATCTGTCGGGGCGTCGTGTCGTGGTGATCGGAAACGGCAATGTGGCGTTGGACGTGGCACGGATCCTGGCGTGCGATCCCGACCGGCTCGTCCCAGGTGATATCGCCGAACATGCCCTGGATGCACTTCGGCGCAGCACTATCGAAGAAGTCGTGGTCCTCGGACGCCGAGGGCCGGAGCATGCAGCGTTCACCACACCCGAGCTGATAGCGCTGGGAGCGTTGCAGGAGGTCGAGGTGAGCGTTCACGGCGGATACGACGCTTCCGACGATGCCCCGTTCAAGTTGCGGACGCTGGCCGACTACGCACGCCGCTCTCCTCGACCGGGTCGGCGGAAGATCACCCTGAGGTTCCACGGGACGCCCGTCGAGATCCTCGGTGACAGTCACGTCGAAGGTCTACGGATCGCGTCCACCCGGACGGACGGAGGCGAAGAGGATCTCGAGGCCTCGTTGGTACTGCGTTCGGTCGGCTACCGCGGTGCTCCCGTGCCGGGGTTGCCGTTCGACTCGAAACGCGGCACGGTCCCCAACGTTGCAGGCCGCGTGTTCGATCCGGTGGACGAGCGTCCGGTGCCGGGGGTGTATGTCGCCGGGTGGATCAAGCGGGGGCCGACCGGGGTGATCGGTACCAATCGATACTGCGCCGCCGAGACCGTCGACGCGCTCGTAGCCGACCATCAACGTGCGCTTCTTCCGCAACCGAGCCGACCAGGTGACGAGTTGGCGGAGGTCGTGCACTCGCGGTGTCCGGAGTCGTTCGGTTTCGACGGCTGGAAGCGGATCGACCGGTACGAACGTGTCGAAGGGCGACGCCGGGGCCGAGCGCGGCAGAAGCTGGTGGAGGTTGGTGCGATGCTCGCGGTCGCCCGTGGGGCAGAGACCGGCTAGTACTTGCCACAGTAAACAACGACCTTTAGATTTAACACGCGGATGTGACGTACGGCTCTCCGGGAGGCCGAAGACACAGCACGGTCCGCCGTGCTCGCCGCCGAGCACCCCCGCGATCGACGACAACTCTTGGAGGCTTACATGAGCGGCACTGTGGTAGACGCTTTGACCTACTGGTCCCGGTCGAAGCCGGATCTGACCGCGATCGACTTCGACGGCGACGCCGTCACGTACGCAGAGCTGGCCGCATGGGCCGACGGCGTCGCCCACGATCTCGCATCGCGCGGTGTCCTCCCCGGTGATCGGGTGAGCTTCCTCGGTGCCAATAGCCTCGAGTGGGCCGTGGCCTCACTCGGTGCCATGAAGGTCGGCGCCATCGCGGTCGGTTTCAACCAGCGCATGCTCGCCGGCGAGCTCACCACCCTCGTCGAAGACTGTGAACCCACCGTCGTCTACTGCGAGGAGGCGCTGCGGCCGCGCCTCGAAGAAGTGCAGCAGACACGCAACACCTTCTCGATCGCAGTGTTCGAGAAGGATGTGCGTCCGCTGCGCGGCAGCGATCATGCGAAATACCGGACCCCCGTCGTCGATCTCGACACTCCCACCGCCATCGTGTTCACCAGCGGCACCACCGGCAAGCCGAAGGGCGTGATCTTCACCCACGCCACCGTCGCCGGCGAAATGCACGAGTGGCACTTGATGGAACCGATTCAGCCGAACAACCTGCGCCCTGTGCTCGTGCTGCCCCTGTTCACCGCTGCCGGCATCATCTGGGGTATCTCGCGCGTCGTCCTTCACGGCGGAACCCTGTTCCTGCAGCCGGGATTCGACCCGGCGAAGGCGCTGCGCATCCTGGCCGAGGACAAGGCCAACACCCTGACGGGGCCGCCGATCCTCTTCGAGCAAATCGCGAAAGCGCCCGGGTTCACCGACGCGGATCTGAGCCACATGGTCACCGCGCACGTCGGTGGCGCACGTGTACCCGTCGACCTGCTGCACAAATGGCAAGCGCAGGGAGTGTCCCTGCGACAGATCTACGGTCAGACCGAGATCGGCGGATCCGCGACCGCGATGCCGCGCGAAGAGGCGGCCGAGCATCCCGACAAGTGCGGCTGGGGTGGCATCTTCACCAAGATTCGCGTTGTCGATGCCGAGGGAAATGATCTTCCCCCCAACGAAACCGGGCAGATTTTGTTGCGCGGCCCGGGCATGATGCCGGGATACTGGCGCAACGAGGATGCGACCCGGTCGGCTCTGATCGACGGCTGGCTCCAGACCGGCGACCTCGGCAAGCTCGACGAGAACGGTTACCTCACGTTCGTCGATCGCCTCAAGGACATGATCATATCCGGTGGCCTGAACATTTCACCCGCTGAGATCGAAGCCGTCATCAATCAGATCCCCGGGGTCGAGGAGGTCGCGGTGATCAGCGTTCCCGACGCCAAGTTCGGAGAGACCCCGGCCGCGCTGGTCTGGACCACCACCGAGATGAAGGAATCCGAAGTGGTCGGATTCTGCAACGAGCGGCTCGCCGACTACAAGGTGCCCCGGTACATCGTCTTCATGGACGAACCCCTGCCCCGGATGCCCAGCGGGAAGATCGCCAAGCGCCAGCTGCGCGACGCCTTCGCGGATGTGCCCGACAATTACGACAAGGTTCGGTGATCGAGCCGTGGACTCACCCAAGGTCGCTCTGGTCACCGGTGGTGGCCGCGGAATCGGCGCGGCCATCTCGAGCCGACTTGCCGCCGAGGGATTCGCTGTTGCGGTGAATTACTCGCGGAGTGCGCGCGATGCCGAGGAAGTGGTTGCAAAGATAGTCGCGGACGGTGGACGTGCTGTGGCGATCCGAGCCGACATTTCACAGGCCGCCGAGGCTGAGCGGCTCATCGCCGACACCACCGTCCAATTGGGCGCCCCCACCGTGGTGGTCAACAACGCGGGCATGAACAAGGCTGGTGCGGCCCGGAAGCAGAGCCCGGAAGATTTCGACGAAGTGATCGCAGTCAACCTCAATGGTGCGTTCTACTGCACCCACTTCGCGCTACCCGCGATGTACGAAGCCGGTTGGGGCCGAGTCATCTTCGTCAACAGCGCGTCTGGCGGACGGCGTCCGTCCCCAGGAATGAGCGCCTACTCCGCGGCCAAGGCCGGGCTCGTGGGAATGGCCAAGTCGATGGCGCTCGAGGTTGCCCGCCGCGGGGTCACGGTCAACTGTGTGATGCCGGGCTTCGTCGCTACCGACATCGTGGCTTCGGGGGGCGAGGCGGGGGTCGAAGCCCTGACCAAGCACTGGCCCTCCATTCCGCCCGAATCGATCGCCTCCACCATCTCGTTCCTGGCGAGCGACAACGCCGCCGACGTCTCCGGTGAGGAGATCGGTGTGTGGCGAGGTGGCCCCGTCGGGGTGTGACCGTCGAATACAGCTGAGACCGCCCACCGGCAGAGCCAGTCCGGTGGGCGGTTTCTTGCTGTCTGGCCATTTCCTCCCGGAATGCGAAACGGGCTCCGATCCGGTGGATCGGAGCCCGTGCCGCGAGCGGTGCTGTCGCTAGGCAGTGACCGGCGTTCTGTCGTCGTCCCGCTTCACCGCGGACGACGAGCGGGAACGGGACAGGACGGTTGCCCCGAATCCGAGCAGGGAAACCACACAGATCAGGAGGCTGAGCCATACCGTGGTGTCGTCGAATGCCAAGGCTACCGCGATGACCGGAACGAACGCCGCGCCGAGAGCGTTGCCGGCCTCACGGCCGAGACCGAGGCCACTGTAGGCGTGCTGCGTGTGGAACAGCTCGATGACGTAGGCGCCCATCGGACCGAAAATGGCGGCGACCCCGATGCCGTTACCTGCCGCCATGACCACCCAATACAGCAGCGGGGGTGTTCCGACCCCCGACAACAGCGAGATGCCGACCCAGGCGAACACGGCGCTGTACAGGAATCCGAACATGATCACCGGTGCTCGGCCGACCCGGTCCGACAGGGAACCGAACATCGGAATCAGAATGGCATTCGCGAGCTGCGCGGCGATCAGGCCGACGAGCACTTCGGTTCCGCCGAAACCCAGCTGATTCTTGCCGAAGGTGCCCATGAACACGATGTAGAAGTAGCCGATGCCGGTCTGACCGATGGTCATCACGAGCACGGTCAGAAGTGCGCGCGGCTGCTGGCGGATCACATCGAAGAGCGGACTTTTCGAGACCGTGTTGCTCTCCTCGATCGCCCGGAACGCGGGAGTTTCGGGCAGGCTACGGCGCAACCACAGGCCGTAGGCGAGGATGACGGCGCTGCACAGGAATGGAATACGCCAGCCCCAGGCGAGGAAACTTTCCTGGGACATCAGGGATGAGACCGTCAGCAGAGACAGCGTGCCGAGCACGCCGCCGAGCGCCGCCCCCATGCCGGGCAAGGATCCCATCAATCCCTTCTTCTTCGCGGGTGAGAACTCGACGGCGACCAGAGCTGCGCCGCCGTACTCACCGCTGGCGCCGATGCCCTGCAGGATTCTGAGGAACACCAGTAGAGCCGGTGCGAGCCAGCCGATCTGGGCGTAACTCGGCAGCAGGCCGACGAGCAGCGTAGCGACACCCATCAGGACGAGGGTGAAGACGAGTATTCGTTTTCGGCCGATGCGGTCGCCGAGGCTGCCGAGGATCACCCCGCCCACCGGACGGACCAAGAATCCGACCGCGAATGTACCGACCGCCTGCAGCGTCCCCAATAGGGGGCTCGAGCCGGTGAAGAACACGGAGGCGAAGACCACCGACGCGGCCGAGGCGTAGAGGCTGAAGTCGTAATATTCGAGCAGCGTGCCGACGAAGGCGGCGCGGCTTGCGCGTCGCGAGTCCGCGCGGGAGGGTCCGGAGTCTGCATCCACGGAGATTTCCGCAGCTGTGGTCGTACGTTCGGTCATGCGAAACCTCGCGTTTGTGAGTGCTGGGCGAAAAGCCCGAATCATGGAGTGACGCAGACCACATTAAACTATTGACTTTAGAATTGTCTATCGCAGCGTGGACGCAGCCTTCGCCTCGTCCCGGTAGTTGGACGGCCACTTCTTGCCCAGTGTCAACCCTCCGTCGACCCCGAGGGACTGTCCGGTGACGAACGTGGAGTCGTCGGAGGCGAGGTAGGCGGCGGCGTGCGCGAGGTCTTCCGGCTCACCGGCGCGGGGAATGGGCTGGAAGTTCGTCAGGCTGCGCCGCACGGAATCGACGCTGCGATCGAGTGCGTCGTCCTCGAGGCCGGCGCCGTGGCCGACGATGCGGGTGGCGACACCTCCGGGGATCAGTGCGTTGACCCGGATCCGGTATTCGGCAAGCTCCACCGCGGCGGTCCGGGTCAGTTGCAGCACTGCGGCTTTCGCGGCGCTATACGGGTGTGGTCCGAATCCGGTGCGCACGCCTGCCACGCTCGACACATTGACGATGCTGCCCGACCCCTGATTGCGCATCACTCGCGCGGCATGCTTGGTCCCGAGAAACGCACTGCGAGCGAGCATCGCGAACCCGTCCTCCCACTCGTCGAGCGATGTGTCCTCGAGGAAGGTCCACGCGCCCACCCGGCCGGCGTTGTTGACCATGCAGTCGAGCCGGCCGAACCGATCGACGGCCACTGCGACCGCGGCCTCGATGTCGGCCTCGGTGCGTACATCGGTGTGCAGGTAGGCGCCACGGTCGCCGAGACCGACGGCGACGGCCTGGCCCCGCGGGTCGTCGATGTCGGCCACGACGACCCGGGCTCCGCGTTCGGCGAACGCGCGGGCGGTGGCTGCGCCGATTCCGCTCGCGGCTCCTGTCACCACGGCGACCTTGCCGTCGAGGTTCGTCATCGTGGACTCCTTCGGTTGTGTTCCGGGCTCGGTTCCTTGAGCTTTTAATCTAAAACCATTAGTCTGCGTCTGTCGAGTACCTCGTCCCTGGGAGAGCACTATGTCCGACGCGAAACTGATCTTGACCGAGCGGCCGCGGCCGGGCATTCTGCTGATCCGGCTCAATCGCCCGGACGAACTGAATGCCATGAACGTCGACCTCATCGAGGAGTTGCACGAGGTTCTCGCCGACGTGCGCGATGATTCGCTCACCCGCGCGATCGTGCTCACCGGTGAAGGTCGTGCCTTCTGTGCAGGTCTCGATCTTCGCGGATACGGCACACCGCGGGGCGCAACCGAGGGTGAGGGCCGGGCCCAACTCGGACTGCGGGTGCAGAAGCACATCGCCGGCCTCGTCGATGCATTCCGCAGCACCCGCGCGCCGATCATCGCGGCCGTCAACGGCGCGGCAGCCGGCGGCGGCATGTCGCTGGCCCTCATGGCGGACATTCGCATCATGTCCGAGACGGCGGTACTGCACGCCGCGTTCATCCGCCGAGGCCTCTCGAACTGCGACATCGGAATGAGCTGGCTCCTGCCCCGCATGATCGGCTTCTCCCGGGCGGCGCAGATCATGCTCACGGGCCGGTCCATCGACGCCGCGGAGGCCGAACGCATCGGTCTCGCCTCGTCCGTCGAACCCGCCGACACGGTGCTCGAGGTGGCACTGGAGACCGCCGAGGCCATCGCGCAGAACAGTCCGTTCGGGGTGTGGATGACCAAGGAAGTCATGTGGTCGAACCTGGAGGTTCCCAGCATGCGCGCCGCAATCGACCTCGAAAACCGCACCCAGATCCTCTGCTCGCTGACGCGCGATCACAGGGAGGCCGTCGTCTCGTTCCTCGAAAAGCGCCCGCCCGAGTTCCAGAACCACTGACCACAATCCGACCGATTCGACGGCACACAGGGAAGCAGTGAGTAAAAGTATGAGAGTGGGAATCGCCGCAGGGTATTGGGGATCGGGCCCGCCCCGCGATGTCGAACGGATGCTCGCCGAGGCCGAAGTCCTCGGCGTCGACAGTTTCTGGACCGCCGAGACGTACGGCTCCGACGCACTGACACCGCTCGCGTGGTGGGGAGCGCAGACCTCGACGATCAAGCTCGGTACTTCGGTGTGCCAGATGTCGGCGCGCACCCCGACGGCGCTGGCGATGGCCGCGCTGACCCTCGATCATCTCAGCGGTGGTCGCGTGATCATCGGCATCGGTGCGTCCGGACCGCAGGTCGTCGAGGGCTGGTACGGGCAGCCCTACCCGCGGCCCCTCGAACGCACCCGCGAGTACATCGAGATCATGCGGCAGGTGTGGGTGCGCGAGAAGCCGGTGACCTACTCCGGGCGGCATTACCAGCTGCCTGTCCAGGGCGGTTCCGGCTTGGGTAAGCCACTGAAGTCGATCGTCCATCCCCTGCGGGAAGATATCCCTGTCTATATGGGCGCCGAGGGCCCGAAGAACGTGGCGTTGGCCGCCGAAATCGCTGATGGCTGGACGCCGCTGTGGTTCTCGCCCAAGAGCGACGAGTTCTACCGCACGGCACTGGCCGAAGGCTTCGCACGGGACGGAGCACGCCGCACCGCCGAGGACTTCGAGATCGCGAACGTGTGCTGGCTCGTCGAGAACGACGACGTGGAAAAGGCCGCCTCCCGGCTCAAGCCGACGGTCGCGTTGTACGCCGGCGG
>Ga0247825_10000324_pt1 | contig 29675 bp, 27 predicted proteins | sample 13C_Vanillin_Day_FD_194413 | JGI IMG/M metagenome (GOLD analysis project Ga0247825, IMG submission 194413) | Soil microbial communities from agricultural site in Penn Yan, New York, United States - 13C_Vanillin_Day48 | ecosystem: Environmental > Terrestrial > Soil > Agricultural land | place... | reverse complement strand
GTGTTCAGCTGACGGCGCGTCGCGAGATTAAGCAGGAACGTAGGCCAACCTGATCACATCCTCGCCAATCCGATCGTTAGCCATAAGGCGGAGCGGCGGCCGGGGCCCGGCGAAATATGGCTTGCCGTGACCAAGCACGACGGGGTGCAGGTAGATTCGATACTCATCGATCAGGCCAAGTTCGGTCAGGCTTTGCGCCAAGCCCGGGCCAGCAACCTCGATTTCCCCGTTGCGCTCGGCCTTCAGCTCGCGGATCGCGCCCTCAAGATCATTCTCAACCAGCCTGGCGTTGGGGCCGACCGACTTCAACGAGCGCGAGACGACCCATTTCGGCTGGTTCCGCCACGCCGCCGCGAAGGCGTGTTCCTCTGCATCCCATTCAGGATGATCGTCGTCCCAGTAACGCATGACCTCATACATGTGGCGACCGTAGACACTGCCCGCCTGCCCCTGAGCCTCCTCGATGAAGTGGCGGAAGAGCGTGGGGCTTGGCGCAAACGCCGTATGGTCGACGTAGCCGTCCAGGGACTGGTTCATTCCGAACACGAGCTTAGCCATACCACTTCCTTTCCTCACGCGCGAAACCCGTCGAGCCTGTCGAAATCAGGCCATATTACGCGAGGGACCGGTGTGACCCCGTTTAGGTTTTCGCTGTTCTCCGACGTCAGCGAGTGGGACAGTCAGAACGGCCCCTGTGCAATGAAAAAACCCCGGCCAGCGAGCCGGGGTTTTTCATTGCGAGCGGGTTCGGGTTTACGGGACGAACGGGCTGCTGCGATCGACGGTCCCCATCGAGCCGACCATCAGGTCGAACGCCTGATTGCCATCCTGGCAGACGAATTCAAAGCTCTCGACACCAGAGGTGAATCGCACGGCGAAGACGGTTTTCCAGGTCGAGGTATAGGCGCCCGGATCGTCGATGGTCAATTCGTACCGCATGTTGTTCATGTCCGTACGGGTAAAGCGTTCGATCGTGTGCAGCTGCCCGGAATGCGGCATCCCTTCCAGATTGGAGACCCACATTCTTTCGTTGTATCCGACCGTGTCCACCACCAGGGTATCGCCCTCGAAGTGGCCGATGCTGTGTCCGTAATAGCTGGGCGCCAGGTCCTTGGGATGCTGGCGGCCATCCATGAAAATGGTGCGATAGCTGTGCGAGCCGCCGGTCTGGAAGATGATGAACTGCTTTTCCTCTGGAAAATGTACGAACTGAGTTCCGTAAGCCGTCGCGACCTGACGGAACGCTCCCGAGGGCTTGCACCGGGTGTAGGGTTCAAGCTGGTTTTCCTGGCGATAGTCATAGATCGCCCGTGTCCAGGGCTGGAACGGAACCTGACTCAGCGTCGGTTTCCCGACAAGCGCGTCGTTCGGATCGACCGTGACGCCAGGGGCCGGGTCCGGAATTGCGAACACCCCGCCTGCGACATTCCACAAACCCGTTTCGCCGACCGGCGCGCCCCAGTTCACGGTGCCGTCGGGCCAGCGCGGTGTCGGCCGTGGCGTCGGAGCATTTCCGGCACCGCCGCCCCTGCCCCTTCCCTGGGCGAACGATTGGTCCGCGCGCATTGGCAGGAGCATTAAGACAGCGGCAAGAGCCACAATGGACATTCGATGCTTTCGCACGGTACCTCCGCAATTCTGCTTGACGTTCCGACAAATCACTGACGAGTAATCTTGAATTCACTCTTCGTGGCGTTGCCGCCCGAGGTCTGGGTCCAGGTGCCTGCGATCCAGCGATTGGGCAGCGCAACGTTGTTCATGGTCCCCTCCGCAACGATCGCGACCGGGTTCCCCTTGGCATCCTTGGCATCGACTTCAAAGTGGACCTTGAAGATCGGCAAGATGCCCGGGACGCCTTTCCCGGGCGATGGCTTCCCAGGCGTGATATCCAGCCGTGCGACCTTCAGAGGAATCGCGTTCGGGCCTGGGTTGAACACGCCGCTCATTGTCTTGCCGTCGTGGTCCATCACAACCACGATACGACTCTGGGCTGTCGAAGTGGGACCCCAGTTACCGACCCATACGCCCTTGGCGGGGTGTCCTTCCTGGGCTGGCGCCGAGGCGGCACACAGCAGAAAGGACAAGAGACAAATCAGACGAAGCGAGCTCGCAGACATCTGCTACCTCCGTGAACCCTAGGGTCGATTGTCCATGCAATAGTAGGTTGGCAGCTCCTCGGCGACCCACTGGAGGTTCCAGGTGGCGGACCATGGCCTCGTATAGGCGCCAGGGTCGTCGATCGTGACCTCGTACTTCAGGGTGTTGTAATCGCTTCGAGTGAAGCGCTCAACCAGGTGAAGCAGGTCGGTATGGGGCAACCCGCCATTGGAAAACCAGAACTTATCGTTGAACGTCTTGGAATCAACGACGAAGGTATCTCCGTCCCACGTGCCTCTGGCATTGCCGTAATACAGCGGGTTGTCGTCATTTCCCGTCAACTCGCCCGTTTGCGGCCGTCCGTCTGTGTAAATGAAATGCCAGATATGGTTTCCGCCACCCTCGAGTAGAAAGATCCGCCCGAAGGTCTTGTCCTCACGGAACTGAATTCCGTACGGTTGCTGGAACTGACGCACCGCGCCCGGGGGCATGCATTTCAGGAACATCGGGTCGTCTTTCAGCAGATTCCGCTGACGTTGTTCGAAGAGATTTCTCGCCCACCTCTGAAAAGGAGCGACCTTGTCCACGTCGGCAATGTTGCGCAACAGTCCATGCTCATTCGCCTCGATCTTGACTCCAGCTTCCGACAGCAGAGTAGCGCTGGGCCTTGCCCAGTAACCTTTTTCGCCGGGCGGCGAACCAAGGCGCGGTTTCCCGTCCGGCCAGCGCGGAGTCGCACGGGCAGGTAAATTGGCCACCGGCAGCAAGGCCGCCTTGGCGGCCGCCGACATCTCCAGCACTCTTTTGTTGCTGGCAGTCAGAACGACCGAGTTTCCCCAGATCTGGGGGCTCCCATCCCGCGCGAGCATGCCCTGGATGGTCACCGCGTCGCCGGCTTTCAGCGTATTGAGGTCCCAGCCGCTTCTCTCGAGGTCGATCACGCTTTCCAACTCGACGGCCCAGTTCGTAACGTTGTTGCCCTCAACCACGTCCATGAGGATGTGGACATGGGGGTTGGCCCAATCCAGTTTGGTCACCACGCCGCTCAGCGTCCTCGTTCTGGCTGGATCGAATTTCCCCGTAATGTTGTGGTGCGCGAGCAGGGGTATGGCCGCCAGCAGCACCCCCACGCCGCCCGCCAACCAACGAAAAACAGTGTGCGGCATTCCTGATGTCCTCCTCATTCGCCTTCAGGGTCAACAAATTCTGCGGGAGCATCTCGACGGACTTCGTCGCTGTTCACCGTGTGCCACGCCGCACGGTCACGAACCAGGGCAGCGTTGCCCTGAGCGTGGAGGTGCCAGGCAGCGCGTCACGGCCTGCATCCACAGCCGCAAGGAAAATACGTGCGAATACGCCAAAGAGTCAACAATTCTGATCGTTCCGGTGGAAGGGCGAACGGTTCACGCTTCACATCTAATTGGCCGTCATCGACGAGCCGCGTGAACCGGGGTCAAGGAGGGTTTCCGTTTCCACCGGAAGCGCCTCCATAGTAGATGAAGGTCCTGGCCAGCTGGGCCAGGCGCCGCAGTGATTCCCTCGGCGGCGGCAACACTCACCGCTGATTCTACCGGCGGCGCCGTTTCCCGCCGCAGCGACTTACGAGTCGGCAGAGACCATCGGGATCAGTCAATCGGCGTGTCGTCGAACGAAGATCAGCGCAGCCCCACCAGGAACAAACTGGGCGCTGGCGGTGTAATAGTCGCGGCCATGGCGTGTGACCGTGCGGCCCGCGATGATACCGACGGCGCTGCCAAATACCACGTCGCTCAGGAAATGACGGTTCTCGTTCAGCCGGGACGCCGCGACATAGGACGAAAAGATATACGCCGGGACGGCTCCCTTCCATCCCAGGTGGCGTTCCAGGGCCGTCGCGAACGCGAACGTGTCTGCCGCGTGACCGGACGGGAACGAGGTCGCGCCGCTGCCATCGGGACGCTCCCGCCGCACGGTGTATTTGAGTGTCTGCGTCACCGCTTCGGCCACCACCAGCGACCGGATCAGGTCCATCCCGACGTGGGACACTTTCGGTTGGTCCTTCGACCGGCCGATCACATAGATGGTGAAAGAAGCAGCCAGCAGGGTCGGCGTGGCACCGATGATCCTCCCTGGCGCAAAGATCTTGTCGGCGGTTGTGTTCCCGGTGAGATGCGCGTTGACATCGTCATCGACGGGATGCACCAACAGAGCCCCGGCGCCGCCGACAACAGCCCACAACGCATTCTCTTTCGACGGCAGATGCTTGAAATCAGAGCCGAGGCCCTTGAACATCGCCTTGATGCCCGTATGGGCTGGCGTGGGTGGTGGACCGGCCGGTTTTTGGATGCCCTGGCCTGAAAACGCGACGGCCGAAGGTGCATCGGCGATTCCGATTTCTGACTGCGCCCCAGCTCGGGTGCTCGAGCAGCAGGACAGGCCGATCACGGCGATGACGATGATTCTCCAACGCTGCATCACGCCATCTCCCCATTGCGAGAATTGAGACTGGTTCGGCGCCGCGTGATTGCGGCGTAGAGGCCCGGGACGACGAGCAGCGTCACCGGGGTCGAGAGCGCCAGTCCGCCGATGACCGCAAGCGCGAGCGGCTTCTGCAGTTCCGCGCCGGCGCCCAAACCGAGGGCGAGCGGCAGCAACCCGAACAGCGTGCAGAACGTCGTCATCAGAATCGGCCGCAGACGGATCCGTCCCGCATGCGCAATCGCCACTTCGAACGACTCCCCCTGCTCGTGCAGGCTCTCGGAAGAATCAAGCAGCATGATGCCGTTCTTCACGACGAGCCCAATCAACAGGATCAGACCCATCGCCGACGACACGTTCAGGTCGGTACCGGTGACGAGCAGCAGCAGGAGGGCGCCGCACAGGGACAGCGGCGCCGCGATCAAAATCAGTGTCGCCGGCACGAACGCGCGAAATTGAATGAGCAGCACGGTCAGCACGAGAAACGTGCCGATTCCGAACACCATCAGGAGCTCGCGGAACGCCTGGCGTTGCGATTCATACTGTCCGCCGATTTCATAGCTGTATCCGATCGGCAGCTTCAGATTCTGCAGCTCGGTCCGGATGTCTGCCACAGCGCTCCCGAGATCGCGGCCTTCGAGCCTGCCCGTGACGCTCGCCATGCTGCGCAGGTTTTCGCGGAGCAGCTCCGACTGGCCGTTCGAGCGCGAGAGGTGAGCGACGGCCGAGATGGGAACCAGCTTGCCATCGCCCGTACGGATTAAGGTACCCGGCAGCTTGGTGGGATCGAACCGGAACGAATCGGGGAGGCGAACCCGGACCGGAACCTGACGATCGGGAAGCCGCAGCTCGGTCGCCACTTCACCGAGCCACGCCGCCGCGAGCTGGCTCGATACGTCCTGGACGGTGAGGCCCAGTCGCGCGCTGGCGACGGGATCGATGTTCCAGGTGACCTCGGGGTTGCCGCGCTGCATGCCGACGATATCGACGACCCCGTCGATCTTCCCGAGCATCGTTTCGACGGGCTCCGAGACGGACGCCAGCACCTCCGGATCGTCACCAAATATCTTGATATCGATCGGCGTGGGGCTCCCCTCGAGATCGCCGAGCATGTCCTGCAGCAACTGGACGAATTCGATCTCGGCAAGCGGCGCGGCTTCCTGCAGCTTCGGACGCAGGTCGGAGATGACCCCCTCCGCCGACCGGGAACGCTGGTTGCGGGGCTTCAGACGGACCAGGATGTCACCCGTATTCTGCGCCGTCGCGAAGAGTCCCAGCTCCGCGCCGGTTCTTCGCGTATAAGCGGCCACTTCCGGCGTCTCGGCGATGATCTTTTCGAGCGCCCGCACCTGCCGGTCGGTCTCGACGAGCGCTGTGCCCGCAGGCGTTAGGTAATCGACGACGAAGCCGCCTTCGTCGGCAGGTGGGAGAAAGCCGGTTCCGACCGAGTAGAACAGCACTCCCGTCGCCACAGCAAGGATCACGGCAGAGAGAACAGCGAGGAGAGGACGCCGTACTATCGTGTCCAGGCTGCGGCCGTAAAAGCGATAAAGACCGCTCTCCTCCGGAGCTGCGGTCTCTTTGTGACGGTCCTGATGGCGATACGCCCAGCGCGCGAGCAGTGGCACGACGGTCACTGACAGAAATAGCGACAGCAGCACCGCTACCGTCAGGCTCATCGAGAGCGCTCGAAAAAACTGGCCGGCCACGCCGGACAACAACCCGAGTGGCGCAAACACCACGACCGTCGTCAACGTGGAACTGGTCAGCGGGGCCATCAGCTGCTGCACGGAGTGCACGACGCTGTCCGGACCCTCCGACGCCCGCCGGTGGATGTTCTCCACCACGACGACCGCATCGTCGATCACCAGTCCGATCGCGACCGCCAGGCCGCCCATCGACATCTGGTTGATCGAGCCGCCGAAGATGCGCAGGAAGACGAACGTCGGGATGACCGCCATCGGCAGCGTGACCGCGGCGATCGCGGTCAGGCGGAGATTGCGCAGGAACACAATCAGCACGACGACGGCGAGTGCGCCACCGATGAGGATCGCATCTCGAACGTTGGCGATAGCGGAGGCTACGAACTCCGCGAGGTCGTAGACCTTGGTGATCCGTAATCCGGCAGGCAGGGCGTGTGCGAGGTCGGTGAGCGTCTGCTCGATGCCGGCCTTCAAGTCGAGGATGTTGGCGCCGATCTGCTGGGAAATGGTGATGACGACGGCGTCGCGGCCGTTGCCGGTGACGAGCAACGTGCGATCCGGGGCTCCAGGAGAAACGGTTCCCAGATCGGCGACACGAATCGTCGCGCCCTCTTTGACGATGATTGGCGCCTGGTTGATCTGATCGACGTTCGTCCACAACCCCGATGCGAGGGCGAGATGCTGCTGCCCGGATTCGGCAAACCGCCCGACCGGCAGCAGCTGATTCTGCGTCTTCAGCTTGTCGGAGACATCGGTCACGGTGAGCCCGGCCGAATTCAACTTCAGCGGATCGAGCACCACTTCGATTTCGCGCGTGTCGCTCGCCAGCACCTCGATGGCTCCTGCGCCCGGCACGCGCGCCAGGGCCGGTCGCATGACGTACAAGGCGTAGTCGTTCAACTCCGGCGTCGGCAGGCTGCCGGTCAGGCCGAGAATGAAAACCGGGAACACGGCGGGCGTCAGGCGCTCGACCTGCAGTTCGGAGTTCGCCGGCAATTCCCCGCGCGATTCCGCGACCCGGTTCTGCACCTGCTGCAGCGCGACTACCATGTCGATCGACGGATCGAACTGCGCCGAGATCTCCGCTGCGCCTCTAATGCTTCGCGAGCGTACCCGCCGAATGCCCGGCACTTCGAGCACGGCCTGTTCGAGCGGACGTGTCACGCTGAGCATCATCGATTGCGGCGGCAGGGTGCCGCTCTTGACGATGATCACAATCCGCGGAAACTCGAGCGGGGGATAGATACTGCTCGGCAGCGAAAAGGCGGAGATGCCTCCAGTCACCACGAGCGCGGCGGCCACGAGCGCCGCCGCCCGTGAATGCCGAAGGGCCGTCGCGGCGACATTCATTTGTCAGCCGCCGGCTGCTCGGGCGCGTCCGCCGAGGGCTTTTCTGTTTCCGCGGCCGGTTTCTCGGTGGTGATGGCCGCTCCGTCGGGCAGACCGGCCTGGCCGTGGACGATGACCTGCTCTCCGGCGTTCACCCCTTCGCGGATCTCGGCGTGCTCGCTGTCCACAATACCGACCAAGACAACGCGCCGCTCGGCCTTGTCTCCAGTCGCCACGAAGACCGCCGTCTCCTCGCCCTCGCGAACGATCGCCTCGGCGGGAACCAGGACGACGTTGGTGTGTTCCTCCGCATCGATCTCGACCTGCACGGGTGTTCCGACTGCGAGCGAATGAGGTGCCAGAAAACTCAGGCGCACGGGCGCGGCGGCCGTTCCGGGCTCGACGGCGGCAGGCCGGGAAACCACCTTCAGCGGTAGCGGCGGTGCGTCGGTCGAAACAATCAAACGGCCGGGCGCGCCCATGACGATTCTCGACAAATCGGAAATCGCTACCGAAGCGTCCACCTGAAGACGAGTGGGGTCGATGACGCGCAGGACGGGATCGCTCGAGGCGGCCTCGACCAGATCGCCGGGGTTGTGGAATCGCTTCGCGATCACGCCGTTGAAGGTGGCGAGCACGGTTTGCCGCCCTGCCAACGTCTGCGAGGAACTGCGACCCGCCTGCGCCTGCGCCAGCGCCGCCTGCGCGTCAGAGACTTCGCGCTCGGCATCTTCCAGTTCCTTGCGCGCCGCCACGCCACGATCGAACAGGTCCTTCAGCCGGACCTGATTCGCCCGCGCATTTTCCAGATGAGCCGCGGCCGCGGTCGCCTCGGCCCCTTTGGAGACGACCTCGGCGTTCAGCGTCGGAATCTCGAAGCGCACGAGCACCTCGCCGCGACGGACCGGATCCCCCTCGCCCTTCGTGATTTCGATGATGCGCGCCGGCTCGGGAGCGACGACGACCAGCTCGGCGTTCGGCGCTGGATTCACATCTCCGGTCGCGTGGATCACGGCGCGAATGTTTCCCACTTGCGCCGGCGCCGTCATAACTGGAACGACGGTTTCGGTTTCCACCTCCTCGGTGGCTGGCTTTCCACAGCCCGCGGCGGCGATCGAACAGGCGACCGACGCGCCGATCAACCGTCGACAAACGCTCATGGCAGGGGTGCCCCGATCGCGCGCTCGAGCCCGCTGAGCGCGTCCTGAAAGTCCGACGCCGTCTGCAACGAGCGGAGCCGCATGTCTCTCGACGCCTGCAGGGCCTGCAGCAACGAGGCAATGCCGGTCTGTCCCAGCCGGTAGGAGTCTTCAGCCATTTGTTCGACCTGCTGTGCCTGCGGCAGGATTTCGTTCTGATACCGCAGATACGCGGTGCGCTGCGCGTCGGCCTGCGCGGAAGCGGACAGGACCTCGCCCGTGATCCTGGCGAGCACGGCCATTCGCTGGGCGTTGAGCTGAGTGAGCGCCGCCTCTTCGAGCTGAACCCCCGCGCGGTGGGTCGTGAAAATGGGGATGGTTGCGGCGGCGGCCACACGCCACCCGTACATGAACTCCGGCGCCGAGTCACGGGTCAGCGTCACATCCGGCGTGATGTCGGGCGTGCGGAGCGCTCGGGCGAGGGCGAGCTTCGCCGTCTGCACCGCAATCTGTCGATCGAGCACGGCGAGCTCGGCGTTCGAGGTCTGCGCTCGAACAAGTGCCGCGCCACCCGCCAGAATGTCCGGGGTGTCGAGGCCGGTCGCCAGGGTCACGGGCGTATCGAGCGCGACCCCGAGGAGGGCATTCAGCTGGATGGTTGCCGCCCGGGCCGTCCCTTGTGCCGCCGTCGCTTCGTTCTCGGCTTGCGCGAGGGCCAGCTGACCTTGTAACAGCTCGAGCCGCGGCGCGCTGCCCACGTCGAATCGCGCCTGCGCTGCATCCCGGGCGCGCGTGGCGAATTGCCGCAGCTCGTCAAGGACGGCGACGCGGGTGTCGGCAATCAGACGCCCGAAGTAGGCGCGACGCACCTGGGTCCGGATATCGATGATGGTCTGTGCCAGCTCAGCTTCGCCGAGCTCGAGCGTCGCTTCGGCGAGGGCGCTCCGCCGGCCGCGTTTTCCACCAAGCTCGAGGGGGAACGCCAGCCCGAATGATTGCTTCGGCGTTTCTTTTTCGAACTCCGTATGCACTTCCGGGTTCAGCCGCTCCCCTGCGACCGTAATGCCGGCCTGATTGACGGCGCGCCGCAGCCGCGCCGCCGCAATCGTGGGATTGGCGGTCAGCGCGCGATCGAACGCTGACTGAAGAGTTAGCGGCTCGGTAACGGAGGGCGCTTGAGATTGCGCGACAAGACCTGATGTTGACCAAAGGCACACGACAGCGCAGGCCAGCCAACGTCGAGAAGTCCGGGTCACCCATCAGAGGCTATCGATCCGCGTGGCCAGTTGTCATCGCTCATTTGTCTGATGCTGATCCGTCAGATGACGTACGGCGCCGGGGAGGAGCAGGTCCTCGAGAAAAAATGCCGCGAGATCCGGACGGCCGTTGAGTCCGGACTTTCGATAAATCGCCAGCGCCTGCTGCCGGACCGTCCGTTCACTTGTGTGACGAAGCTCGGCTATGGCTTTATGACGAAATCCCTTCAGCTGCAGCAGCGCGACCTCACGCTCCGCGGGTGTGAGACCCCATCGCTCGAATTGGCGATCGATGGCGGCACCCAATCCTTCGAGTGACTGCTGCGCCTCCTGATTCCAGCGTCTCGCGTCTTCAGTCATTCGATGAGCTTCCGCCCGCGCAACGGCCAGCTCTCCATCAAGATAGCGGGCGCGATGCCGCTCGCCGACGCTCTTCCACCAGTGAAAGGCGATGCCGGCGAGGGCTGAAGCGAAGATCAGCAGTTCGAACGTCTGAAGCGCCATGGAGACGCCCCGGTAGAACTCGATCGTGAGGTCCGTGGCCATGAGCGCCGCGATCACGACGAAGAGAACGATCGGGGTCCATCCCTCCCCGGCTTCCGAAGGGCGGTCGACGTCGGCCCCTTGATCGTCGGGCAACGAGGTTGCGGCCATGACTGGGTAGTGTACGACCTTCCGCGGCCTGTTTTTTCATCCCCCAGACAGGACCGAGCCGCTACAATCACGTCACCTTTCCGAGCAGATCTCCTGCGGGCGTTTCGCGCATGTTTCGCAATGAACAACCAGCGAGGCCCCTTATGACCAGACGCGTGCTCACCGTAGCCGTTCTCTTCGCCGTCACCCTTGCCGCGCCCGGTGTCGGGCACTCGCAAACGTTCAAGGTCGACAAGTTCGATATCAAAGGCGACGGCGGCACGGATTACATCGACGTCGAAGCCGCCACGGGGCGCGTCTTCGTCTCGCGCACCAACCACATGATGGTGGTCGAAGGCGCCTCGGGCAAGGTAATCGGCGACATTCTGAACACGCCGGGCGTTCACGGCGCCGGCGTCGCCACCACGGCGGGTCACGGCTTTACGACGAACAGCGGCAACGAGACCGTCACGATGTTCGATCTGAAAACGCTGGCCGTGCTCAGGCAAATCGAGGTTGGTCCCGGTCTCGACGGCATCATGTACGACGAGCCCGACGACAAGATCATCCTCACGAATCACAGCCGGCCGATTGGAACGCTCACCGCGATCGATCCCAAGAGCGGTGACATCGTCGCCACGGTCGAGCTCGAGGACACGCTGCCGGAAGGCGCCGCCGCCGACGGTAAGGGACACATCTTCGTCAACAACGAGAGCAGGAACACCATTCAGGTGATCGACGTGAAGACATGGAAGGCGACCGCCTCGTGGCCGCTGGCGCCGTGCGACGGACCGACCGGCATCGCGTATGACAAGGCATCGAACCGCATCTTCTCCGGATGCAGCAAGACATCCGTTGTCGTCGATGCGAGCACCGGCAAAGTCGTCGCGTCCATCGCCAACGGCACGCGCGTGGATGCCCTCGGATGGGATCCGTCGAGCAAGCTGATGTTCATTCCGAATGGCGGCGAGGGCAACGTCACGGTCGTCCACCAGGACTCGCCCGACCAGTACACAGTGGTCAAGACGGTCGCGACCGTCGCCGGCGCGAAGACAATCGCGGTTGATCCGGTGACGCACAACGTCTATCTCTTCCAGCCTGAGCGCGGTCCGGCGCCGGCGCCACCCGCTGGCGCCCCGCCGCCGGCCTCCGCACCGGGCGGACGTGGCCGCGGTCCGCAGGGTCCGATCGTCGCGTCGTGGTTTGTCGTGATCAGGCCGTAACGACACGCCGGGACCCTAAGATTGTCGAAGGCTCCTGACGGCGGATCCGGGTGACGCGGTCTCCGTGGCGCTCGGCGCGGTCGCTGGGGTGATTTACGACTCCGAGGTGTCTATGAACCGAAATGTCCTCTTGTCAGTTCCGATGGTGTGTGTCGCCGCGCTGGCGTTCGCGCAGGCGCCGGGCATCGCGCTGCCGCCCGGCGCAAGTCCGCAGGCACCGCAGGATCCCCGGTACCAGGCGCTGATCGCCACGTGCAAGACGCCGCCGCCAGCTCGCGGCGGCGGTCCGGGCGGGGCGCGAGGCGGTGCGCCTCAGGGAGGTGGTCCGGCAGCGGCCGCTGCACCGGAGACGTTCCCTCCGCCGCCGGCCGAGTACACGGTGACCGAGATTCCAGGCGTGATCGCCACGGGGCAGAAGTGGACGAAGGTGTGGGAGGTCAGCGGCAACAACGCGGACGGGATCCTCGCCGACAAGAATGGCGATCTGCTGATTGCGCAGAACCACAACAGCGCCGTCGTGAAGCTCGACAAGAGCAGCAAGGTCTCGACGGTGTACAAGGACACGCATACCGGCGGCGCGCTCTCGCAAAACAGGAAAGGCGCCCTCTTTGTCGTCGAGCGTGGCTTGCGGCAGAACGTGAGCCAGCTCGCACCGCAGCGGAGAATATTGGCCGACAAGCTGCCGAACGGCGACCCGCTCGATTGCCTTGGTGGCGTCATCAACGACCTCACCACCGATAGCAACGGCGGTGTGTACTTCACGATGGGAGGTCTGTTCTACTCCGACCCCAAGGGGATCGTCACACGCTACGGCGAGAACCTCGCGACAAACGGCGTGGTTCTCAGCCCGGATGAGAAGACGCTTTACGTGACGAATGGCCGCACGGTGGCGGCATTCGACGTGCAACCCGACGGTTCTTTAAAGAACCAGCGCCAGTTCGTCGAGCTGCCCAGTGGTGGTGGCGACGGCATGACCATCGACGCACAGCGCCGGCTCTATGTCACCGCGGGCCCCGCTGTACACGTAGTCGCGCCCGACGGCAAGCTGCTCGGCACCATTCCAGCGCCGTACGGCCTTATCACGACCGCATTCGCCGGGAAGGACAAGAGAACGCTGTATGCCGTGGTGAGCCTCATCGACCCGATGCGTCTGCAGCATGCGTACGTCTATTCAATCCCGATGTCGGCGCAGGGGTATGAGGGACGCGCGAAGTAGCACGTGGCCGAGCGCGGGGGCGCGGTCACATGGGTGACTGTGATATCCCTGCCCCCCGGCAACAGATCTCGTTCTTTTCTGCGGACAATGCCTCTGGAGTGGAACGCGATGATCAAAGCAGAGCAAACCCGCCGGATGGCGTGACGATTCAGAGTCGTACAACAGGCCTGTGACGTCACTCAATTACTTCGATTCGCGCTCGGTGACCTGGCGCCTTGGCGAGCGGCGTGCGATCACGCGGAGTCGCGTTCCTCTCGGATGACGACGGCCGCCGGTGTCTTCAAGGTCACGCGCTTTCGACTGTGGATTCTGGCCAGCATCTCCTCGCGCGTGGGCCGCGCGGCCAGGCGAACCAGTTCCGCCAGGAGGTAGTCGGAGAGCGTCTGTCCCGAGTCTGCGGCGCGCACCTTGAGCTTGCGGTGCAGCGTGTCCGGCACGTTCCGTATCTGTACCATCTTGGACATGTGGCTAGCATGCGTGCATGCCAGCCACATGTCCAAGATTTATCCTTGCCGATGCACAGGATAAAGACGGTGATGTCATCTGGCAACGTCCTGGTCACCCTCAATGGTGACTTTACCCGAGCCAGCCAGTACCCTAGACAAAGGGATATTCTCGTCCTCTGCTCATGAACGCACCTAGAAGGTCGGCGGACCCTTCACGGCCGACACCGGTGCGTGACGCCGCAGCGATTCGCCGGGACTTTCCGCTTCTGGCGCGGCGGGTTCACGGCAAGCCTCTCGCCTACCTCGACAATGCGGCGACGACGCAGAAGCCTCAGGTGGTGATCGATCGCGTGACGCAGTTCTACGTCGAGGAGAACGCGAACGTTCACCGGGGCGTGCACTGGCTCAGCGAGCGGGCGACAGGAGCCTTCGAGGAGGCACGTGCCACCATCGGGCGGTTCCTGAACGCGCGGCGCGCGGAGGAGATCGTCTTCGTGCGGGGCACGACCGAAGCGATCAATCTCGTGGCGCAGACCTATGGCCGGTCGCGCGTCGCGCGCGGCGACGAGATCGTCATCTCCACGATGGAGCATCATTCGAACATCGTGCCGTGGCAGATCCTCTGCGAACAACAGGGCGCCAGGCTCCGTATCATCCCAATCACCGACGCGGGCGAGCTCGATCTGGATGCGTATGCGACGCTGCTGACCGACCGGACACGCATCGTGTCGGTCGTGCATGTGTCGAACGTGCTGGGCACGGTGAATCCGGTCCAGGAGATCGTTCGCATCGCCCATCAGCGTGGCATTCCGGTGCTGGTGGACGGCGCGCAAGCGGTCGCGCACGCGGCGGTCGACGTGCAGACCCTGGGATGCGATTTCTACGCGTTCTCCGGCCACAAGATGTTCGGTCCGACCGGCGTCGGCGTGCTCTACGGGACATCGGCGCTGCTCGAATCGATGCCGCCGTATCAGAGCGGCGGCGACATGATCCGTTCGGTCTCGTTCGAGCAGACGCAATACGACGTTCCGCCGTTCCGATTCGAAGCGGGCACGCCGGATATTGCGGGAGTCGTCGGCCTTGCGGCGGCGATTGGGTATCTGATAGGGATCGGGTTCGAGCGGATCGCCCGCCACGAGCGGGAGCTGCTGGAGTACGCGACCGTTGCCCTTTCGCGACTGCCGGGCGTCCGCGTGATCGGCACGGCCGCGGCAAAAGCCGGCGTGCTGTCGTTCGTCCTCGACGGCGTGCACCCGCACGACGTCGGGACGATTCTCGATCGTGAGGGCGTGGCGGTTCGCACCGGCCATCACTGCTGCCAGCCGCTGATGGCCCGGCTCGGCCTGCCGGCGACGACGCGCGCATCCCTCGCGCTCTACAACACCCGCGAAGACATCGACGCGCTGGTGAGTGCCCTTCACAAGGTACGCGAGCTGTTCGATGGCCGCTGACATTGAAACGCTGTACCGGGACGTGATCCTCGACCACAACAGGCGGCCGCGGAACTTCCGCGTGCTCGAAGACGGCGGCAAGGCCGAGGGGTCGAACCCGCTCTGCGGCGATCGGCTGACGGTCTATCTGCGTGTGGCGAGCGAGACGATTCAGGACGCGGCTTTTCAGGGGTATGGCTGCGCGATCGCGATCGCGTCGGCGTCGCTCATGACCGAGAGCGTGAAGGGAAAGACTCTCGCCGAAGCCGAGGCGTTGTTCGAGCAACTCCTGCAGATGATCACGGCGCCTGCCGAGGCGCCGCTCGGCGATCTCGGCGGTCTGTCGGCGTTGGCCGGCGTTCGCCAGTTTCCGGTGCGCGTGAAATGTGCGACGCTGCCATGGCAGGCGCTTCGCGCCGCCGCGGCAGGGCGCGTCGAGGTCGTCTCGACGGAGTAAGGACCGGGAGGGCGGAATCGTACCCGTCAGAGAAGGTGGTTGGCGTGGACCGACGTGAGAGCGAACGGCTCCTCGAAGTCATCCGTCAGGCGCGTGCGGCCGGCGAGCCGGCGGCGCTGGCCACGGTGGTCCGCGTCAAGGGCAGCGCCTATCGACGCGAAGGCACGCGGATGTTCGTGCGTCAGAACGGGACGTACGAATGTTCGCTCTCCGGCGGGTGTCTGGAGCCGACGGTTGCCGAGGCCGCGGCGCGCGTCATCGCCACCGGCGAGCCGGTCATCGTGAGCTACGACCTGGCGGACGATTCGGTCTGGGGCCTCGGCATCGGCTGCAGCGGCGCCGTCGACGTTCGGATCGAGCGGCTCGAAGACGATGCGATTACGCACGGATGGTTGACGATTCTCGAGCGCGGGGACGCCGCGGTGCTCGTCACGCCGCTCTCCGGCGTCTCGGGGCGGATGATCGTTGGCGGCGTCGGCGTCATCGGGGGGCTGTCCGATGCCGGCGTCGAACAGGAGGCGACCGGCCGCGCCCGTGAGCGGCTGCGCGCGCCGTACCCCGCGTCTGGTCCCGAGTCGATCGGCGGCGCGGAGGTCTTCTACGAAATCACGATGCCGCCCCCCGATCTCGTGATCTTCGGCGCCGGACACGACGCGGCGCCCGTCGCGCAGTTGGCCTGGATGCTCGGGTTCGCGGTCACCGTCGTCGACGTTCGCGAGGCATTCCTGGCGCCGGACCGCTTTCCGGGCGCCACGCTGGCGTGCGCGCATTTCAGTCAGTTCGCCGACCGCGTGAAGCCGCGTGCCGGCGCGTTCATGCTCGTGATGAACCATCACGTCGAGCGCGATCAAGAGAGCCTGCGCTTCAGCCTGGAATCGGATGCCGTCTACGTCGGCGTGCTCGGACCTCGTTCACGCTATGAGAAGCTGCTGGCCGGCCTGGCGGCGCAGGGTTACGCGCCCGATGCCTCGGCGATCGCGCGCGTGCACAGCCCGGTAGGACTTTCGCTTGGCGCCGAAACCCCTCATGAAGTGGCGGTGTCGATCCTGGGAGAGATCCTGGCGATTCGCCGCGGGTTCGCAGGCGGGTTCCTCAGCGGGTCGGTTCGGAGCCTTCACCGCCCGGAAAACAGGCGGCTCTTGGCCAGCTCGTAGTCTTCGGGCGTGTCGATATCCACCAGAAGATCCGGCGGAAACTGCAGGACCATGGTCCTATCGACGTGTCGCTGCAGGACGGAACGAGCGCCATGCGTGAGCTGGGCGAGCTCGGGGAAGAACTCGCGCTCGAACAGATGCGGCGGCGCCATGACGTCGCCGTACCGGACGCTGACGATGGGCGGCGCATGCTCGCGGTAGGTGTCGAGCACTGTCCGGTACTCGTTCGCCGTCACGAACGGCTGGTCGGCGAGCGCGAACATGGCGGCGTCGCTGTCGGCCAGATGCTCGACCGCGGTGCGGAACGAGCTGCCCATTCCGCTGGCGAACTGCAGGTTGATGGCGTGTCGGACCGGCAGCCCCTCGAGCACGGCCCGCGTGGCCTCGTGCTCGCTGCCCAGGACGACCAGGACGTCGTCGAAGCCCGCGGCCAGGATCTGTCGAACCGCCCGACGGAGGAGCGGCTCGTTGCCGAACGGCAGGAGGAGCTTCTGAGTCCCCATCCTCGTTGAGGCGCCTGCGGCGAGCACGACCGCGCTGACCATAGCAGGTAGTTTAGCGACAGCGAATGATGACCACTGTAGTAGGATCCCACTTTCTCGGGATCACCTTTGCGACGCTCGTGTGCCATCGCCACACGCGACACCGCCGAGGCGGGAGGTTGGCGACGTGATTCCTGCAGCCTTCGATTACGTTCGGGCTCACACCACAGACGAGGCGTTCGCACATCTGCAGCAGCACGGGGCCGACGCCCGTGTGCTGGCCGGTGGCCAGAGCCTCATTCCGGCCATGCGGTTTCGACTTGCGCGTCCCGCCGTTCTGGTCGACATCAACGCGCTGACCGATCTGGGGCACCTGCGCATCAGCGATCAGGCGCTGGCGGTCGGCGCGATCGCGCGAGACAGCGACATCGAGCGCGCACCGTGGATCGGCGAGCGCCGGTGGAGCCTCATTCGCGACGCGTCGCGCGTGGTCGCCGACCCGGTCGTGCGCCAGATGGGTACGGTCGTCGGCAGCTTGTGCCACAACGATCCCGCCGGCGACTGGACGACGGTCGCGCTCGCGTCTGGCGCCACCGTCGTCGTTCGCGGCAAGACCGGAACCCGGCGCGTCCCCATCGACTCCTTTCTCGTTGACAGCTTCGCGACAGCGGTCGGGGAAGGAGAGATGGCGCTGGGCGCGGACTTTCCGGTGCCCGACGATCGCACCGCCGGGTCGTACCAGAAGGTTGAGCGCAAGGTCGGCGACTTCGCCACCGCTGCAGCGGCCGTGCAGGTGTCGCTGAACGCCGACGGCACGATCCGGGCTGCCGGCGTGGCGCTGTCGGCCGCGGGCGCGTGCGCCGTGCGCGTGGACGCGGCCGAGAAGCTGCTGGCCGGCCAGAAACCCTCGGCGGAGCTGATTCGCGCGGCGTCGAATGCCGCATGGGAGCGCAGCGCGCCGCAGGCGGACCTGCGCGGCACCGTCGAATACAAGAAGCATCTGGCCGGCGTACTTGTCGCGCGGGGGTTGCGTCAGGCGCTCGCGCGGCTGGGGGTGCAGGCATGAAGGTCAACATCAAAGTCAACGGCGTCAGCTACGAGAAGGATGTCGAGCCGCGCACGCTGCTTGCGTACTTCCTGCGGGAAGACTGCAAGTTGACGGGCACGCATGTCGGCTGCGACACGTCGAGCTGCGGCTGCTGCGTCGTCGTGATGGACGGGACGCGGGCGGTGAAGTCGTGCTCGATGTTCGCCGTGCAGGCTGACGGCCACGAGATCCTCACCGTCGAGGGGCTCGCCGAGGGCGGCAAGCTGCACGCGCTGCAGCAGGGCTTCTGGGATCAGCACGGCCTGCAGTGCGGCTACTGCACCCCCGGCATGATGCTTACGTCGTACGCGCTGCTGAAGCAGCAGCCGGCTCCGAGCGAGAACGATATCCGCGAGGGGCTCGCCGGAAACCTCTGCCGGTGCACCGGCTACAACAACATCGTGAAAGCCGTGCAGCAGGCGGCCGCGACGCTTTCGCAGCCGGCTGGCGCCGCCAAGTAACGACTCTCACGAGGGAACGACGATGACCATTGAGGCGAAGCCGCTGCACGCGGTCGGCGTGGCGATGAAGCGCAAGGAAGATCCGCGTTTCATCCAGGGCAAAGGCAATTACGTCGACGACCTCTCGTTTCCCGGCATGCTCTACCTCTCGCTGGTGCGGAGCACCTACCCGCACGCCGAGATCAAGAACATCGACATCAGCGAGGCGATGAAGGTGCCCGGCGTCAAGGCCGTGATCACCGGCAAGGATCTCGAGGCCGCCGGGCTCGGATGGCTGCCGACCTTCCACGGCTTCGACAAGCAGATGGTGCTGGCGATCGGCAAGGTGCTCTTCCAGTATCAGGAAGTCGCCGCCGTGTTCGCCGAGACGCGGGCGGCGGCGGTCGACGGCGCCGAGGCGGTGCAGGTCGATTACGCGCCGCTGCCCGTCGTCGCCGATCCGTTCACCTCGAAGACCGACAAGGTACTGCTCCGGCCGGACCGCGAAAGCAAGACCAATCACATCTTCCATTGGGAGGTCGGCGACAGGGACGGCACCGCTCGCGCGATGGCGGCGAGCGCGAAGCGGGTCAAGCAGCGCCTCTGGTTCCAGCGGTGTCACCCCGCCCCGCTCGAGCCGTGCGGTTGCGTGGCGTACTTCGACACGATGGGTCGCCTGCAGTTTCACGTGACGTCGCAGGCGCCGCACGTCTATCGCACGGCGCTGTCGCTCGTCACCGGCATTCCCGAGGACAAGATCCACGTGATGTCCCCGGATCTCGGCGGCGGCTTCGGCAACAAGGTGCCGGTCTATCCCGGATACGTGTGCGCGATCGTGGGCGCGCTCAAGATCGGACGGCCGGTCAAGTGGATCGAGACGCGCACGGAGAACCTGACGAGCACCGGCTTCGCCCGCGACTACCACATGGACGTGGAGATCGGCGCGACCGCCGACGGGAAGGTCACGGCGCTGCACGTCGCCACGACGGCCGATCACGGCGCGTTCGACGCGGCTGCCGATCCGAGCAAGTACCCGGCGGGCATTTTCGGCATCGTCACCGGCAGCTACAGCTTCCCGATCGCCCACGCCGAAGTGGACGCCTACTTCACGAACAAGGCGCCGGGCGGCATCGCCTATCGCTGTTCGTTCCGCGTCACGGAGGCGAGCTACGCAATCGAGCGAGGCATGGACATCCTGGCCGACGAGCTGGGCATGGATGCCGTGGAGCTGCGCAGGAAGAACTTCATCCGGAAGGATCAGTTCCCGTACCCGTCGGCGCTGGGGTTCACCTACGACAGCGGCGACTATCACAAGACGCTCGACGTCGCGCTCGAGAAGATCGGCTACACCGCGCTCCTGAAGGAACAGGCGGAGAAGCGCGCGCGGGGCGAGCTGATGGGCATCGGCTTCTCCACCTTCACCGAGGTGGTGGGCGCCGGGCCATCGAAGCACTTCGATATTCTCGGCATCAAGATGTTCGACAGCGCCGAGATCCGCATCCATCCCACCGGCGCCGGCATCGTACGCACGGGCGCCAAGTCGCAGGGGCAGGGCCACGAGACGACCTGGGCGCAGGTCGTCGCCGAGGAACTGGGACTCGATCCGCAGAACATCATGGTCGAGGAGGGCGACACCGACACGGCGCCCTATGGTCTCGGCACGTACGCGAGCCGCAGCACGCCGGTGGCGGGCGCTGCGATCGTGATGGCCGCGCGCCGCATTCGCGAGAGGGCGCGCAAGATTGCCGCCCATCTGCTCGAGGTGGGCGAGGCCGACGTCGAGTGGATTGACTACAAGTTCCAGGTGAAGGGCGTGCCGTCCAAGACCGTCACGATGAAGCAGGTCGCCTTTGCCGCTTATACGAACATGGCGCAGAACGAGCCGGGGCTCGAAGCGACCTACTACTACGACCCGCCGAACATGACATACCCGAACGGCGCCTACGTGGCGGTCGTGGACGTCGATCGAGACACGGGCGAGACGAAAGTGCGGCGCTTCGTCGCCGTCGACGATTGCGGCGTCGTCATCAACCCGATGATCGTCGAAGGGCAGGTCCACGGCGGGCTGACCGAAGGCTTCGCGATGGCGTTCATCCAGGAAATCCAGTACGACGCCGAGGGCAACAACCTGAACACCAACTTCACCGACTACCTCGTGCCCACTTCCTTCGAGACACCGCACTGGGAGACGGGGAATACCGTGACGCCGAGCCCGCACCATCCGATGGGCGCGAAAGGGGTGGGGGAAAGCCCGAACGTCGGCAGCCCCGCCGCGTTCGTCAACGCCGTCATCGACGCCCTCTCCCCGCTTGGCGTGCGGCACATCGACATGCCGCTCACGCGCGACAAGGTGTGGCGGGCGATCCGCGACGCCGAAGCCAAGACGGCCAAGGCTCGATGAATCTTCAACACACCGGAGAGGAAAAGGTCCCAGCCAGACTCGACACCGTCTGGGCATTCGTCACCGATCCCGAGAAGGTCGGTGGCTGCTTTCCCGACGTGGTCAGTGTCGCCGTGAAGGACGCGACGCATTTCGATGCGGTCGTCAAGGTGGGCGTCGGCCCGGTGCGCGGCAAATTCAACATGAGAGTCGAGCTCCTCCCGGGTGCCTCGAAGCGTCGCCTCGACATGAAGATCTCAGGCGGCGGGTTCGGCAGTGCCGTCGACATGACGGCTGGCGCCGACCTCGTCGATGCGGGCGACGGCACGACGCTGTTGAAATGGAGCGGCCAGGCCGAAGCGCGCGGTCCGATCGCCGCCGTCGGCGGACGCGTGCTCGACGCGCAGGCCCAGAAGCTGATCGCCCGGGCGTTCAGCAACGTCCGCCAGCAGTTGACGGGCTGAAGCGGGCCCTCGCGCAGATGTCCAGGGTCACACTCCGCGAGCGGTTCTTTCCGCTGCACCAACCCGATGACGTCGACCGTTTCCTGAGCTGCTTTCCCTGGTGCGCGATCTTCAAAGCCGGGACCAGCGACAAGACCTTCGACGCATGGCTCGTCACGCAGCAGGTGCTGGAGCCTCGCGTGGACGTCGCCGTCGGATTCATCCGTCTACCCGAGGATCGGCCCGCGAGCGACCGCGTGACGGCGCTCTCCGGGATCGTGCACCGCAGTCCGCAATTCATCCTGTTTCACGAGGCGAAGGAATGCGGCCACCTGGACGAGTTTGCGATCGTCCCCGACCAGCTCGTGCCGGTGCTGCGTGAGCAGCTCCCTGCCGCGGTGGGGCCGCCTGTTCGCAACGAAGCGGTGGTCACGCTGGAGCCGTATCGCGCTCTGCTGTCGGACTTCCTGCAGGACCGGCTGCCTGAGGAGCGTTTCCAGTGGGGATATCTGGATCGCCTGGCGAAAGAAGCGCCGTGGCGCGATGATGAGACGTTCGCGCTGTTGAACAGCCTGTTCGAGAACGAGTGGGGGCGCGACGTGAAGGCGGCGCGGCTTGTCGCGGTGGAGTTTCAGGGGCAGCTGGCGGGCCGTCTCGAGCCGCTGAAAGCCCGGGCGGCGCGGCTGCTCGAGCGGCTGTCGGGCCGCTGACGGCCCGCGGGGGCTGGTAGCATGAGCGCCATGGATCTCTTCGAGCAGATTGCGGCGTTGCGGCGCGAGGGGCAGTCGTTCGCCCTGGCCACCGTCGTGGCTCGGCGCGCGCCTGTGTCGGCGCACCTCGGCGATCGGGCAATCGTGTTCGCCGACGGCCGCATGCAGGGGTTCGTCGGCGGCGCGTGCTCGCGCGAGATCATCCGGCAACAGGCGCTCGACGCGCTGAAGACCCGGTGCAGCCGCCTGGTGTCGATTCAACCGAACGCGAGCGATTCAGGCACGCCCACGGATGAGCATGTGGTCGTTCCGATGACGTGTGTTTCGGAGGGCGCCATCGACGTCTACGTCGAGCCGTTCGTGCAGGCGCGGCGGCTTGTCGTCGCGGGCGCCACGCCGGTTGCCGGGTCGTTGGCGCGTCTGGCGCGCAGCATGGACTTCCACGTGGTGCGCGTCGTGGATGGCCGCGAGAGTCACGACATCGAGCAGGAGACCGCCACGCTCGGCGTGGCAGTCGTGACGCTCGACGCGCTCGAGGCGTTCCTGCGGGAAGGCGGGCTTGGCGGCGCCGAGTGCGCGGCCGTCGCCGTGTCGCAGGGACACTACGACGAAGAGACGCTCGAATCGTTCCTGAGGTGCGGCGTGCCGTACGTCGGGCTCGTCGCCTCGCGCACGCGCGGGGCCGCCGTGAAGGCGCTGCTTGAGGAGCGCGGCGTGCCTGGCGTCGCGACGATCCGCAATCCGGCCGGGCTCGATCTTGGCGCGCGGACTCCGCCCGAAGTCGCGCTGTCGATCCTCGCCGAAATCGTCCAGGCGCGGCCGAGCGGCGTGCGCGTCGCGACGGCGACGGAGGCTGCGGCCTCGCCGACCGCCGCGCCGCCAGCGCCGGCGACGGCCGTCGATCCGGTGTGCGGAATGAGCGTGACCATTGCCTCGGCCCGTCATGTGGCGGAAGTCGACGGCGTGGCGTACTACTTCTGCTGCGCGAATTGCCGCTCGAAGTTCCTCAAAGACCCTCAGGCGTACCCGGCCCGTCCATGACAGACGCCAAGGCCATCCACGACCGCTTCCGCGACCGCGGCTTCATCGTCGACGAAGCGTTCGCCACCGCACTGCAGATCATGCTCGCGCTCGAGAAGCCGCTGCTCATCGAGGGGCCGGCCGGCGTCGGCAAGACGGAGAGCGCGAAAGTGCTCGCCGAAGTGCTCGGCACGGAGCTGATCCGCCTGCAATGCTACGAAGGGCTCGATGCGATGGCGGCGCTTTACGAGTGGAACTACCCGCGCCAGATGCTCCACGCGCGCTTGAGCGAGACGGAGGGATCCAGTCTCGAAGAGCGTGAAGCGTACATGTTCAGCGACAAATTCCTGCTCAAGCGGCCGCTGCTCGATGCGATTACGCGCGAGCGGTCACCGGTGCTGCTGATCGACGAAGTGGATCGCGCCGACGAGGCGTTCGAGGCGTTTCTCCTCGAGGTACTGGCGGAGTGGCAGGTGACGATCCCCGAGCTGGGCACGATCCGTGCGCGCCACAAGCCGCACGTGATCCTCACGAGCAACCGCACGCGCGAGCTGTCCGACGCCCTGCGCAGACGCTGTCTGTTTGTCTGGCTCCCGTATCCGTCGCTCACGCAGGAGATCGAGATCCTGCACGCGCGTGTGCCCGGTTTGTCGGATCGCCTCGCGCAGCAGATCGCGCGGATCATGCAGACGCTCCGCGGACTGCCCCTGCAGAAGGCGCCCGGTGTGGCGGAGAGCCTCGACTGGGCGTTGGCGCTCATGAGCCTGCACCGCGATCACCTCGATGCCTCCACTCTGGAGCAAACGCTCGGATGCGTGCTGAAAGTGCACGAGGATCGCGGCGTCATGCAGACGCATCACGCGGCGCTCGACCCTATCCTGGGCGAAGTGCCGCCGAACTCCGAATCCGGCGGGTACAGCCTCGACACCGACTTCGGATTCGGTTCCGTGTCGGCGCCGCGCCGCTGATGTACTCCTTCGCCAGCCTGCCGGAGAATCTCGCCGCGTTCTGCGAGGCGTTGCGCCGCGATCATGGCTTCCGCATCGGGCCTGGCGAGCTGCACGACGCCGCTCGTGCGCTCGACGTCGTGGATCTCGCCGACGAGCGCACCGTTCGCAACGCCCTCCGGCCTGTTCTCGCCGGCACGCGGGACGACGTCACGGTCTTCGACGCCGCGTTCACCCAGTTCTTCTTCCCCGGCCCTGAAGGTCTTCCGCAAGAGCAGCAGCCCTCCACGCGGCGAGAGCCGGGGAGCGGCGCCGACGGCCGCGAAGCGGACGCCAGGAAGGCACCCCATGCTCCGCCATCGGAGGCTCACGCGGACGAACAATATGGGCTCGGCGGCGGTCCGATGGCCCCGCTCGAGTCAAGCCGCGACGGGCTCGAAGAGGCGGCGATTGTCACGCCATCGAGTTACAGCCCGCTGGACGCCGACGCCGCCGACGCGCCCGAGTTGCCGCGCGTCGAGCGCGCCTGGAGCGATGCTGCGCGATCGTTCGTTCGCCGACTGCATCTGGGCCTGTCGCGTCGCTGGCGGCCGGGGACGCAGGGAAGACGCTTCGACCTTCGGCGCACGCTGCGGGCCGGGCTGCAGACGGGCGGGGAGGCGCTGTCGCCGCGATGGCTGCGCCGCCCGAGGCGGGCGCCGCGAATCGTGCTGCTGGTGGACGGCAGCCGCTCGATGAGCACCTACACGCGGACCGCGCTGCAGATGGCGGTCGCGCTGGCGAGCGCCACGATGCGGGTCGAGGTGTTCACGTTTTCGACGGGGCTCCAACGCGTCACGGACGAGGTCCGGCGCGCGGCGGCCGGGGAGGTGCGCCGTCTCGATCGCCTGCATCATGCATGGGCGGGCGGCACCGCCATCGGTGCGTGCCTCTCGGCCTTCCTGCGGCGGTTCGGCGAGCGCATGGTGGCCCGCGATACTGTCGTGATGATCGTGAGTGACGGACTGGACGTCGGAGTGCCGGACGTGCTGCGCGAGGCGATGCGTGAATTGCACCGGCGGTCGGCTGGTGTCGTATGGCTGAATCCGCTCCTCGAGACAGAGGGGTACGAGCCGACGGCCGCCGGGATGAGCGCTGCCCGCCCCTATGTCACGACTTTTGCCAGCATCAACGATCAGGCCGGCCTCGCGCGGTTGTCGCGCCTGGTGCGCCTGCGGGTATGAAGCTGGTACCGGCTTGCGTGAGATGATGGGATGGCTCGACGGCCTCACCAGCGCGTCGATAGCTCTTCCCGTACGTCCGTGATACTCGTCCCGCCTTCGCGACTCGCGCGGCCCGTACCGCCGCATGAGCCGAGCGACGGAGGAAGGCTGCAAGGTTGCCAGGTAACAGGTGTAGGCGCGTCAGGGTTAGTCGAACGTTCGCTGCAGCTCTGTTGTTGCTCACACTGTCCGGGTGCTCGGATCGGGCGGCTTCCCAGTCATCCAGCCCGGCGCGCGAGGATCGGCCGGACACGTCGGCCGCTGGTCAAGATTCGCCAGTTGATCTCCACGGGTTCATCGAGGCGCTCATCGATGGGCGTGACGCCGCTCTCGGCGCCGTGTCCGAAACCGAGCGCTCGGAGCTGAAGGAGCTGTATCGACGAGACCACGCGCCAGTGTGGGTCGATGCCGCGGGTCGACCAACCCGCAACGGGCTCGACGCGTTGACAGTGTTGGGTCACGCCGCGGATGAGGGACTGGATCCAGCAGCTTACTACCCGGGACTCCTCGCTCGGCTGACGACTCGCCCAGAGGCGGCCACACCGGGCTCGCAGGATCTGGCCCGAGTGGACGTTGCCGTCAGCGCCGGCATGCTTCGCTACCTGCGCGATGTGCACATGGGGCGGATCGATCCGCGCATGATTGGTTTTCGGCTGGAGGCGCCACGCGATGCGCACGATTTCGCCGCGCTCCTCAGCGCCGCGATAGCCAGTCAGCAGGTGACGAACCTCGCGGTCGATATGCGGCCGCCGCTGGCGCAGTACCAGCTGCTCCGGTCGATGTTGCCGCGCTACCGATCGCTCGCGGCCGATCCGACGCTTCTCGCGCCGCAGTCTATCGCCCGCGCGATCCACCCGGGAGAGCTCTATGGCGACACCGGTGTCCTCCAGCATGAGCTGGTCGCACTTGGCGATCTCCCGCCCGATGCACCGGCACCTCGAGAATCCGGGCGGTACGAGGGCCTGATTGTCGACGGCGTCAAGCACTTTCAAGTGCGGCACGGTCTCGAACCCGATGGCGTGATCGGCAAGAGCACGGTCGCCGCCTTGCGCGTCCCGGTGACCTGGCGCGTCCGCCAAATCGAGTTGGCCCTCGAACGGCTCCGCTGGCTGCCGCACCTTGGCGACGAACGGTTCATCGCGCTCAACATTCCGATGTTTCGTTTGTGGGCGTGGGACACGATCCCGCCGAACGGCGCGCCGCTGTTCGGCATGGACGTGATCGTCGGTCGCGCGCTGAGCACACAGACGCCCGTGTTCGTCGAAGAAATGCGCGAGGTGATCTTCCGCCCCTACTGGAACGTGCCGCGATCGATTCTGCGGCGCGAACTGCTGCCGAAGATCAAACAGGATCCCGCTTATCTGCGCCAGGAAAACATGGAAATCGTGAGCGGCGCAGGAGACGATGCGCCGCGCGTCGAGCTGACGGCCGAGACACTGGCCGGTCTCGAGAACGGCGTGTTGCGCCTGCGGCAGCGCCCGGGCCCGAAGAACGCTCTCGGTCTCATCAAGTTCGTATTTCCGAACCAGGAAGATGTCTACATGCACGGGACGCCGGCGCAGGCCCTCTTCGCCAGAAGCCGGCGGGATTTCAGCCACGGGTGCGTGCGCGTCGCCGATCCGGTGGCGCTGGCGGAGTGGGTGCTCCAGGATCGACCGGAGTGGACGCGCGAACGGATAGTGGCAGCCACCTTGAGCACGCAGACAGTGCGTGTGAAGCTGCCGCGGCCTATTAAAGTGATCCTGTTCTACACGACGGCAGCGGTCATGCCCGAGGACGGCACCATCCGCTTTGCGGACGACCTCTACCGCCATGACGCGAGGCTCGACCGGGCGCTCGCGATGCGCGAACTCGCTCAGTGAGACGACGCTGAACGCGTCACCACATCCGTACCCGCCCGGTGTCCAGATGGACGAAGCCAGGCGCAGGGTAGTAGCCGACGCCGCCGCGGCGGGCGTCCAGCGCGGCCTGTCGCAGCCTGAGCGATGGCACATCTGCGAGGCGGATATCAATCGCCTGCCCTTTCATGTGCAGACTGCCGGCGGCCACCCCTTCGCTGCGGTGCCGCAGCATCTCGTTGGTCGCGGGCGAACGATACCCGGAAATCACCTGAAAGGGCTTGGATGTCTGCGTGGCCTGCGCGACGTGATGCAGCAGGTCGAGCAGCTGAGGATCGATGTCGTGGATATCGCCCGTGCGGAAGTCGCGCAGAAAGTGATTCACCGAAGCCAACGCGTCCGGCAGGTACGTGCCGCTGCTGAAGTACTCGAGCGCGAGACGCTCACCCGTGTGCGTGTGAGCGAAGCGCAGCGCGCGCGCACCAGCGGATTCGGCGAACAGGTGTCGCGGTACCGCGAGAACGGGAGCGATCGCGAGCAGGCCGCCAAGAAACCTCCGGCGGGAACTTGTGTGCATGATGGGCACCGTGCATTATCAGCTTCGTGCTGAAGGCGTGTCAACGGTGGAGGGCTCCACGCGATCAAGGCGTACCAATGTTGAGGTACGTCTCTCGGCTGAGCCCGTTCCCTATGTTCTCCTGACGCTTGAGCAAGATGTTGTCGCTCGCGGCGAACCGTGAATCGACGAGGGCGCGCGGCGCGAGACCCAAGCCAATCAGCACGATCACGAGCGCCACAAACGTCCACGCTTCCCGCGGCGTCAGCCCGAGGGTGGGATGCGCGACCGTGTCAGACGGGCCGCAGAAGAGCGAGAAGTACATGCGAAGCACGGCGAGGCCGGTCAGCGCCGACGCAATCACGACGGCGAATCCCATCACCGGGAAAACGTCGACGGCGCCGTCAACCAGCAGCTCCTGACCGATGAAGCCGAGCGTCCCCGGAAAGCCGGTGCACGCGAGCCCCATCAAAAGGAAGCTGATCGCCAGCAGCGGCATGCGTTCATAACCGCCGTGATACGTGTTCAGATCGAGCCGCCCTCGGCGCGCTTCCAGGACGAGGACACACCGCGCCAGTCCAGCGAACGCCAGTCCGGCCGACAGCCACACCAACAGCCCGCCTGCCAGCGCGCTCACGCTCGTGCAGTCGAGACCAGCCATCACCAGCGCCGACTGACTCATGAAGAGGTACCCGCATGCCCGGCGGGCGCTGGTCTGAACCAGCGCGAGTGCCGCGCCGTACACGGCCGTCGCAAGCGCCAGGATGGCGATGACGCGCAGCATGTCAGGTGAGGCACGCGGCACGATCAGGACCACGGTCATGTAGGCGCCCACCTGCGGCGCGTTGAACAGGATGGCCGGTCCCAGTCGTCCGTGATCGAATACCTCCGGCACCCACGCGTGAAACGGCACGATGCCTTTCCGCACGAGTGCGGCGATGACGATCAGCCACATGGCCGCCGTTTCGGTCGTCGTGTTCCTCACGCCGGGGCTGACGAGCAGCGCGACGCCGACGGCAAACAGCAGCGTCGAGAAGCCCAGGTAGACCGCCACGACGCGGCGCTGATACTGATGGGCCGGATCGGCGAGTGCGGACAGGAACGTCCAGACGGAGGCCACCGAGAGGAGGAGGAGCACGACGGCGCTCTCTGTGAGAAATGACGCCACCGTGATGAAGGTCGCGAGCGCCGTCCGTCGCAGGCCGCGTCGATCGAGCGCGGCGCGCGGCGTGACGGCGACGGTAAGCAGCCACAGGCCTGCCGCGAACGGCAAGAGGGCGGCCGAGAGCGTGTCGATGCGAATAATGGCCTCGCCGCCGGGAATCCAAGTGAGCGCGGAGGTGCGGATCGAGAAGTCGCGCAGCGATGGGGACACAGGGATGACGAGCGCCGCCAGCAGCATGCCGATCGCGGAGGCGACTGCCAGCCGGCGTAGACGCTCGATATCAAGACGGAGGAACGAGGCGCCGATCACGAGTGCCGGCAGGGCCACGAGTGCGGCAAGCCACAACCGCGCGTCACTCATCCTGGTCGCCTCCGTCGATGGCGACGGGCCGCCGCGTCAGCAGGACGGCATCGCATAGCCACTCGTCAAGATGCGTCAACATGCGGGCGAGCCGGGTAAAGGGCTCGACCACGACACGGTCCAGAACGTTGTCGAGGAATCCGCGTTCGAGCGCGATCAAGTAAAGATGCCGACCGACGCGCTCCGATGTCACCGCTTCGAGATGGCCGGAAGCTGGAGAGGGGCGGTCGCCGATGGCATCTTCGATTCCGTGCAGATCGTGGAGGACGTTCGGCGCGCTCAAGAATTGCAGCAGCCGAAAGCAGGCGTGCCCGGCCAGGTGGACGAACGCGATCGTGTACCAGCCGATTGCGATTTCGACGACGATGATGCCAACTTGCGTGAGGGACGCATATGCCAGCGACGATTTCACGTCGCTCTGCACGCGCGTCGTGATCCCGGCGAA
>Ga0247825_10000323_pt1 | contig 29681 bp, 29 predicted proteins | sample 13C_Vanillin_Day_FD_194413 | JGI IMG/M metagenome (GOLD analysis project Ga0247825, IMG submission 194413) | Soil microbial communities from agricultural site in Penn Yan, New York, United States - 13C_Vanillin_Day48 | ecosystem: Environmental > Terrestrial > Soil > Agricultural land | place... | reverse complement strand
CCGCCGCGGCAGGCAACGACGCTTGCCGAGCCGAAGGCCACGCTCACCGGACCTCACATCTGGGACTGGAACGACCGCGAGCAGCGCGATCGGGTGTGGCGCGACATCCAGTTTCACAACCGGAGGCGCTGACAATTTGCGGCTGTAGGGTGGGCAAAGCCGCGTAGCGGCGTAGCCGTCCGAAGGACGGCGGCGCTCTGCTCGCCTATGCCCACGTTTTCGCGCGTCGCAAGGAATGCGTGGGCTCGGCGGCTTTGCCGCCTCCGCCCGCGCTACAAGAACTGCTACGCCTTGCCGAACACGCGCTTGAAGATCGTGTCGACGTGCTTGAAGTGATAGCCGAGATCGAAATTCTTCTCGATCTCGGCGGGCTTCAGCTTGGCACGGACCTTGGGATCGCCCTTGAGCAAGGTGAGGAAGTCGCCCTTGCCCTGCCAGACCTGCATCGCATGCGTCTGCACCGCCTTGTAGGCGTCCTCGCGCGACATGCCGGCTTGCGTGAGCGCGATCAGCACCCGCTGCGAATGCACAAGGCCGCCGAGCCGGTCGAGGTTCTTCTGCATGTTGCCGGGATAGACCACGAGCTTGTCGATCAGGCCGGTCAGCCGATTGAGCGCAAAGTCGAGCGTCACCGTCGCATCCGGCCCGATCATCCGCTCGACCGAGGAATGCGAGATGTCGCGCTCGTGCCACAGCGCGACGTTCTCCATCGCCGGCGTCACGTAGGCGCGCACCATGCGGGCGAGGCCGGTGAGGTTTTCCGACAGCACCGGGTTGCGCTTGTGCGGCATCGCCGACGAGCCCTTCTGGCCCTCGGAGAAGAACTCCTCGGCCTCCAGCACCTCGGTGCGCTGCAGATGGCGGATTTCGGTCGCGAGCCGCTCGATCGACGCCGCGACCACGCCGAGCGTCGCAAAGAACATCGCGTGCCGGTCGCGCGGAATGACTTGGGTCGACACCGGCTCGACCGCGAGCCCCATGGCCTTGGCGACATGCGCCTCCACGCGCGGATCGACCTGCGCGAAGGTGCCGACCGCGCCGGAGATCGCGCAGGTTGCCACCTCCTTGCACGCCGCGACCAGGCGTTCCCTGGCCCGGGAAAATTCCGCATAGGCGATCGCGAGCTTCACGCCGAACGTCGTCGGCTCCGCATGGATGCCGTGCGAACGCCCCACGGTGGGTGTCTTCTTGTGCTCGAAGGCGCGGCGCTTCAGCGCGGCAAGCAGCCTGTCGACGTCGCCGATCAGAATGTCGGCGGCGCGGGTGAGCTGCACGTTGAGACAGGTGTCGAGCACGTCCGACGACGTCATGCCCGAATGCACGAAGCGCGCCTCGGGGCCGACGATCTCGCCGAGATGGGTGAGGAACGCGATCACGTCGTGCTTGGTGACGCGCTCGATCTCGTCGATCCGCGCAACGTCGAACCTGGCATTCTTGCCCTTGTCCCAGATTTTCTTCGCCGCGGCCTTCGGCACGACGCCGAGCTTGGCCATGGCGTCGGCCGCATGCGCCTCGATCTCGAACCAGATGCGGAACCGCGTCTCCGGCGACCAGATCGCAACCATTTCGGGACGGGAATAACGCGGAATCATCGGGGCCTCGGGCGCGGGGGCTCAAGCCCGTCTGTATCAAACCCGCAGGCCGCAATTGCAAGCCGGAATGGTGGAAAAGTCGGCTCCGGCCGCCCGCTGCGGCAGCCTTACCTCTTTGTCTTGCGGCGCTTGGCCTTGCCGCGCTTGACGTTGCCGTGATTTCGGATGCGGTCGAGCAGGTCGGCGACCTCCTGCGCGCGCGGCAGCTCCCGGAACGCAAGCTTGCCGTCGAAGTCGGCGTCGGCGAGCCTGGTCGACATCCTGGAGGCAAAGTACAGGTGCCCGGTTTCGCCGTTGGTTGGCATCACCTCGAGCTTCTCGTCCATGTCCTCGAACGGCACGCAGACGATCTGCTTCTGGCCGAGCGCGTCGCGGTTGATGATCGCCCGGCGGTTGGTGATGGCGTAGACCGCGCCGGCGGTATGGGCCGTCAGCAGAAATGGTGCTGCGAGGAACAGTCCGCCGATCACCAGCGTCAGGAACTGGAAGTCCTGCCGGATGACGTTGAAATAGATCAGCACCAGCGCGGTGATGGTCCAGGGCATTCCAACCCACCACAGGACAATCTTCGTGCGGAGCGCCGAGTGCACATCGGCATGCCCGGTCCAGAGCACCCGCTCGCCCTCTTTAAGGAGCGACGCGAGCCTGGCGCTCTTGGCGGGGGCGACGAAGCCGCGCGGCCATTCCAGGGTGGCCGTTGCCGCGGCGGTGCGCCTTCGATTCGACATGATGTCCCGTTCGGTGACGATGCTGCTTGTCGTTGGTCGCAGCCCGCACCGAACAGGTTCAAACGCAGCTTATGCGGCGAGCCGCGCCCGGTCGTGCGGTTGGCCGAGATCCACCGGCGTTCCCTTCGGAATGATCAGGGTGGGGTTCACCCTGGCGATCGAATAGTAGTTGATGACGTAGTAGCGCGGCGTCACGGTCGGAGCGACACCAGGCACCTGATAGAGCTCGCGCATGTAGTTCGACAGGTTCGGATAGTCGGCGATCCGCTGCCGGTTGCACTTGAAGATCGAAAAGTAGGCGACGTCGAAGCGCACCAACGTCGGAAACAGCCGCCAGTCGGCCTCGGTGATCTGCGCGCCGACCAGATAGCGCCGGCTCGACAGCCGCTCCTCCAGCCAGTCGAGCGTCGAGAACAGCCCGTCATAGGCCTCCTCGTAGGCCGCCTGCGACTTGGCGAAGCCCGCGCGGTACACGCCGTTGTTGACGTTGTGATAGACGCGCTCGTTCACCGCGTCGATCTCGGCGCGCAGCGCCTGCGGGTAATAGTCGGTGCGGTCGCCGGTGATGGCGTTGAACTCGGTGTTGAGCATCCGGATGATCTCGGACGACTCGTTGTTGACGATGCGCCTGGTCTTCTTGTCCCACAGCGTCGGCACCGTGACCTTGCCGGTGTAGTCCGGCTTCGACGCCGTATAGGCCTGATGCATGTATTCGAAGCCGTTCGCCTTGTCGGGGATGCAGTCGGGGTAGCGCGGGTCGTCGCCGAACTGCCAGCCCTGCTGCTTGAGGCCCGGAATCGAATAGGCGACCGAAATCAGCCCGTCGAGCTTCTTCAGCGCCCGGAAGATCAGCGTGCGGTGCGCCCACGGGCAGCCATGCGCGACGTAGAGATGGTAGCGGCCGGGCTCGGCCTTGAAGCCCGAGGAGCCGTCGGCGGTGATGCGGTCGCGGAACGAACTGTCGACGCGCTTGAACTGCCCGGTGGTGCTGGTTTCCTGCGGCAGTTCACCGTCGGTCCACTTGCCGTCGATCAATACGCCCATGGCTTATCCCTCGCATTCCACCGGTCGGATCTCGGAAGCAGTGTAGTCGCGATCAGGCGGCTTCGCCACGGGCGAGCGCCGCGGCGTTGCGGATCGCATCGATGTTGGCCTTGTAGGCCGAAGCGCCGCCCTTGAATACCGCGGAGCCCGCGACCAGCGCATTGGCGCCGGCGCGCGTCACCAGCGCGGCATTCTCGGCGGTGACGCCGCCGTCGATCTCGATGTCGACCGGCCGCCCGCCGGCGAGCGCCTTGACGCGGCGGATCTTGTCCTCGGCGGCCGGAATGAACTTCTGTCCGCCCCAGCCGGGATTGACCGACATCACCAGCACCAGGTCGACCAGGTCGATCACAGGCTCGATCGTTTCGACGGGTGTGCCGGGATTCATCGTCACACCGGCCTTCTTGCCGAGCGCGCGGATCGCCTGCAGCGAACGGTGCACGTGCGGGCCCGCCTCGACATGGATGGTGATGATGTCGGCGCCGGCCTTGGCGAAAGCTTCGAGATGCGGATCGACCGGCGCGATCATCAGGTGGACGTCGAATATCTTCTGGCTGATCGGGCGGATCGCCTTCACCACGTCGGGTCCGAACGTGATCACCGGAACGAAGTGACCGTCCATCACGTCGAGGTGGATCCAGTCGGCGCCGGCGGCTTCGACCGCGCGGACCTCCTCGGCGAGTTTCGAGAAGTCCGAGGCCAGGATCGAGGGGGCGATGCGGAGAGGGCGCGACATGGGGCTTCCCGGTGTCCCGTCGAGGTAACACGCGGCCGAAAGGGGGGCAACGCCGGCGCTAGGCAGCGGTGGAAAGCCTGCGCGCCAGGGGTTTCAGAATCAGCGGCAGCGCGTAGATCGGGATCTGCAGCAGCGCCATGTAGAGCCAGACCAGTTCCGGAACGGCGCCGGCGGCGGCTGCGAGCATCAGGCCGGTGTTGCGGGAGGCCGCCGCATGCGAAAGCGGCAGCGAGGTCTGGAAGTCCAGGCGGTAAAGCAGCAGGGCGGTCAGGGCGCACAGGCCCCACGTGACTATGGTTCCGAGCGCCAGCAGCCCGAGAACGGACAACGGCCGGGATATGGTGTTGGTCAGCACGTCGCCCATCAGCGCCACGGCGAACAGGAACAGCACGATGACGTTGAGGCCGTCGATCCGCTCGGCCTGTCGCTCGACCCACGGCCTGCCCATGAACGCGCGGATGGCGATCCCGACGCAGGCGGCGCCGGCCAGCATCAGCACCAGGCGCAGGCCCAGCGCGAGCGGCGAAAAAGTCACTGCGGAGCCGGCAAACATCGCGACCAGAGCCGGAGCGACAAACGGTGTTGCGGCGATGCAGACCAGCAGCAGCGCAAGCGTGACCGCGGCGTTGAGTCCCATCAGGGCGGCGAGCGCCGGCGAGGCAAAGATCGGCGGCGCTACCAGGTTGAGCACCAGCGCCAGCAGCAGCGCCGGCGACTCGTTCCGCAGGTCGATGGCGTTGAAGGCGATGCCGGCGAGCACGGGCGTGATCAGCATGATCCAGGCCGCGACGGCAATCAGAAGCTGGGGCCTCGCAAGCTGCGCGCGCAAGGCTCCGGGGTCGACGCGGAGAAACGCGAGACACAGCAGGATGAACACGGTTTCGGGAAAGAACGGCCGGACCAGTGCACCGAGCGGCGGCAGGACAATGCCGAGCAGGATCGAAATGGCGACAGCCGTGGTGCCCCGGCGGCCAAGCCAGGCAAGCGCCGCCGCCATGCCGTCGAGCAGTCCCATCGTTGCGGCATAACAGCCGCGCTGGCGGCCGTCGATAGCGTCGCCTAAATAAGGGGGCCGCAGCGCGGATCGCATTTTGCGCCGCGGAAGAATTCGCAAGGAGACTGATATGGCCCGTACCGACGCGATCGTGCTGGGCGCAGGCATCGTCGGTATTTCGGCGGCGCTGCACCTCGTCAAACGCGGGCTGTCGGTGGCATTGGTCGACCGTCGCGGACCCGGCGAGGAAACCTCCTACGGCAATGCCGGCGTCATTGAAGGCAATACGCTGTTCGCGCATGCCTTTCCGAAGGGCCTTGGCGCGCTGCTGCGGATCGCGCTGAAGCAGGCGCCGGAGGCCAACTATCATCTCGCGGCTTTGCCGGGCCTTGCGCCATGGCTGCTGGCCTATCGCGCCAACACCCGGGGCGAACGCGCCCTCGATTTCGCCAAGGCGATGCGGCCGCTCTATGCGCGGGCCATCGCCGAGCACGAGGCGCTGATGATGGAGGCGCAGGCCACGCGCTATCTGCACAAGACCGGCTGGCTCAAGCTCTATCGCAGCGAGGGGTCGTTCGCCGGCACGACGCGCGAGCGCGACTATGCCAAGGAACTCGGTCTTGAGCTCAAGGTGCTCAGCCCCGAAGAGACGCGCGGGCTGGAGCCATCGCTTGCTCCGGTGTTTCGCCATGCGGTGATGACGCCGGACGCGGCGAGCGTGACGAACCCCGGCGCGGTCGCCAAGGCCTATGCGGAGCTGTTCACCAGGCTCGGCGGCGTCATCCTGAAGGGCGACGCGCTGACGCTGCATCGTTCCGGTGAGGGCTGGCGGGTCGACACCGACGAGGGCCCGGTCGATGGCAAGCAGGCCGTGATCGCGCTCGGACCTTGGGCACCCGATGTTCTGGGTCCGCTCGGCATCCGCCTGCCGCTGAAATTCAAGCGCGGCTATCACCGGCATTTCAAGTCCCGCGGCAATGCCGGCCTGACGCGGCCGGTGGTCGATGCCGACTACGGCTACTGTCTTGCGCCGATGGAGCAGGGCATCCGCCTCACCACCGGCGCGGAATTCGCCGAGCGTGACGCGGCTCCGACGCCGGTTCAGTTCGACCGGTTGTTGCCGGCCGCCAGGGCGCTTTATCCGCTGGGCGACGACGTTGAGGCGCAGCCGTGGATGGGCTCACGGCCGTGCTTTGCTGATTCACGCCCGGTGATCGGTCGGGCGCCCGGCCAGCCGGGGCTCTGGCTCGACTACGGCCATGCGCATTGGGGCCTGACGCTTGGCCCGGTGTCCGGCCGGCTACTGGCGGAAATGATGACCGGAACGACTCCGTTCTGCGATCCGGCGCCGTTTTCGGCGGAGCGGTTCGCCTCCTGAACCACGCGGGTTAACCACATTTTTGGCGAACGGTTTCCACTGCCCGGTTAAGCATAGAGAATAACCATTGCTGGCTTCGCGGGCGGGGCGGGGATTGCAGACGATGAGGAGGCGTTGGGTGCGGGCCGAGAGCCCGTGCCGGTCGGTCGGACTGTCCGGCCGGGGAGCAACGCTTGCGGTTCGCGGTCGCCATTCGCGCCTTGGGCTTTGCCTTCGCGGGCAGCCTGCTGTTTCTCGCGATCCTCGCGAGCGGCCGGGTCGCTGCGCAACCGGCTTCGGGCGCGCAGCAGGACGGCGGCCGCGACCGTTACTTCATCGAATTCCGTTCACGTCCCAGCACGTATATCGGGCACACCTACATTGTTTATGGGCGCACCGATGCCTCGGGGCGCATTCTCGATGTCCGCACCGCAGGCTTCATTCCCGAGGTCGATGCCTTGCAGGCCCTGGTCTTTCCGGTTGAGGGCTCGGTGCAGAAATACAAGGACGACGTCCTGCTCAAGCCCGACCAGATCTATGGACGGCCGCTGACGGCCGCCGAATATGCAGCCGTTGCGCGTGTTGTCCGCATCATGAAGAAGACCCAGCGTGACTGGCACCCGATCTTCCAGAACTGCAACGACTTCGGCATCGCGGTCGCCGAGGCGCTCGGCATGCGGCGTCCGCACAGCCTGATGGCGCCGAACGTATGGGTTTCGACGCTTCGGACGCTCAACCAGCGATGAGGCGCTATTTGCCGAACTTGTCGCGCCAGCTCGGAAGCGCGCCTGGAAACGGCAGGGCGCGCGCCTCGTAGACACCGCGGGCGATCGCGCGCGCCACCACGTCGGCGGCGAGCGTGCCGAGCTCGGCGAGGCCATAGATCGGGTCGGCGAACGGCCGCTGGCAGGTCGCCGCCGCGAACACGATGTCGCCGTCGAGCGGCGTGTGGATCGGCCGCAGCGCGCGCGACAGGCCGTCCTGCGCCATGATGGCAAGCCGCCGCGTCTGCGCCTTGGTGAGCGTCGCGTCGGTCGCGACGACCACCAGCGTGGTGTTCTCGCCGGGCTGACCCTTGGTGCGGAAGTTGAGCGCCTGCAGCGACACCGCGGCCGGCTGCCCGCGTCCGCCGAACTCGTTGTTGCGCTCGAACGGAGCGGCCCAGAAATGCGGGCTGCCGCCGATCACCGCCGAGCCCGCAGCATTGACCATCGCGAGCGCGCCGACCGTGATGCCGCCGCGCGCTTCGGCCGACGCCGATCCGGCGCCGCCCTTCAGGTCATAGGTGGTCGCGCCAAGGCCCGCGCCCGCGCTGCCGAGCGCGAAGTCCGCCGCCGCCTGCACCGCGGCCGCATGGCCAAGCTCGCGGTAGGGCGGATAGCGGCCCCACGTCTTGTCGCCGCCGTTCAACAGATCGAACAGGATCGCGCCCGGCACGATCGGCACAACTGCCTCGCGGACGACAAAGCCGCGGCCTTGTTCGCGCAGCCAGGCCTGCACGCCGGAGGCGGCGTCGAGGCCGTAGGCCGAGCCGCCGGCAAGAGTGATGGCGTCGATCCGCTCGACCGTCATCGCGGGATCGAGCAGCGCGCTCTCGCGCGTGCCGGGCCCGCCGCCGCGCAGGTCGGCGGCCGCGACCGCAGGCTTGTCGAAGATCACCGCCGTGACGCCCGAGCCGAGCTTTGGGTCGTCGGCATGCCCGACGCGAACGCCCGCGACGTCGGTGATGAGATTGCGCGCCACAACGGTCTCCAGCCGGTCACGATTCGAACCATAGCAGATCAACCACCGATCACATCAGCGCCAGCGGCCGGACGCAGCGCTTGCGCGTGGCCTTCTCCCCATGCATCTAGGCGGCATGGCAGCCGATGTGAGCCTTCTTGCCGCGCTGATTGCAGGGGTCGTGAGCTTTCTCAGCCCCTGCGTTCTGCCTTTGGTGCCGCCGTATCTCGTCTATCTCGCCGGCAGTTCGCTCGAACGGCTGGCGGACGACGATCCGCAAACCGGCTCGATGCTCGACACGCTGTGTGCGGCGCTGCTGTTCGTCGGCGGCTTCAGCACCGTGTTCGTGGCGTTGGGCGCGAGCGCGAGCGTCATCGGCGGCGTGGTGCGGGCCTGGTCCGCCGAGTTTTCCATCGTCGCGGGCGTGGCCATTATCCTCATGGGGCTTCACTTCCTGGGCCTGTTCCGAATCGGCTTGCTGCTGCGCGAGAAGCGCGTGGAGATGGTGGAGCCCGTCGGGCTTTGGGGCGCCTATGTCATGGGGCTCGCCTTCGCGTTCGGCTGGACGCCCTGCATCGGTCCGATCCTCGCGGCGATCCTCGCTGTTGCTGCGGCCGAGCAGACAGTGGCGAAGGGGGCAGGGCTGCTTGCGGTCTATTCGCTTGGGCTCGGCATTCCGTTTCTTCTGGCCGCCGCCGCCATCAGGCCATTTGCGGCATTTCTCGCGCGGTTTCGCCGGCACCTGATGCACATGGAGCGCGTCATGGGCGGGCTGCTGGTGCTGACCGGCGTAGCCTTTCTGACTGGTTCCGTCTCGCAGGCGAGCTTCTGGCTGCTCGAGACGTTTCCGGTGCTCGGCAAGATCGGCTAGCGGCCAACAGTCGCAAACAAAAAGCCCGCCCCGGATATCGGGGCGGGCTCTGCATTGAGTTGACCGATGAAACGGCGAATCAACGAACGAACTTACGAGCCCTTGCCGGCCGGGATCTCGTCGTACTTGCCGTCCTTGTTCCACTTGTAGAACACGTAGTCGATGGTGGTGATGTCGCCCTTCTTGTCGTAGCTGATCGGGCCGAGCACCGTGTCCCACTTGCCGCCGCGAATGACCTCCGCGACCTTCTTGCCGTCGGTGGTGTTGGCCTTCTTGACCGCCGCGACCCAGATCTGCATCGCCGCGTAGGTGTAGAGGGTGTAGCCCTCCGGATCGATGTTCTTGTCCTTGAACTTCTTCACCACTGCGGCTGCGGTCGGGCGCTTGCGCGGGTCGGAGCCGAAGGTGAACATCATGCCTTCGCCGGCCGGGCCGGTGATCGACCAGAACTCGTTGGTCGCAATCGCGTCGCCCGAGATCATCTGCGACTTCATGCCCTGGCCGCGCATCTGGCGCAGGATCAGGCCGGCTTCGGTGTGGTAGCCGCCGACGTAGACCACGTCGATGTTGGCGGCCTTCATCTTCGAGACCAGCGCGTTGAAGTCCTTGTCGCCCTTGGTATAGGCCTCGTACATCTTCTCCTTGGCGCCGCCCTTGTTGAGCGCCTTCTTCATCTCGTCGGCCAGGCCTTTGCCGTAGGTCGACTTGTCGTGAAGGATGGCGATGTTCTTGCCCTTGTAGGTCTTGGCCACGTAGTCGCCGGCGACCACGCCCTGCTGGTCGTCACGGCCGCAGACGCGGAACGTGTTCCAGAGCTTGCGCTCGGTGAAGGTCGGATTGGTCGAAGCCGGCGTGATCTGCAGGACGCCGCCTTCGGCATAGGCTTCCGACGCCGGGATCGACGACGACGAGCAGTAGTGCCCCACCACGAACGGCAGCTTGGCGCTGGCGAACTTCTCGCCGACCGCGCGCGCCTGCTTCGGATCGCAGGCGTCGTCGCCGACCTCGAGCTTGATCTTCTTGCCGAGCACGCCGCCCGCGGCGTTGATGTCGGCAACCGCCGCTTCCGCGCCGTTCTTGAGTTGCGTGCCGAACGTGGCCTCCGCGCCCGACATCGGACCGGCAACGCCCACGCTGATGTCCTGGGCAAACGCCGGGGTGGCCAAGGCCAGTCCCGCGCCCAGTGCTACGCCTGCAAGCCACATCTTCTTCATCGAAGTCTCCTCAATTTGCGGACTCTGACCTTATGGTCGCCCCGTCCGCGACAACCGAATAGGTGGCATTTTGTCCGGTTTTTGCCGGCCGGTCACCGGGTCACCGGGCTGTTCTCGACCGAAATCTGCTCGCCGGGCCCGCGTTCCCGCCAGGTAAACGGTCCGGTCCGGCGATAGAGCCAATAGTATTGCGTCGCCATTTGGGCGGCACGCGTCATCCGCCAGGCCGTTGCCCCGAGCACGAGAAGGCAGGCCGTATCGGCCGCGTAGGACGCCGGCGACAGCAGGGTTGCCTCGAACAGGGCGAAATGCACGAAGCGCACAGCCGCCCCGAGCATCGCCATGTAAACCAGCACATGCCAGAACGGACGCCATGTCTGCGCGATGGCGCGGCCGGCCAGGAACGCCGCGCCGCCGCCGATCACGCCGGTGACCAGTAGGACCTGAAGCCAGGTTTCGGAGCCGTAGAGTTCGTCCATCGAGCCTGCAAGCCAGTTCCGGCCATTTGATTCAGTAGGATAGTATCACAATGCCTCTAGCAGCCGGGACTCCGTAATGCCGAAATCGTCGCGTCCGAATTTTCTCCTGTTCATCACCGACCAGCACCGCGCCGATTTTTTAGGCTGCTACGGCCATCCGGTGCTGCGCACGCCCAATATCGACTCGATTGCGGCGCGCGGCACGGCGTTCGACCGGTTCTACGTCGCAAGCCCGGTCTGCCAGCCCAACCGCGCGAGCCTGATGACGGCGCGGATGCCGTCCGTGCATGACGTGCGCTCGAATGGAATTCCGTTATCGATGGAGGCGGTGACCTTCGTCGACCTCCTGCGCGACGCCGGCTACCGCACCGCGCTGGTCGGCAAGAGCCATCTGCAGAATTTCACGGATTGGGATCCCATCATCAAGCGCCCGGCGCCGCGCGCCGGGTTCCACGAGCCATCGGCCGGCCTCACGCAATCGCTGCGCGACCACCTGGCCGATCCGAAATACGTGCAGGAGACGCCAGCCTACTGGGACAAGCCGGGCGCGCAGGTGCGCACGCCGTTTTACGGCTTCGATCATGTGACGCTGGTTCGCGCGCATGGCGACGATCCGGGCGGTGACTACGACAGCTGGCTCGACGCGCGCGATCCGAAGGCCAGGGCTCTGCTCGGCACCAGGAACGGCCTGCCGCACGATTATACGGTGCCGCAGGCCAATCGCACCGCGATTCCCGAGGAGCTTTATGCGACCGCGTTCCTCGGCGACCGCGCCTGTGCATATCTCGACCTGCATAAGGGTGAGGAGGAGCCGTTCTTCCTGATGGTGTCGTTTCCCGATCCGCACCATCCGTTCAATCCGCCGGGCAAATACTGGGACATGTACAGGCCCGATCAGTTTCCGGTGCCGGAGGCCTACTCGCGCAACGACTGGACGCCGCCGGCGCTGGTGCAGAACATCATCAAGGAGCGCGAGGGCGGAAAGGCCAACCTCACCGGGATGGGAACCATAGGCGTGTCGGCGCGCGAGGCGCAGGAGGCGAGGGCGCTGACCTGCGGCATGATCGCCTGCATCGACGATGCGGTCGGTCAGGTTCTCAAGGCGCTCGATGCAAGCGGCCGGCGCGACGACACCGTGGTGATCTTCACCAGCGACCACGGCGACCATCTCGGCGATCATCGCCTGATGCTCAAGGGCGCGGAGCAGTATCAGAGCATCGTGCGCGTGCCGTTCATCTGGTCCGACCCGCAGGCGAAAGGCCAACCGAAGCGCACCGATGCGCTCGGCTCGACGATGGACATCGGCACTACGGTGCTCGAGCGCGCCAGGGTCGAGCCTGCGAGCGGCATGCAGGCGAAGAACCTGCTTCCGGTGCTCGACGGCAATCCGGCGCGGGACAGCGTGTTCATCCAGTACGACCACCAGGCGTCGAGCGCCGGCACCAACGTGCCCGCGCGAGTTCACAGCCTAATCGACGGCCGCTACCGGCTGAGCGTGTTCCACGGCACCGGCTGGGGCGAGCTCTACGATCTCGCGGACGATCCGGGCGAGTTCGACAATCTCTGGGACAATCCGGCGCACGCAAAAATCCGGGCGCAGATGACGGAAAAGCTGCTGCTCGCCGAGATCGAGCACATCGATCGGGCGCCGCTGCCGACGCGCCGGGCCTAGAAACGGCCGGTAACCTGCTGTTTCGTGGTGTGACCTTTCGCACTTCAGGTTTTACGGAAAGGGCGGAATATGGCACCCAGCCCATGAGGTTCCATATGTCTTCTCATTTCACGGTTTCCGGCGGCTCATTGATTTCCACGGCCGATGGTTTCAGCCCCGCCCGCAAGGGCCAGGGCGCTTTGGCGGTATGGGGCCTGGTCCTGGGCAGCCTGCTGATCGGCGTGGCTACGGTCGCCGCCGTCACCGTCACGGCCTGGGTGAGTGGTGGTGCCGTCGTCTCCTGAGACCGCGTCCTATCGCGTGCTGCCGCGATCCTCGGCAGAGAAACCCGACGCTTTGACCAATTTGCCCCAGCGCACGATCTGTTCCTTGATGTTCGGCAGAAGCTGCGGCCCGGTCTCGGCAACAACGTCGAAGCCTTGAGCTTCAAGCTTCGCCCGCACGTCGGGATCGGCATGCGCCGCCCTGGCGGCGTCGGTGTAGCGCTTCAGGACGTCCGCGGGCGTGCCTTTCTTCACAAGCAGGCCGAACCACACCCGTGCGGTGAATTCCGGATGGCCGATCTCGGCAAAGGTCGGCACGTCCGGGATGAGTTTGTGGCGGGTCGGGCCGGTCGTTGCGAGAATGCGAAGCTTGCCGATCTGATGGTTTGGGGCAGTCTGGTTGACCTGAGCGAAGCCGAACTGCGCATGCCCGGCCAGCAGCGCCGTCGCCTGCAAGCCAGACCCGCGATAGGGGACGTGGGTGAGGTCAAGATCGAACTTTTCATTGAGCTGATAGCCGAGGAAGTGCGAGGGCGTGCCGGGCTGGTAGGACGAATAGCTGAGCTTGCCCTTGTTCTTCTTCGCCCAGTCGAGGAACTCGGCGAATGTCTTGGCCGGCACATCGGGGTGCACCACGAACACCAGCGGCGCCTCGACGCCGCGAATGAAAGGGACGAAGTCGTCGATCGACCAACGCTGGTTGGCGAAGGCGTTGGGATTGATCTCGGTGAAAGCCTGAGTGCCGATCCACACATACTGACCGTCGGCCGGCTGATCGGCAATGAACTGCGCAGAGTTGTTACCGTTCGCGCCGGGCTTGTATTCGACGATGATGGTCTGGTTCAGCGCCTTCGCCATCGGATCGGAAACGATGCGCGCGTAAGGATCGATCGCACCGCCCGGCGCGGTGCCGATGATGAAGCGGATGGTGTTCGATTGTGCGAGCGCGACCGCCGTGGCTGCAAGAAGCATGGTCGTTGCGGCGAAAGCAGGCCGTACAAACGAACGCAGTGCCATGAATTTCCTCCCGGATTTTCCGCAAGCCTAGCGCCGATGCAGCCGAATGTCTAAGCGGCCGGCTCAGGCGCTTTGGGCTTCCCGGCGGCCGCCTTCGAGATAGGCCGCGCGCACCTCGGGCCGCTCCAGAAGCTCGCGGCCGCTGCCCGACAGCGTGATCTCGCCGTTGACCAGCACATAGCCGCGATGCGCGAGCTTGAGCGCATGGAAGGCGTTCTGCTCGACCAGCAGCACCGTCAGCTTGTCGCGCTCGTTCAGTTCGCGGATGGCGCGGAAAATCTGCTTGGCCAGCATCGGCGCCAGCCCCAGCGACGGCTCGTCCAGCAGCAGCAGGCGAGGGCGGCTCATCAGCGCGCGGGCGATGGCGAGCATCTGCTGCTCGCCGCCCGACAAGGTGCCGCCGCGCTGGGTCATGCGCCGCTGCAGCAGCGGGAACAGCGCGCAGACCCGTTTGATGTCGTCGGCGAAATGTGCGGGGTCGGCGACGGTCGCGCCCATCTGCAGGTTTTCCAGAACCGTCATGCGCGGGAAGATGCGGCGACCTTCCGGGGACTGCGCGATCCGCAGTTCGGCGATCTCGTGCGACGGCATGTGCGTGATGTCGCGTCCGTCGAACGTGATTTTCCCTTCGCCGGCGCGCGGGTTGCCGAAGATCGTCATCATCAGCGTCGATTTGCCGGCGCCGTTCGCGCCGATCAGCGTGACGATCTCGCCTGCGTTGACGTCGATGTCGATGCCCTTCAGCGCCATGATGTTGCCGTAGAACGTCTTGACGCCGCGGACGGCCAGGAGCGGCGCGGTCATAGCCCGACCTCCGCGCCGACCTTTTCGACTTCCTCGTCCTCGACGCCGAGATAGGCCGCGATCACCTTCGGGTCGTTGCGGATCTGCTCCGGCGTGCCGTCGGCGATCTTCACGCCGTAGTCGAGCACCACGATGTGGTCGGAGATCTGCATCACCACCGACATATCGTGCTCGATCAGCAGGATCGAAATCTGGTGCTCGCGCTGGATGAACTTCAGGAGTTCGTTGAGCTCGGCGCTTTCGCGGGCGTTGAGACCTGCGGCGGGCTCGTCGAGACAGAGCAGCACGGGGTCGGTGCACATGGCGCGGGCGATCTCGAGCCGCCGCTGCTCGCCGTAGGCCAGCGAGCCCGCCGCCTCGTCGGCCCGCGCCAGCAAGCCGGTCCGTTCGAGCCAGTAGCGGGCCTTGTCGACAGCCGCGGTTTCCGCGCTCCGATAAGACCTGAGCCCGAGAAGCCCCGCGAAGGTGAAAGCCGACGCTACCATCAAGGTGTTGTGCTGCGCGACGATCAGGTTCTCCAGCACGGTCATCCCGGAAAACAGCCGGATGTTCTGGAACGTGCGCGCGACACGGGCGAGCTTGGCCACGCGGAAGTTGAGCAGGCGTTCGAGATAGAAGACGCCGTGATCGGGATGGGCGAGGCGAAGCAGTCCCGAGGTCGGCTTGTAAAAGCCGGTGATGCAGTTGAACACGGTCGTCTTGCCGGCGCCGTTCGGGCCGATCAGTGCGGTGATGTGGCCGCGCCGGGCGACAAAGGAAAGATCATCGACGGCGACGAGGCCGCCGAAGCGCATGCTCAGGTGGTCGACGATCAGGATCGGGGCGTCGTCGGTCATAGGTCGATTGTTTGCGCCGCTCATCCCTGACCCTGCTTCACCATCGAAGCGGCGATGGTTTTTTTCTCGTCGGCGCCGAGGTAGAGCGAAGGGTCCCGTGTCGACACCAGCCCGCGTGGCCGCCAGATCATGATCAGAACCATCGCCAGGCCGAACACCACCATGCGGTAGGACTGGAACTCGCGGAAAAGCTCAAAGCCCGCCAGCATCACCAAGGCCGCGACCGCGACCCCGAGCTGCGACCCCATGCCGCCCAGCACCACGATTGCCAGGATCAACGCGGATTCGCCGAAGCTGAACGATTCCGGGCTGATGAAGCCCTGGCGCGTGGCGAAGAACGAACCGGCAAAGCCGCCGAACATCGCGCCGATGGCGAAGGCCGTGAGCTTGGTGGTCGTGGTGTTGATGCCGAGCGAACGGCAGGCGATCTCGTCCTCGCGCATCGCCTCCCAGGCGCGTCCGACCGGCAGGCGGCGCAGCCGCAGCGTCACCCAGTTGGTGACGAGCGCCAGCGCCAGGATCAGGTAGAAAAGGAACACGATGCGATGGGTCGACGAGAACTCCAGCCCGAAGGTCGCCGCGAAGCCGCCTTCCTCGTCGTTGAACGGAAGGCCGAAGAAACTCGGCCGCGGGATGCTCGAAATGCCGTTCGGTCCGCCGGTCACGGTCTGCCAGTTGAGCAGAACCAGCCGGACGATCTCGCCGAAGGCGAGCGTGACGATGGCGAGATAGTCGCCGCGCAGCCGCAGCACGGGAAAGCCGAGCATCACGCCCCAGAACGCGGCCAGGATTCCGGCGAGCGGCAGGCAGATCCAGAACGACAGTTCGAAGTGCGTGGCGAGCAGCGCGTAGGAATAGGCGCCGACCGCGTAGAAGGCGACGTAGCCGAGATCGAGCAGGCCCGCGAGGCCGACCACGATGTTGAGGCCCCAGCCGAGCATCACATAGGTCAGGACGAGGATGCCGAGATCGAGGATGTAGCGGTTCTGGTAGAACAGCACCGGTGTGAGCACGGCGAAAATCAGCAGCGCCGGTGCGGCGAAGCGGCCCGCCACCGCAAGCGCGTGCGTCACCCACGACGGCATCTCGCCGCCGATCCGGATCGGTCCGCGGCCAAAGACCAGCGCCCGGCCGAACGCACCGAGGAACACCGCGCCGACCACCATTGCGAACTCGGGCCAGCGCGTGGTGACCAAAAGCGCGCCGGTCGGGCCCTGTTCGGAGCGCAGCCCGATCAGGAAGAAGAACAGGCCGAACGCCACCAGCGCGGCGAGGGCGGCGTCCTTCAGCGCATCGGCGACGGAAAGCTGCGGAGCAGTGTGCGTGGCCTTGTCAGTCACTGCGTTGCGCCCCGCATCACACCTTCTCGACTTCCGGCCGGCCAAGAATGCCGGTCGGCAGGAAGATCAGCGCCACGATCAGGATCGAGAAGGCGGCGACGTCCTTGTATTCGACCGAGAAGTAAGCCGACCAGAACGTCTCGATCAGACCGATCAGCAGGCCGCCCAGCATGGCGCCGGGCAGCGAGCCGATGCCGCCGAGCACCGCCGCGGTGAAGGCTTTGATGCCGGCGATGAAGCCGATGTAGAAGTCGATCACGCCGTAATAAAGCAGGTACATGATGCCTGCGACGGAAGCGAGGGCCGCTCCGATCACGAAGGTCAGCGAGATGGTCCGGTCGATGTTGACGCCGAGCAGGGACGCCATCTTCAGATCCTGCTCGCAGGCGCGCATGTCGCGGCCGAGCCGGGTTTTTGCGACCAGCCAGGAAAATCCCGCCATCAGGACGAACGTGGTGGCGATCACGATGATCTGGATATTGGAAATCTGGACGTTGAACGCCTCGCTGGTCATCAGCGTGTGATCGCCGGTGATGAGCGGCTGCAGCGGCTTCACCCGCGCGCCCTGGGCGATCTGCACATAGTTGGTGAGAATGATCGACATGCCGATCGCCGAGATCAGCGGTGCGAGGCGGAAGCTGTGGCGCAGCGGACGGTAGGCGAAGCGCTCGACGGTCCAGCCGTAGAGCGCCGTGAGCGTCATCGCGATCAGCAGCACCAGGAACAGCGCCAGCGGAACCGCGGTGACGCCGATCGCCACCAGCGCGAGGAAGGAGATCAGCGCGATGAAGCCTCCGACCATGAACACGTCGCCATGGGCGAAATTGATCATGCCGATGATGCCGTAGACCATCGTGTAGCCGATGGCGATCAGGCCGTAGATCGAGCCGAGCGCGATCCCGATGATGAGCTGCTGGACGAAATATTCCATGGATTCGCCCCGCGATGGTCCGCGCTGCTGTGCCTTCGGAATGCAGCCCTGCCGCCGAATCCCCGTCGCGGCTGCATTTGAGCGTGCTTAGCAGGGGCGCGGGCGAGGGGCAACGAAATCGCGCGCTGCCTGAACCGGCTGTGATTTCGCCGTGTTCGCGCGCGGGTGTACGGTTGCCGCCATGGATCCGACACTTGAGGCCGGATTGCGGCTGTTCTTCGCGGTTGCGATTTTCGCCGCGATGGCGTTCTGGGAGATCGTCGCCCCGCGACGGCCGCTATCGGCGGGGCGGCTGCGCCGCTGGCCGGGCAATATCGGGATCGTCGTGGTCGATGCGCTGCTGGTGCGGCTGCTCATTCCCACGGCCGTGCTGGGCGCGGCGCTGTATGCCGCGGGCCACGGCATCGGGCTATTCCACCATTTGAATTTACGGCTTTCGATCGCGGCCACGCTCGGGTTCCTGATCCTCGACCTCGCGATCTACGGGCAGCACGTCGTGTTCCATCACGTGCCGTGGCTGTGGCGGCTGCACCGCATGCATCATGCGGATCTCGACATCGACGTCTCCACCGGCCTGCGGTTCCATCCCATCGAAATCCTGATCTCGGTTGTCATCAAGATCGCCGTCGTGATGGCGTTCGGCATCCCGCCGGTCGCGGTGATCCTGTTCGAGGTCGTGCTGAATGCGACCTCGCAGTTCAATCATTCCAACGTGAGAATGCCGTCCGGGCTCGATCGCATCCTGCGGCTGATCGTCGTGACGCCCGACATGCACCGCGTGCATCATTCGGTCGATCGCGCCGAGACCGACAGCAATTTCGGCTTCAACCTGCCGTGGTGGGACCGGCTGTTTCGAACCTACCGGCCGGAGCCCGCGCAGGGCCACGACGCCATGACCATCGGCCTGCCGGCGTTTCGCGATCCGAAGGAATTGCGCCTGGACCGGATGCTGACACAGCCGTTCCGCGACGACAAAGACGTGCGCGGCTAACCCGGCTCTGCCGACGTCAGCGGTTGATTGTCTCAGCGTTTGGCGTTGGTGTCGTTGGCGGGACGCACACCCGCCCATGGATCGGTCTTGGGCGCCGTGCCTTGCGATTTCGAGCGCTTCATGTGCTCGTTGTAGGCCTGCTCATTGGCGATCTGATCCTGCCGTTCCTTTTCGTACAGAAGCTGGAGCGGCGTCTTTTGCTGCCCCTGGCTCATCTGGGCGGCGGCCGGTCCGGCCAGCACTGCCGTCATTGCTGCTGCTGCAAGAAGCCGTTTCATGTTAGGTGCCCGGTGACGCTGGAAGTCGTTGGTACAGAAAACATCATATCACGGCGGTTTGTTGGCGCGGAAGGCTGAGAATCCGGACAAACGGCGCTTTGGGGACGGGCAGGGCATGCAGAAGCCAGAAGACGTGATCGGCGCGGCGCGGCCGTTTACCGGCAAGGAATACCTGGAAAGCCTCAAGGACGGCCGGGAAGTCTACATCTACGGCGAACGGGTCAAGGACGTCACCACTCATCCGGCTTTCCGCAATGCAGCGCGAAGCGTTGCCCGGCTCTACGACGCCCTGCACGACGAGAAGCAGAAGGCTACGCTGACCTGCCCGACCGACACCGGTTCGGGCTCGTTCACCCACAAGTTTTTCCGGGTGGCGCATTCGCGCGAGGACCTGATCGGCCAGCGCGACGCGATCGCCCATTGGGCGCGGCTGTCCTACGGCTGGATGGGGCGCTCGCCGGATTACAAGGCTTCGCTGATGAACGCGCTCGGCGCCAATGCCGCCTTCTATGAGCGCTTCGCCGATAACGCGCGGAACTGGTACGTGCGCGCGCAAAACCATGTGCTGTTCATGAACCACGCCATCGTCAATCCGCCGGTCGACCGCATGAAGGCGGCCGACCAGGTGAAGGACGTGTTCATCAGCATCCAGAAGGAAACCGACGCCGGCATTGTGGTGTCCGGCGCCAAGGTGGTGGCGACGTCGGCGGCCATCACCCACTACAACTTCATGGGCCAGAACGCCGCCATTCCGATTGCCGACACCGACCTCGCGGTGATGTTCATCGCGCCGCTGAATTTGCCCGGCATCAAGATCATCTGCCGCACCTCCTATGAGATGACGGCCGCGGTCATGGGCACGCCGTTCGACTATCCGCTGTCGTCGCGGTTCGACGAGAACGACGCGATCTTCCTGTTCGACAATGTGCTGATCCCCTGGGAGAACGTGCTGCTTCACCGTGACATCGAGAAGATCAAGGTGTTCTACCCGCGCTCGGGCTTCCTCGCGGGCTATCAGTTCCAGGGCTGCACGCGGCTTGCGGTCAAGCTCGACTTCCTGGTCGGCGTCATCGCCAAGGCGTTGCGGGCGGCGGGCTCGGACGAATTTCGCGGCAACCAGGCGATGCTCGGTGAGGTGATCGCCTGGCGAAACCTGTTCTGGGGCCTGTCGGACGCGATGGCGATGAACCCGATGCCGTGGGTCGGCGATGCGGTGCTGCCCAATTCGCAGTCAGGCTCGGCCTACCGGGTGTTCGCCGGCGACGCCTTTGCGCGGATCAAGGAAATCGTCGAGAAGATCGTGGCGTCGTCGCTGATCTATCTGCCGTCGTCGGTGAAGGATTTCCGGAATCCTGCGACCGAGCCCTACCTCAAGCGCTTCGTGCGCGGCTCCAACGGCATCGGCTTCAAGGAGCGCATCAAGATCATGAAGCTCCTGTGGGACGCCATCGGCACCGAGTTCGGCGGGCGGCACGAGCTCTACGAGTACAACTATGCGGGGAACCACGAGGACATCCGCATCCACGCGATGCTGAACGCCAAGGGGTCCGGCGCCTACGACCGCATGATCGCGCTCGCCGAGCAATGCATGGCCGATTATGACGAGGACGGCTGGACCGGCGGGGACTGGGTCGATCCGGACGACGTCGCCTACAAACCGGGAAGCCCTGCGTGACGCGCGGAGCCCTGCGAAACCGGTGGGATGGCTCCCATCGGGGGAATCCACTACATTGAGATCATGAGCTGGATCGACCAACACCCTGACATGGCGGGGGCTTTTGCCGCCGTCGCCGAAGCCAAATTCGTCGAACAGAAGGCCTTCCGCGAGGCGATGAGCCGGCTCGGCGCGGCCGTGCACGTCATCACCACCGACGGGCCGAGCGGCAAGACCGGTTTCACCGCCACCGCCGTCTGCTCGGTCTCCGACGCACCGCCGACCTTGCTGGTTTGCCTCAATCGCGGTGCGACCAGCATGCCGATCCTGCGCGGCAATGGCGTCTTTTGCGTGAATACGCTCCGGGCCGGCGACGAGATCGTGGCGGACACGTTTGCCGGGCGCACCAAGGTCGCCCGTGAGGCGCGCTTCGAAACCGGCGAGTGGAGCCCGCTTGCCACCGGCTCGCCGGTCCTGATGAGCGCCGTGATCGCCTGCGATTGCCGGGTCATCGAGATCAAGTCGGTAGCTTCGCACGACATCTATTTCGGGATGGTCGAGGCCATACATCAGGGCGCGCCCGGGCCGGCGCTGGTCTATCACGACCGGCTGTACAAGCAGGTTTGACCGTTTCCCCGGTTGCCGGTTGCGGTGGACAGACTTTAGTCCAAGTCCGATCCAAGTTCCGGAATGCCCCTGGGTCGCCTATGCTTGCCGGATGGCGACCATGACCGCCCTTCCTTTGTTTCACTTGTACGGCGATCCGCCGGACGATCAGGCGTTCGACTTCATCCAGGTCGAGACCATCGCGTCGCGTTCGTCGGTTCACGACTGGTTCATTCGCGCGCACCGCCACCGCAACCTGTTCCAGATCCTGCTGATCGAGCAGGGCGGCGGCGAGATGACGTTCGAGGCGGCGCTGCTGCCGTTTGCGGCGCCTGCCGCCATCCTGGTGCCGCCGACCACCGCGCACGGCTTCCGCTTCCATCCCGATGTCACCGACGGCTGGGTGGTGAGCTTCACCGAGGACGTCGCCGAGGCGCTGGGCGATCGCTCGGGCGAGTCGCTGAAGCGCCTCAAGGCGCTCGCGGTCGAACCGGTGATCCCGCTCGGTAACAGCGCGGAGACGGCGCGCCTCTCATCGCTGTGCTGGGACCTGCACGAGGAAGGCTTCCTCGCCCGCGAGGGCTTCCGGCTGGCGATGCGCGGCCTGCTCGCGCTCATTGCGATCGAGGTGGCGCGGCTTGCGGCGAGCCGGGCGCGCACCGGCACAGTCACGCTCACGCCGACGGACTCGACGGTCGAGGCGCTGCGACGATTGGTCGAAGAGCACTTCCGCAAGGAACGGCTGATCAGCTTCTATGCCGGAAAGCTTGCGATCACGCCCGACCGGCTCAACGATCACGTCAAGCGCGCCAGCGGCGTGACCGCGGGACATCTGATCCGCCAGCGGCTGCTCACCGAGGCCAAGCGCGCGCTGGTGTTCACCGGCCAGCCGATCCACGAAATCTCGTACGACCTCGGCTTCGCCGATCCGTCGCACTTCGCCCGCTTCTTCCGCAAGCAGACCGGCTCCACGCCGCAGGCGTTCCGCGAGGGCAGGGGCGGTTGATCCGCTCTGTGTTGCGGATGCGGTGCAGCGCGAGCGCAGCGAAGTGATGCACCGCTGATCCGGGACCGTTCCAAAGGCGGTATGCGTAACGGTCCCGGGTCTGCAGCGCGTCATTTCATGCCGCGCTGCGCCCGGGACACTGCAGCTACGGCATCTTGCCGACTTCCTTCAGCACCTCTTCGGCTTCGCGGAACGCGTGATTGCCCGCGGGCACACCGCAATAGCTCGCCTGCTGAAGAATGATCTCCTTGATGTCGTCGGGCGTGAACCCGCCGACCGTGAGCGCCGCCTTCACGTGCAGGCGGAACTCCTCCCAGCGGCCGAGCGAGATCATGGTGCCGATCACCAGCACCCGCCGCGTGCGGTCGTCGAAGTGCGTCCGCGTCCACACGTCGTGCCACGGGCTCCTGGTGATCCAGTCGATCCATTCGGCGTTGAACGCGTTGCGCCGCTTCTTCGACTGCTCCATCGCCTGGTCGCCGAGCACCCGGCGGCGCGCGGCCTCGCCGCGCTTGAGACGCTCGGCGTCGTCCATGGAGGGGCTCCCTAGCTCTTCAGGAAGTTCAGCACAGCCTCGGTATACGCCTTGGGCTGCTCGATGTTCGACAGGTGCGCCGCTTCCAGCGACGTGACCTTCGCGCCCTTGATCATCTTCGCGATCTCATGGCCGTGTTCCGGCAGCGTCGCCGGATCCTTGGTGCCGACGATCACCATGGTTGGCGCCGTGATGGTCGGCGTCGACTTGCTGAAATCCATGTCGCGCACCGCCTCGCAGCAGCCGAGGAAGCCGTCGAGCCGGGTCGCGGTGAACATCTCCACCACCTTGGACACCGGGCCGGGGGAGCGGTCGCGGAATTCCTTGGTGAACCAGCGCTCCATCTGCGGTCCGGAGAGTTTTTCGAGCCCGTTGTCGCGCGCGAACTTGATGCGGTCGTTCCAGGGCTGCTTGTCGGCGTAGTAATAGTGCGTGTTGGAGAGCACGAGCTTGCCGACGCGATCGCGGGCGTTGGCGCCCATCCATTGCCCGACCATGCCGCCCATCGACAGCCCGCACCAGTTGAACTTCTTCGCGCCCGCGGCGTCCGCCACCGCCAGCGCATCGTGGCCCAGCATGTCCATGGTGTAGGGGCCCTTCGGCGCGCCGGACTGGCCGTGGCCGCGCCGGTCGTAGCGGACCAGCCGGAAATGCTTCGACCACTCCGCCGCCTGCTCGTCCCACATGTGCAGGTTGGTGCCGAGCGAATTGCACAGCATCAGCACCGGCGCATCCGCCGGGCCCTCGACCTGATAGTTGATCGGGCAGCCGTCCTTGGCGTTGACAGTAGGCATCGGACTTCCTCAGTTGCTTTGAAGATTGTTGGCGAACGAGTTGGGCGTCGATTTGGTGTTTTAGTCGCCCATTGTCTTTTAGCTAGCCGTCCGTACGCAGGGCGGCCTGCGCTTCGTTCAATCGCCCTTGATGTTGGCCGCCTTGATCACCGGGCCCCACAGCTCGGTTTCGGCCTTGGCGTCCGCGGCCAGCTGCGCCGGCGTGGAGCTCGCGGCCTCGATGCCGAGCGGCGCGAGCCGCGCCTTGATCGCCGGCTCGGCCAGGATGGTGGCCATGTCGGCGTTGACCTTGGCGATCAGCTCCGGCGGGCTCTTGCCCGGCATGAACAGCCCGTACCAAGACGAGATGTCGAAGCCCGCGACGCCCGACTCCTGCATGGTCGGAAATTCCGGCGCCAGCGCCGAGCGCTTGCCGGCCGTGACCGCGAGCCCGCGCACCTGTCCGCCGCGCGAGGCCTGCAGCAGCGAGCCGGTGGTGTTGATCATCGCGTCGATCCGCCCGGCGACCAGATCGCTCATCGCGCCGGCCGCCACGCCGCGATAGGGCACATGCGTCATGTCGAAGCCGGCCCTGGTCTTGAGCAACTCCGCGGTCAGATGCGACGGCGTGCCGACGCCCGGCGACGCGAATGTCACCTTGCCGGGATTGGCTTTTGCGTTGGCGATGAACTCGCCCATCGACTTCGCCGGATGGTCTTTGGGCACCACGAGGAGATGGGTGTAGGTGCCGATCCGCGACACCGGCGCGAAGCTGTCCGGGTCATAGCTCAGCGAGGAAAACAGGAACCGGCTCAGGCCCGGCGCGCGGACCGACATGATGATCGCGTAGCCGTCCGGAGTTGAATTGGCGACGGTGTCGAGCGCCAGGTTGCTGCCGGCGCCGGGCTTGTTCTCCACCACCACCTGCTGGCCCCACACCTCCGACAGCCGGTTGGCGATGATGCGCGACACGGCGTCGGCTCCGCCGCCCGGTGGAAAGCCGACCACGAGCCTGACGATGCGCGTCGGGTAGGCGGCTTGTGCGCTTGCGATGCGCGGCAAGGCTGGAGCCGCTGCGGCGGCCGTCAGCAACCGCAGAAAACGGCGGCGTGGAAAGTTCATGACAGTGCCTCGTCCCATTCGATCCGCGGTCTTTTGTGACCGCTTGTTTCAAAGCCTATTGGGGCGAGTATCCGCGTTTATTCAGCGTTCCTGCAAGGTGGCTTGCGGGAGTGCGTCAGGACGGCTTGCGCTTTTCTTCGGCAGCCTGCGCTTCGGCGTCGGCCCGCGACAGCACGTCCATGAATGCGCCGGGCGCGTCGTCCTCCGCGGCCGGCGCAGGTTCCGGCGCGGCCTTGGCGGCGTGCTGGTCCGCGTGCGCGGAAAGCTCCGGCTCGACCCGATCCGCGGGCATAGCGGTTGCATCGGCGACGGGCTCGGCCGCCGCAGGCTCCGCGGGCGACGGCTCGGACGCGCCGACGGCTTGATGCAGATCAGGCGGTGGAGGTGGCGCCGCCTCCGGCTGCGGTTTCCGTTCGACCAACGGCTTGGCCAGCTCGGCGAGCGGCGGCAGTTGCGGTGCATTCGGCAGCCGCGGCTCCACCATGCGGATGTCCTGCCAGTTTTCCGACTTGGTCTCGGTCCGTAACTCCGCCCGCAATTCCGCCCGTGGCTCGACGCGGCGCGGCGAGCGCGTCGAGCTCGACATCACCAGCCGGTCGATGAAGACCTGCGCCGAGCCCTGGTAGGTCAGCGGAATGAACAGCTTTTCCACCTCGGCGCTGGTCAAGTGCTGCTTCACCCGCATGTGCGCGAGCGTCACCTCCTTGAGCGAGCGCTTTTCCTTGGCAGCCTGATCGGTCAGCTCCTGCACCAGCCGGTGCGCCTCGATGCGCCCGAGCTTGTCGGCCAGCGCAAATGAAACCGCCTCTGCCATGATCTGGCCGCCGCTCAGGTCGAGGTTGGCGCGCATCCGGTCGACGTCGATCTCCAGGCCTTCGGCGATTTCGGCGACGGCCTGCAGCGCGCCCGAGGTGACGAGCGCGAGGACCGGGTAGGTCATCCATTCGGTCTGCCAGCCGCCCAGTCCGCGCTCGTGCTGCTGGACCTGTGCGGCGAACAGGGTCGCGGCGAGGTTGGGCGCGATGCTCGCGGCCGAGAGCGCCGCGACCGCGCCCATCGGATTGCGCTTGTGCGGCATGGTGGACGAGCCGCCACGGCCGCCGGGCGCGGGCTCGAACGCCTCGCTGACCTCGGTCTGCATCATCAGCGCGATATCGCCGGCGATTTTGCCGCAGGTGCCGGTGAGGATCGCGAAGGCGCCGGCGACTTCGGCCAGCCGGTCGCGGTGCGCATGCCAGGGCGCGTCGGGCAGTTGCAGGTCGAGGATCGCCGCCATCCGCTCGGCGACGCCAAAGCCGCGTTCGCCCAGCGCCGCCAGCGTTCCCGCGGCGCCGCCGAACTGCAGCGCCAGCGCCTCGCGGCGCAGCCGCGCCAGCCGCTCGCGCGAGCGGGCCAGCGCCGCGGCATAGCCCGCGAGCTTCAGCCCGAACGGCATCGGCAGTGCCTGCTGCATCAGCGTGCGCGCCACCGAAAGGGTGCGACGGTGACGGCCGGCCAGCGCGTTGAAGCCCTTGATCGCCACGTCCAGATCGAGGAGCAGGGCGTCGATCGCGGCGCGCAGCTCGAGCGACAGCGCGGTGTCGATCACGTCCTGGCTGGTCGCGCCCCAGTGCACGAAGCCCGCCGCCTGCGGATTGCGGCGCGCCACCTCGTTGGTCAGCGCGGTCACCACGGCCGTCGCAATATTGCCGGTGAGAATGGCGGTCTCCGCCAGCAGCGCGATGTTGTAGCGCTCCGCCTTGCAGGCTTCGGCGATCTCGTTGACGGCCGTGGCCGGGATCGCGCCGACCGCGGCCTCCGCGCGCGCCAGCGCCGCCTCGAAGTCGAGCATGCGCTGCAATCGCGCCCGGTCGGTCATCATGACGCGCATGCCCGCGCTGGCATAGAGCGGCGCCGTCAGTTGGGACGACAGCATCAGCCCGTCGGTCGGAAGCGGATCGGTCACGAGCGCATCTGTCCTTGGCCTCAGGCGGCCGGGCCGGATTTCAAGCTGAAATCGCGGCTGTCTCCACAATTAGCCCCGGCGGGCAATTACGCCAACCCCGCGCAGGATCGGTTGGTATGTTATGCGCAAACGCCCTTTCCAGAACCCTCTGAAGGGCTTAATTCCACATCCAAGGCGAATTCGAGGCTGGTTGGCCGTAACGGAGGTGCACCGATGGCGATGACGATGTCCGGAGAGCAGCAACTGACCGCTCCGCGCGAGAAGGTCTGGGCTGCGCTCAACAACCCGGAGGTGCTGAAGGCCTGCATTCCCGGCTGCGAGACCCTTGAAGTGACCGGCGAGAACGAATTTGCGGCCGTGGCCACCAACAAGATCGGGCCGGTGAAGGCCCGCTTCAAAGGCAAGGTCCGGCTCACCGATCTGGACCCGCCCAACAGCTACAAGATTTCCGGCGAGGGGGACGGCGGCATCGCCGGCTTCGCCAAGGGCGGCGCGGTCGTGGCGCTGTCCGACAAGGATGGCGGCACGCTGCTCACCTACAATGTCGAGGCGCAGATCGGCGGCAAGCTCGCCCAGCTCGGCCAGCGGCTGGTCAATGGCGCGGCCAAGAAGCTCGCCGACGACTTTTTCGCCAAGTTTGCCGCGGCGGTGAAATAACGGGCGCCCGCCACGGCCGTAAATGCGGCTCCCGCGCCCTTGACCTCGGGTGGCTCCGAGGTTCAAGTTGCTCTTGTTCCAAAGACGGAAATGAGCGAAAAACGTCCGGTTTCGTGAAGTTTTACGCGCCTGATTGTGGATCGGGTGTCAAAACGGGCCGTTGGGTCCGGAATTGAGGAGGAATGCCATGCCAGCCGTTTCGATGACGGTGAACGGCAAAGCCGTCACCGCCGATGTCGACCCCCGCACCCTTCTGGTCCAGTTCCTCCGCGAGAATCTGCGCCTGACCGGGACGCATGTCGGCTGCGACACGTCGCAGTGCGGCGCCTGTGTCGTCCATGTCGACGGCATTGCGACCAAGGCCTGCACCACGCTCGCGCTGCAGGCCGACGGCGCGACGGTGCTGACCATCGAAGGGCTAGCGGCGCCAGACGGCCCGCTGCATCCGATGCAAGAGGCGTTCCGCGAGAACCACGGTCTGCAGTGCGGCTTCTGCACGCCGGGCATGGTGATGACCGCGGTCGACATGGTCCGCCGCAAGGGCAACGAGCTCGACGAGCACACCATCCGTCAGGAGCTCGAAGGCAATCTTTGCCGTTGCACCGGCTACCACAACATCGTCAAGGCGATCGCGGCCGGCGCGAAAGCCATGAAGGGGATGCCGGCTTAAAGCGTCGCGCAAGGGACTTCCGTCCGGAAACTTCCACCAGCAACTTACGTCCAAAGCGTAGCTCGGGGAGGAAGCAATGACCGCACAGAACACGACTGCGACCGGCATCGGCGCGGCAGTGCGTCGCAAGGAAGACCTCCGTTTCATCACCGGCAAGGGCCAGTACACGGACGACATCAGCCGTCCGGGCGAGGCCCGCGCCATGTTCGTGCGCTCGCCGCACGCGCACGCGAAGATCAGGAGCGTCGACACCAAGGCCGCGGCGGCGATGCCCGGCGTGCTCGCGGTGCTCACCGGCGCACAGCTCGCCACCGACAAGATCGGCAACCTGATCTGCGGCTGGATGATCCACTCCAAGGACGGCTCGCCGATGAAGATGGCGGCGCATCCGGCGATCGCCGCGGGCAAGGCCTGTTATGTCGGTGATCCGGTGGCCGTGGTCGTCGCCGAGACGATGGCGCAGGCGCGCGATGCCGCCGAGAAGGTCAAGGTCGACTACGAGGCGCTGCCCGCGGTCAGCGATCCGGCCAAGGCGCAATCGCAGCCGGCGATCCACGAGGTCGCACCGAAGAACACGATCTATCAGTGGCATCTCGGCGACGCGAAGGCCACCGACGCCGCGATCAAGTCGGCCAAGCACGTCACTAGGCTCGACATCGTCAACAATCGCCTCGTGCCCAACGCGATGGAGCCGCGCGTCGCCATCGCCGAATACGACAGCGGCACGCAGAATTTCACGCTCTGGAACACCTCGCAGAACCCGCACGTCGCGCGGCTGGTGATCGCGGCCTTTGTCGGCATGGCGCCCGAGCATAAGCTCCGCGTCATCGCGCCCGACGTCGGCGGCGGCTTCGGCTCGAAGATTTTCATCTATCCCGAAGAGGTTGTCTGCCTCTGGGCGTCGAAGAAGGTCGGCCGCCCGGTGAAATGGACGTGTGACCGCTCGGAAGCGTTCCTCGCCGACGCGCATGGCCGCGACCACGTCACCCACGCCGAAATGGCATTCGGCGACGACGGAAAAATCATCGGGCTGAAGGTCAAGACCGTCGCCAACCTCGGCGCCTACATGTCGACCTTCTCGTCGTCGGTGCCGACCTATCTCTACGCCACTCTGCTGTCGGGCCAGTACGACATTCCGGCGATCTATTGCGAGGTCGACGCGGTCTACACCAACACCGTGCCGGTCGACGCCTATCGCGGCGCGGGCCGCCCGGAAGCGACCTTCGTGGTCGAGCGCCTCGTGGAAGTGGGCGCGCGCGAACTGGGCATCGACCCGGCGGATCTGCGCAAGAAGAACTTCATCAAGTCGTTCCCGCACCAGACTCCGGTGATCATGATGTATGACGCCGGCGATTATCAGGCGTCGCTGAAGAAGGCGATGGAGATCGCCGACGTGAAGGGCTTCGGCAAAAGAAAGCGTGACAGCGCGCGCACCGGAAAGCTCCGCGGCATCGGCTATTCCACCTACATCGAGGCTTGCGGCATCGCGCCGTCCCAGGCGGTGGGATCGCTCGGCGCCGGCGTAGGCCTCTGGGAATCGGCTGAGGTGCGGGTCAATCCGACCGGCTCGGTGGAGGTGCTGACCGGCTGCCACAGCCACGGCCAGGGCCACGAAACCACCTTCGCGCAACTCGTGTCCGAGCGGCTCGGCATCCCGATCGACACCATCAGCATCGTCCACGGCGACACCGACAAGGTGCAGTTCGGCATGGGCACCTACGGCTCGCGCTCCGGCGCGGTCGGCATGTCGGCGATCGTCAAGGCGCTCGACAAGGTGGAGGCCAAGGCCAAGAAGGTCGCGGCCTTCATGATGGAAGCTTCCGAGGGCGACATCGTGTTCAAGG
>Ga0247825_10000322_pt1 | contig 29714 bp, 33 predicted proteins | sample 13C_Vanillin_Day_FD_194413 | JGI IMG/M metagenome (GOLD analysis project Ga0247825, IMG submission 194413) | Soil microbial communities from agricultural site in Penn Yan, New York, United States - 13C_Vanillin_Day48 | ecosystem: Environmental > Terrestrial > Soil > Agricultural land | place... | reverse complement strand
CTACAACCGTAGGCGCCTGCACCAAGCCCTCGGCTACGTCAGCCCGGTGGATTTCGAGGCCCGGAACGGTGGCGCTTAATTACCGTGTCCGGAAAACCCGGGCCAGCTCACCCTGACCCCGAATTCCCTGCTTCTTCCCTCAGCCACTCGAGGAAAGCGATCGCTTCCGGCCGGCTCGAGGCGCCTTTCGAAAGGATGGCGTAGTACGCGCGCGCGGGGTTGGCGGTGCTGCGGAACGGCGCCACGAGTTGCCCCGAGGCGAGCAGGTCCGTGACCAGCGGGCTGCGGCCGAGCGCTACGCCATGGCCGGCGATCGCGGCGGGGATGATCTGCTCGTAGCCCGAGAATGACAGGGTACCGGCCGGACGCAGCTCGGCGATGCCCTCCACCTCGAGCCAGGTCTTCCAGTGCAGCCAGGGATGCCGGCCCTCCGGATCGTCGTATTGCAGCAGCACGTGCTTCCTCAAATCCTGCGGTTCGCGCAAAGGCCGCTTCCTGTCGGCCAATAGCGAGGGGCTGCACACCGGAAAAACCTTCTCGCCCATGAGCCGGATTGCGTTAGGTCCGGCGAGCGACGCCGGGCCATGGCGGATGGCGATGTCGAGGCCGTCGCGCTCCAGGTCCTGCACGCGCGTCTCCGCGGTGATGCGGACGTCGACACCCGGGTGCCCGCGCGTGAAGCCGGCGAGGCGCGGGATCAGCCACAGCGCGGCGAACGAATGGGTCGTGGTCAGAGCCACCGAGCGCTTTCCGGCTTGCGTGCGCAGGCGCTCGGTGGCGGCGCGCATGGTGACGAGGACCTGGGCGGTCGCGCCGTAGAACTGCTGACCCGCCTCCGTGAGCACGAGGGCGCGGTGGCGGCGTTGGAAGAGCGCCACGCCGAGCTGGTCCTCTAACTCTTTGATCTGCCGGCTCACCGCCGACTGCGTCAGGAACAGCTCCTCGCCCGCCTTGGTAAACGACAGGTGGCGCGCCGCCGACTCGAAGCCGACCAGCAGGTCGAGGGGAGGCAATGCATTCCTTTTTCTCATGCCAGGAATGAATATTTACCGTTTGTCCGCGCCGCAGCAAGCATGCATCCTACGCATACCAAAAGCAAGGAGATGCCCATGCAACTCGAGCTCAAAGCCGGGGCCGTCAAGCTGACCCCCAACCAGACCCTCCGGGTCATCGACGGAGCCGGCAGTACCGTGTGCGCCGTCGACGGCGCGGTGTGGATCACGGAGGAAAACGACCCGCGCGACATCGTGCTCGAGCCCGGCAGTTGCTACCGGCTCAAGCGCGCTGGCGTCGCCCTCCTCAACTCCCTGAGCGGCAACGCTTCGGTGTCGTTCGCCTGAGTGGAAAGGAAGCCATGGACCCCGTCACTTTCGAAACGTTCAACCGCAACCCCGACCTGCTCGATGCGCTGATGGGGCAAGCGCGCCGTGAGCGCGCCGAAGCGGTTCACCGCCTCATGGTTCTGCCGCTCAAGCGCCTGCTTAGAATGGAGGCATGTTCAAAGACGGCCTCTTCTCGGGCAAGCGCATTCTCGTCACGGGCGGGGGTACCGGCCTAGGCAAGGAAATCGCCGCCCGCTACGTGGCGCTCGGCGCGGAAGTCTGGATTGCCGGGCGCCGTGGCGGCGTGCTCGAGGCCACGGCCAAGGCGCTCGGCGGCAAAGTCAAGACTCACTCCGTCGATATCCGCGACGCCGCCGCGGTCGACGCCATGGTGCAGCGCATCTGGGACGAGTCCGGCCCGCTCACGGGCCTGGTCAACAACGCGGCGGGCAACTTCATCAGCCCGACGAAGGACCTCACGCCCAACGGCTTCAACGCCATCGCGAGTATCGTCTTCCACGGCACCTTCTACGTCACGCAGGCGGTCGGCAAGCGCTGGATCGCGGGCGGCCACAAGGGCTCGGTGATCAGCATCGTGGTGACCTGGGTGCACACCGGCTCGCCGTACGTCGTGCCTTCGGCGATGTCCAAGGCCGGCCTGCACGTGATGACCAAGTCGCTCGCCGTGGAATGGGGCCGCTACGGCATCCGTCTGAACGCCATCGCGCCGGGCCCCTTCCCCACCGAGGGCGCGTCCAAGCGGCTGCGGCCCGGCGGCGGCTTCGAGGACCTCACGCACTTCAACCCCATGCGCCGCGTCGGCCGCATGGAAGAGCTGCAGAACCTGGCCATCTTCCTCATGGCCGACGGCTGCGAATGGCTGACCGGCGAGACCATCACCATCGACGGCGGCGGCGCCCTCGCCACCGGCTCGGGCGGCTACTTCACGCAGCTCGACAAGCTCTCGGATGCCGAATGGGGCGAGATGCGGGCGCTCATCAAGGCGCAGAACGACAAGGACCGCGCCGGGCGCACGGTGTGAACGCCAGGCCGGCGGCAACGTTGATCCTCCTGCGGTCCGGCAAGCCCGGCCTGGAAACCCTCTTGCTGCAGCGAACGCATGGCGCGGCATTCCTGGGCGGCGCATACGTTTTTCCCGGCGGCTCGCTGGACGCGGCCGATGCGGCGGCGCATCGCGTCGTCGGCCTGAGCGAGGCCCAGGCAAACGAGCGCCTCGGCCTGCCCACAGGCGGGCTCGCCTACTACGTCGCCGCGCTTCGCGAGTGCTTCGAGGAAGCTGGGGTGCTTCTTGCGGTTCACAAGGATGGCGCGCCGGTGTCCGCAGGCCGCGCGGCGGCGCTGCTTCCCTGGCGCGAGCGCTTTTTCGAGATGCTGGAGAAGGAGGACCTGTACATACCGGCAGGCGCCCTCGCCTACTACGGCCATTGGATCACGCAGCCGGGACGGCCGCGGCGCTTCGACACGCGCTTTTTCGTCGCACTCGCGCCCGAGGGCCAGGAAGGCGCGCACGACGCGACCGAGCACGTTCACCAGGCCTGGACCACGCCACGCCGGGCGCTCGAGCGAGGCAGGCGCGGCGAGATCGAGCTCGTCTACGCCACGCAGCAGACGCTGCTCGATCTGGACCGCTTCAGCGACCCGCGCGCCGCCTTCGACTACGCGAGGAACCTGCCGGAGATTCCCACCAACCGTGCATGCTGGGCCCAGGGAAAGCAAGGCGCGCGCGTGTTCCGGCGCGGCGATGCGGCTTACTTCGAGATCCATTGGAGCGACCCCGAGGAGACCGGGGAGACGAGCTACGACCTCGTGGCCGGCGTGCCGAAACGGCTCGATCGCTTCACCACGCGCCTGACCGCGCCCAATCCCGGCATGATGACCGGGCCAGGCACGAACACTTATCTGGTGGGCGAAAAAGAGCTGGCGGTAATCGACCCCGGACCGGCTATCGACTCGCACATCGAGAGGATCCTTTCGTTTCCGAACATCCGCTGGGTGCTGTGCACGCATACCCACCTCGACCATTCGCCGGCGGCCGCCGCCATCAAGGCGGCCACCGGCGCAAAGATCTTCGGCCGCCCGGCGCCACAGGGCCAGGACGCCACCTTCGTACCCGATGCGGTTCTCTCCGACAATGAAATGATCGAGATCGCGGGCGTGAGGCTGCGTGCGCTCCACACCCCCGGCCACGCGTCGAACCATCTGTGCTACCTGCTGGAGCAGACGAAGATGCTCTTCACCGGCGACCACGTCATGCAGGGATCGACCGTGGTGATCAATCCGCCGGACGGAAACATGCGCGCCTACCTCGCCTCGCTGGAGCGCGTGCTCGAGGAAGACGTCGCGATCCTGGCGCCCGGCCACGGCTACCTGATCGGCGAGCCGCGCCACGAGGTGCGCCGCCTGATCCAGCATCGCATGAAGCGCGAAGCGAAGGTGCTCGGCGCGCTGAAGACGCTCGGCGAGGCCTCGGTGACGGAGCTCGTACCGCTCGCGTACGACGACGTGCCCGCGCGGCTGCACGGCGTGGCGGCCCGCTCGCTCACCGCGCATCTGCACAAGCTCATCGCCGACGGCGCGGCGCGCGAGCGGGGCGAGCGTTTTGCGCTGGTACAATCGTGAGCGCACGAAAGGACGCGCCATAGCCAACGATCAAGACAAAACACTCAAGCTGATCACCAATCTCGACCGCGGCGCCATCGAGGGCAGGCTCGCGGGGCTACGCAAGGCCGCGCAGACGCTCAACCTCGCGGAGCTGGCCGCCCTGTTCAACGGCATCGAAGGCATGCCGCGCGCCGAGCTGCAAAAGCGCGTGCAGAGCGCCCTCAAGTGGCTGGCCGACAAGCCGCAGCACAACAACCTGCGCGGTCAGCTTGAGCTCGTCGAGATCAATCTCCCGAACCTGAAATAGCCCGATTTTCGATTTCGACCTCTTCACCATAGGCGGGGGCTCCGGCGGGGTCCGCGCCTCCCGCGTGTCCGCCAACTACGGCGCCAAGGTGGCGATCGCCGAGGCGGACCGCTTCGGCGGCACCTGCGTGAACGTCGGCTGCATCCCGAAGAAGCTCTTTTCCTACGCGGCGCATTTCCGCGAGGACTTCGAGATCGCGAAGAGCTACGGCTGGACGCTCGGCGAGCCGCGCTTCGACTGGGGCACGCTGCTCGCCAACAAGGACAAGGAGATCGCGCGCCTGAACGCCGTGTACGAGCGTGCGCTTTCGGTGGCGGGCGCCGAGATCATCCGCGGCCGCGCCACCGTGGTTTCTCCCCACAAGGTGAGCATCAACGGCAAGACCTACAGCGCAAAACATATCCTCGTCGCCACCGGCTCGTGGCCGCAGGTGCCCGACATCCCGGGGCGCGAGCTTGCCATCACCTCCAACGAAGCATTCCATCTCGAGCGGCTGCCGAAGCGCGCGCTGGTGGTGGGCGGCGGCTACATCGCGGTGGAGTTCGCTTCGATTTTCGACGGGCTGGGCGTGCACACCACGCTCGCCTATCGTGGCAGGCGGCTGCTGCGCGGCTTCGACGCCGAGCTCGGCGAGCGCCTGGGCGAGGAGATGACCGCCAAGGGCGTGAAGATCCACTACGGCGCCGAGCCGAAGTCGCTTGCGCGCCGCGCCGACGGCGCGATCGACGTCGAGTACGCCGATGGCTCGAAGCAGCAGGTGGACCTCGCGCTCTTCGCCACGGGCCGACGGCCGAACAGCGCCAACCTCGGGCTCGAGGCAGCGGGCGTGAAGCTCGCCGGCGATGGCGCAGTGGTGGTGAACGAGTACTCGAGGAGCTCGGTGGACTCGATCCACGCCATCGGCGACGTCACCAACCGCATCAACCTCACGCCGGTGGCGACTGCCGAGGCCATGTGGCTCGCGCGCACGCTGTTCCGCGACGAGCCGGCGGCCGTCGACCACCGCTTCGTGCCCACCGCGGTGTTCGCCAATCCCAACGTCGCCACCGTCGGGCTGTCGGAGGAAGCCGCCCGCCTACGCTTGGGCGATGTCGATATATACAAGACCTCGTTCCGCACCCTGAGGCTCACCATGACGGAGGACCCGGCGCGCACCTTCATGAAGCTCGTGGTGGAGCGAGCCACGCAGAAGGTGGTCGGCGCGCACATGCTCGGCCCCGACGCCGGCGAGATCATCCAGGGGATGGCCATCGCGGTGAAGCTCGGCGCGACGAAGGAGCAGTTCGACGCCACCATCGGCATCCACCCGACCGCGGCGGAAGAGTTCGTCACCATGCGCGAGAAGGTGTCCGTCTGATCCGGACGGTGCTGTTCGTCTGCACCGGCAACATCTTCCGCAGCCTGACCGCCGAGCATGCGCTGCGGCAGGCCCTGTGCGGGAAAGACGAGCTGCGCGTGGCTTCCGCCGGCACGGATGACTATCCCCACGTGGTGCGGCCCAACGTGCGCGACTACCTGCTCTCCCGCGGCTTCGACGTCGGCCAACACCAGCGCCGTACGCTAACGAGGGAGATATTGCAGGCATCGCATCTGGTCATCGCCATGAGCGTCGACCACCGGGCGCACATCCGGGATCGATTTCAAGGAGACGCGCTCCTGTTCCTGGAAGCCTGCGGCGAGCTCGGCGAAGCGCTCCCGGACATCGAGGAAGCGGTGCTCGACTATCGCACCAACCCGGCCGCCGTCGACGCCCACGTGCGCGCCACCATCGACCGCATCCTCGAGCTCACGCCGCGCCTTGCCGCGCGCCTCGATCTGCTGCTGAAATCCTGAAATAACAAATGGTGACAGTCACCAATTTAATGGTGACTGTCACCAATTTCTCTCAGGAACGAAGTTTGCTGCGGTACGCGGCATGACCCTCCACCAGTCCGTATGGCAGGCGACGGCCGAAACGCCGTTCTGCACGCCCTTGCAAGAAGGTCTCCACGTCGATGTTTGCGTGGTCGGCGCCGGCATCGCCGGCCTGAGCACCGCCTACCTGCTCGCCAGGGCCGGCAAGTCGGTCGCTGTAATCGACGACGGCCCCATCGGCGGCGGGATGACGCAGATGACCTCCGCGCACCTGACCCACGCGTTCGACGACCGCTACTACGAGCTCGAGCGACTGCATGGCCGCGAGGGCGCGCGGCTCGCCGCGGAGAGCCACACGACAGCCATCGACCGTATCGAGGCCATCGCGCGCGAAGAGCACATCGCCTGCGACTTCGCGCGCGTGGACGGCTACCTGTTTCTCGCCGAAGGCGACCGCCGGGAGACGCTGGAGAGGGAGCTCGCCGCGGCACATCGCGCCGGGCTTTCCGCGGTGCGGCTCGTCGAGCGGGCGCCCGCCTTCGACAGCGGCCCCTGCCTCGTCTTTCCCAACCAGGCGCAGTTCCATCCGCTGAAGTACCTCGCCGGGCTCACGCAGGCGCTGCATCGCCACGGCGGGCGCGTCTTCACCGGCTCGCGCGTCGAGCGCATCGAAGGCGGCACGCCGGCCCTCGTTCATGTCGGGCCGCACATCGTCGCCGCGAGCGCGGTGGTCGTCGCCACCAATACGCCGATCAACGATCGCGTTGCCATCCACACCAAGCAGGCGCCGTACATGACCTACGTGATCGGCGTGCGCGTGCCCCGCGGCGCGGTGCCCGAGGCGCTCGCCTGGGATACCGGCGACCCGTACCACTACGTGCGGGTCGCCGGCGACATCCTCATCGTCGGCGGGGAAGACCACAAGAGCGGCCAGGCGGACGACACGCACGAGCGCCACGCGCGGCTCGAGGCGTGGACGCGGGCGCGCTTTCCGATGGTGGGCGAAGTGGCCTTCCGCTGGGGCGGCATCGTCATGGAGACGGTCGATTACCTGTCCTTCACCGGCCGCAATCCGGGAGACAAGGACAACGTCTTCATCCATACCGGGGACTCGGGCATGGGACTCACGCACGGCACCATCGCCGGCATGCTGCTCACTGACCTGGTGCTCGGCCGCCAGAATCCCTGGACGGCGCTCTACGACCCGGCGCGCAAGACGGTCGGCGCGGTGCGCGAGTACACCACCGAGAACCTCAACGTGGCGCGCCAGTACGCCGACTGGCTGACGGGCAGCGAGGTGAAGTCGACCGACGAGATCCGTCCGGACAGCGGCGCGGTGCTGCGGCGGGGATTGCACAAGGTCGCGGTGTATCGCGACGCGCAGGGTGTGCTGCACGAGATGTCCGCCGCGTGCCCGCACCTCGGCTGCGTGGTGCGCTGGAACCGCTCCGAGAAAACCTGGGACTGCCCCTGCCACGGCTCGCGCTTCGACAGCCATGGCAAGCTGCTCAACGGCCCGGCGAACCGCGACCTCGCTTCAGCCGAGCGCGCGAACAACAAGCGAGCCGCCTGACGCCAGCAGCATCACGCTGACCGCCCGCATGAGCGCCTCGCGAGAGATCCGACTGAAGGCGCGCCGCGCCACCACGATGCCGATCAGCGCCGCGGGAATCACGGCTACCCCGGCGGTCCAGACCTCGGCGTTCAGCAGCAAGCCGGTGACGAGAAACGCGACCACGCGCAGGGAGATGCTCGTCATGGTGGCAAAGCCCATCGTCGCGCGGAACTGCTCCTTGGTGAGCCCGCGCTGCGACAGGTAGATGGCGTACGGAGGACCGCCCGCCCCGAACAGCGTGCTGGTGATGCCACCGGCGAGGCCCGCCACCCAGGCCCACGCCCTTGAAACGATGTAGGGATTGCTTCGCTTTACGAGCGAATAGAGCGCAAACGACACCACGAAAAGGCCCAGGAGCAGCGTGCCCGCCTCGCGCGGCAGATTGACGAGCAGCGTGACGCCGAGCACGGTGCCCGCCAGAATCATCGGCACCAACCGCGTCCATTCGCCGCGCACCGCGTTGCGCGGATTCTCCAGGCCGACGCTCAAGGCCATCGCCAGGTCGCCCAGCGCGAAAAGCGCGAGCGCGAAAGGCAGCGGCACGAAGTGCGTGGCGAGCGGGATGGTCACCAGCGCGGCCCCGAAGCCGGTGATGCCGAAGATGAGTGCACCGAGGAGGGCGATCGCGGCGAGCGCGGCGATCTCGCCGGGACCGATCATGCCGAAGGACGCAGCCGGACGGCGTACTTGCGGAACGGCAGCCCGTAGCGGGCCTCGAGCGCGCCGGCGCGCCGGCGAATCTCGTCCCAATCGGGCTCGCCAGGAAGGCTCTTGAACGCGAAGGCGATGATGTTCGGGTCGTACAGCGCCCGCATCATGAACACCGCGCCGCCGAAAGCCGCCTCCAGCCGCTTGAGGTATTCGTCCAGCATGGGGTCGTCGTTCATGTAGTTCACCACCAGCGCGCCCTTCTGCTCGAGGGCGAGGAACGCCGCATCGTAGAACTGCTGCGTGGCGAGCTTGGGAACGTGCGCCTCGTCGTGGTAGGCGTCGATCATCAGCACGTCGCAGCATTCGGCCGAGAGTGCTTCGGCGCCGTCGCCGATCTCCACCCTGAGGCGCGCATCGTCGCGTGGCAGCGCGAAGTGCGCGCGCGCCGTGTCGACGATGCGCGGATCGAGCTCCACCACGCGCACGCGCGTCGAGCGCAGGTGCTTGTGGAAGAACTTCGCCAGCGAGCCGCCCCCCAGGCCGAGCATCAGCGCTTCGCGCGGCCGCGGATGGAAAAGCAGGAAACCCATCATGCAGCGCGTGTAGTCGAGCGCCAGCGCGAACGGATCGCCGATCTTCATGGTGCTCTGGATCGCCTCGCCGCCCACGTGCAGCGAGCGATAGCCGCGGGCATCGCTAACCGCGATGGGGGGATAGCGTTTTTTCACTTTGGGCGAGGACGAGGATACAGCCGGCGGCGAGAAAGGCGAACGCCGCCCCGGCGACGATGGGAACGTCGTAGGCGCCGAGCACGTCGTACGCGGCGCCCGCGAGCCACGGGCCGAGCAGCGTGCCGAGGCCGGCGCCCGTGTAGAGGAAGCCGATGATGCCCGACACCGAGCGCGCGCCGTAGCGGTCCATGACCAGGGTGGGCAGCAGCGCGACGTAGCCGCCGTAGCACGCGCCGAACACCACCGCGAACAGCGCAAGCAGCCAGTAGCTTTGCGCGCCGAGCCAGACGAGCAGCATGGCGCCGAGGCCGGCGTACATCGCGGCGAGCGACCCCTGCCGCCCCAGCCGGTCGGCGAACGGCCCGACGGTGAAGCGCCCGAGCAGGCTGCCCAAGCCGATCAGGCTCACCAGCGTGACGCCCTGCGCCGCCGACAGCCCGGCATCGACGGCATAAGGACCGAGATGCACCATCGGCACGAAGGTGCCCACGCAGCTGAAGATCAGCGACGCATAGAGCAGCCAGAAGGCGCGCGTCCTCAGCGCGGACCTCAGGTCGATGCCGGCCGCCGCCTGCCTCTTCACACCCGGCTTCTGCCGAATGGCAAGCGCGGCCGCGCCGCCCAGCACGAGGATGGACACGGAGAGCGCCAGGTAAGCGCCGCGCCAGCCCAGCTCGGCGATCCACCAGGCAGCGAGCAGCGGGCCGAACACGTTGCCCGCGCCGATGCCGGCGACAGCCAGGCCCGAGGCGAGCGCGCGGTTGGCGCCGAACCACGGCTGCACCGCCCCCACCGAGGGCACGTACACCAGACCGACGCCCAGCCCGACGCCGATGCTGTAGGTAACGTAGAGCGCAGTGACCGACTCGGCGGCGGCCGCCAGCGCGAGCGCGCCCGAGAGGCAGGCGACGCCGGCGAGCGCCACGCGGCGCGGCCCGAAGCGGTCGGCGAGCACGCCGCCAGGCGCGCCGCACACGAACCAGGCGAGCGCGGCGAGCGAGAAGACCAGCGCGATGCCGCCGCGCGAGGCGCCGAACTCGGACTCGAACGCCGTGAAGAATGCGGCGAAGGAATACGCGGCGCCGAAGCCGACGAACATCAGCGTAAAGGCCGCTGCGACCACCACCCAGCCGTATTGTTTTTGTTTCTCTGCGTGCATGTCATGACCGACCGGCGGGCATGATAATGCCTCCATGGAGCTTCGCCACGCGACGATCCTGTTCGCCGACCTGCGCGGTTTCACTGCGATACTCGGCTCCAGCGCGCCGGGCACCGTTTTCGAGGTGCTGAACCGCTGGTTCGTGCGCATGAGCGAGATCGCGGCGGCGCACGGCGGCACCATCGACAGCTTCATCGGCGACGCCATCATGGTGCTGTTCGACGAGGCGCGCCGCGGCGTGGCGTGCGCGGTGGACATGCAGATCGGCATGGGCACCATCAACCGCGCACAGCGCGAAGCCGGCCTGCCGGCGATGTACATGGGCGTCGGCATCAACAGCGGCGAGGTCATCTACGGCGTGCTCGGCTCGGCGCTGCATTCGGCGCGCACGGTGATCGGCGAGGAGGTGAATCTGGCGGCGCGCATCGAAGCGTTCTGCCTGCGCGGCCAGGTCCTCGCCAGCGAAGCGACCTGCGCGCTGTGCGGCGAGTTCGTCGAAACCGGCCCGCCAATGGAGGTGCACGTGAAGGGCCGCAGGACGAGCGTCAACCTGCGGGAAGTGCACGGCATCCCGTCCGCAGGCAAGCGCGTGCCGCGCCAGGAGGGCCGCCGCAGCCCGCGCGTGCAGGTGCGCATCCCGTTCTCCTACCAGCTGCTCGCCAACGACATGGTGTCGCAGGTGCGCGCCGAGGGCGCCATCCTGGACCTCGGCTATCGCGGCATGCTGGTGGAGCTGGGTCGCGAGCTCGGCCTGCTGGAGGAGCTCAAGCTCGAGGTGGATCTGCCCCTCACCGGCTACCGCATCGACGACCTCTACGCCCGCGTCGTCACGGCGTGGCCGCAGTTCGGCCGCTACGGGATCGAGTTCAGCTCGCTGGGCGAGGAAACCGCCGGCGCGATCCGCCGGCTGGTCCAGCTCCTCCTGCAGGGCGCGCCGAGCGAGCCGTAGTAATCTCCTCAAAAACCTAGAGGAGTGGCATGGGGAGGAATACCTTCAGGAACGCACGGCGCGTCGCCTACCTGGCCGCCGCCGTCTGGGCGGCGGCGCTCGTCATCGCCGTGCTCACCGACGACCGCGGCCTGCGGGCCGATTACCTCGTTCTTTCGCCCGACCTGCCGCCGCAGAAAGTAGAAGAGCTTTCGTGCGGCACCTTCGACAGGCAGGAATCGGAGGATAGAACGACAGCCGCCGGCACGAAGGTCCGGCTGACGCTGTGCTTCAGGGCGCAGCAGTTCGACGATGGACGAATGCTGGTGCCGTTCCGCTCGGATGGGCAGATCATGGAGGGCGACCAGTTCTATTCGCGGCCCGTCCAGGAGTACGTCGAGCGCCGCATGCGCGAGTTCTCCCTGTCGAAGGCGGAGGAGGAAACGCTGGATACGCGGTACTGGCCCTCGCGCCGCAAATTGATCTGGAGCGCGGTTCAGTGGCTGATCGGCGGGTGGGTGGCGCTTTGGCTATTCACCACTGCCGTTGGCTGGGTCGTCCGCCGCATGGCGGGCATACCAGCCGGCCAGGATGGGTGGCCGCGCGCCTCAAGATCGCGCCGGCACAGGTACAAGACCAGCCAACGCTGAGCCTGCGCTGCCGCGAAGCGAGCGGCCGACCCTACGGCATCAATCCCCCATGACGTTGGGGAAGATGAAGCCGAAAGACACGATGCTGACCGCGAGCTTGAGGACGAAGACCCATCTTCTGTTTCGGGGGCATCTCCTTGAAGGTCAGCTTCCGGAGGACAAGCGCCAGCGCGCGAACCGCGCGCCGCGGGAGCAAGCCGCCCGTCCTTCCGCGGCGCCAAGTGTACGTCGCTTAGGCGGCAGGTGGCTGACAAGACCTGACACGCGGGGCCCGTTTTTCCCAGTACAAAGAGATGTGCTTCTGAGCCAGTCGAAACGACAATGTCCCCAGTGCACCGACCCGCTGGAGCGCGTTTCGCGCCGCTTCATCGATCGGCTGGCTAGCGTCTGGCGTCCCGTGCACCGCTATCAATGCCGCAACCCGCTTTGTTATTGGCAGGGCAACTGCAACGCCGAAGGCGGATCATGGAATGGGCTGCGACCGATCGTCATTCGCTGGACCCTGCTGCTGAAGAAGCATGCGCAACTCCTTTACCGAAGACGGCGGGAAATCCTGGAAGGCGCGCGGTCGTGGCTACGCCGCAGGGGGTCGTAGAGCCGGTACGGCACGCTACTTGCGGACGGTTTGCGCCGTCCATATGCGCCGCCGAGACTTCGTTGCCGGCATGATTGCAGCCTCCTTGCCGGTTGTTGCACCCGCACAAGTCGTAAGCGCCGTTGCGCCGGCGGCCTCGGACAAGCTGATTGCCTCGATCGCACGTCGATACCGCGTCGCGGAAGCCGCCGTCGAACGGGTCTGGGACATCGCGGCACGGCACTTCCCACGCGATCCCGCTTTGCTTCTGGCGGTCGTGGGCGTCGAGAGCTCATGGCGCCCATGGGCGCTCGGCAGCGTCGGCGAGGTCGGGCTCTGCCAGGTACGGCCCGATTTACACGGCGTCAGCGCGGTGGACCTGCTCGATCCCGAGGCGAACATCGAGGCCGCCGCACGCGTCCTGCACGGCTGCCTGGCGCGTTCCGGCGGCGACCTCTCCGGGGCCCTGCGCCGCTACAACGGCACGGGTCCGGCGGCAGAACGCTACGCCGCAAAGGTACTGAGCGAGCATCGCCGGCTGCTGGCTGCCGTGCCGCGCAGGGTCAGGCCCAAGAAGCCACCTCCGGCCGCGGATTTGTAAAACCGCTTCGATCCGGCAGGAATTTTTGCTTTGACCGCTTGCTTGGCCCGGTCGAACATGAGGCCGTTCGTTTGGGGGCCGCCGGCGGAGGTTGCCATTGAGCACTACTCGAAGAACGGCAGTTGCGCTACTGCTATTGGGCTTGACCGGTGGCGCATTGGGGGAAGAACGGTGCGTCGCGATCAGCGGCGATACGCTGCGCTGTTGGGGGCGGGAGCGCGTCAGGGTGGAGGGAATCCATGCCCCGAGCCTGAAGGCGCCCGGCGGAGAACAGGCGCGGCAACGGCTCCAGCGGCGCATTCAAGCCGGCGAAGTAGCCATCCAGCGCAAGGGCCGCGACAAGTACGGCCGGACGCTCGGGCGGGTGTTCGTGAGCGGCAACCGAATCACGCAGCTCGACCTCGGAACCGCGCAAAGCAGCAAGAAACGCTAACGGTTGAAGCGGCTGGCCGTTGCCGTGCGGGCGGCATTGACCGTTTTCTGCTCGATCAGCTCCACCAGGCGCATTACGCACTTGAGCGGCGGCTCGGCCCTGCCCGATGCCCAGCTCCTCACGGCTTCCAGGCTGGTGCCCAGAAACCGCGCGACCTCGTCATGGCCGCCCAGGATTTCGGCAGCCATGTCGACTGACCTGCGGTAGACGAGGTACCCCATAGTAACTACTAACGGATCGGCGGTCCGCAGGTTGACCGCGATCAAATCTCAGCCCTGTCAGTACAGCGCCCCCCTGGCCGTGATTGGCCAAAGCTCCTCGACGATCCCTTTCCTCACGCAGACGTACCAGTCGTAGAGATTCACCGTCGGATCGCAATGGCCCGGCACGAGGAGCAGCTTCTCGCCGAGCGAAGGCGCGGGGCCGCCCTCAACCCAGCCGTGCTCGTCAGAAGCGTGGGTATAGACGAGGCCGGGTTTCTGCCACACGCCCGGCATGCCGGAATCGACGCTGGAGGCCTTGAGGCCCGCGTCGACGATCGCGACTTCCGGGCGCGGCCGGCTCATCACGGTGGAAAGCACGAAGAGCGCATGCTGGAAGCGCGGCAGCGGCGCCGCCCATTCGTTTCGCGCGTAATCCGCGTCCATGAAGATGTAAGAGCCGGGCTGGATCTCGTCCCAGGCGCCCGACTCCACCTCGAACATGAAGGTCCCGCTGCCCGCGCCGGTGACGATGGAGCAGTCGATCCCTTTTTCGTTCAGCAGCTTCTTAGTCAAGCGAACGGCATCGGCGGCGCGCGCGATCGAGGCGCTGCGCTCCGCCATCGAGCGCACGTGCTGTGCACGGCCGTGGTACGCGTGCAGGCCGGCGAAGCGCAGATTTCCCGAGATTTGCGCTGCCAGGGCAACGGCCGGCTCACCCGGCGCGATGCCGCAGCGCCCCATCCCGACCTCTATTTCGACATAGACGTCCAGCCGGGCGCCGGAGGCTCGCAGCTCCTTCAAATTCTCCAGGTTGTCGACGCAGACGCCGATCCTGGCGCGCTTCGATAATTGGGCAAGCCGCGCGATTTTCGGCGCGCCGACGATTTCGTTGCTGACGAGCACGTCCGCCACCCCACCGTCCACCAGGGCCTCGGCTTCCGACACCTTCTGGCAGCAAACCCCGACCGCGCCCGCGGCAACCTGCCGCTTCGCAATTTCCGGGCACTTGTGCGTCTTGGCATGCGCCCGCACGCGCACGCGGCCGCCGATAGAGCGATTGAGGGCGGCGAGGTTGGCCTCGAAAGCGTCGAGGTCGAGGACGAGCGCCGGGGTGTCGACGTCGTCGAGCCGCTGCCCCACGGCGGCAGGCGGGCGCTGGCTCATGCCGCGGCCCGCGGGGCGCGCTCGCGCAAGGCGAACCAGGACAGCGCAACCGCCACTGCGCCAATGAGCGGCAGCGCCAACAGGTTCACCCGCTCCCAGCCGGCCGTAGTGACCGTCATGCCGGAGGTGAAGGAGGAGATCACCATCACGATGAAAATCGCCTGGTCGTTCGCGCCTTGCGCCTTGGCGCGCTCCTCCGGCCGGTACGTTTCGGTGAGCAGCGTCGTGCCGCCGATGTAGAGGAAGTTCCAGCCCACGCCGAGCAATACCATGGACCACCAGAAGTTCGCCACCGCGATGCCCGCAAGCGCCACGCCGATGCATACCAGGTTGAGCAGCGCCCCGAGCAGCATCATCGGCAGCACGCCGAACGCGCGGATCAGGCGGCCGGTTATGAACGATGGCGCGAACATGGCTACGACGTGCGACGAGATCACGAGCGCGGCATCGCCATAGGGATGGCCGCACACCTGCATGGCAATCGGCGTCGAGGTCATGAGGAAGTTCATCACGCCATAGCCGATAGCCGCGGAAAACACGGCGATGAGGAACTTGGGCTGGGCCGCGATCTCGCGCAGCGGCCGGCCCGCCTTCGCCCGCTCGCTCGCGCTGGGCGTCGGAATGCGGATGAAGCGCAGCAGCACCATGGTCGCCACCGCGAACAGGATGAGCGCAAGGTAGGCGCCCATGAATTTCGGCGCGAGCAGGTCGATGGTGAAGCGGCTGGTAGTCGGACCGAGGATGCCGCCGACCAGCCCCCCGGCGAGCACCAGCGAGATGGCGGTTGCCCTGAAGTCGGGAGAGGCGATATCGGCGGCGGCGAAGCGGTAGTACTGGCCGTAGGCGTTGTAGGTGCCCCACACCAGCGTGCCGAAGCACAGCAGCCAGAAGCTCTGCAGCCAGATGGCGGTGGCGCAGATGAGCGCGCCGGCGATTCCCCACAGGGTGCCGGAGGTCAGGCCGCGCTGGCGTCCGACGCGCTTCATGTGGAGCGAGGCCGGCATCGTGGCGATGGCGCCACCCAGCACCCAGCAGGTCACCGGCAGCGTGGCGAGCGCAGCGTTGGGCGCCAGCGACAGTCCGGCGAGTCCGTTGATCGCGATGAGCGTCGAATTGTTGGTGAAGAGCAGCGCCTGGCACGCGGCCAGCACGCCCACGTTGCGGCTTGTACTGTTGTTATATACAGTATCGAGCATGACGCGTCATTCTAAGGAAATTCCCCCCGAAACCCTGTACTTGCGGGGGGCACGTTCGCAGATCCCGGGGCGCTTCGAGACGGTGGCACGCGAGGCCTTCGACGACGGCTGGGAGCCCGACGAGAAACCGCAGACGGACCTCGACACGCAGGTCACCATCGAGCGCGCGCGCTCGATCCTGTCGACCAATGATTCCCCCGACGTGGGCTTCGACCGCTCGATCAACCCGTACAGAGGTTGCGAACATGGGTGTGTCTACTGCTACGCACGTCCCAGCCACGCCTACCTGGAGCTCTCTCCCGGGCTGGATTTCGAGACCAAGCTTTTTGCCAAGACCAACGCCGCCGAGCTGTTGCGCGAGACCCTTTCCCGGCCCGGCTACGCGCCGCAGCCCATTGCCCTGGGCGCCAATACCGACTGCTACCAGCCGATCGAGCGGAAGTACAGGATCACGCGACAGATCGTCGAAGTACTGGCCGAGTGCGAGCACCCGGTCACGATAGTCACGAAGTCGGCGCTGGTCGAGCGCGACCTGGATCTGCTCGCGCCGATGGCACAGAAGAACCTGGTGAAGGTGTTCGTTTCCATCGGCACGCTGGATCGTGAATTGGCGCGCAAGCTCGAGCCCCGCGCGGCGAGCCCGCAAAGGCGCGTGGATGTATTGCGAAATCTAAGCAAGAACCAGATTCCTTGTGGCGTAATGGTCGCGGCGCTGATCCCGGCGCTAAACGACAAGACGATGGAGCACGTGCTGGAGGAGGCGGCCGCGGCCGGAGCGAGCGAGGCGGCCTACGTCATCATGCGGTTGCCGAACGAGCTCAAGGACCTTTTCAAGGAATGGCTGGCGGCGCACTATCCGCAGCGCGCCGAGCATGTCATCAGCATCGTGCGCCAGATGCGCGGCGGCCGGGACAACGACCCCAACTTCGGCAGCCGCATGACCGGCACGGGTAACTACGCCGACCTTATCGAAAAGCGCTTCGACATCGCCTGCCGCAAGTTCCGGTTGAACGGCCACGGCGCACCCCGGCAGCGGGCGGAGCTAGACTGCACGCGCTTCAAGCCGCCATTACGGGGCGGCCAGATGGCGCTCTTCTGAGAAGAAGCGTCTACGTTGCGCTGGGCTGGACGATGGTCGTTGCCGTCGTCTGGCTGTCGCTTACGCCGTCGCCGCCCCATATCGACATCGATAGCGGCGACAAGCTGGGCCATGTCCTGAGCTACTTCCTGCTGATGTTCTGGTTCGCGCAGCTTTACGCGCGCCGTGCCGGGTACGCGGCCGGCTTCATCGCCATGGGCATCACGCTCGAGCTCCTGCAAGGGGCGCTCGGCTACCGAAGCTTCGAGCGCTACGACATCCTCGCCAATTGCGCCGGGGTGCTGCTCGGCTGGGCGGCCGCGCACCTGGTGGGCCGAAGGCTGCTGGCCTGAGCTCGCGCGCCGAGCTGCTGCTGTCCGCGCCCATCGTGCCGGCGCTCGCGCGCCTGTCGGCGCCGGGGATCCTGCTGGTCGCCTTTCAGTCGCTCGTTTCCGTGGGGGACACGTACTTCGTCGGCCGCCTCGGCACCGAGCCGCTCGCCGGGCTGGCGCTGGTCTTTCCGCTCCTCATGCTGCTGCAGATGACCTCCGCCGGCGCCATGGGCGGCGGCGTGTCCTCCGCCATCGCGCGCGCCCTGGGCGCCGGCGACGCGCCGCGCGCGCGGCGGCTCGTGGTACACGCGCTCGTCATCGCGGCCGCGATGGCTGCAGCCTTCACGTTCCTCGTTCTCTTTCTTGGATCGGCCCTCTACCGCCTGCTGGGCGGCTCGGGCGAGGTCCTCGAGCAGGCGGTGTCCTACTCTAATGTCGTATTCGCCGGCGCCATCACGGTCTGGCTGGCGAATACGCTGTCGAGCGTGCTGCGCGGCACGGGCAACATGGTGGTGCCGGCGGTGTCGCTAATCGCCGCGGCGCTGGTCCATCTGCCGCTCTCGGCGTTCCTGGTCGGGCGCATCGGCATCGCCGGTGCCGGCATCGCCTACGTCACCACCTTCGGCCTGGCCGGGCTCGCCATGGCATGCGCGGTGTTCCGGCGCAAGAGTGCGCTGCGGCCCGGCGCTTCGGACCTGAAGCTCGAGGCGCGGCTCTTCGGCGACATCCTGCGGGTGGGTGCGATCTCGGTGATGTCGTCGTTCCAGACGGTGCTGACCGCCGTGATCCTCACCGGCTTCGTCGGGCGCCACGGCGCGGCCGCCCTCGCCGGCTACGGTGTCGGCCTGCGCCTTGAGCTGCTGCAGATTCCACTGGTGTTCGCGGTGGGCCAGGCCCTGGTGGTGCTGGTCGGCACCAATCTCGGCGCCGGGCAGGCGGCGCGCGCCAGGCGTATCGCGTGGACCGGCGCCGGGTTCGCCGCGGCCATCAGCCTCGCCATCGGCGTCGCGGCGGCGCTTGCGCCGCACGCCTGGGTCGGCCTGTTCAGCGACGACGCGGCGGTGCTCGAGAGCGGCGCGCTCTATCTGCGCAGCGTAGCGCCCTTCTATCCCCTGCTCGCCGCCGGCATCGCGCTCTACTTCGCCTCGCAGGGCGCCGGACAAGTGCTATGGCCGGTGCTCGCAGGTACTGCGCGCCTTCTGGTGGTGCTTGCCGGAGGATTGGCCGTGGCGTCGCTGCAGGGACTTTTCGGGCTGATCGCCGGCGCGATGGCCCTGTTCGGCCTGCTTACGATCTGGCTGATCGCGCGCGCGGATTGGCGCTAGAGCGTCCATCCCGCCGGGAGCCGGGGATCCGGCAGATAAGCGCAATAGGTGCCAGTCTTTACGGTTCGGTCCAGATGCTCGCCGAGCGAGGGGTGGTGCTCGCGGATGCGCGCCATACTCTGGCGGATGGCCCGCGTCACGGCGCTTCTTCCGCGTTCCGACGCAGACCCTGCGCGCCGATCCCGGCCCCCGATGCCGACGGCGCGCGCCAGCTCGCGCACGAGAAATTCGCGCTCGGCGCCGGCTTGCTCGGCCCGCGGAATGTCACCCATGGCCTTCGCTTCCTCGACGTCCTCTTCGATCTCGGCGAGACGCCGGCGGTACGCATCCTTCGCGCGCCGATCGAGCATCTGGCCTGCATCTCCCAAGTCAGCCATGAAGGTTGGTTCATCGAGGTCGGGGTCGGCTCTGCCGGCGGCCACGAGATCCAACGCATGGAGCTCCCGGCCAGGCTCGGCCAGGAGGCGCGCCAGATACTGCAGGCCCCTCGAGTCGCGCAGGCGCGCGGTGCGTCCACCGAACACCACGAACCAGTAGTCGCCCTCGCGACGGAATACGGTAGCAGCCGCGGGAGACGCGTCAGCGGATGAACGCAGTGGCTTTCCCCCTGCGCGAGCTTCCTGATGCAGCGCGCCTATTCGCTCGAACGTGGCGCGCGCGGCTCCGAGCTCGAGCGATGCCCTCTCCTCCTTCCCCTGGGCGCGCAGCGCGTGCGCAAGGCCCATGCGGGCGAGTGCCATCTCGTACGGGGCGCCGATATCGCTCCACTGCTGTGCGGCGGTCTCGAAGGCCATGCACGCGCCTGCGTCGTCGCCCTCTGCCAGCCGTACCCGTCCCTGAGCGAGCGCGGCACTCGCCCGAAGGCCTTTGCTCTCGAACGTCGCGGCCACGCGGCCGAGCTCCTCGGCCGCCGACCTGGCCCGGCCGAGATCACCTGCCGCAATCTCGATCTCCACTTGCGCCTCTAGGATCGGCGCGCGACGCAAAGCGGTGTTCGGCGGCCACTCCTTCGACGGAACGCTCGACGGTCGGTCGAGCGCTTCCCGGATGGAGGCGGCGGCACGCTCGACCTCGCCTCGCGCCAGATGCACGAGGGCGAGACCCGGCTGCGGGTCCCATCCCGCCTGGTGAGCTGCCAGGAACGCGTCCTCTGCGCCCTGGATGTCTCCCTTCTGGAATCGAATGCGCCCAAGCTCGGTCAGCGGCCAGCCGAATTCCCGCCGCAAGTATGGCCGCAGCTCGTCGCAGGCCTTGAGGATTTGCGTTTCCGCGTCGGCGCAGCATCCCCGCAGCCGGAGGATCTCGGCGCGGTGGACACGGCAGCGCCCGTGGAGACTGCCAACGGGCTTTCCCGCACGCCATTGCTCCATTGCCTTCGTCCATTCCTCCGCGAGGTCGTACTGCCCGAGCGCCTGGAAGGCACACACCACCTCGCAGAACACCAGACCGGTCGAAAGGGGATCGAGCTCACCGGCGACGGTGGCCGCCGCCGCTTCGTTGAGTAGCGAGACACCCTGCGCGACATCGCCCTGCAGGATGAGGCTGCGCGCCTCCGCGACTCGTCCAATGGCCGCCGCAGCCGGATCGCGGCCCGTGCCCGCCTCGATGGCTCGCCGGGCCCACTGCCGTGCGCCGGCGAAGTCGCCCGACAGCAGCCGTTCGTAATTGCGCACCACGGCGAGCCATGCATGGACCGGCGTCTCCTCCGGATGACCCTCGAGAAGGCGCTCCACCCGAGTGAGCCACGCGCGCACCGGCGCCAGGAGGGCAGTGTCGAAAAGCAGGTGCATGGCGACGCGCACTGCGGCGCCCGCCGCGGCCATCTTATCGCCCGCCTGCTCGCTTGCGCGGTGCACGCGCTCCCATGCGTCGATGGTCGCATCGAGGTGGCCCGCGGCGTACGCGACTCCCGCCAACAAGGCCAAGTCCGGTCGGGCGAGCGGCGTCCTCGCATCCGCTTCGGCGAGCAGCTCGTATGCGTCCTGCCAGTCGCCGGCTGCCGCAGCGCAGCGCGCCCGTTCGAGCGCAGCCGCTTCGGTGGCTCCTTGCATGCTCATCGTCTGAGACGTGTAACGAGAGAGGTTCCCACTGTAACAACGTTTGTCACGCATTACGGGTGATCGGAGTCAATCGACCACTTCAGACAGGAGAAAGCAATGGAAAAGGCCAAAGTGAACGGTGTGGAGCTGGAATACGACATCAGGGGTTCGGGCGAACCGGTGCTGCTGATCAGCCCGGTCGTGGCGGACGGCTTTCTGCCGCTCGTGGCGGAGCAGGCGCTGGCCGGCTATCGGCTGATCACCTACCACAAGCGCGGCTGGGTGGGCAGCACGCACACGCCCGCGCCGGTGAGCGTCTCCGACCACGCCGCGGACGCCGCGGCTCTGCTTCGCCACCTCGGCGTGCGCCGCGCGCACATAGCCGGCCACTCGAGCGGCGCCGCGGTGGCGGTCCAGCTGGCGCTCGAGCACCCCGCCATGGTCCACAGCCTCGCCCTGCTGGAGCTGTCGCTATTTTCCGTACCCGCGGCCGCGGGCCTCATGCAAAAGGCAGGGCCGGCTTTCGAGGCCTACGCCGCCGGACGGCATGAGGCGGCGCTGGCCGCCTTCATGACCGCGGTAAGCGGCCTCAAGTGGGAAGCCTGTCGGGCAGTGCTCGACGAACGTGTTCCGGGCGCGCTGCCGCAAGCGATCAGGGATGCCGATACCTTCTTCGGCATCGAGCTCCCGGCGCTCGGCGCCTGGACCTTCGGCGCGGCGCAGGCCGCTGCCATCGCCCAGCCCGTCCTTTCGGTGCTCGGAACCGACACGGAGCCGATGTGGGTCGAGGTGGCGGATCGGCTGCGCTCCTGGCTCGATCGCGTCGAGGACTGCACCATCATGGGCGCCGGCCACCTGCTGCACATGCAACGTCCTGAGCCGGTAGCCGAGGGCATGGCGGCGTTCTTCGGCCGCCATCCTCTGCCTGGCGTTTGAGCTCGCTCGTGCTCTATTCTCTCGCCAGGTGCAATGAGCGATTCGATTTCCGAGCGCCTCGCGGCGAGCGCGGTCCGCGTCTCGCCCGCGATGGCGCAGATGGTCAACAACCTCCTCCTCGACGTGGCCGGGCTGTGCGTGGCTGCGCGCAACACCGACTACGTTGCGGCGGCGCTGGCCGGGTGGGAAGCGAACGGGAGCTGCACCGCCATCGGCCATGCACGGGCGCTGGACGCAGCGGGCGCAGCATTCGTCAACGGCACGGCGGCGCACGGCGAGGACTTCGACGACACCTTCGAGGGCGGGCCGGTGCACGCCGGCGCGGTGATCGTTCCGGCGGTGCTGGCGGTTTGCGAGCGCGAAAGGCTTCCGGGTGAAGCCGCCATGCGAGGTATCGCTATTGGGGTCGAGCTCATGTGCCGCGCGAGCCTCGTCGCGCCGAAGCTCATCCACAAGGCCGGCTTTCATCCGACCGCCGTGCTGGGGGCGATGGCGGCCGCGGCCGGGGTTGCTTCTGCTCTAGAACTCCCCAGGAAACAGTTTGTGAATGCCCTGGGTATCGCCGGCTCGATGGCGGGCGGCATCATCGAGTACCTGGCGGAAGGCGCGTGGACCAAGCGCCTGCATCCGGGTTGGGCCGCGCAGTCTGGAATCCGCGCTGCCGACCTGGCGCGCCAGGGCTTCACCGGCCCGCGCACTGTGTTCGAGGGCACGCACGGCCTGTACCACGGCTTCGCGCGCACCACGCAGGGCGACTGGGCCAAGCTGATCGAGGGCTTCGGCGAGCGCTGGATCTCGGAGTCGCTGGCGTTCAAGGTGTACGCCTGCGGCACCATGACCCATCCTTACATCGATTGCGCCCGTCGCCTTGCTTCCAAGGTGAAGCTCGAGGAAATCCAGGACGTCGTTTGCGAGGTCGCCGAAGGCACGGTGCACCGGCTATGGGAGCCGCTTGCCGCGAAGCAGCGCCCGCCCAACGCCTACGCCGCCAAGTTCAGCCAGCCCTACTGCATCGCGGCGGGCTTCGTGCTCGGCCACGCAGGCCTGGAAGCTTTCACCGAGGAGCGTGTGCGCGACCCGCGCCTGCTGGCGCTGGCCGGAAAGGTGCGCTACGAAATCGATCCCGACAACCCGTATCCCGACGAATTCACGGGCCATGTGAAGATCGCTCTCAGGAACGGAGCAACGCTGGAGGAACGGCAGGACCACTTTCGCGGCGGCGCACACGAGCCGCTATCGCGCGCCGACCTCCAGCAGAAATTCCGCCTGAACTGCGTGCACGGCGGCTGGGCGCGGGAGCGGAGCGACGCCTTCCTGCATTGGGCCAGGTCGGCTTTCGACCGGCCGGTCGACCTCTCTACGTTCCGCTGAAGAAGCGCACCAGCGCATCGAGCGTCGCGTCCGGCGCCTCGGCCATCAGCGAATGGCCGGAGAGCTCGACGTAGGCGGTGGTGCAATTCTTCAGCTTCTCCTGCAGCGGCTGCGCGCTGCGCGGCGGGGTCATGACGTCGCGCTTGCCCAGGACCAGCAGCACCGGGCATTTCACGTTCTCGAAATCCGAGCGGTAGTCGTTGCAGGCCTTGAGGTCGTTGTACAGCACGCCGCGCGCAAGGCGCCGTAGTCGCGCCAGCATGTCGCCGTACATCCACATGCCCGGGTGCGGGTTGCCCGAGAGCGGCGCCTGCGCGGCGTGACCCCAGATGGTTTCCATGTCGTAGGCAGCATGATCGTTGCGCCGCGCCGCGTCGAGGAATGCCTCGCTCACCTTCATCGGGTAGGCGACGCCGATGCAGGCCACGCGCTCGACCCGGTCGGGGGCGCGGTTGGCGCACTGCAGCGCCACGAGGGCGCCCATGGAGTGGCCAACGATGCTGAGTCTGCCTTTAACGGCTTTCAAAGCCCAATCGGCCATGGCCGCAATCGTGGAAACGGGCGGGCCTTCGGAGCGGCCGTGGCCGGGAAAGTCGAGCGCCAGGACGTTGTAGCCGTGATAGCCGAAGTAGCGGCTCTGCAGGCCGAACGTGGAATGGTCCAGCCCGGCGCCGTGCAGGAACGCCAAGGTAGGCTTGCCCGCGTCGAAGGCATGTGCCGCCGTGTAGGCGAACGCTTGCCGGTTATCGATGGAAAAATTCAAGCGCGCGCGGCGGCCTTCAAGGCGCGGTCGAGGTCCTCGATCAGATCGGCGCTGTCCTCCAGGCCGATGGACAGGCGCACTGTGCCGGCGGTGATGCCGGATTTCGCCAGGTCGGCGTCGGTCATCCGGTAGTGCGTGGTGGTGGCCGGGTGGATGACTAGCGACTTCGCGTCGCCGACGTTGGCGAGGTGCGAGAACACGCGCAGCGACTCGATGAACTTGCGCCCCGCGGCGCGCCCGCCTTTCAGCTCGAAGGGAAAGACCGCGCCGCAGCCGTGCGGCAGCAGCTTTTTCGCCAGCGCGTGGTCCGGGTGCTGAGGCAACTCCGGATAAGTAACAGCCTGTACAGAGGGGTGCGAAGAAAGAAACTGCACGACCTTGCGCGTGTTCTCCACGTGCCGCGGCATGCGCAGGTGCAGCGTCTCGATGCCCTGCAGGATGTGGAAGGCCGTCATCGGCGCCATGCAGGCGCCGAAGTCGCGCAGGCCTTCGCGGCGCGCGCGCAGCAGGAAAGCCCGCGTGCCCGACTCTTCCTCGAAGTCCATGCCGTGGAAGCCTTCGTACGGCGCGGTGAGCGTGGCGAACTTGCCGGAGGCCTCCCAATCGAAGCGGCCGGAGTCCACCAGCACCCCGGCGATCGCCACGCCATGCCCGCCAAGGAACTTGGTGGCCGAGTGGAACAGCAGATCCGCCCCGAGCTCGAAGTGCTGCATGAGGTAGGGCGTGGTGAAGGTGGCGTCGACCAGCAGCGGCACGCCTGCCTCGTGCGCGATGCCCGCGATCGACGGAATGTCGAGCACGTCGAGGCCCGGGTTGCCGAGCGTCTCGCCGAAAAGCAGCCGCGTGCTGGGCCGCATGGCCTTGCGGAAATTCTCCGGGTCGCGGGGCGACACGAACGTCGTCTCGATGCCGAACCGCTTCAGCGTGTAGCCGAGGAGGTTGTGCGATCCGCCGTAGAGCGAATTCGAGGCGACGATGTGCTCGCCTGCGCTCAACAGCGTGGCGACCGCGAGGTGCAGCGCGGCCTGGCCGGACGCCGTGGCGATGGCGCCTACGCCGCCCTCGAGCGCGGCCACCCTTTCCTCGAGCACCGCGACGGTGGGATTGGAGATGCGCGAATAGACATGCCCCGCGCGCTCCATGTTGAAGAGCGATGCCGCGTGCTCGCTGTCGCGGAACACGTACGAGGTGGTCTGGTAGACCGGCACCGCGCGGCTGCCGGTGACCGGGTCCGGCGACTGGCCGGCGTGCAGCGCCAGCGTGTCAAAACCGGGGTATTTCGGCCCTGCCATTATGAAATGGGGACAGACCCCATTTCAGTGGAGGTTCTTGCGCGACGGGCGTGTGTAGGTTTCGAACGCGCGCTCCGACTTCTTCTGCTTGGAGGCCTTTTCCTTCCAGTCGCGATCGAACAGCTCGTTTACCAGCGCGGTCACCTGCGCCACCTCGTTCTTCTCGAACTGGCGGCCGAGGATCGCGGCGACGTCCTCGATCATGCAGCGGCGCTGCGCCTCGTGGATCGCCTGCGCCGTGGGGCCGACGAACATGAGGCGGGATTCCTGCTCGCCGTTCTCGAGGTACAGCGTGACGTCGACCTCCACCGCCTCGTAGCAGTACGGCCCGAGGTTGTCGAGCACCGCCTCGAGCGCCCCGTTGAAGCTGCGGCCGATCTCGCCGGTCCAGCAGAGCGTGAGGATCAGCTCCTTCTCGTCGTACTTGATGCCCGGCTCGTCGGGCTCCAGGCTCTTGACGTCGGCCAGGTTGTCGGCGTCCAGGTATTCGAGCAGCGGCGCGAACGCCTGCTCCAGCTGCCGCTTGGAGACGCCTTCGAGAATGGGAATGTCGGCATGCACGTGGACTTCGAGCCGCATGGGTGAACCTCTTCGGGGGATGACGCATTCTACCCGTAAAATTCCGCCTTCCGATGAGGCCTGACTATGCCGGCGGCAGCCTCGCCAACCTGGTAGCCTCCATCGTGGAGGCGTGCGGGGGTCCCCGGCGACACCCGCCCCTGAAAGCCCTTTCCGCGGAGCGGCTTGCCAATGCGCGGCACATCGTGCTGCTGCTGATCGACGGGCTTGGCGACAACTACCTTTCGCGCACCGGCCTGGGCGGAGAGCTGGCGCGCCGGCGCAAGGCCGCCATCACCTCGGTCTTTCCCTCGACCACCGCTTCGGCCATCACTACGAGCTACACCGGCTGCACACCGCTCGAGCACGGGCTCACCGGCTGGTTCACCTACTTCGGCGAAGCCGGCTACGTCGCCGCCGCGCTGCCGTTTCGCACGCGCGGGGACAACCTGCCGCTGCGCTCGACCGGCTTCGTCCCGGAACGCGCCTTTCCCGCCCCGGCATTGTTCCGTTCGCTGAAGAGGCGCTCGATCGTCGTGACCCACCGGGACATCGTCGATTCGGAGTACAACGTGCGGCATTGCGAAGGCGCCGAGCGTCGCGCGTACGCGACGCTCGACGAGCTGGTGGACCTGGTCGAAGCCGCAGTGAAATCGGGCAGCGAGCGCAAGTTCGTCTACGCCTACTGGCCCGAGTACGACGCGATTTCGCACCGCTTCGGCTCGCAGAGTCGACGGGCCTTCGAGGAATTCGAGAAGATCGACGAAGCATTCGGCAGGCTGCTCTACCGGCTTTCAGGTACTGAGACGGTGGTGATTGCTACCGCGGATCACGGCTTCATCGACGTGCCGCCGGAACAGTCGCTCGAGCTGCCGTCGTTGCTTTCATCCCAGTTGCGGTTCCCGCTGTGCGGCGAGCGCCGGGTGGCGTACTGCCATGCGCACGACCCCGATGCATTCATCCAGCTGGCAAAAGGGTGGCTCGGAGAGCGCGCCGACGTCGTGCCGAGCAGCACGCTGGTCTCGGAGGGCTGGTTCGGCCCGGGCACGCCGCATCCGCGCTTCGCCGAGCGCATCGGCGATGTCGCCCTCGTGATGCGCAATCACTGGACCGTGAAGGACTGGACCCCGGGCGAGCCGCGCCACCTGCATATCGGCAACCACGGCGGCACCAGCGAGGACGAGATGAATATCCCTCTGATAGTGGAGAACGCATGAAAGCGACCGTCAACGGCATCGAGACCTACTACGAGATCCACGGCAAGGAAGGCACGCCCTGGCTCGCATTCAGCCATTCCCTCGCGTGCAGCGCGCGCATGTGGGACGGACAGATCGCGGCATTCAAGGACCGCTACCGCATCCTTGCCTACGATACGCGCGGCCACGGCCAGAGCGCCGCGCCGAAGGGCGCCTACACGCTGGAGCAGATGGCCGACGACCTGCGTGCGCTATTGAAGCACTTGAAGATCGAGAAAACCCATTATTGCGGTCTGAGCATGGGCGGCATGATCGGGCAGACCTTCGCGATCAAATATCCCGGCGTATTCAGTTCCCTCATCCTGTGCGACACCACCAGCCGCTATCCCGTGGCCGCTGCCCCCATGTGGCAGGAACGCATCCGCATCGCCGAGAGCCAGGGCATGAAGCCGCTCGTGCAGCCCACGCTGGAGCGCTGGTTCACCGAAGCGTTCAGGAAGAGCAGGCCGGACGAGGTGGCCAAAGTGGCGGCGCAGATCGAAAAGACTCCGGTCCCGGGATACGCAGGCTGCTGCCATGCCATTCCGAAGATCGACGTGACGGCCCGGCTGAAGGAGATCAAGTGCCCGGCGCTGGTGATCTGCGGCGAGAACGATCCCGGCACGCCGCCGGCCATGGCGCGCGAGATCCACGAGAACCTGCCCGGCTCCAAGCTGGTGCTGATTCCGCAGGCCGCCCACCTTTCGAACGTCGAGCAGCCCGAGGCGTTCAATCGGGCGCTTGGGGAGTTCCTTTCAGCCCCTGCCAGCGCGCGAGCTTAGGGGAGTGCACGCCGAAGAGGTCGAGCACGCGCGCGACGGTGTGCGCCACCAACTCGTCGATGCTCTTCGGCAGAGCGTAGAAGGCGGGCACGGGCGGAAAGATGATCCCGCCCATCTCGCTCACCGCAGTCATGTTGCGAAGGTGGGCGAGGTTAAGCGGCGTCTCCCGCGTCAGCAGCACGAGCCGCCGGCGCTCCTTGAGCACCACGTCCGCCGCGCGCGAGAGGAGGTCGTCCGCGTGCGCGTGGGCTACCGCCGCCAGCGTCTTCATGGAGCACGGCGCGATCACCATACCCTCGGTGAGGAACGAGCCGCTCGCGATGGCGGCGGCGATGTCGTTCGGGTGGTAGGCGGCGTCGGCGAGCTTCTCCAGCTCCCTGCGCCGCATCTTGAGCTCGTGCCACAGGTTCAGCGCGCCGGCTTCGGAAAGAACCACATGCGATTCGAGCTCGGGAATTTCCCGGATCGTCTCGAGGATCTTCACCCCGTAAACCGCACCGGTGGCCCCGGTAATGCCCACGATCAGGCGCTTCTTCATGGAGGATAGGTTACCCGGGAAGCTGATGCTCGTGGTGTTCGGTCCCTTCGCCGCGGGCTACTTCCTGTCGTTCTTCTTCCGCAACGTCAACGCGGTGATCTCGAAGGACCTGGCGCAGGAGTTCTCGCTGACGCCCGCCGACCTGGGCTTTCTCACCGCCATGTACCTGCTTGCCTTCGCTGCCTTCCAGCTGCCGCTCGGCGTGCTGCTCGACCGCTACGGCCCGCGCCGCGTCGTGGCTGCCCTCCTGTGCGTCGCGGCGGCCGGCGCGCTGATCTTCGCGCTGGCGCGTGACTTCACCATGCTGGCGGTCGGGCGCGCGCTCCTCGGGCTGGGCGTGTCGGCCGGGCTGATGGGCGCGATCAAGGCGTTCACGCTGTGGTTTCCGCTCTCGCGCCTGGCAACGCTGAACGGTCTCTACCTCGCCGCGGGCGGCATCGGCGGGCTGTCGGCGACCGCGCCGGCCGAGGCGCTGATCGGGCCGTTCGGGTGGAGGGCGCTGTTCCTCGGCCTGTTCGTTCTCTCCCTGGTTGCTGCTTCGCTGGTGTTCTTCGTCGTCCCGGAAAAGCCTTTACCCGGCGAAGGGCAGACGCTGCGCGCGCAGATCGCCGGCTTCAAGCGCATCTTCGCCTCGAGCGAGTTCTGGCGCCTCGCCCTGCCGCTCGTCATCTGCCACGGCGCCTACCTCGCACTGCAGGGACTGTGGCTAGGTCCATGGCTCTACGATGTCGCGGGCCAGCCGCGCGCCGTGGTGGGTCGCTACCTGCTGATAACTGCCCTCGCCTACACCGTCGGCTCCGTGTTCTTCGGCGTGACCAGCGATCGCCTGGCGCGCGCCGGCGTGTCGCGGCTCGCGATGTTCAAGCTGGGATTGGCGGTGTCGCTGGCGATGTTCGGCCTGATCGCGGCGGGCGTGCACGCCGGGCTCGGGGCGATCCTTGCGGTGTACGGCTTTACCTGCATTTCCGCTGCCCTCGCCTATCCGCTGCTCACGGTGCTCTTCCCCCCGGAAATGACCGGCCGCGTGAGCACGGCGTCGAACATGCTGATGTTCGCGGTGGCTTTTCTTTTCCAGTGGGCGATCGGCGCGGTGCTGCGCCTGTATCCGGAGACCGGGGGACAGTACGCCGCCGAGGGCTACCAGGCGGCGCTGTTCAGCCTGGCGGCGCTGCAGGTCGCAGCGCTCGCCTGGCTGTTGACGCTGAAGAAGACCGGCTGAGGTAGCTCAGAAACTCACGCCCGCGATCTGCCTGAAAAGTCGCCCCTGCGATCTGCCTGAAAAGTCGCCCCCGCGAAGGCGGGGGACCAGTTTTCTTTTCGAAAAATTGGGTTCCCGCGTTCGCGGGAACGACGGTGCCCGCCTTGTCCCTAGGCGCGCTTGTAGACGATTTTCCTGGTCTGGCCGTCGCAGGTGCCGACCACCTTGCTGCCTTCCATGACCTGCGCGTCCATTTC
>Ga0247825_10000321_pt1 | contig 29732 bp, 22 predicted proteins | sample 13C_Vanillin_Day_FD_194413 | JGI IMG/M metagenome (GOLD analysis project Ga0247825, IMG submission 194413) | Soil microbial communities from agricultural site in Penn Yan, New York, United States - 13C_Vanillin_Day48 | ecosystem: Environmental > Terrestrial > Soil > Agricultural land | place... | reverse complement strand
ATCGTGGACCGCGCCGACGTCATCGCCCTCTATGAGAAGGGGGACGTCGATGGCGCGCTGAACCTCGCCCGCAACGGGAAACTCGAGCCGCTCTCCGCGAAGATCGCCGAGTACCAGAGTGCCATCGCCTCGGGTCAAGGGGCGCTGCATGCTCGGGATACCGCCCGCGCGATCCACCACCTCTCCACTGCTCTCGCGGTGGATCAGGAGCTGTCCCAGGGTTGGGCTGCGCATGCCGGCAAGCTCCGCAAGCAGCTCGGCAGGCTCTACACCCAGCTGGGCCAGGATCAGCTGAAGGCGGGAGCCCTGGCCGAGGCGCGTGCCTCCTTCGAGACGGCCCTGAAGTACGACCCGACCAACACCTGGGCGAAGTCCGAGCTCCAGGCGCTCAACACGGGCAAGTAGCGCCCCCTCCACGTCGGGCGCCCCGGCCCATCACTGCTCCGCGCTGTTCGCGGCAGGGGCGGGCCTGCGCAGGCCTCTCACCAGGAACCAGGCGTTGGTGGCGATGACGAGCACCAGCAGCATCGTCACCGCCAGACGCCCGAGATCCTCTCCCGGCCGCTGTCCCTCGATCACGATCCACAGCCGGCCCTCCAGGGGCTGCACCTCGCCCTTCACGCGCAGCAGCTCGAACGCGTCCTTGTAGCGGCGGGCGTCCTCCTCTGCGAGCAGCCGTCCTCTCACGGCGAAGGGCCGCTGGTCCGGCTGCGGAGGCCGCTTCCCGGGCGCCCAGTCCTCACCGGGCAGCGCGGGCCTGCGCACCACGAAGGGCGAGTCCCGCAGCCCCACGAGGACGAACACTGCGTCTCCGTCCCGCTCGTAGGCGCCGAGGGACGTGGGGATGCCATGCAGTTGGGCGTAGCGGTTGGAGACCAGCTCTGGATAGCGGTACTCCCCCTCGGCCCCAAGCGACAGTGGCGTGCGGGGCGAGAAGAAGTAGCGCACCTCCCGCCACTGCATCACGAGCAGCGCCACCGCCACCCCGATGCCCACCAGCACCACGGGCGCTCGCAACGGGCTGCGGGGACGCCGCGCCAGCCGCGCCTCGAGCTCGGCGATGCGCCGCTCGCGTTCCTCCCGGATGAGCTGTTCCTCGGACATGAAAAAGCCCCGGGTTCCTCTGAGGAGCCCGGGGCCGAGCATGCGCCAGCGGCGCAGCTTCTGCTAGGCGGTGATGTTGAAGATCTTCTTCAGGTCCGCCTCGATCTCTTCCTCGGAGCAGTCCTTGGCCAGCGACAGCTCCTTGATCAGCAGCGAGCGCGCCGTGTCCAGCATCTTGCGCTCACCGAAGGAGAGATCCTTGTCGCCCTTGAGCAGGTACAGATCGCGCAGCACCTCGGCGATCTCGAACACGGAGCCCGTCTTGATCTTCTCCATGTACTCCCGGTACCGGCGGTTCCAGGTGGTGGAGTCAACCGAGATGTCCTTCTCCTTGAGGATGGAGTAGACCTGCTTGACGTCCTCCTCGCTGATGATCTCGCGAAGGCCGACCGAGCCCACCTTGTTGATGGGGATCATGATTCGCATCCCGTTCTCCAGGATGCGCAGCACGTAGAAAGACTGGCGCTGTCCGGCCACCTCGGTGTGCTCGATGCCCATCACCTCGCCCACACCCTGACCCGGGTAAACTGCTTTGTCACCAGTCTTGAAGCTGGTCTGCACTCGTTACCGCCTCCTTGAATGATCCGGCTCCGGCCTACGGAAGCCCGGCACTACTACCACAAACCACACTCTCCAGCAATGTTTCCGCTCGTGAGATCTTGACCGCTCCAGAACCTCCCAACTACCGTGTCGGATTTCGTGCGTGCTTCCCTCCAGTGTGGGTTGCGTGCAATCGATAGGACGGGCGGGGTGGGGTTGTGGATCGATACATGTGGCGCGACTTGAGCGCGCGCCCGCTTTTCTTTCCTGCACTTGGGATCATGCTTGGCGCTGCAACCAGCGCTCTGGGAACGACTCCTGCAAGCGGGATATTCCTAGTCGTCGCGGCTCTCCTGAGTGCAGGCGTCCTTGCGCTCGCTCGGCTGCTTGGTGCTCATCTGATTTTGTTGTTCGCGCTGGGGCTCGTGGGTGCGGGGCTCGGAGGGCTCGAGGCCCGCGTCGAGGTGCCACCGAAGCTGAGCGCCGGCGGATCCGCCATCTTGGAGGGCGAGATCGAAAGGGTAGATCTGTTCGAGGGCTCCACGCGGATTCACCTGGCGGTGGCCCGGGCCGGGTTCGACGCAGGACCTGGAGAGCCTGCCCGCTTCCGAGCGAGCCTCTACTTGCATGGGTCACCGCCGCTACTCCTACCGGGCCAAAGGATCAGGGCCGAGGCACGGCTTCAACCGCTGGAGCCTCCATCCAACCCCGGCGAGAAGAACTTCACGGCCACGCGCAAGCGGCAGGCATTTGCCTTCTCTGGGAGTGTCACGGCGGGGAGACTCCTGGTGCTCTCCCCTGCTTCCGCGTGGCGACAGTCCATGGCGCGGATCCAGGAGGAGCTCGCGGCCGCGGTGCGCAGGGTGGCGCCCTCGGAGGAGGCGGCGGCGCTCTTTCTGACGCTCGCGGCTGGACAGCGCGCCGCGCTCGATGACTCGCTGGAGGAGGCGTTCTCGCGCAGCGGGCTGGCTCATGTGCTGAGCGTGAGCGGGCTGCATGTGGCGGCGCTCGCGCTGATGACGCTCGCGCTGCTACGGCGGCTGCTGGTGCGCGTGGGGGCTCGCTTCCGGGGAATGGAGGCGCGCCGGGTGGCGGCGCCTGCGTCGGTGCCCTTCGTCTGGGCCTATGTCGTGTTCACTGGCAACCAGGCGCCGGCGGTGCGCTCGGCGGTGATGGCTACGGTGGTGCTCCTGGGCCTGGCCCTGTGGCGGCGCGCGGATGGGCTCAACAGCCTAGCCGCGGCGGCGATCCTGCTCGTTATCTGGACGCCCTCCAGTGTCGTGGATCTGTCGCTGCAGCTGTCGTTCCTCGCAGTGCTGAGCCTGTTGCTGCTCACGCCAGCGTTGCGGGCGGCGGTCCCGCTCGCGCCTCCGGATCCGAGAGAAGAGCGCCGGCTGGTGCGTCTCTGGGGCAAAAGCCGGGAGACCATCCTCGAGACCTTCAGTGCCAGCGCCGCAGTGACAGGGGCCAGCGTGCCGCTCGTCGCCAGTGCGTTCGGGCGTGCGAGCCTCGCGGGGTTGATCTCCAACATTGTTTGTCTGCCGCTGTGTGGACTGCTCACTGGCTTCGCCGCAGGGGGCGTGGCGCTCTTCATCGTCTCGCCGGTGTTGGCGACTCCAGTGCTGTGGGCTGGCGCCTGGGCCTCTCAGTTGCTGATCATCCTCACCCGCTTCTTCGCCGAGATGCCGCTCGCCACGGTGAAGCTGCCGCAGTTCGGCCCTCTGCTCACGGCGATGTATGCGATTGGGCTCGCGACCTGGGCGCTCGGCAGCGGACGCTGGCGTCTGGGAGGGCTGCTCGCACCCGCGGCCCTGATGGTGGCTGCGCTCGTGCCGGTGTTCGCGCCTCAGGCGCCCTTGCGCATCACCTTCCTCTCGGTGGGTCAGGGCGATGGCATCGTCCTCAGCTCTCGTGGGCACCATGCGCTCGTGGACGGAGGCGGCGTGCCGGGCGGAGGAGACACGGGCACCCGCTTCGTCATCCCCTTCCTGCAACACGAGCGCATCGAACGGCTGGATCTCGCCGTGCTCTCTCACCCTCACCCGGATCACGCGTTGGGGATGATCTCCACGCTGGGTCAGGTGCCCACGCAGCGGCTGTGGCTGCCCGCAAGCAGCACGGATGGTGCCCTCTCACGGAAGCTCATCGCCGCCGCGGCGGGCGCGAAAGTCGAGGAGGTCCAGGCCGGCTGGCCGTCGTTCACTCTCGGCGAGGCCACCCTGGAAGTCCTCGGGCCACCCCTCCCCGAGGACCGTGAGTTGCTCGAAGGAGTGAACGATCGCAGTGTGGTGCTCCTGGTCCGCCACGGTGACGTCACCGTGCTGCTGACCGGCGATGTCGAGGAGGCGGGCGAGGAGATGCTGCTCGATCGTCTGGGGCCCGTGACGGTGCTCAAGGCGCCTCACCACGGGTCTCGCACGTCCTCTACTGAACCGTTCCTCGCACGCACCCGCCCCAAGTACGCCGTCTTCTGCGTGGGACGCCGCAACCGCTTCGGCTTCCCCCACCCGGAGATCTTCGAGCGCTACAAGTCCCTCGGCAGTGAGTGCTTCCGCACGGATGTGGACGGAGCCGTTACCCTGGAGAGCGATGGTCACGAGGTCCGCCTGCACGGCTACCTGCCGCGCAAGGAGGTGCGTTCCCCTCCCCCGGTTGCCCCTATCGCCCACCATCCCCATCCTTGAAGGGATGATCTCCGAAGATCTCGATTTGAGAGAGCTCACTGAGGAACTGAAGCGCGCCCTGGGACATGGGGAGCCTATTGGCTACCTCCGAGGCAAGTCGATGATGCGCGACACCCTCGTGCATATGAAGGGCTTCTCCGAGCTCGAGGCTGAAGAGCTCGTTGACACCCTGGAGCTGCGCGGCTTCCTTCGCTTCCTGGGCGATCCCTCGGAGCGCTCCGTCGCGGATGCGCCGTGGGAGTTCACGCCGCACGCGTAGCAACTGCGGCTCGGCCCAGCGCTACTCGAAGGTGAGCCAGCCGAAGCGTGGCAGCGCGTGGAAGTCCCCCACGAACGTGGGCGAGAAGGACTGACCCTCCACATTGCTGCGGCCCAGGTGCTCCAGCCGGTAGAGGTTGAAGCGCCAGCGATCACCCTTCTTCGGCGGCACGTTTGGCACCTCCGCCAGCCGCGCGAAGGGGATCTGCAGCTCCGCTGTCCAGCGCTCGTCTCGATCGGACGGGTTGTCGAGGGTCCCTCGCACCTTGACCGCCGTCTTCATCCCCGAGTCCCAGCCCGTGTCCATCCCCTGGCGCCGGGCCGGGAAGTAGGCGTCGAAGATCACGTTGTGCGGAGAGACCTGCAGCTCGTTGTACGTCTTCCCATCCGCGTTGGCGTCGAGGAACACCTCCACCACCTCCTCGTTGTAGATGGGATCGTCCCGCTTGCGCAGCGTGCCCCAGATGTCTGGATCCTCCGCGTCGAAGGCCACATAGAGGTTCGTGTCGTCGTAGACGATCCGCGCCTCCGTGCGCAGGGCCACGGGCCGGCCATCGAAGCTGCCTCGCAGCACCACTACGGTGGCTCCCTTCCACGCCTCGTCATCGAGCACCCCGTCGATGACGGGTGGCTTCTTCGCGCGCTGGACCTTGTACTCGGGGAGGCCCGGGGCTTCGCCACCGCCGAGCTTCGGCCCCAACATGCGGTTCGAGCCGTCATGCGCCTGCGGATCATCCACGGAGAGGCGCTCGTCGTCCCGCCAGAAGCCGAGCACCACGCGCGCGGGCACCTGCGGCATCGGAAGGGTGTGCGTGTCCTCCACGATCTTGCCTACAGGCCACGTGCCGAGCGGTGCCAGCCCTTGTTGGAACTCGTGGTCAGCGTTCATCAACATCTGCCCGGTGGCCGGGTCAATGATGTGGACGAAGAAGCCGTACCCCTGCGGAAGCGGGCGCAGCGCTCGGAAGTAGTGCGAGAGGGTCACGGGCTGGCCGGGAGATGCCTGCGCCGGCGTCACTCGCGAGCCCAGGTAAGCCACCGCGCCGCCTCCGAACGTGGCTCCGCTGGAGTACGTGAGATCTCCGGGCAGGGCGTCCAACGTGCGCGGCTGCAGCTGTTCGACCGAGGGCTGGCGCTGGGCGCGCGGACGCGGACCGGCCTGCTCGTCCCGGCAGGCCACGAGGAGCAGGGGCAACGTCAGCAGAGGGAGTAGGCACAGGCGGGAGGGGCGCATAGGCGCTGCGTATCCTAATCCCAACCCGGCTGGTGCAACGGGAAGCAGCTCAGGAGGACCGTCCACGCCCGTAGACGGTCACCGTCCACGATCGGAGACGGTCCCGGTGCGAGGCATGCGGAGCCCAGAGGGAATGTGCCCTGGCATGCAGGCTGCACAGGGGCCTGCCCGCTCGCGGCGCACTTCGCTGTTCCACAACCCATTCCGCGCCGCGCGCGAAAGGGCGTCTCACCATGAAGAAGAGTCTGCGTTTCGTTTTCTCCCTGCTGGCTGTGGCCCTTGTCACCGCGTGTGGCGGGGCGAGCGATGATTTCATCGGGACCTGGAGTGCGTCGGGTACCGGGACGATCGCGTACGATGGCTTTGACGCCAACACGGGCCAGATCGATGGCACGGTGAGCATCTCCGAGGGAGTCTCCTCGGAACTCATCCTCGCCGATCCAAGCATTCCCAACTGCATCATCCCATTCAACGTGAAGGATGGCGCCGCGCGGGTGGTCGTGGGCGCCACGTGCAACATGCTGTCGGATGGCATCCGCATCACGATGACGTTCACCTCTGGCACGGCGACACTGAGCGGCCAGGTCATCCAGCTCACGTACTCGGGCACGGTGAGCGCCGCGTACGACGGCAGGACCTACCCGGGCACTTTCACCACTACCGCGACACTCACGCGCGTGGGCAAGTAACGTCCCAGCCTGGATTGACTGCGCTCGGCGGCGGGCTCTTTGTCCTCCGCTGAGCCTTTTACGTTCTGGCGGTCAATTCCCAGGAGTGATCAACGTCTCCAAGTGGAGACGGTCCGTCCGCGGCCATGGACGGTGGCCGGGAGGAGGAGTGCGAGCCTTCAAGGCCGCGTCCCTCTGAAAACCACTGGGTAGCCAGTTGGCATCGCGGTTGCTCCAGCCCCGGCGCATGCACTTCGAATTCGAGCACATGGGGACGCAGACGCCGTTTGAGCTCACCGATGGCCAGCACACGCTCGGGGGAGGCCCCGAGGATCACGTGCGGCTGGAAGCGCTACCACCCAGCTTCCTGATACTGCGCATCGAGGGCTCACACCTCACGGTGGAGGCAGCACGGACCTTCACGGTGAACGATGTCCTCGTCCCCCCGGGAGTGCCTCGGCTGGTACTCCCCGGAGAGGTGGTGGGTCTTCCCGAGGAGATGCGCCTCAAGGTCCTCCAGCTTTCCGGCGGCAGCACACGCGGCGTGGGCACCGTCGCCGTGCTCAAGCATCTGCTGACCGATGGCGATGGCCTGGTCCCCTCTCGCGCCGCCACCCTCACCTGCCTGACGGGCCTGGACGTGGGCCGCACCTTCCCTCTGGGCGAGGCCCAGACGGACATCGGCCGCGGTACCGGCGTAGACCTCCGCCTGCGAGACCGCTCTGTCTCCCGCGCCCACGCTCGAATCCTCCGCGAGGGCCTCTCATTCACCCTCGTGGACCTGGACAGCCCCAATGGCGTGTACCTCAACGGCCACCGGGTGCGCGGCCCCACGCCGCTCACCGAGGGAGATGTCATCGAGCTGGGGAAGACGCTCCTGCGCTTCCAGGCCGCCGTGGACGAGCCCGCCTCGCCTCCCCCGGCTGAGCCACAGGACGAGCCCCCACCTCCCGAGGCCGCGCTGGCTCGGCGGAAGACTCGCGGGGAGTGGTGGTTCATCGGGATCGGCGCGGCAACGGCCCTCGCTGGGATGCTCGTCACCTACGCACTGGCGAGCTGAAGCCTACGAGTGCAGCGGCCTGAGGCCCGCACGCTCCACGAGCAGCGCCGCGAGCCTGCGGTGGTGCTGGAAGAAGCTCGTGAAGTGAACGAGCCCGCCCCCCGAGTCCCGGATCGCATACACGATGACCGGGCCGGGCAGCACGTCCACCTTGCGGATCTCCTTGAAGGAGAAGCGCCGCGTGCGCACCATGCCCCGGTAGGTGATCCCTCCCGCATCCACCACGATCCGCGTGCGCGCGTAGTACATGACGGACACGCCGAAGAAGACGACGAAGAAGATCACCGCCAGGAACGTCTTCAGCGGGACGCCCTCGAAGGTCAGCAGATACCCCAGCACCGTCACCCACAGGAGCCCCGCGGCTCCCATCAACGCCGCCAAGAAGCGCCGGGGACGAAAGACCTGCCGACCTTCTGCTTGGGAATGAGCCCCGTCCATGCAGACAAGCTAAGTCTCCAGGGTGACATACGCCACCCGCATGCGCGGATTATTGCGTGAATATTCAGCGCAGGCGCTCGGCAGTCTGCCTGGCCTCGGTCTGGAGATCCGGCCGCGCGTCCTTGGCGGTGGAGGTGGCATAGCGCCCGTAGTGCGCGCGGGCCTCGGTGGTACGGCCAAGCATCCGATAGGACTCTCCCAGCCCGTAGAGCGGGGAGGCCATGTCCGGAGCTAGGCGCAGCGCGTACTCGTAGTCCGCCGCGGCCTCGGCGTAGCGGCGCAGGCCAATGTAGGCGCTCCCCCGTGCGATGTAGGCCACCGCGAGCGTGGGCTCGAGTTGGATGGTCTGGGTGAGGCTCTGCAAGGCCCCAGCGTAGTCTCGAGCCTGGATGCGCTGCACCCCCTGCTCGTAGGCGCGGCGGGCCTGGGCGCGCGTCGTCTCCGCCACCGGGCCAAAGCCGGGGGCCACTCCCTGGGCCTGTGGGGAGCCGCCCTGCTGCGTCAGCCGGACCTGCGCCTTGGCCACGTTGTCCAGCGCGCTCTGTCGGATGGTGGCGTCCGGGGTGAGCTGAGCCACGCGGTTCCAGTGCACCACGGCCTGGGCGTAGTAGCCGAGCACCGCCAGCGCGTTGCCCAGCTTGAAGAGCGCCTCCACGTTGGCCGGATCCGCGTGGGTTGCGTCCAAGTAGGCGAAGGTCGCCTCGCGGTAGCGGCGCTCCTTCATCAGCGCATCCCCGTCACGGACGCGGGTGATGGAGAGGTTGGTGTTGGGCGTGCCGCCCGGTGGCAGCCCCCCCGAAGAGGAGGCAGCGAGGATGGGATCCTGGAGGCCGGCAGGTGCCGCGACAGGGGGCGCCGTGGGCGTGGGAGCCGCTGCCGTGGGGGCTGGCGGCGCGGCCGTCTGAGCGCGCAGGGCCGCCACCTGCTCGCGCGCCTTCTGCACCCACTTCTGCTCGCTGGGGCGCTTCTCGCGCGCGATGTACGTCTCATAGGCACTGATGGCCTTGGCGGGCTGTTTGAGCTGGCGATAGCTCTCGCCGAGCCCGTAGAAGCCATCCGGATCGTTCGGATCAAGCTGCGTGTAGCGCTCGTAGGCGCGCACCGCGGTGGCGAAGTCGCTGGACTTGCGCGCGGCGTAACCGAGGTTGAACCAGGCCAGCTTGAAGTCGGGATCGGCCTCGGTGGCGGACTTGAAGAGGGCGATGGCCTCGAACGACTGGCCCTTCTTGAACAAGACGCTGCCCAGGCCGTTGATCGCGGGGGCCCAGTTGGGAGTCGCCTCGAGCGCCTTGCGATAGGCCGCGGCGGCATCGTCCAGCTTGTTGGCCGCGAGCGCCTTCTCGCCTCGCTCGAAGGCCGCCTGGGCCGGAGCAGACGGTTGCGCCGCGCCCAGGAGCGCGACCGTAAGACCGATGACGAGGCAACGAACCACCATGGCAGCTCCCGGACGAATCACCAGGCTTTGCCGTAGCAGAAAACCCCCTGGGCGCGCGAGGGGGATCCCATGCAATCACCCCCGGAAGGGGTTCTGCAGGAGGACTGTCTCCCCCCTGTCCGCCCCCACGGAGATGCAGGTGACGGGCACTCCGCTGATCTCCTCCACGCGGCGGACGTAGCGCTTGGCGTTCTCCGGCAGCTCGTCGAAGGTGCGCACCCCGGCGAGCTTCTCGTCCCAACCCGGCAGCGTCTCGTAGACGGGCTTCACGCGCCCGAGGTCCTCGTAGTCGCCGGGCAGCTCGGTGACGCGCTGGCCGTCCAGCTCGTAGGCGTTGCAGAGCTGCAGCGACTTGATGCCGGAGAGCACGTCCATCTTCGTGAGGGCCAGGCTGCTCAGGCCATTGACGCGCACCGAGTAGCGCAGCACCACGCCATCCAACCAGCCGCAGCGCCGAGGCCGGCCGGTGGTGGCGCCGAACTCGTCGCCTGCCTTGCGGAGCTGATCGCCCAGGGCATCGGTCAGCTCGGTGGGGAACGGGCCGCCGCCCACGCGCGTGGTGTAGGCCTTGCTAATGCCCATCACCTTGTCGATCGTCGTGGGCCCCAGCCCCGAGCCCACCGCCGCGTTGCCCGCCACGCAGTTGGAGCTGGTGACGTACGGGTAGGTGCCGTGGTCTACGTCCAGCAGCGTGCCTTGAGCGCCCTCGAAGAGGATGCGCGCGCCACGGGCCACCTGCCCGGCGAGGAAGAGCGAGGCGTCCGCCACATGGGGCCGCAGCCGATCCCCCAGCGCGGCGTAGTCGGAGACGAGCTGCGTGGCCTCCAGCGTGGGCACCGGCTCGTTGGCCAGCCGGCACAGCTCGCTCAGCTCCTCGAGAACCTCGGGCAGCCGCTCCCCGATGCGCTTGCGCAGGCGCTCGGGCTGGAGCAGGTCCCTCACGCGGATGCCCCGGCGGGCGACCTTGTCCTCATATGCGGGGCCAATGCCGCGGCCCGTGGTGCCGATGGCGCTGCCGCCCCGGGCCTTCTCCCGGAAGGTGTCCAGCAGCTTGTGCCAGGGGAAGATGACGTGCGCGTTATCCGAGACGATCAGGTGCGAGTCGTCCTTGAGGAACCCGCGCACCTTCAGCGCGTCGATCTCCTTGACCAGCACCGCCGGGTCCACCACCACTCCATTGCCGATGACACAGGTCTTCCCCGGGTGCAGGATGCCCGAGGGGATCAGGTGCAGCACGGTCTTCTGGCCACCCACCACCAGGGTGTGGCCCGCGTTGTTGCCGCCCTGGAAACGGACCACCACCTGGGCATGCTCCGTGAGCAGGTCGACGACCTTGCCCTTGCCCTCATCTCCCCACTGCGCTCCGACGACGACGACATTCGGCATGAGGGCGGCTTAGCACGCAGGGGGGGAGGGGTGACAGTGTTCCGCGAAGCCGCAATGCAGCGCCTGGCAGGTGGGTTTCTCACGCCCCGGCCACTCCTGGCGGAGGTTCCCCCTCACGAGGGCTCGGACAGCCTCGGCCAGCCGTCCAGCGCGTTCCTCCAGCCCTCCGGGGAGGGTGAGGAACTCCGGCTCCGGGGTGGGTTCACCAAGGAACATGACGCCTACCCGAATGATCACTCCCTCACGGACCAGGCGCCTCGCCGCGAGCTCCAGGGCCGCCAGCTCGTTCGCATACGCCGCCACTCCCAGCGGATGGCGCTTCCCCGGCCGCCAGGCCACCACCCACGCCTCCCCTTCTGGCGTCTCCCACAGCAGATCGAACTCTCCACTGACCGCTGTCCTGCCCCGCACGGCCCCCGAGGGCAGATCGAGCACGAAGGGGAGATCCCGGTGGATGCTTGCTGGCGGACTCGAGGCCAGCCGGCGGGCAAGCTCCGACGCGAGGAACCTCTCCACCATGCCCAGCACCTCCTCCATCTGCTCCTCGTCCGGCTGACGCCTCGCCCGCCGCAACAACTCCTCCAGATGCGGGCGCCGCTCCGAGGCCGTGGCTGCCGCCAGGCGGAGGTCCACTTGCTGGAGCAGGTGCGGGACGAGCTGCGCGGGCCCCTGGGTCGCGATCCAGGACTCGAGCTCCACCCACTGTGGCACGGAGCGGGAGGCCACCTCCCACGGCCGAGGGCCACACATCCCGAGCTGGTGCATGTAGCGATAGCGCCGCGGGCAGGACATGAAGTCCTGGAGCGACTCGGGCGACGTCATCGCTGACTCAGGCTCTGGCATGACGCCTCCTCCTCGGACACGCTGTACCGCGGCTTCCACACGGGCCTCTGCCTCCGCGAGATCTTCCGCGCTCGGCGGCAACGGATCCGCGGGGGGTGGGAGCAGCTCCACCTTCACGTCCCGCACCGAGGCCCGGAGCTGCGAGTCCGCTTCCAGACGCCCATTGAGCATGTGCCACCACGAGTCCGAGGCCCCCCGCTCGGCGGAGCCGGAGAGGATGAGCATGTCCCTGGCGCGCGTGAGCGCCACATAGAGGAGGCGCCGGTACTCGGCGAGCTCGCGGGACTTCAGCTCGTCCTTCACCTGATCAAAGCGCCGGGAGCGGAACTCCTCCAGGGTGTCCGGGAGCCAGGGGCGCAGGGCCAGCCCGTGGGTGCGCTCGAAGTGGGCCCGGCCGCTCGTGGCGCGCCGCCTGCCCCCGAGCGCGGGCACCACCACCACAGGCCACTCGAGCCCCTTGGCCCGGTGGATGGTGAGGATCTGCACCGCGCGAGGATCTCCCGCGTCCAGCAGATCCGCCTGGGCCTCGGTGGGATCCGCGTCGGCGAGCATCCGCAGCTCCCGGGCAAACGCCGTGCACCCTCCCGTGCCGCGCTCGTCTCGCCGGCCCGCGAGCGCCAGCAGCTTGTCGATGTTGGCGCTGGCCTGCTCCGCGTAGGGCGTGCCCGCCATGGCCTCGCGGTAGCCCGTCACCTCCAGCGCTACCTGGAGCAAGGCGCGCACCCCGAGCCGGTCCCGCTCGCGGCGCAGTGAGGGCAGCGCCGCCAGGAAGCGCTCCAGCCGCACGCGCTCTCGCGGGGGGAGCTCACATGAGGACAGGTCCTTCTTCTGCACGTCCGCCAGCTTCAGCCCTTCCTCGCTGCTCAGCCGGAAGAGGGATGAGTCCGACAGCCCTACCAGCGGCGAGCGCAGGACGGCGGTCAACGCCAGCGTGTCATCGGTATCCGACAGCAGCGCCAGCAGCGACGCGAGATCGAGGACCTCCTGGGCGCCGTAGAACCCTCGGCCTCGCAGCACGCGGTGAGGGACGCCGTGGCGGATGAGCGCCTGCCGGTACACCTCGAGGTACGTGAACGTCCTCAGGAGGATGGCCACATCTCCGCCACGCGCGGGGCGCAGGCGCTGCCCGTCCTCGTGCGTCACGCAGGGCGCCGCGCCGGGTGCCAGCATCACCCGCAGGCGCATGGCCACCGCTTCGGCGTCCTTGTTACGAGCGTCCGCCGTGGACTCCGCCTCTCCGAGCACCAGCCGCTCCACCGCGGGCTCCTCGGAGAGCGCGCGCCGCACTGGGGAGAGATCGTCCTCCGCCGGGACATAGGCGACCTCGTAGGGCCGAGGTGGCTCGCTCGCCACCAGCACTCCCGCGAAGGTCCGGTTGAAGAAGTCCAGCAGCGCCGGCACCGAGCGGCGGTTGAACCGGAGGAAGTCTCGCGCTCCACCCTCGGAGGCGATCTTGTCGGCCAGCAGCGTGAAGACGGAGACATCCGCTCCGCGGAACTCGTAGATGGACTGCTTGCGATCACCCACCGCGCACAGGAACGCGGGCTCCAGCGGAAGCGCGGTCAGCGGATCCTCGAAGGGAGGAAGGATCCTCGGGCCGCCCTCGCGCCGCTCCGCCAACAGCAGCACCAGCTCGAGCTGCAGGCGGTTGGTGTCCTGGAACTCATCCACCAGCAGCGCGCCCATCCGCTCGTGCACCTGGTGGCGGAAGCCCGGGTGATCGCGCAGCAGATCCCGCGCCTTCACCAGCAAGGCCGTGAAGTCGAAGACGTTGCGCCGGGTGAACTCCTCCGCATGTCGAGTCTCCACGCGGCCGAGCAGCTCCCGGAAGGTGGCCTCGAAGGGCGCGGTCCGCCATGCCGCGAACGCATCCTCCAGCCTCATCACCGAGCCATCGCTCTTGCCGAAGGCCAGCCAGTACAGCGACCGGATGGGGCCCGCGGCGCCCTTGCTCAGCCGCGCGAAGTTGCGGCCATCCGCGATGAACGCGGCCTTGAGCGAGGGGAGCTGGTCCGCCTCGAAGAGGTTCTCAGGGGTCATCCCCTTCAGCGCCCGCTCACAGGCGGCGGTCAGGCGGCTCCACTCACCCTTGGCGTCCAGCTCCCGCGCGGAGGCGCAGTGCCGCAACCCCTCCTGGATGATTGCCACCAGCTCCGCCCGCGCCTCGTCCGGGCTCGAGAGGGCGGCGGACTCCGCGCGCAGTCCTTCCTCGCGCAGCTTGCCGTAGACGTGCCGCAGCGATGCCACCAGGCCATCGGAGAACCCCGAGCCCGAGAACGTCAGCTCCTGGCACAGCTCGGTGACGCGGAGATCCCCGGCCTCCAGCGCGTCCAGCACCACGCGCTCGCACACGTCCTGCACCAACCCGAGCGCCTCCAGCTCATCGAGCACCTCGAATGAAGGATCGATGCCCAGGCCTGGAGGCGCTCGGCGCAGGAGCTGCCCACAGAGCGAGTGGAACGTGCCCACCGTGGCCGCCCCAAGCTCCTCCCGGATCGCGCGCCACGCGTCCTGGGAAGGGAACGGGCGTCCAAGCCGCTCCAGCGAGGCGCGCAGCTCCGGCTCCTGGGCGTCTCCCTGCACCAGCGCATCCAGGCGGAGACGGGTCCGCGAGCGCATCTCCGTGGCGGCCTTGTCCGTGAACGTCAGCATGCACAGCCGAGACGGCTTGAGCGGACCCGCCGCCGCGCGCGCACCCGCGAACAGGTGAAGCACCATCGTCACCAGGCTGTACGTCTTGCCCGCGCCGGCGCCCGCCATGAGCGCGAGGTTGCGCTCCAGCGCCAGGGGCGACACCGCGCTCATGCGCTCTCCTCCACCACCCTCCGCTCCGTGATGCGGCACACCGCGCGATACCCGCACCCACCACAGTCCTTCGGACGCATCGCGAACCTCCCCTCGCGCGCGGCGCGCACCAGCCCCTCCACCGCGTTCGCCAGGTTGAGCCCACCCTCCTCCGCCAGCTTCGAGCGCACCGATGGATCCGTGGACAGCATGCCCTCCACCTCCTCGGGCGACAGCACGTCCGACAGATGCAGCGCCGCCCCCGTGCGCAGCGAGAACCATGCCGCGTTGCGCGCCTCCTTGTGGCCGCTGGCGCGCGCCGCGTACAGGTAGAGCGGGAGCTGAAAGTCCGAGGACAACAGCCGCTCACGCAGCGCGCGCTTGTCCAACCGGCCCGACTTGTAGTCGATGACACCCACGTCTTCCGCCGCCTTGTCCAGCCGGTCGATCTTCCCCTCGAAGTAGATGGCCTCGTCGCCCGCGTAGAGGAACACGTTCTGCCACGGATCCTCATCAGCCCCTGGACCGAACTTCAGCTCGAACCCCTCCGGCACATAGCGCTCGAACGGCAGGCCGCGCTGCTCGTCCGCCAGGATGCGCCGCACCATGGCCCGTGCGCGCTCCTTCGCGAGCCGCCACAGCGCCGGGTGCCCCACGTGGTAGCGCTCCTCGAAGTAGCGCACCGCGTCCGTCAACGCCTCGTCCAGCACCGCGTCGGGGATCTCCTTCAGCTCCTTGCCCAGCAGCCCCTTCTGCTTGAGCCGCAGGAACACCTCCTCCACCACCCTGTGCCAGAACGTCCCGCGCCCGCGCGCGTCAAACTCCTCGCCCGGCGTGTCCGGCTCGGTCACCTTCAGCCCGTATGCCAGGAAGCCCTGGAAGCCGCAGTTGCCAAAGCGCGCCAGCGCCGAGGCCGACAGCGGCTTGGTGATGTCGAAGCGGAACGTCTCTCGCAACGCCTCGCGCAGCCCTGGGCCGTCCACCTCGCCCGTGTAGGGCCCCACCCTGCTAGACGGGTTGCTGAAGAAGTGCAGGCGCTCGTACTCCACACGCGCCAGCTCATGCGCGGCGGCGAACCACGCCTCGGTCTCGAAGCGCCGCCGAAGGATGGGCCCCGCCACGTCCGGCTCGGTGACGCGCAGCCGCGCGGGCGCCATCGTCTCCAGCGCCACCCGCTGCCGCAGCTCCGCCTCCGTGAGCACGTCATCCAGCGGAGGCACGGGCATCAGCGAGCGCACCGCCCACGTCATGCCCGTGAGCCGCCGCACCTCCTCCAGGAAGGCCGAGGGCACCTGCTCCTGTCCGCCGAGTCCCGCCACCGCGTAGGACAGGCACACTTGCTCCTCGGCCGCCACGAGCGCGCTCGCGAAGAGCAGCCGATCCTCGGTGAGCCGCCACGGCGCGCGATCCTCGAACTCGCCACCGGTGAGGCGGAAGGCCTCCCGTCCCAGGTGCTGGTTGAGCCCGGAGCGATCGGCGTCTCCGAGCAGCGGGTTCGCCGCCTCATGGCCGGGGAAGCGGCCCTCCGTCATCCCCGCGAGGAACAGGTACCCGAAGGTCCTCCCAGGCAGCTCGCGAATATCCAGCACCTCCACCGCGCCCGAGGACGGTCCACGCGCAGGCAGGTACATGTCCCGCATCGCGTCCACCAGCCACCGCCCGAAGAGACGCCGTGACAGCTTCGGGCCTCCGCCCGCCCTGCGCAGAGAGCGCTCCAGCTCGCCGACTCGAAAGCGCAGCGCCTGGCGCGCGGCATCGTCCCGGGCCCGGGCCTCCAGCGCATGTGCGCTCAGCGAGCCCTCCTCACGAGGCTCCAGCGAGCCCTCCGTGTCCTGCAACCCGAGCTGCAGCACCACGCGCCACCACGCCCCGAGCAGCTCCAGCGCGCTGCCCTCCTCAGGGATGCGGCGGCACGCCTCCATCAGCCTGGAGCACCGCTCGCGCAGCACACGCACGGCGTGGGCATGCGGATCCTTGGCCGCCACCATGCGCCGCGCCAGCGCCTCCAGCCGGATGTCATACGCCCCCCGGCCGCGCATGGCCCCCAGGCGATCATCCCTCACGGCGGCAAACGTGAAGAGCGTCGCGGGAGCGTCCGGAGCACCCCGGGAGAGCGAGGGGGCGTAGCGGCTGGACACAAGCTCCGCCATTGGCTCGGCGGGGAATCCATCCTCGACGAGCAGCGGCAGCCCCAACGCCAGACGGACCGGCCCCGCCAGCGCGAGCGGCTCGCCCCGAGGAAGTCGCACCGGGACGCCCAGCTCCTCGAGCGCCTCCGCCAGCCACCGCGCCTCCGCTCCCAGCTCCCGCCACGCGACGGCGATGCGCTCGGGAGAGACGCCCTCCGACACGAGCCGCCGCACATCCCGGGCGATCTGCCGGGCCTCGTCCTGAGCCGTGGCCACGCTCCACATCCGCAGCGTGCCCGCCGCCGTGGCCGCCAGCGCCCCGCGCGCCACCTTGGGCGAGAAGAGATGCCGTCCCAGCTCGGCCAGGGGACGCGCCTCGAAGGTGAAATCCGCCTTGAAGAGATCCACGTGGCCCACGGTCTCGCCGCGGCTCTCGAACGCACGGAACAGGGCGGCCAGCGCCGCGTCCGCCACCTGGGAGCCGCCCACCGGAGTCTCCACCCGCAGGCTGATGCCCCGCGCCGCGCACACCGACGACAGCCCCAGGAGCAGCTCCAGCCCGGACGGCCGCACGTCATACACTCCGTGCAGCACGATGGACTCTACGTCCGCCCAGTCCGCCGGCCACTGCCTCCGGACGAGCGCCTCACGCGAGCCACGCACCACATCCTCGCGATCCGCGAGCCTCAGCTCGGCCATGCGGCGCTCATAGGCATCGAACAGGCGCGCGAGCACCCGGGCCCGCGTGCGGCGCTCGGGCGGGAGCGACTCCGCGGCATCCTGGAGTTCACGCGGAGTGAGCCGGCCGGCCTTCATGTCGAGCACCAGCTCCACCGCGGCTCGCGCGAAGGCCGGCTCGTTCACGAAGTCACCGAAGGGCGTGTCCCCCAAGGATTGCGCCAGCGAGGCCATCAGGACGCGAGAGGTAGAGGCCGGACACGGATGCCGCTGGAGCTCGCCTGCTCCACCCAACGCGTTGACGAACTCGTCCCAGGTGATCCAACCCGCTCCGAGCACGAGACCGCGCTTTTCCCGTGCGGCGCACAGCACTTGCTGGCGCCGGTTCATGTCGGGGAAGACCTGGAGGGTGCGGCCGGGGCGGGACATTCCGTGGGTGGAGTGTAGAACGTCCGAGGTGCGGCCGTTTATGCTTCCTTCCGTGCTGCCCGCTCATTGTGTCCTGGCGATTACTTCTCTGCTCGCTGCATCTCCTGTGCCTTCGGATGCTCTCCCTGCGACCGAGCGAGCCCCCTCGTTCCATGCGCTCCGGTACGACTGGGCTCGGGATGGAGTCATCACCGGTATAGGCGCGGTGCTCTGGATAAGCAGCGAGGCCCTCTTCAAGGAGCAGCTGGCCCCGGAGACATGCCGCTGGTGCGACCGGAACCCGGACGGAACGAACGGGTTGAACGGCCTGGACAGGTGGGGGCGAGGCCTCGCTGGCACCACCGAGGAGCAGCGCCACCGGGCGGACACGTGGAGTAACATCGTGGACTTCGGGCTGCTGCCCGTGAGTGTGCTGGGAGCGCAGTACGCCCTGGGTCGCGGGAGCGGCGCGCCTCGGAGCGTCTTCTTCGAGGACGCAGGCATCATCATCCAGACGGCGGTGCTGTCATCCGTGGCCAATCAGGCGGTGAAGTTCATCGCCGGCCGCGAGCGCCCCTTCGTCCACGTGCTCCCAGCGGAGCAGAAGCCGCTCACGGCGAAGCCTGACGACAACAACCTCTCCTTCTATAGCGGGCACACGAACCTGGCCTTCGCGCTCGTGGTGTCGGCGGGCACGGTGGCGGAGCTGCGCGGGTACGAGCATCGCGGGTGGATCTGGGGAGTGGGGCTGCCGTTGGCGGCCTCCGTGGGGCTGCTGCGCATGGCGGCGGACAAGCACTACCTCACGGACGTGGGCGTGGGCGCGCTGATGGGCTCGGCATTCGGCGTGGCGGTGCCCTTGCTGCTGCACGGGCGCGTGAACGAGAAGCCGGATGCGGTCTCGCTCAGCGTCTCGGGCGGCCTTGGCGGCGCAGTGCTCTCGGGCACCTTCTGATGAAGGGCTCGCTGCACAAATGCTCATCTGCCGTGGAGGACAGCCTTCATGGGTAGTGACCAGTTCGACGCACTTGCGAAGGTGATCGAGGCAAGCGCGGAGACTCCCATCCGCAAGTACTTCGAGGAGTTCACCTTCTTCAATGCCCTCGGCCACATCTCCGGGCGCTCGGTGCTCGACGTGGCATGCGGCAGCGGGCTGTACACCCGGCGCTTCAAGCGACGCGGCGCCGGGCGTGTCGTCGGGCTCGACGTCTCGAAAGGGATGATTGAGTACGCACGCAAGGTCGAGCGCGAGGACCCGCTGGGTATCGAGTATGTCGTCCAGGACGCCGCGGCGGCCGGGAAGCTGGGGACCTTCGACATCGTGACGGCGACGTACCTGCTGCACTACGCCTCATCGAAGGAGCAGATGCACGCGATGTGCGCCACGCTCCGGAGCGCGCTGGCGCCGGGGGGGCTCCTGGCGTCCATCTGCATGAGCCCAGGCATTCAGCTCACCCAGCCCGAGTACTACCGCCGCTACGGCCTCGAGGTCCAAGGAGGAGTGCAGGATGGCGATGAGGCCCTGCTGATCAGCACCAGCCCGGGAGCCGAGTTCACGATCACTGTCTATCACTGGAAGAAGGCGACCTACGAGGCTGCGCTCCAGGCGGCGGGCTTCCGCGACATCGTGTGGTTCAAGCCGGAGATCGCACCTGAGGGGATGACGACCTTGGGAGAGGAGTACTGGCAGGCCTACCTGCAGCACCCGCACGCCGACGTCTTCACCTGCAGGGCCGCCTGAGCAGATGGCCTCCTCCGCCCCTGGGGCCAGGCTCCTCGCGTGCACAGTCCGAGCGCGCGTTACCGCAGACTCAATTCCAATGACCCGGACGCGGAGATCATCCTCATCATCATTCCCTGAGGGACGAGGCTCATCTGATGGCTGAAGACATGAAGGGACTGCTCCTGGAGGACCGGTGGGCTCCTGTGACTTCGGAGATGGGCTTCTTGGAGGCTCGCGCTGAGCACGCAGTCAGAGTCTTCGCCGAATGGCAGAGAGAGCTGATGACACCCCCCAGTATCACCGTGGAAATACACCCCGTGTCAGGCACCTTGGAGCAAGTGCTCTCCAGCCTCTTGCCACTGAATAGTGCGGAGTTGCGGCGTCACGTCTTCATGCCCATGCGTAGTACCTGGACCGCGCACCTTGATAACCAGTGGACTGGGACTGATGCCATGAGCGCCATGAGTGTCATGGCTCGGAGAGTAGGCTGCCGGAGCCTGCGTGTGGTCGCAGTGCCCCACACGTATCGCAAGGGCCAGGGCCGCTATGGTGCTGTGATGCTGGAGATGTACGGCCCGCATCGGAATGCCCGGCACAACAATTATGTACGCGCTTTGGGCGCTTCCAACGACGGGGGGCGGTGGGTCTTCGATCAGTCCGGTGACCCCTTCCCCTTCGAGAAGGTGGAGCAGTACCAGGCGCGCCGGGTGAGGGACCGGTTCACCTTCGAGATGCTCAAGGACTATCTGCGCCACCTGGGGCTCTCGCCCTTCGAGGAGGACTTCTACCTTCCGGAAGGCGCTCCCGCATGGCTCGTGGAGAAGACAGGGCCGTTTGCTCCCAACCAGCGGGAGAACACCCTGGAAGAGGCTCGCGCGCACGTGCTGTGAGTGACGAGGCTCACCAGATTGGAGACGATCTCCCGGAAGCGCGGCGTTTCGATCGCGGGGTGCGCGATCCTTGGTGAGCAGGCTCTGCCAGTGAGCGGACTCGGGCCCAAGCCCTCAGTGAGTCACCGCCACGTGGCGGCCTCCGTCATGCCGCGCTTCGCCGCGAGGCACCTCACGCCTCGTCCCCCGAGAGGGACGCCGGTGGGCACTCTCCGCCGTGGTCTCGGCCAGCAGCGCCGCGCCGATGGCTCCTGACAACTCTCCCAGCCCTGACAGGCGCACGTCCGGAGGCCGCTGGGGCACGAAGAGGTGCGGGTGCATCGCCTTGGCGATACGCGCTACATACGGATCTCCCAGCCGCGTCCCCAAGCCCCCTCCGATGATCACCGCATCCACGTCGAGCAGGTTCACCGCCGACGCGATCCCCGCCCCCAGCATCTGGATGCCACGCCCGATCAGCCGCTCGGCCAGCTCATCCTTCTCCTTGAGTGCCCGCAACCACACGCCGCTGGTAAGCCGATCCCTGCCCCTCTCCTCCATGAGCTCGAACAGCCGCGTCTTCTCCCCTCGCGCCACGGCCGCGCGTGCCTTGCGCTCCATCGACGCGCGCCCCGCATACGCTTCCATGCAGCCACGCCGCCCGCATGAGCACCGCGCTCCACCCCGGCGGACGACGACATGTCCGATCTCCCCCGCCGCACCCCGTCCCGGCCAGCGCCGGCCATCCAGATAGATCCCTCCGCCCACACCCGTTCCCCACCACACCGCCAGCAGCGATCGGTACGAGCGCCCGGCGCCCATGCGCGCCTCGGCCGCCACCGCCACCTGCACGTCATTGCCCAGGGACACCGGTACCTTCACCTTCTTCGAGAGTTCCCCGGCCAGCGGATAGGGCTCCTGCCACCCAGGGAGATTGCCCGCCTGCAGCAGCACGCCCGCCTCTGGATCCACCGCGCCAGGAGCCCCGATGCCCACGCCCGCGAGCACGGCGGGTTCCAGCTTGACCATCCGTGTCACTTCCTTGAGCGTGGCAAACAGCTCCTTGACGATGGCCGGCGGCCCACCTTCCTGCGGGGTGGCGCGGCGGCACTGGCTCAAGACAGTGCCCTCATCGTCCAGCAGCACAGCCTGGATCTTCGTCCCACCCAGATCGAGCCCCGCGAACACCCGCTTCTTGTCGCCACGCATTCGGTGCATCCCCCGTTCCAGGCTTGCGCCCGTCGAGCCTCGCAGTAGCACGGCGTCCCGAGCCACCGCGACACGCCCCTCCCCCCGAGTATGCTGCGTAACGTCTGAGGAGGATCTCCCATGGACGACTGGAGCTTTGTCGACATTGCCCGCCTCGTGGAGCGCAAGCAGGCAGCCACCGTCGCGGAGCTGGCGCGCGAGAGCTGCCCCCTGGCCGAGGGCTGGCTGGCCTTCGGCGGCCCTGGCGCCTACGTGAACAAGGCCTGCGGGTTCGGGTTCGATCGGCCGCTCACGGAGTCCGAGCTGGATGAGCTCGTGACGTTCTTCACCTCGCGCGGCGTCGAGCCCCGAGTGGAGCTGAGCCCGTTCGCCCCTCCCTCCCTGCTCGCGAGCCTGGCCCAGCGCGGGTTCGTGCTTCAGCGCTTCGGCAATGTGCTGGCCCGGAAGATCCCCCCGGGGGACGAGCTCCGCGCGCTGCTGCCCCACGGCTGGCCCGCGGGGTTGACCATCGAGCGCGTCGATCCCAAGGAGGCCGCCGCGGTCCGCGAGTACGTCGAGATCTCCGAGAGCGGCTTCCTCGCCGAAGGCGAGCTCCTGCCCAAGGAGTTCCTCGAGATTGGCATCAAGTCCGTGCAGCGTCCCTCGCAGGACGCCTTCGTGGCGCGCCTGGGCGGCGAGGCTGTCGCCGCGGGCGGCTGCGAGTCCAGTGATGGAGTCACCGTCCTGTTCGGCACGACGGTGATGCCCGCCTGGCGCGGACGAGGCATCCAGCAGGCGCTCATCGTCGCGCGGCTCGAGTGCGGGCGGGATCGGGGCAGCCGGCTCGCTGTCATCATCTCGGGGCCTGGGATCCCCACGGAGCGGAACGCAGCGCGCCTCGGCTTCGAGATGAGCTACTCCCGCGTCACCCTGGTGAAGCACGGCGAGGGCCTGGTGCCCTCATCTTGACTCACCCCGGCCAGACCATCACCCACACCCACACCGGCGACCAGAGCGTCGCTGGAGGCGAGGTGCGAACGGTGGGCGACTTGGAGCTGCGCCGCTTGCGGAACTCCTCGAGATCAATGATTTCGCTGGCCTGGTTCATGGTGGACTCCTTGGAGGAATTATCTCAAGGAGCCTTCTGCCGGTTGCGCGGATCCCCGTCCGCCAAAGCGGAGGGGTTTGCTTTCTTATAAACTAGCAAAGCCAGAATAAACAGAATCCCTCTTGAGCTCCACAAGCCTCTCAGTTACAGTAGAGCCAGCTTTTGCCGCTGCCACTGTCAAGGCAGCACAGAAGCCAACGGCCAGATCGGGCTGGCCGCTCCTCTGAGGGGGTTATTCATCATGATGAGCAAGTTCGTCGGGGCGGCTGGAGCGCTCGCCATGTTGTTCGCGGTACCGGCCGCGGCGCAGAGCCGCACTCCGTGGCAGATGCACAACGGCAACGAGGTGACGTCGGACAATCCGCTGGGGCTGCTGCAGTTCACCTGCTCGCCCTCGCGGCACGGCGACATCTGTGAGTACGACGTGTCCAGCATCCCGGCCGCGTCGGATCCGGACTGGGGGGCGGCCCCCAACGGGGAGACGATCAACTTCGACATCCCCTCGCGTGTCTGTAACGCGCCGGTCCGCTGTATGGCCTACGGTGACTTCACCTACTTCCAGACGTTCGTGAACGTGCCGTCGAACGTGGAGGTGACCACGTTCACCATTGCCTTCAGCGGCATGGACGATGGCTCGCGCGTGTCGATCTTCAACTCGCAGCACCCCGGCGGGCTCGTCATCCCGGGCAGCTACGTGTACCTGGGCGGCTCGGGCACCACCAACCTCGCCTCGTACGTCGTCTCTGGCGAGATCAACCGCGTGGTCATCACCCAGGTGGATGACTGCTGCTCCGAGAACCGGCTGCGCAACGCGGCGGTGGTGCTCAACGGCGAGGTGGTGGACTCCGCCTGCGAGACCAACGCGGACTGCGACGACGGCAACTCCTGCAACACGGACGTGTGCAACACGGACGGCTCTTGCACGCACGCCGTGCTGGCCTGCGTGGGGGGCCAGGAGTGCGGCCCGAACCCGCGCCTCACCGAGGAGAGCGGCCCCGTCAGCAGCCTGGCCTGCACGCCGGGCTCGGGCCAGCCCACGCTGGAGGTCAACGGCTCCCTGGACATGCTGCTGGAGTGCGGCGCGACGGTGTGGAGCGATCCGGGCGCTCAGGCGTACGACACCGACTGCTCGCCCATCGAGGTGCACTACTACAACTCGGGCCACGATGCGTACGGCCCGGGCCCCGCCACCTGCGCCGAGGGCCTCTACTACGTGCAGTACATCGCGTGGAACGCGATGGGCCAGACGGTGAGCGCCATCCGCAACGTGACGGTGAATGACAGCCTGCCGCCGCGCTTCTCGCTCCTGGGCCCCACGCACATGGTGCACCAGTGCGGCAGCCAGTGGGTGGATCCGGGCTGGACGGCGTTCGACCAGTGCTACGGCGACATCACCCCCGAGGTGCAGTGGACGGGCTTCCCGAACGGCTGGGTCGAGGGCGTCTACACGGTGACGTACACGCTGACGGACAGCGGCGGCAACAGCGCGCCGCCCCTGACGCGCACGGTGGAAGTGGTCAACTGCCCCTGGTAACCGCCAGGCCCGCCGCTCACTCGGGGTCCGGCTCCTCCTCCATCTCCCCCTCCTCGGAAGAGGCGGGGGACGGAGGGGGAAGGCGGGTGAGGTTCCACGGCTCACCGGCCTTCCACGCCACCGCGCCGGAGATGCCCCAGCCGGCGCGCACGGCCTCGCGGCCCTCGTACTCCAGCCAGAACACCGCCTCGTCGGGCCGGGCCGCCTGATCCAGGCACGCGATGCGGGACACGGGCCGGGAGCCCTCGCCTCCCAGTGACACCGCGAACCCCTTGTGCGAGTGCCCGCACAGCACCCACCGCGGGCGGATCGTGTCCACCAGCCGCCGGGTGATCGGGTTGCCAATCCAGTAGGACGGCAGGGGGCGCGCGGAGGCCAGCTTCTCATCCCGGGCGCGCTGCACGATGCCCCGGGGCCACTCGTGCACCAGGAAGAGATCCAGATCCCGGAGGCTCGCCACCCGCTCCGCCTCGGGCGCCCGGAAGTAGCCCGCCTGCTTCGCCGTGTCGAGCGAGCTGGGCCGCCGCAGCGGCTGCTCGAAGAAGCGGGGCGCGTGGATGCCCGAGAGGTAGCCGATCCGCAGCCCTCGCAGCTGCCGCACCCCCGCACGCCCCAGGTAGTGCACGTTCGGCGCCAGCTCGAAGCCCTCCGGCGCGTGGTGCAGCGCCTCGAAGTCCTCGTTGTTGCCGGCGATGAAGTACAGCGGCCGCTTCATCCGCCGCGTCCCGTCCGCGTACTCGGCGAACTCGGCGGGCATGGTGCGCTTGGCGGCCTTGCGCCGGTGGTCATCCGGGCGCCGGAACGCCTCCACATCCCCTACCGCCAGCACCAGATCCACCGGCCGACCGCGCGCCGCTTCCAGCGCATCCATCCACGCCTCCACCCGGTGGAAGCGCCCATGGATGTCACCTACTCCGACGACAAGCAGGGATTCTGGAGGCATTGTCCGCCCTCCAAAGTGCCGCGCGCCAAACCCTATGTCGAGGGGGAATTCCGTCGGCTGTGCAGAAAATGCGACAAAACAACGGGGACGCCCCTGGCGGGACGTCCCCGGAGACCGCAGCGCTCTGCTCCCTCCGCTAGCAGCCCAGCGGGTAGGTGATCTCGATGTAGGCCCCCGGCGGCGGCGCGTGGCCCACATCAAAGATGACGGAGTTGGTCGCGCTGTCGTACTGCCAGTTCGTCGTCACCTCCACGCCGTTGACCCGCACCACGATCTGCTCTGGATCCGCGGGCTCCTCCGAGAGGGGGAACCTGCGCTTGGCACCGAAGGTGGTGTCCGAGAGCTTCCGGAGGGACTCGGCCCAGTTCGGGGTGCAGATGCTCTCCACGACGCCGTCGGTGGACTGGGCCAGCTGGATGTAGCGGGTGCCCGAGCTGCTCGCGGTGGGGCAGGTGGCCAGATCCCGCGGGCCGGCGATGGCCGAGATGCTCAGCTTGGCGGGATCGTTGTCCTTCAGGGACTTGAAGTACGTCTCGTAGAAGGGCACCGGCTGCGCGGAGAAGTCCTCCTCGTCCGTGACGAAGATGATGGCCAGGCGCGCGTCGTCGCGGAGGAAACCGCCGTTGCCATCGTTGGCGTGCGGCGTGCGCGGGTCATCCAGGCTGTGCAGCAGGGGCTCGGAGAGGGCGCGGTAGGCGGCCTCGAGGCCCTGCTCGTTCCAGTGGCACACGCCCACGCGGGTGTTCGAGGCGAAGACGCCCGGCGCGTTCGGCGTCTGCGGGGTGATGATGCGCGGGTTGGCGCCGTCCACGGGGAAGAGCCGGCCGTTCTCGCCTCCCTCGGCGCCGCCGCCGCACTGGGACCAGCCGCCCGAGGAGGGATCCAGGCCCGTGGTGGTGACACCGATGCGGTAGTCGACGCCGGAGGCGGTGGCGGCGCTCATGAAGGCCGCGAAGTTGGAGCCCAGGCCCTGCTGCTCCTCCATCATCGAGCCTGAGTTGTCCACGACGAAGAGCACGTCGACCTTGGCGCCGGACTCCTGGACGAAGGTGTCGGTCTGGTGGGCATTGTCGGCCCCCCGGCCAGCGAGGCTCGCCGTGTAGACGGAGCCCGCGCCCAGCGCGAAGCGCAGCGCCGCCAGGTCCTCCCCATTGTCCGTGGGCGCATAAGCGGCGTGCACGCGGAACTGCGCGCCAGCGTTGAGCGTCACTGGGAACGAGGGCCCGCCGGACACGGAGATCTCATCGGTGTCACGCTCCAGCGTCATCCCATACACGGTGACGGGGCCTGGGCACCGGTTGTAGGCAATGAGATCGCGCTGACGCGGCTCGCAGGTCAGCTTGGCGAGGCCGAAGTCGACATGCGTGGGCTGCACGGAGAAGCACCCCTGCACACCCTCGCCCTGGATGGCCACGGTGGGGTGGCCGATGGAGGGGTGGTTCACCCAGCCCTCGGCCAGTCCGCCGAAGGAGCCCTCCGCGTCCGGCTTGAAGCGGACGAGCAGCGTGGAGCGCCTCCCGGGCAGCACCACGGTGCTCTCCACCTTCGTGGCGCTGAAGACAGGATCCGAGCCCGCGGCCAGCTGCATGGAGGACAGGTAGCACGGGGTGGTGCCGGTGTTCGTCAGGGAGACCCCGAGCGCCACCTCCGAGCCCACGGGCACCTGGCCAAAGCTGAGCTCCTGGGGTGAGAGCGAGTACTGGCACGGCGGGAACACCCGGCCGATCCCCTTGAGCGCCACGCCCTCCGTCGCGGTGGAGATGCCCTGGCGCACCGTCACCGCCAACGACGCCAGGCTCTCGCCCACCCCAGCCCTCGGAGTAAAGGTGACGCCCACGGTGGTGGACTTGCCCGGCTCGATGGGCTGGCTCGACGGCGCCTGCGCCAGAGAGAAGTAGCCGCCCTGCTGGCTGTCGATCTTCATATCGCTCAGCAGCACCTGGTCACGGCACCGGTTGATGACCTCCACCTGGCGGGTGGCCGACATGCCCTCCGCCACCTCCTTGAAGTCGAGCAGCCGCGGCATCACCGCGATGCACGACGAGCCACCCTCACCCACCAGGGACACCTTGGGCCCCGGCGCGGTGGAGTTGGCGCGGCGCACATGGATCTCGACCCGGCCGTCGGGGACCCGCCCCGGCGCCGTCGGCGTGAAGGCCACGCGGATCTCCGCCGCGTCGCCCGGCCTGAGCACGCTGCCCTGTGGAACGGGCGCGCTCATCACGCGGAAGGCACCGTCCGAGTCGGCGATGACGCTCGCGCCCGTGTAGGTCATCGACGTGGAGCCCTGGTTGCGCACCACGATACGCTCCTCGGCGGTGGCGCCCACAGCCACGCGGCCGAAGTCCACGCGCACCGGAGAGATCTCCAGCTCGGACGCAACGCCCATGCCCACCAGGGGGACAGCGACGGGATCACACTCCTCGCACACCACCACGCGCACCTCCGCCGTCGCCGAGCCCAACCGTGTCGGCTTGAAGGCGACGGGGATGGACAGGTTCTGGCCCGCCTGCAGCACTAGACCCGAGCCGATCGTGCTGGAGGAGAACTGGTCGGCGTCGGTGCCCGCGATCTGCAACCTCAGTGGGCTGTCCACGCTGGTGGGGTTGTGCACCACCAGCTCGCGGATCTCGATGGTGTCCAGCTGCACGTTGCCGAAATCGAGCGTCGGCGTCTTCACATCGACCCAGGCCTTCACGCCCTGGCCCGAGAAGGCCACCTGCGAGGCCTTCCCCCCGGACTCCGCGTCCGTGAAGATCTCCACCACGCCCTGGATCACACCCTCCACCTCGGGCTTGAAGCGCACCTCCACCTCGTGCTCGGCGCCCGCGCTCAGCGAGAAGGGCTCGAACGGCGGCACCTCCACGTTGGGCACGTTGGAGAGCGCTCCCTCGATCCGCACCGGCGCGCGGCCCTCGTTGGCCAAGCGCAGCTTCACCGTCTTCGTCGAGCCCACCGCCGCCGGGCCGAACTCCAACACCTCAGGCCGCGCCGCGAAGGCAGCCCGCGCTCCCCTGCCGTTCGATCCCGGTCGATCACACCCGCCCGCCACCGCCGCCACGCACACCCACGCCACCAGGAGCCACCTCTGCCGTCCCATCATCGCCGCCTCCCGAGACCTTCGACGGCAGGGGCTTGTGCAACTGCAATGCCCACCGGGAGAAGACCAGGAGTCAACGTGGCAAATGGGCCTCGCCCCGTGGGAAAAAACCTGGACTTGGGGTGGACAGAAACGACCCAGTCCCAAGGTCTCGGAAATTCTTTCAGGACTGCTTAGCGCCGGACGGAAGAAAGCCACCCATCTTTACGCGGTGGGCCGTCCTGAGTGCTTGGGCGTGGAAGCAAGGAGGCGCGCGAGGATGCCTGTGCCCCAGAGCACCCCGGCCACGCATACCACCGCGCCAAGAATGGCGAGCGGCGCGACGGGCTCGGCGAGGAAGATCGCGCCGAGGAGCCAGGACATGGCCGGAGTGAGCTGCGAGCCCACGCCGCCCATGGCGGTGGTGACGTAGCCCATGGCGTAGGTGAAGACCATCTGCGCCACCGCCGAGGCGAGCCCCACGCCCACGAGGAGCAGCGACGTGTACGCCGTGAGAGGCCGCCAGTCGGCCAGGGCGAAGGGCAGGCCGAACACCAGGCCGAAGACGCAGAAGGAGAGGAAGACGGTGGCCGCGTCCGTGTCGTTGCGCAGGGCGCGCATGGCGACGACAGCCGCGCCGCTGAAGACGGCCGAGAGCATGCCGGCCCACGCGCCCACGCCGAAGGAGACCGAGGGCGTCTCCATCGAGGTGCCCCAGATGACGAGCCCCGCGCCCACCGTGGCGGCGATGAGCCCACCGAGCAAGTGCCCGCTGACGCGCTCGCTCAGGAAGAAGAAGCCGAAGATGGATCCATAGATGGGCCAGCACGCGTTGAGCAGGACGGCGGGCCCCACGGCGAGCTGCTCGATACAGAGGAAGTAGAGGTAGACGGAGACACCGCCGAAGATGCCCCTCAGCGCCCACAGCAACGGGCGGCCGAAGCGAGGCCTGCGCTGCACGGCCGGGTAGTAGAGGGCGAGAAAGACCAGCCCCACGACGAAGCGTCCGCAGACGACCTGGCCCACGGAGAGCAGGCCTGCGAGCATCCGGGCGAACAGGGCCATGAGGGCGAACAGGAAGCTGGCCAGGACGAGCAGCGGCAGCCCACGCCAGCGCTCCGGGACGTTGAAGCCCTTCATTCAGGTGTGGGCACACTACCTCACTCGGATGGCACCACTGAAGTACCTCCGTCCCGGGGGCCATCATCCGCGGCACTGCCCCCATCTGGCGGGCTGACTCCCCCATCGCGCCTCAAGAACGGTGGCAGGGGCCCCACGGGTTCGGCGCTCCCAACACCTATCAAGTGGTAGGGAACCAGCTCGCCTCTCGGCTCTTGGGTGCCAGCATCTTCCGCTCCAGGCCCCAGAGGTCCATTCGGTTCGCCGTCGAACCGGCGGCGGAGGATGCGCCCATCCACGCTGATGGCGTACTCAACTCCTGAGTCGAACAAGATCATGCTCGGGCTGCAGGCATCAGGGTCGGGCCCAAGACTGACGAAGATGATGTCGCCCTGACGGATGACCCGGTATGTCTGCGACTCCGGGCGACTCCAGCATGAACTTGCCTGAGCCTCTGGAGGGTACCGATCCGTCAAGGCAATCATGAGCGCTTTAAGCGTCACTCCATCCAGTTCATACA
>Ga0247825_10000320_pt1 | contig 29753 bp, 35 predicted proteins | sample 13C_Vanillin_Day_FD_194413 | JGI IMG/M metagenome (GOLD analysis project Ga0247825, IMG submission 194413) | Soil microbial communities from agricultural site in Penn Yan, New York, United States - 13C_Vanillin_Day48 | ecosystem: Environmental > Terrestrial > Soil > Agricultural land | place... | reverse complement strand
GACCTGCTCGGCCGCATGCGCGTCGATCCTGCCACGCACCAGACGCTGCGGCCGTACTTCTTCCTGCGCTGCAAGCCGAAAAAGGCGATGAAGCACGAGCTCGACCTCGCCGACATCGTGGCCACGGGAGACACCCCGCTGCCCAAGGAATACGCCACCTGCAAAGACATCGGCGGCTTCTAGAGGTTGAACCTCCTCCTCGGCCAGATCCTTAACGGGATCGCGACGGGCATGCTGTATGCCCTGATGGGGCTCGGCCTGTCGCTCATCGCGGGGATCCTCAACATCCCCAACTTCGCCCACGGCGCGCTGTTCGCCGTGGGCGCGTATTTCCTGGTGTCGGTCGTCGGGGCGCTGGGGAATTTCTGGCTCGGCCTGCTGCTTGCGCCCATCGGCGTCGCCCTCCTTGGCCTGCTGATCGAGTACGCCGGAATCCGGCGTCTGTACGCGGCGGGGCATGACTACCAGCTGCTGTTCACCTTCGGCCTTGCGCTCATCCTCGGCGAGGTGATCATCCTCGTCTGGGGCCCGGTCGGCATCAGCCACCTGCCGCCTGCGATCCTCCGCGGCGGCGTGGACCTCGGCTTCACCTTCTATCCGAAGTACCGCCTGTTCGTGATGGTGATGGCCGGCCTGCTGGTGCTCGCCACGTGGCTGTTCCTCGAGAAAACGCGCTACGGCGCCATCATGCGCGCCGGCATCGAGAACAAGGAGATGGTGTCGCTGCTCGGCATCGACATCCACTGGCTGTTCACCGTGGCCTTCGCGGTCGGCGCCGGCCTCGCCGGTATCGCCGGCGCGCTGACCGCGCCTATCCGGGGCTTGTCGCCCCAGATGGGCGTCGACATGCTGGGCATCGCCTTCGTGGTGGTGGCGCTCGGCGGCCTCGGCAACCTGCTCGGCGCCATCGCCGCCGGCCTGCTCATCGGCATCGCGCAGGCGGTGGTGGCCGGCTACTGGACCGAAGCTTCGACCGTGGTGATATTCGCCGTCATGGCCGCGGTTCTCCTCGTTCGCCCTCAGGGCCTCTTCGGAATTCGATGAAAAAGGAGACCTGGATACTGGTGGGGGCGGTGATCGTCCTTCCCCTGCTCGTACGCCCCGCCATCGCCGCCGAAATCTGGATCTTCGCCATGTTCGGCCTGGGGCTCAACCTGCTGCTCGGCTACACGGGCATGCTGTCGTTCGGCCAGTCCACGTTTTTCGGCTCGGCGGCCTACGTCGCCGGGTGGCTGCTCAAGAACTACGGCATCAATGTGTTCTTCGCGCTCGGCATCGGCGTGGGCGTGGGCGCCCTGTCGGCGGCGCTGGTCGGCTACCTGTGCGTGCAGCGCTCCGGGCTGTACTTCATCATGCTGACCTTCGCGCTGAACCAGCTGTTCTTCTTCACCGCCTACCAGTGGACCAGCGTGACCGGCGGCGAGGACGGCATGCCCGGCATCCCGCGGCCGGCGCTCTGGGGTTTGGACTTTTCAAACCCGATGCTTTTTTATGGATTCGTATCGATCCTGTTCCTTATCTCCCTCTGGGCCATGAAGCGCATCGTCGAATCGCCGCTCGGCAAGATCCTGGTGGCGATCCGCGAGAACGAGGTGCGCGCCGAGGCGGTGGGCTACAACGTGCCGCGCTTCAAGCTGGCCGCGTTCGTCATCGGCGGCGCCTTCTCCGGCCTCGCCGGCGTGCTGTACGCCATGCTCTTCGGCATCGTGCCGCTGGAGGCGATCGGCTTCGTCACCTCGGGCAACGTGGTGTTCGCCACGCTGATCGGCGGCTCGGGCTCGCTCTACGGCCCGGTGATCGGCTCGGTGGTGTTCATCTGGCTGTCCGAGTCCATGAGCACCGTGTGGGCGCGCTGGCCGCTGCTGCTCGGCGTGGCGTTCGTGATCGTGGTGCTGTTCTTCCGCGGCGGCGTGGTGGAAGCCTGGTCGAGGTTCTGGACATGGCGCTCCTCGAGACAAAGAGCCTGAGCAAGTCGTTCGGCGCGCTGACTGCCGTAAACGGCGTCAGCCTCGCCTTTCAGGCCGGCACGCTGCATTCCATCATCGGCCCGAACGGCGCCGGCAAGACCACGCTCTTCAACCTGCTCACCGGCACGTTTGCGCCCACTTCGGGAAAAATCATCTTTGAGCAGGAAGAGATCACGGGAACACCGGCGCACGGCGTGGCGCACCTCGGCCTCGCCCGATCGTACCAGCGCACCACCGTGTTTCCCGCTTTCTCGCTTCTCGACAATGTATGGGTTTCGTCCTTTGCAACGAACAAGAGCTGGCAGGGGCTGGCGTGGCGCAAAACCGATCGCTTCCCCGAAGTAACGGAACGGGCGCGACAGGCGCTGACCGATGTCGGATTGATCGACAAGCAACACCACCTGGCGCGCGAGATTTCCCACGGCGAGCAGCGCCAGCTCGAGCTCGCCATCGCGCTGGCCGCCGCGCCGCGCGTGCTGCTGCTCGACGAGCCGGCGGCGGGGCTCTCGCCCGACGAGACGCGCAAGATGGTGGCGCTGGTGCGCACGCTCAAGGGCCGCTACACCATCGTGCTGATCGAGCACAAGATGGACATCATCATGAGCGTCTCCGACCGCATCTCGGTCATGCACTTCGGCTCGCTCATCGCCGAGGGCACGCCGGAGGAGATCCAGCGCAACCCCGAGGTGCGCCGCGCCTACCTCGGAGGCGTGGCGGCTTGATCCTGGAGGTTGCGACTTGATTCTGGAGCTGCGCAAGATCGACACGTTTTACGGTCTCGGGCACATCCTGCACGGGCTGTCGCTCGGCGTCGCCGAGGGCGAAGTGGTGGCGCTGCTCGGGCGCAACGGCGCCGGCAAGACCACCACGCTGCGCAGCATCACCGGGCTTACGCCGCCGAAGAAGGGCGAGATCCTCTACAAGGGGACGAACATCGCCGGCCGGGACCCGGCGCAGGTGAGCCGCCTGGGCATCGCCATGGTGCCCGAGACGCGCGACATCTTCAGCTACCTCACCGTGAAGGAGAACCTGTCCATCGCGCAGCGCGCCGGCTCGCGCTGGTCGATGGAAGCGGTGCTCGCGCGCTTCCCCAGCCTGCGCGAGCGGCTGCGCCACAAGGGAAGGGAGCTCTCCGGCGGCGAACAGGAGATGCTCGCCATTGCGCGCGCCCTCATGACCGGGCCGGACCTGCTGCTGCTCGACGAGCCCTCGCAGGGCCTTGCGCCGCTGGTGGTCAACGCCGTGATGGACACCATCCGCGAGCTCAAGGCCCAGCATGTCAGCATGCTGCTCGTCGAGCAGAACGCCGAGATGGCGCTGCAGCTCGCCGACCGCGTCTACGTCATCGACCACGGCACCGTGGTGTTCGAAGGCAGCCCTGCGCAGCTGCGCCGCGACCCCCAGATCACCGCCACCTACCTGGGGGTCGGCGGCTAGGCAAAGCTCAGTCGCGGCCGGCGTACGCCAGGTAGGCTCCCCAGGCCATCAGGCAAATCGCAGTCGCCTGCATCAGTCCAACGATCGCTTCCAGCATCGCAGCCTCCCACTAGGTTGAACTACCGGGTCGGGACTACGAGGCCAGTGTCGAGGAGAAGCGAGCAGCGCTCAGCGGCGCCTGACGCGAGGAGATTGTGCGATATGCACAAAAATGGTGGACCCCCTCCGCCGACCGGCGCATTGCGCCGGCACCTTTGTTGCGGGATCTTGCGCGCAGTTCGTTCGCCCCCCAACCGGAGGATCCTCATGTCAGTGAAGCTCATCAGTGCAGCCGTTACCGCAGCGTTCCTTGCATTCGGCACCGCAGCCTGGGCGCAGTCGAGCAGCAGCAAGGCCGGCTCGAGTTCGGACAAAGCCGCTACCTCTCCCAGCACCAGCAGCAGCGGCTCCGCCGGCGCTTCCGCCACGCCCTCCAAGTGCGTCGGGCTGACCGGCGCCGAGCGCGACAAGTGCATGAAGGACGAGAAGAGCGCCTCGGGCAGCACTTCCAAGTCGAACGGCGGGTCCAGCGCCAGCGGCGCCACCAGCGGCTCCAGCCCCAGCGGGAGCGCCCCGAAGTCGAAGTAATCGCACTTTGCCCCACACCGGTACACCGGATGCTTGGGGCAGGGTGTGAAAAGCTGGAAGAAGGCGGCGAGCGGCCTGCTCGTCGCCTTCGCACTGTTTTTTGGCGTGCTCGCCGTGCTGGTCGTCGCCGCCATGGCGATCGTCCAGTCCGGCTGGGCCGAGCGCCGCCTGGAAAGGCTGCTGGCGGAGCGGATCGGCCGCGAGGTGGACCTCGAAGGGCTGCGCATCCTCGCCGCGTGGCCGCCCCAGGCCGGGATCGCGATGCTGCGCATCGCCAACCCGGAATGGGCCCGCGATTCTTACCTGCTTGACGCGCGCGGCCTGCGCGCGACGGTCGATCCCGGGCCGTTGCTGCAGGGCCGCATCGTGGCGACGGCGGCTGTCGACAACGCCGCGGTCGGCCTGCAGCGCGACCGCCAGCGCAACACCTGGGAGCTCGACCTTCCGGAGGAGCAAAGCGGCGACGCCATGGGCCGGGTCGCGGTGCGCTCGGCATCGATCGGCGAGCTGCGCATCGCCTATTTCGACGAGCCCGACCGCACCGATGTGGCAATCCGTGCGAGCGGGGACATCGGACGTGAAGGCCGGCCCTTCCAGGCGCAGGCGGAAGGCCGCTTCCGCGGCGACCCGCTGCGCGGGGAAGCGCGGGCGCCTGCCGTAGCCCTGGCCGGCGAGCAGCCAGTCGTGGTTTCGCTCGAAGCGCGGCTCGGCGAGAACCGCGCCGCGGGCGAGCTTGCGCTGCGCGCCGCCACCGGCGTGCTGCAATCGATGGAAGCGCGCATCGAGGCCTCCGGGCCGAGCTTCGCCGCCCTCAACAACCTCGCGCGTGCCGAGCTGCCGAAGAGCCGGCCCTGGCGCGTCGCAGCGATCGTACGGCACGAGACCGGGCGCTGGAACGTGAACGACATCCAGGCGAGGCTCGGCAAGTCGGACCTGCGCGGCGCCGCGACGCTGGAGATGCGCAAGGAGCGCCCGTTCCTGCGCGCGCGCCTCGCCTCGAACCTGTTCGATTTCGCGGAAACCGGCATCAAGCGGCGCATCAAGGAAGAGGTCAAGGAGAAGGACGCAAAGAACGAGTACCTCATCCCGCATGACGCCTGGCCCACCGACGGCTGGGACCTGCTCGACGCGGACGTGGAGCTCACCATGAAGGAGATGCGCAACGTCCATCCGGTACCGCTGCAGGCGGCGGAGCTGCGCGCCGTGATGGAGAACGCCGCGCTGCGCGTCGACCCGCTGACTATCCGCCTCGCGGACGGCACGGTGAGCGGCCGCTTCGCGCTCAACGCCAGCGAATCGCCGCAGGAAGCGAATGCGCTGATCGACATCCGCGGCTTGCGCCTGTCGCACCTCGTTCCCCAGGTACAGCAGAAGAAGGTGGCGCTCGGGCGCCTCAACGGCCACGTCGAGCTCACTGGGCGCGGCGAGAGCCCCGGGCAATGGCTGGGCAACGCCAACGGCCGTATCCTCTTCGCCGCGGAGCGCGGCACCGCCAGCGGCCTGCTGGTCGAGATCCTCGGCCTGGACGCCGCCGAGGCGGCCAGGCTGCTCGGCAAGAAGAACGACAAGCTGCCGCTGCGCTGCGCGGTGGTGGACTTGAAGGTGAAAAGCGGCACGGCCACCGCCTCGCCGTTCGTCATCGATGCAAGCGACACCGTGCTCAGCGTCGAGGGCAAGCTCGACCTCGGCAAGGAGCGCATCTCGCTCACCGCGCGCGCCGAGCCGCGCGACGCGAGCCCCTTCACCCTGCGCACGCCGATCGACATTGCCGGCACCTTCCTCGACCCGCAAGTGAAGCCGCACGTCGGCCCGCTCGCCGGCCGCGCCGCCGCGGCCATCGGCCTCGCGGCCATTAACCCGCTGCTCGCCCTCATTCCGTTCGTCGATCCGGGCGGAGACCCGGAGGACGGCTGCCAGCCGCAGAAGCGGTAGAGTTACCGCTCTGCTCAGAATCGCTTCCGCCATCGCCGTGGGCGGGGTGCTCGCTGCCTGCGCCCAGCTCGTGCGCCACTCGGCGCAGGAGGACGCGCAGCTCATGCGCCAGGTGGTGCAGGCGAACCTCGCCGAGATCGCCGCCGGCAAGCTCGCCCTGTCCAGGACGAAGTCGAGCGCCGTGCGCGCCTACGCCCGGCGCATGGTGAACGAGCACGCCATGCTGCAGCGGGAGGCAAGCGAGCTCAAGTCCGTGCACGGCACGCCGCTGCCGGCCAGCGCCGAGCGCGGGCAGCAGGCCGAGCTGCGCCAGCTCGAGGCGCTGTCGGGCGAGGCGTTCGAGCGCGCCTACCTCGACCAGAGCGTGAAGCGCCACGACGCCGTGCTGCCGCTGCTCGAACGCATCGCCGCGCGCACCGCCGACCCGGTGCTCGAGGCCTACGCCGAGCGGTCCATGCCGCACCTGCGGCGCCACCGCGACCTTGCCCGGCACGCGGCTTGCGGCGCTGGCCGCCAACTGCTGGAGGAGCTATGCGGCACACAGTCACCGGCCTCGCGGCAAAACCCGCCGACGCGCAGCGCATCATCGAGGAGCTGATGTCCCGCTGCCTCACCGACCGCGCGGACATCAGCCTGATCGCGCACGACGCGCGCCGGCAGCCCTCGCGCATGGTGGCCGGCGCCTCGCGCGCCGCCGGCCAGGTGGCGATCGCCGCCAGCGCCGCGGCGGCTCACACCTTTGCCGGTCTGATGGAGTTCGCCTCCACCGTGACGCGCCAGATGCCCGGCGGCGGCGTGCTGAGCGCCATGGGACAGCTCGGCGCCAAGCTCTCCAGGACCGCGCTGCATACCGCCGAGGAGCTCGGCCGGACGTTCGTCGATTTCGGGCTAGAGCAGGACCTGGCGCGCAAGCACGCCGACGCGCTGCGCGATGGGAGCATCCTCATCGCCGTCGACGCCAAGACCGACGCCATGGCGCAGTGCGTGCGCCAGGTGCTCTCGACTCACGGCGCGAGCATCCCCGAAAAATAGGGACAGACCCCATTTCTGAGAAATGGGGTCTGTCCCTATCATGCGCCCATGGCGCTCAAGCGGCCGAAAGGCGACCCGGGGACCGTAGTCGTCCTCGAGCATGTTTCGCGGGTCCTGAAGGACAACCCGCTCGGCGATCCGCACGTCCGGAAACTGGCGGTTTACCTGCCAAGCCAGTACGACCACACGCCCAACCGGCGATTTCCGGTGCTCTACGACCTGGTCGGCTTCACCGGCTCGGGGCTCTCGCACATCGCGTGGAAGAACTTCAGCGACAACGTTCCCGAGCGCGCCGCGCGGCTGGTCCACGAAGGGAAGATGGGCCCGGTGATCATCGTTTTCCCCGACTGCTTCACCGCGCTCGGCGGCAACCAGTACGTGAACAGCCCGGCGATCGGCGACTACGCCGATTACCTCACGCGCGAGCTCCTCGCCTTCGTCGACCGCGAGTTCCGCACGCTCGCGAGCCGCGAGCACCGCGGCTGCTTCGGAAAATCCTCCGGCGGCTACGGCGCCATCGTCCACGGCATGAAGTACGCGAGGTACTGGGGCGCGATCGCCAACCACTCGGGCGACGCGTTCTTCGATTTCGTCTACTGGAACGACTGGCCCAACACCCTGAACGAGCTCGCCAGGCACCGCCAGCCCCGGCGCACTCCCGGGCGCTACGACGCGCTCAAGGAATCACGGCGAAAAGGTCTCGCCGACGGAAAGGATGACGGCCGGATACGCCGTTTCCTCGAGAAAATCTGGCGGCAGCAAAAGTTGCCGACCGCCGAGGGCCACGCCCTCATGAACCTGTGCATGGCTGCCACCTACGACCCGGACCGGCGCGCGCCGAACGGCTTCCGGGTGCCGTTCAATCTCGAATCGGGCGAGCCGCTCCCTGCCCGATGGGCTCAATGGCGCAGGCACGATCCGGTCAACATGGTCTCGCAGTACAAGAAGAACCTGAAGACATTGCGAGGCATATATGTGGATTGCGGCTGGCGCGACCAGTACCACATCCACTACGGCACGCGGCTACTCTCCGCCCGCCTGTCGGCTGCGGGGATCAGGCATACCTACGAGGAGTTCGACGACAACCATTCGGACATCGACTACCGCATGGATGTCAGCCTGCCGTTCCTCTACCGCGCGCTCAAGCCCTGAGATTGTCCTAAGGTCAGGGCCACGCGGAAGCCGAGATCGTTCAGCCGCACGGTTGCGCTGCCGCTGCTGCGCTCGGCGGACCTGAGGAACCACGGATAGTCGTCCCACGAGCCGCCGCGAACCACATGGCGGCTGCAATCGCCCGCGCGACGCGACGCGCCGTTGCGCGGCGCGTGGCTGTAATCGGGGTTCCAACAGTCTTCGGTCCATTCCCACACGTTGCCGTGCATGTCGTACAGACCGAACCGGTTCGGCGCAAAGCCGCCCACCGGGATGGTGCCGCGCGTGTAGTAGTTCGCTTGCTGCGGGGAGATGTGCTCGCCAAAGGCGTAGGGTGTCGCGGTGCCGGCGCGCGCCGCGTATTCCCATTCGGTTTCGGAAGGCAGGCGGTAGTCGCGGCCGGTCTTTCGCGACAGCCATTGTACGTACTGCCGTGCGTCTTCCCACGAAACGTGGATCACGGGATGGGGTCCGCGGCCCCAGTTGCGGTCGTCGGGCACGTGGCTGCATCCGCCTTCCCGCACGCAGGCATCCCATTGGTCGAACGTGACTTCGAATCTTCCAATGGCGATCCGGGACTCGATCCTCACGACCTGCTGCGGCAGTTCGGCGGGCCGCTTGTCCGCCGCGCTCGAACCCCTCGTAAAGGTGCCGGCCGGAATGACCACCATCTCGGGGCATACGCTGCAGTCGCGGAAGGCGCCGTCCTGCGGCTCGCCTAAGGCGCAGGGCGCCAGGGCCAGCCCGGCAATGAGCAAAGTAGCGCGCAAAGTCGGACCTATACGATCTCGCTGATCTGGATCTGGGGCTGTATGTCCGTGTAGTTCGGCACGTCGCCCATGAGCTCCGCGCCATGCTTGCCCATGGCATTTCGGAACTCCTCGGCAGAATTGAAGTACAGATAGCAGGCCCCCACGAACGGCGGCTTGCTTTCCGCTGTCGGACCGCCGAGGCCCTTGTCCACCTCGTAGCGCAGCAGTCCCAGCGGTGAAAGCCGCTTGTGCACGAGCGGCATGTGCTTCTTCGCGTAGTAGTCGTGGTCGAATTTCCTGCCGGGCTCGTTCGGATAGAGGACGGAAATGCGCACCATGAGAACCCTCCCTTTCAGTGAAACTGCGGATATTCGAAGCCGACGACGTCCTCGAACGCCGAGCCGAGCGCGAGCAGCCGGCCCTCGCCGTAGCGCGGACCGACGAACTGGATGCTGATCGGCAACCCATCCTTCGTGAGGCTCGTCGGCAGGTTGAGCGTCGGGTACCAACCGAAGCTCCACGGGATACAGTTTCTCGCCAGGAGCACCATCACGCTCTCGGCTTCGGCTGCTAGAGGTGCGGGAATGGGAATGGTGGGCATCGCCAGCACGTCGACGTTGCGCAATTCCTCATCCACCTTGGTCATGAACTCGCTCCGGTAACGCAGCGCCTGGATGTAGTCCACGGCGCTCACCTTGGAGGCTTCGTCAAGCTGTGCGAACACATCCGGCGTGTAAAGCGAGCCGTCGCCCAGCGTGGGCTGGTGGTAGGCGGCCGCTTCGCAGCGCCCGACGATCAGGCCGGCTGCCGAGCACAGCGTAAGGTCTTCCCGGTCAGGTGCCTTGAGCATCGTGACGCGCGCGCCGAGGTCTTCCAGCATGCGGAGGCTCTCCTGGAACGAATTTTCCACCTCGGGATGCACGTCGATGAGCATCTGGTCCGGTATGCCGATCCGCAGGTCTTTGACCGGCTGGCCGAGAAAATCGGCGTAACGCACCTCGGGCCGCGCCTGAGAAAACGGGTCATGCGCATCATGCCCGGCCATCACGTCGAGCATGCGGGCCGCGTCCTCCGTGGACCTCGTTATCGGGCCCACGTGATCCATGGTCCAGGACAGCGTGATGACGCCTCGCTTCGGCACCGTGCCGAAAGTCGCCTTGAGACCGACCACCCCGCATAGCGCGGAAGGTACGCGGATCGAGCCGCGCGTGTCGGTGTTGACCGAACCGAGGGCCATGCCGGCGGCCACCGCGATCGCGGAGCCGCCGCTCGAGCCTCCGGCCAGCCTCTGCGCATCCCAGGGATTGCGGCTTTGCGGCGTGGATACGCCAAGGGCGAACTCGTGCGTATGAGTCTTGCCGATGACGATCGCCCCCGCCTCGCGCAGGCGCTGGACCGCCGGCGCGTCGGCCTTGGCGGGCGGCGCCGACGCACGCACCCGCGAGCTCGCCGTCGTCCGCACACCCGCCACATCGACGATGTCCTTCACGGCGATCGGAATACCGTGCAGCGCGCCCATCGGCCGCCCGGCCTTGCGCGCGGCATCGAGCCCCCCGGCCGCGGCGAGCGCCTGCTCGGTCATCAGGTTCACGAAGGCGTTGAGCTTCGGGTTCAAGCGGTTGGCCACTTCCACGCAAGCCTTCACGAGATCCACGGCGGTGACTTCGCCCCTCTGCTGGCGCCGCAGCGCGTTGGCTATCGTCTGAAATGGAGCGCGCCTCGGTTCGCCCGCCCGTTGCAGCGGCTGAGTGCCCAGCGCCGCCTGGCTCGGTACGAAAGAGGGCGACACTGCCTGGTTGCTGACGCGGTAGTCCCGGATGCGCCGGGCAAGGTCCCTAAAGAGCTGCCTGGTTTTGTCGCTCACGCTGTTTCCTCACGCCATCGGCTTCCATTCTCTCCCGCCCGCGCAGCCACTCGAGCAGCGTGCCCCAGATGCCCTTCGGCAGGAAAAGCACGAACGCGATGAAAATAATGCCGATGACCAGCGACCAGGATTCCATCACCAGGCTCAGCCAGTCCTGCAGCAGCAGGAACACCGCGGCACCGATGAACGGTCCGAAGAACGTTCCCGCGCCGCCGATCAGCGTCATGATCACGACCTGGGCGGAGGTCGTCCAATACAGCGCATCGATCGGTACGAAGTTGAGCCGTATCGCCTCCAGAGCGCCGGCCACGCCGGCAAAGAAAGCGGAAAACGTGAAGGCGAGCAGCTTCACGCGACGCACATCGTAGCCGCAGGCTTCGGCGCGCGACGGATTTTCGCGGATGGCCTGCAGCACCGCGCCGAACGGGGATTCGAGGATCCGTTTAAGGCCCAGCAGCATCAGGGTAACCACGACCATGATGAAGTAGTACAGCCTGAGCGGCGTATCGAGGTCGATCGTGAGCCCCGGGAGGTCGAGCGGGAGCCGCGGAATGCCGCGCAACCCGTCGTCGCCGCCCGTCCATTCGCTCAAGTGAAAAGCCGCGAAGAAGATCATCTGGCCGAACGCCAGCGTAAGCATTGCGAAGTAGATGCCCCGCCGCCGCAGGCACAGGTATCCGACCACCACGCCGACGAGCACAGCGGCACCTATGCCCGCGCCGAGCCCGAGCCACAGCGAGTGGATGCCCAGCTTGGCCAGTGTGATACCCGTGCCATAGGCGCCCAGGCCCCAGAAGGCCGCGTGGCCGAACGACAGCAGGCCGGTGTACCCGTAAATGATGTTGAATCCGAGCGCGAACAGGCCGTACGTCAGCACCTGTGCCGCCAGGCCTTCATACGGAATGACGAACGGGAAGACGGTGAAGACTGCGATGAATGCGAGGACCGGACGGCCTGCGATCTGCGCGCTCAGCCAGCGGGTCATTCCATCAGCCCCGATTCCCCGAACAGGCCGCTGGGGCGCACGATCAGCACGAGCGCCATGACGATGAACACCGCGAGGTGCGAGAACTTCGGCGCGAACAGCGTCGTGAAGCTGACCACCTCTCCTATGACCAGCCCGGCGATCACCGCACCAAGCAGGCTGCCCATGCCGCCGACCACCACCACCACGAACGACTCGATGATGATGTTGACGCCCATCTCGGCGTAGACGCCGCCGAGCGGCCCGACAAGAGCCCCGGCCAGGCCGGCGAGCGCGGCGCCGATGCCGAACACGATGGTGCGGATGGCGTTGAAGTTGAAGCCCAGGGCGCGCACCATCAGCGGATCACGGGTGCCGGCGCGGATGATGAGGCCGACGTTGGTGCGCGTCAGAAACAGCCATAGCGCGATCAGCACCACTGCGGTCAGGCCGATCACAAACACCCGGTACTGCGGAAACATGATGAACCCGAGATCGACCGCGCCCGTGAGCGCACTCGGCGTGTCGAGCGCCAGACCGGCCTTGCCCCAGATGAGGCGCACCGCCTCCACCAGCACGAGCGAGAGGCCGAAGGTCAGCAGCAGTGGGTCGTCGATACTCCTGCCGGCAAGCGGGCGCAGCAGCGCTACTTCCGTCGCCATGCCGAATACCCCGACCAGGATGGCGCCGCCGAACAGCGCGATCCAGAAATTACCGGTAAGCGTCAGCAGCGTAAACGTGAAGTAGGCGCCCAGCATGTAGAGCGAACCGTGCGCAAAGTTGGTGACGCCCATCAAGCCGAAGATTAGTGACAGCCCTACGGCGAGGAGCACGAAGATCACGCCGAGCCCCAGGCCGGTGAAGGCCTGGGACGAGAGCAGGTACCAGTCGAGTTCGGCCATGGGGGAGCGCCGTTACGCCCTTGCGCTAGGCCTTGTGGCCCAGCTGGGCACAGCTGCGTTCCAGCTTTTCCGACGCCGGCACCTTGGCAATGACGTCCATGACGTCGTACTTGCCTTTCTGGGCCTTCTGCGGCTTGGAGCGCACGATGTACCAGTCCTGGAATGACTGGTGGTCGCACTTGCGCATCCACTGCTTGCCCTTGTAGGTATCGTAGGAGGCGCCCGACATGACGGCCGCGACCTTGTCGGAGTCCGTGGTCTTGGCCTTTTCCACCGACTCGAGCAGCAGACGGATGGCGCTGTAGGCGTAGCCCGCGTAATCGCCCGGCGGCCGGTTGAAACGCTTCTGGAACCCGTTCACGAAGCGCCTAGCCGATTCGTTCTGCGCCGCTAGCTCCCAGTAGAACGAGGCGCCGCCGTACACCTCCTCGTAGGGCACCGGACCTAGGTCTTCGCGCCCGGTGAAGGTTATGAGCGGGAAGAAGATCTTCATGCGCTTCTTCACGCCGAAGTTGTGCATGTCCTTCACGGCGTTCAGCTGGTCCTTGCCGTAGTTGTTGATCATCAGTACATCAGCGCGGGACGCCATGATCTTCGGGATGAATGCGGAGAAATCCGGATTGCCGAGCACATGCGGCAGCTTGCCGACGATGGTGGCGCCCTTCGCCTTGGCGATCTCCTCGAGGCCGGCGTTCAGGTCGTGGCCGAGGGCGTAGTCGGCGTACAGGATGAAGATGCGCTTGCCCAGGTTGTCGATCGCCCAGGAGCCGCCGGCCTGCGTTGTCATGTGCGGACTGAACGCCTCGTGGAACGTCCAGGGGCTCCAGTCGGGCACGGCGGTGATGGCGTTCGCCTGGCTGATCGAGATGTAGACCATCTTCGCCGGCTTGGTCTGCGAGTTCACCGCCATCTGCACGTGCGCCGAAAGCGCGCCCGACATGAAGTCCACCTGGTCCTTCTCGATCAGCTCCTTGGCGCGCTGCGCGGTCATCCCGGGTTTGAGCTGGTCGTCGCGGGCGAGAAGCTCGATCTTTCTGCCGAGCACCCCGCCCCTCAGGTTGAATTCCTCGACCGCGAGCGTGGCGCCGTTCACCTGGTCCTGCGCCTCGATGGAATAGGGACTGGTAAGCGGCGTCGGAAACCCGATCTTGATGGGCCCCTGCTGCGCGAACGACCAGCGCGGCAGCACGAAGGCGGAAGCGCCGGCGGCGGCGATGAAACGGCGCCTCGAGAGCGAGTGCTTGAAATTCTCGTTTTCCATTAGACCCTCCTGTGGTCCATGCGTTGGTCGGCTCAAACGGTTAGGAATCGCTCCTGGATGCTCGGATCCCGGCGCAGCTGGTCCGGGTTCCCGGAAAACTGCAGGCGGCCCTGATCCATGACGTACACGGTGCGCGCGAGCTCGAGCGCCACGTCGAGCGTCTGCTCGACCAGCACTACTGTGGTGCCGGCCGCGTTGATGCGCTTCAGCACCTCGGTCACGGTCTGCACGACGATAGGCGACAGCCCTTCGGTCGGTTCGTCCACCAGCATGACCCTGGGGCGGGCGACGAGCGCGCGCGCGATGACGAGCATCTGCTGCTCGCCGCCCGAAAGATGGCGGCCCTGGTGCCGCGCGCGCTCCTTCAGGCCGGGGAAATACGAGAACACCTCGTCGAACTCTCCCTGGGAGGCGCGTCGCCCGACGCCAAGCATGCCGAGGCGCAGGTTCTCCATGACGGTGAGATTGGTGAATACGCGGCGCTCTTCGGGAACCCAGGCGATGCCGCGCTTGGCAATTCTCTCGGGCGAGAGTCCGGCGATGTCGGCGCCGTTGAACAGAATCTCCCCGCGCGTCGGGCGCACCACGCCCATGATGGAGCGCAGCAGCGTGGTCTTGCCTGCGCCGTTGCGGCCGATGATGGTCGCGATCTCGCCGTCTTCGATCTGCAGCGATACGCCCTGCAGGATATGGGCTTCGCCGTAATAGGTGTGCAGGTTCTCTATCCTGAGCATCAGTGCGCCGCTCCGAGATAGGTCTTCTGCACCTTTTCGTTGGCGCGTATTTCCTGCGGCGAGCCGTGGGCTAGCACCCGTCCCTGGTGCAGCACGGTGATGCGGTCCGAGATCTTCATGACCAGCTTCATCTTGTGCTCGACCACGACCACCGTGCGCCCCTTGGCGATGACCGGGATCAGCTCCATCGTTTCATCGGTTTCTTCGGGGCTCATGCCGGCGGTCGGCTCGTCGAGCAGCAGCAGCACCGGGTCGAGCGCCAGTGCGATCGCCAACTCCACGTGCCGTTGCTCGCCGTGCGAAAGGTGCGCCGCCAGGAAGAAGAGCTTGCGGCCCAGGCCGATGCCTTCGAGGATCGACACCGCGCGCGCACGGGCTTCAGGCAGCGCGGCCGCGCTCGCCCAGAAGTTCAGCGCCCGACGCCATCCCTGGGTGGCCACGCGCACGTTCTCCAGGACCGTGAGGTGTGGGAAAACGTTGGTGATCTGGTAGGACTTCGTGATCCCGAGGCGGGCGACGCGGTGCTGCGGAAGGCCGGTGATGTCGGCACCGTTGAACCAGATGCTGCCGCCGCTAGGCGCCATCTCGCCGGAGATCAGCCGGAAGAACGTCGTCTTGCCCGCGCCGTTGGGGCCGATGATCGAGTGCAGCTCGCTCTTGCGGATCTTCAGGTCTACGGAGTCGACGGCCACCAGGCGGCCGAAGGAACGCGTCAGGTTTCGCGTCTGAAGCAGCTCACCGCCGTTGCTCGACAGCTCCGTCACTCTCCCCTCGAACGGCGGACGCCACATCGGGAAACCACCCTGCGAACCGCCGGCCTACCGTAGCAGCGTTCGCAGGGCGTGCAAATTGCGCAAAAGCGCAAGTCGCCATGCAAAAATGCGCGGCACCTGCCCGCGCTAGAGGTTCTGCTCCCCGTCCAGAAACGCCTGGTCGCGCTCCACGCGGTCCTTGATGAAGTCCATCAGCCCCTTGACGCGCGCCATGTAGCGGAAGTCCTCGTGCGTCGACAGCCAGAGGTCGCGTTTCACCGCCAGGCCCTCGATGCGCAGCGGGCGCAAACGGGCATCGCCGCTTGCGATGAAGGACGGACTCATGACCAGCCCCATGCCCGCCGCAGCGGCGTTGTGCTGCGCGATCATGCTGTTGCTGCGAAACACCACGTGCGGGTCCTGGATCGCGTCGTACAGCCACAGCACCTCGGCGATTTGCACCAAGTCGTCGATATAGGCCACGAAGCGATGGTTGCGCAGGTCTTCGAGCGAGCGCGGCGTGCCGTGCTTGTCCAGATACGACGGCGCCGCGTAAAGCCGCAGGTCGACCCGGCCGATCTGCCGCACGATCAGGCGCGGGCCGGTCGGACGCACGAAGCTCAGCGACACATCGGCTTCGCGCTTGGTCAGGCTGAGAAGCTGCGTAGAAGTAATAAGTTCGACCGTGATGCCGGGATGCGTGTCGTAGAACTCGACGAGCCGTGAGGCGAGGTAGAAGCTGGCGAGGCCTTCCATGGTGGCGAGGCGCACGCTGCCGCTCAGCGCGGCCGCCTGGCCCGAGGTCTCGGCGATGGCGATGGTGTTGACTTCGATCGACTCCGCGTAGGCAAGCAGGCGATGCCCCGCCTCGGTCAGCACGAAGCCGTTCGGCGCCCGGTCGAACAGCTTCGCATCGAGCGCCTTCTCCAGCTCCGCGATGCGCCGTCCCACGGTGCTGTGGTCGACGTGCAGCCGCTTCGCCGCCGGGGCGAGCCGCCCCTGGCGGGCCAGCTCGAGGAAATAGCGCAGGTCGTTCCAGTCGAACATGCAGACGAGCGTATCGCATCCGCCCGCGTTCATGCACGGGCCTTTGCAGAAATGCAAGCGCGCAGCGCGATGCAGCCGTCATACCATCCGCGACGCAGATGAGGGAGCTGAGAACCGAGGCACTCGTCATAGGGGGCGGCGCGGCCGGGACCTACGCGGCGCTGTGCCTGCATGGGCACGGCCTGAAACCGCTCGTCGTGTCCAAGGGAATCGTCGGCAAGAGCGGCGCGTCCATCTTTGCCGGAAACCTGGTGATCTCCGGCCGCCTGCTCGGCAATACCGAGGAGAACGCGCGCGATACCGCCGAGTTCCTGATCAAGTATCACAACCAGTTCCTCATCGACCAGGAGTACGCGAGGCGCTGCGGGCAATGGATCGCGCAGGTGTACTACCCGGAGCTTGAGGAGGCGGGCCTCTACTTTCGGCGGGACGATGCGGGCAACGTGGTGACCAGTCCCGGGCGCATCCGCAGCGTCGCGGCGAACGTGCAGGGCAATTCGGGCGTGCCGTTCATGGACCTGCGGCGCAAGCAGCTCTTCCGTGCCGGCATTCCCATGCTCGAGGAGGCGGTAGTCACCGCGCTGCTCCAGGGCGACGCAGGCGAGGTATGCGGCGCAATGGTGCTCGACATCGCGACCGGCGAGATGCTCTGTGTACTCGCCAAGGCCGTCATCCTCGCTACCGGCTATTCCGACCGCTTGCACTGGCGCTCCACGGGCACGCGGGAAATGTCGGCCGACGGCATCGCGCTCGGCTGGCGCGCGGGCGCGCAGCTCGTCAATCTGGAAATGCAGTGGTGGCACACCAATGATGTGCGCTGGCCGGCGAATTGGCAGCGCATGCAGGTCTACCCCAACCCGATGCTCGGGTCATGGAAGTCGGCGCGTAACGTCAACGCGCAGGGCGAGGTGTTCTTCAATCAGCAGGAAGACGATCCGCTTGCCTACGGCCCGTACACGGTGCAGCTCAAGCGCCTGGTGAAGCAGGTGCGCGCCGGCAAAGCGCGCTACGACGGCGGCTACTACTCCGGCTTCGACCATGTCGATCCGGCCGAGGTCGACGCGTACACCACTTACGCCAAGGTTTTCAAGCAGCTCGGCCTGGACGTGGGCCGCGATCTGGTGGAGACCGCGGTGTCCGCGCACTACCGCCAGGGCGGCCTGCTCGTCGATCCCGCCACCATGGCGTCCACCGTGCCGGGCCTGTTCGTCGCCGGCGGCGTCGGCGGCCACAGCAACGGGCTGATCGCCCTCGTCACCTTCGACGGCAAGGTCGCGGCCGACTCGGTCGCGCGCCACGTGCAGGGCCGCGCGCTCGCCGAGCTGCCGCGCCACCAGGCTGAAGAAGAAGCGCAGCGCATCCAGAACCTGCTGCGGAGCGGCCAGCCGTCGCCCGCGCGGGTAAAGAAGGCCATTCGCGAGCTGATGTGGGAGGACATGGGCGTGGAGAAAAGCGAGGCCGGCATGCGCCGCGCGCTCGACCGGCTGGAAGAGATCCGCACGCGCGTGCTCCCTGCCATGGGGCTCACGAGCCTCACGCGCACGCTCAACCATGGCTGGCTCGAGGCGCTCGACGCCGTGAACATGGTCGAGGCCTGCACGCTCATGGTGCATGCAGCCTTGAACCGCACGGAAAGCCGCGGCCCCTTCATTCGCACGGATTACCCCGAGATGGACAACGAGAACTGGCTGGCGCAGAACATCCTCGTCCCCACCGGCGATGGAGGCGTGCGGTTCGCGAAGCGGCCCTACGACCTGCCGTATTTCCGCCCGGGCTTCGCGCGCAAGGACAATCTCGCGGTGGAGTGGTAGCGATGGATCGCCTGGATGAGCGCCATATCGGCCTCGAGGTAGGGGACACCATCACGGCGAAGGTGCGCCGCTTCACCCCGGGCGAAGAGCCGCGCTACGACACCTTCCGCGTGCCCTACGAGAAATGGATGCGCGTGCTCGACGTGCTGATCTACATCACGGAGGAGCTCGACTCGGACTTGAGCTACCGCTGGTACTGCGGCTCGAAGATGTGCGGCAGCTGCGCCATGCGGGTCAACGGCCGCGAGACGCTCGCTTGCTGGGCCGCGGCGGAGCCGGACATGACCATCGAGCCGCTGCGCAACCTGCCGGTGCTGCGCGACCTCACCGTCGACCGCAAGCCCTACGAGCAGCGCTTCCTCGCGCTCGAGCCGTGGATCCACCGCGCGAACCCGTACCCCGGCTTTCCCGAGCCGCTGACGCACCGCGAGATGCGCTTCGCCTCCCGGGCGCTCGACTGCATCAGCTGCGCCGCGTGCTATTCGGCCTGCCCGGTCGTCGGCCTCGGCGACGTCACCAATTTCTCAGGGCCGGCGCCGCTGGTGCAGATAGGGCAGGCCGCGCTCGACCCACGGGACTCGCATGATCGCTGGCAGCACCTGATCCGCGAGGCTTCCATATTCAGCTGCGTGTCCTGCTATCGATGCGAGGAAGTCTGCCCGGCCAGCATCCCGATCGTCTCGCGCGTCATCGAGCCGCTCAAGGCGCTCGCGTACCGCACCGCGCCCGAGAAGCCGCGCCATCCGCACGTATTCCTGGACATCGTCCGGCGCCGCGGCCGCATCGACCCCTCGGAGCTGGTGTTGCGCGTGCAAGGTTTGCGTGCCTTGCTCGGTCTTGGACGAATCAAGGCTTTGCTCGTGGCCCGCAAGGTGGCGCCCTGGAAAACCTTGTTCGGCAAACCCATTCGCGGCATCCGCCACGTTCGACGGTTGTTCGAAAAGATCTCATGAAGCTCGCCTACTATCCCGGCTGCTCGGCGCAGAGCACGTGCAAGGAACTTAATGCCAGCACCCATCTGGTGGCGCACAAGCTGGGCCTGGACCTGGTCGAGTACCGCTCGGCCACTTGTACCGGCAGCCGCGAGATCCGCGCGGTGCAGCCCGAGCTGTTCCTCGCGCTGAACGCACGCATCCTCGCCATGGCCGAGCGCGACGGGCTGACGCTCATGACCATCTGCAACACCTGCACGCTCAACTTCCTGGACGTGATCCAGATGCTGGGCGAGGACCGCGAGGCACTTTCGCGGGTGAACGACGCGCTCGCCGCCGAGGGGCTGCGCTACGAGGGCACCGCGCAGGTCAAGCACTTCCTCTGGGTGCTGCACGAGGACATCGGCGAGGCCGAGCTGCGCCGCCTGGTGAAGCGGCCGCTCACCGGCCTCGACATCGGCGCCTTCTACGGCTGCCATATCACGCGCCCGCCGGGGCACTATGGCTTTTACGATTCGCGCAATAACCGGGCACTCGAGAAGCTGAACGAGGTGCTTGGCGCGAACTCCATCGACTACTCGGGCCGGGTGGAATGCTGCGGCTTCCATACCGCCGCCGGCGAAGAAACCGTGGCCATCAAGCTGGTCGGCAAGCACCTCAAGGACGCAAAGGACCACGGGGCCGACGCCATCGTCACCCCGTGCCCGCTGTGCCATACCGTGCTCGACACTTTCCAGCCCGACATGGAGAAGGACACCGGCGCGCGCCTTGGGCTGCCCATCGTGCACCTGCCGCAGCTCGTCGGGTTGGCTCTCGGCCTGAGCCCCGCGGAGCTGCAGATGGACCGCCACGTGGTCGGGTTGGGTGACGCGGTGCGCAGGAAAGTCATTCCAATCGCGGCGGCCTGAGCGGCGACCGTTTCGGATTTTCGCGGACAAGCGGATAACGGCTGGCGTACAGTCTGGGCCAGAACAATGGAAATCCTGCTGCTGCTCGCGATGAACGGGCTGATCTGGGGGCTGATCATCGCCCTGATCGCGCTCGGCCTGTCGATCATCTTCGGCCTGCTCGACATCATCAACATCGCGCACGGCGACTTCTTCATGGTCGGCACCATGATCGCCTGGGCCACGGTGCAGATGACCGGCAGCTTCTGGCTCGCCTTCCTGGCCGCGCCGCTGCTCGGCTTCATCCTCGGCGCGATCATCCAGCGCATCGTGATCCAGCCGATCCGCAACGCGGCGGCGCTCTCCATCGTCGCCACCTTCGGCCTCTCCATGATCATGCAGGAGACCGCGCGCCTTACCTTCGGCGCGGTGCCCAAGCGGCTGATGTCGCCGATCGAGCAGACGGTGAGCGTGTTCGGCCTGGACTACGAGGTGTACCGCCTGTTCGCCGCGGCGCTCGCCATCGCGGCGCTGGCCGGCTTTTTCCTCTATTTGCACCGCACCAAGATGGGCACCTGGATGCGCGCGGTGCGCCACGACCGCGACACCGCCATCGCCATGGGCATCCCGGCGGAGAAGGTCTACGTGCTGACGTTTGCCATCGGTTTCGCGCTCGCCGCGTTCGGCGGCGCGGTGGCCGCGCCCATCACCACGGTGGACTTCCGCGGCGGCGTGGACATCCTGCCGGTGTGCTTCATGGCGGTGATCATCGGCGGGCTCGGCAACCTGCCGGGCACCGCGGCGGCCGCGGTGCTGCTCGCTTTCATGGAGGGAGTGATCCAGAGCTTCGCCGACCCCACGGTGGCGCGCATCGCCTCGCTGGTGCTCATGAGCGCGGTGCTGCTGGTGCGGCCGCAGGGGCTGTTCAAGGGCTTTACGCGATGAGCCGGCGGGCCTTCGAACGCTCTATTTTCGCCGCCTTCGCGCTGCTCATGCTGGCGGTGCCGTGGATCGTCCCGCAGTTCCTCGGCTCCTTCTGGGTGAGCGTCATCGCGGAGATCCTGATCTGGTCGCTGCTCGCGGCAAGCGTCAACCTGCTCTTCGGCTACGTCGGCCTGCTGTCCTTCGGCCAGGCGCTGTACTTCGGCTTCGGCATGTACGGCGTAGGTATCGGCATCGCGCACTTGGGCCTGTCGTTCTGGCCGGCGTTCGCACTCGGCATCGTGTCGGCGATCGCCATGGCGCTGGTGTCCGGGGTGTTCGCCGTACGCCTCACCTGGCACTACTTCGCCATCATCACCGTCGTGTTCTCGCTCATCTTCTATTTCCTGTTCCTCACCATCAAGCCGATCACCGGCGGCGACGACGGCATCAACTTCTCGCTGCCGCCCACCTTCACCTTCGGCGAGACCGAGTTGACTCTGGCCGACGCCACCTTCCAGTATTTCTTCATCCTGTTCTTCGTCACCCTGTGCTTCTGGCTGATGCACCGCGTCATCGCCAGTCCGCTGGGCAAGGCGCTGATGGCGATCCGCGACAACGACGTGCGCGCCTCGCTCATCGGCCTCAACACCTACGTGCTGCGCCTCGTCGCATTCGTGATGGCGGGGTTCCTGGCCGGCGTGTCGGGGGCCCTGTTTGCGCTGTTCGGGCGCTACTCGTCGGCCTCCTACATGTTCTACCACGTGTCGGGCGAGGCGGTGGTATGGGCGATCGTCGGCGGCACCGGCACGCTGCTCGGCCCGTTCGTCGGCACCGGCATCTTCATCCTGGTGCGCGAGGTGATCTCCTCGCAGTGGCACCACCACCTGCTGATCGTCGGCGTGATCGCCATCCTTATCGTCATGTTCGCGCCGCGCGGCTTCGTCGGCCTGTGGCGCAACCTGGTGGACCGCGTGTTCAACGGGGGCAAGGCGTGAGCGACGCAGTGTTGCGCACCGAGGGATTGACCAAGCGCTTCGGCGGCCTGGTCGCCGTGGACGGCGTGGACCTCGAGTTCGAAACCGGGCGGGTGCACGCCATCATCGGTCCGAACGGCGCCGGCAAGACCACCTTCTTCAACGTGGTCTCCGGCATGCACGCGGCGGACGCCGGGCGCGTGTTCTTCGCCGGGCAGGACATCACCGGCCTCAAGCCGCACCAGATCAGCCGGCGCGGCATCAAGCGCACCATGCAGATCAAGAGCGTGTTTCCCAACATGAGCGTCGAGGACAACCTCTGGATCACCGCCAAGGCGGGCCAGGGCTTCCTGCACCCATTCCGCCCGGCGGCCAAGTTCACCGGCATCCGCGAGAAGGTGGAGCGCACGCTGGAGCAGGTCGGCCTCAGCGCCGTGGCCGGCCAGGTCGCGGGGACGCTCGCCTACGGCAACATGGCGCTCCTCGAGATCGGCATGGCGCTGATCTCGGAGCCCAAGCTCCTGCTGCTGGACGAGCCGATCTGCGGCATGAGCCCGGTTGAGACCGAGAACACGGTGCAGAAGATCCGCGCGCTTTCCAGGCAGGTGGACATCATCATCATCGAGCACGACATGGAGGTGGTGTTCGGCATCGCCGACGACATCACCGTCATGGCGCAGGGCGCGGTGCTGGCGCGCGGCACACCGCAGGCGATCGGCGCCGACGAGCGCGTGCGCGAGGCTTACCTCGGGCGCGCCGGCGACGACGCGCTGGACGAGGACGAGCCGCATGCTTGAGCTTTCCGGCGTGCACGTGCACTACGGCAAGCTGCACATCCTGCGCGGCGTGTCATTCCAGGTCGGCAGCGGCGAGTCGGTGGCGCTGCTCGGCCGCAACGGCGTGGGCAAGACGACCACGCTGCGCGCCATCATGGGGCTCGCGCGGCGCACGCAGGGCACGGTGAAGTTCGACGGCGTGGACCTCTCCCGAGTGAAGGCGTGGGAGGTGCCGCGCCTGGGCATCGGCTACGTGCCGCAAGGGCGCGGCATCTTCCCAAACCTCAGCGTGATGGAGAACCTGTGCATCGGACTGCCGGGCAAGCCCGACGCCGCGCGCGAGGACTACGTGTTCGGCCGCTTCCCGCGCCTCAAGGAGCGCATGAAGCAGGCGGGCGGCACGCTCTCCGGCGGAGAGCAGCAGATGCTCGCCATCGCGCGCTGCCTGATGATGAGCCCGAAGCTGCTGATCCTCGACGAGCCCACCGAGGGCATCATGCCGGTGCTCGTGAGCCAGATCCGGCGCGAGATCCGCCGCATCAACCAGTCCGGCGTGTCCATCCTGCTGGTCGAGCAGAACGTGGAGACCGCGCTGCGCCTGTGCCCGCGCGTGGCGCTCATGGAGAAGGGCACCATCGTGCACGCCGGAACCTCGAAGGACCTCAAATCGCAGCCCGAGATCGTGCACCGCTATCTCGGACTTTCCCTGTCGACGTCGCGCGCAACGCTTTAACCCGAGGAGGAGCCCACCATGGAAGAAACGAAACCCACACGCCGCAGTTTCCTGCAGACCGTTCTCGCCGGCGGGGCGGTCGCCGCCACCGCCAACCTGACGATCATGAAGGACCTGTTCGCGCAGGCGGGCGGGCCGATCCGCATCGGCCACCACTGCGACCTGACCGGGGTGATCTCCTCGTGGGGCTACTGGCACGACCTCGCGGCGAAGAAGGCGGTCGAGCTCATCAACAAGCAGGGCGGCATCGCCAAGCGCAAGGTCGAGCTGGTCACCGAAGACACCGAGTCCAATCCGGCCGCCGGCGCGCGCAAGATCCGCAACCTGATCCAGCGCGGCGGCGCCGAGTTCGTGGTCGGCTCGGTGCATTCAGGCGTGATGCTCTCGGCGATCCCGATCGCGAGCGAGCTCAAGACACCCTACTTCTCCACCGGCGAGGCCACCGAGGTCACCGGCTCGAAAGGCACGCGTTACAGCTTCCGCACCGGCGGTGACACCTACTCGATTTCCGCCGCCTGCATTCCATGGTGCTACCAGAACCTCGGCAAGGAGTGGACCATCATCTACGCCGACTATGCCTGGGGCCAGAGCACGCGCGACGAGTCGCAGAAGCAGGTCGAGCGCCAGGGCGGCAAGGTGCTGAAGACCATCGCCGTGCCGCTCGATACCAAGGATTTCGTGCCCTACATCGCGCAGATCCCGGACAACACCCAGGTGGTGCTGCCGGCCTTCATCGGCGCCTTGTCGGTCGCCTTCTACACGCAGGCGAAGACCATGGGCATCGAGAAGAACGTGAAGATGTTCTCCTCCTCGGCGAGCATCGAGGCGATCGCCCCGGACGACCTCAACGGCGCCGCCGAGGGCGGCTACTTCCTCGAGAACTTCCCGCGCCAGCTCAAGCACAAGAACGACGAATTCCACAAGCAGTACATCGAGATGATCGGCATCGACGAGGTGCATGCGCGCGAGAAGGGCGGCTCGCGCGTGATGGACAAGAGCCACGCCTGGCAGTCGTGGGAGGACATGTTCGCCATCAAGGAGGCGATCGAGAAATCGGGCTACAAGACCCGCAAGGACATGGAAGGCGCGCTGCGCGCGCTGGAGGGCCTGCAGATGAAGAACTCGATCGGCCACCCGCAGGGCGACAAGTACATCCGCAAGGAGGACCACGCCGGCATCATCGACTGCTACATCAGCCGTGTAGAAAACGGCCGCTTCGAGGTGAAGCGGCGCATTCCCAAGGAAGAGATAGCCAAGTTCATGCCGCTGCGCCATGACCTCTCCAAGCTGAAGGCCTGATGTTCACCTACCCGAAGCTCAAGGTGGCGGCGGCGCACGTCGCGCCGGTGTTCCTGGATGCGGCGCGCACCGTCGACAAGGCGTGCGCGCTCATCCGGGAGGCGGCGCGCGCCGGCGCGCGCCTGGTCGCCTTTCCGGAATCCTTCATCCCGGCCTTCCCGGTGTGGGCCGGGGTGCAGGCGCCGATCCGCAACCACGAGTACTTCAAGCGGCTCGCCGCGCACTCGATCAGCGTGCCCGGCCCCGAGGTGGAGCGCCTGCGCACCGCAGCGCGCGACCACGGCATCGTGGTGTCGATGGGCATCTCCGAGCGCGGGCCGGCGTCGGTCGGCTGCCTGTGGAACTCGAACCTGCTCATCGGCGCCGGCGGCGAAATTCTCAACCACCACCGCAAGCTGGTGCCGACTTTCTACGAGAAGCTCGTCTGGGCGAACGGCGACGGCGAAGGGCTGCGCGTCAGCGACACCCCGGTGGGCCGGATCGGCATGCTGATCTGCGGCGAGAACACCAACCCGCTGGCGCGCTACACGCTCATTGCGCAGGGCGAGCAGGTCCATATCTCGTCGTATCCGCCGGTGTGGCCGACGCGCGAGCCGGGCGAGAAAGGCCGCTACGACCTCGCCTCGGCCATCCGCATCCGCGCCGGCGCGCACTCCTTCGAGGGCAAGGTGTTCAACGTGGTGGCCTCCGCCTTCCTCGACCGCGGCGCCCTCGACGCGCTCGAGGACCTCGACGCTGCCGCGCTGCGCACGCTGCGGGAAAGCCCGCGCGGCGTGTCGATGATGATCGGCCCCTCCGGCGAGGTAATCGGCGACACGCTGTGCGAGGAGGAAGGGCTGCTCTACCGCGACATCGACCTCGCCGATTGCGTGGAGCCCAAGCAGTTCCACGACATCGTCGGCTACTACAACCGCTTCGACATTTTCGAGCTCAACGTGCGGCGTAGGCGCAGCCGGCCGATTGCTTTCGAAGACTCAGTCGAAGCTGCGGCCGAACCAGGAGACTCCCATGGAAGAGAAAAAGATTCAGATCGGGATGCTCATCTTCCCAAAGATGACGCAGCTCGACTTTACCGGGCCGTTTGAGGCGCTCGCCCGGCTGCCCAACGCACAGGTCCACGTCGTCTCGAAGACGAAGGAGCCGGTGACTAGCGACACCGGCCTTTCCTTCCTGCCCACCCTCACGATCGCGGATTGCCCGCCGCTCGACGTAATCTGCGTGCCCGGCGGTCCCGGCCAGATCGAGCTCATGGATGACGAGGAAGTCATCGGCTTCGTGCGCACCATGGGCGGCAAGGCAAAGTACGTGACCTCGGTATGCACTGGAGCCTTGGTGCTCGGCGCGGCTGGGCTGCTGGACGGCTACGAGGCAGCGACGCACTGGATGTCCGCCGACCAGCTTCCGCTTTTCGGCGCCAAGCCCGTCGGCAAGCGCATCGTCGTCGACCGCAACCGCATTACCGGCGGTGGCGTCACCGCGGGCATAGATTTTGGTCTCTACCTCGCCGGCCAGCTCGGCGGCGAAGATGCCGCGAGCCGCATTCAGCTATTCCTGGAGTACGACCCGGCCCCTCCGTTCAACAGCGGCTCTCCCGGCTCCGCGCCCGCTCGCGTCGTCCAGGGCGTGCGCGAGTCGGCAGCCAACATGCTCGAGCGCCGCTGGGCTGCCTCGCGCCGCGCTGCTGAAAAGCTGAGACGAACGCGAGCCCCCTAAGCTCGCGCCCTGAGCGGCGCTAGTCGTCGATCAGCTCGACCTTCTCGAACTTCGCCTGCGCGAAATCCCGCAGCGAGCCGATGGCATCGGCCACCTTGGATCCGTACGCCGGGGCGAACTCGATTACGTTGTCGCCGCCATCCTCGTGGTGCTGCTTCAGGCAGATGTAGCCGGCGTCGGAAATGAAGATCTGGATATCCGCCTGGCCTTTGATGAGCATCGCATGACCTCCTTTCGGACCGCATGCTAGTCCAGGCTACCGAGTCCCACATTGCTTCGCCGGGACTCCGGATGGACTAATCCTCGACCAGCGCCTGCAGGCGAGCCACGTCCCGAATGACGAGCGCCGGGCCCTCCCGCGCGAGGACGCCCGCCTTGGAGAGCGAAGAGAGCTCGCGCGACACCTCTTCGCGGTAGGTGCTGACCTGGCTCGCCAGCTCGGCGTGCGTCGGGGCGTGGGCGATGCGCGCGGCGTTGCCCCGGACACCCGCTTCTCGCGCCAGCCGCAGCAGCTCGGCATGGATGCGGCTCGGCACGTTGAGCGTGCTCAAGTCGATGACGCGCGCCGACATGCGCCGCACCAGGCCTGCCAGGCGCTGCAGCACGCGCTCGGCCACCCCGGGCTCGTCGCGCAGCAGCTCGCGGAACACCGAGGGCGGCATGGACGCGGTGAGGCCGCTTTCGAGCGCCACCACGTCCGCCGAGCGAGGCATGCCGTCGATGGCCGCCACCTCGCCGAAGAGCTCGCCGGCCGGGATGTCGCGGAACGTGACCTGCCGGCCGGAAGCCGAATAGATGGTGACGCGCACCCGCCCCGAAACCACCAGGTAGACATCGCGGTCGGGCGCTTCGCGCGAGAGGATGCGCTGCCCCGCCTCGAAGTTGCGCCATGCGCACTGGCGCGCCAGCGCGTCGAGCCGCTCCGCGGACAGGCCCTCCAGGAGCGCAATGCGCTGCAAGCCGAGACTGGAAGCCATGGGCCGGGCGATTTTATCGCCGAATCCTGTGCGTACGCGCACTTCGCGCGGCGACGCTCTTCTTTACCGTTGGGGCTGTAGCAGGAGTGACCGAAACCCAACCTGAAGGAGATGGAATCATGAAAAAGCTACTCGTCGCAGTCGCCCTCGCGCTGTCCGCCGTTCCCGCCTTCGCCGCAAACGGGGCGCCTTATGAACAGAACGAGATCGACCGCATGCTGCCGATGCTGCCGGAGAGAACCGGCACGCAGAGCGCCCCGGTGTCCCGCGAGCGCATGCCGTTCGACCAGGTCGAGATCGACCGCGCGCTGCCGCAATTCGCGGAAACCACCGAGCGCGTGCAACTCGCGCAACTCGGCGGCGGCTCCTACACGTCGCAGGCCGAGGAAAGCACCGAATCGCCCTGGGCCAACGACCACAACTTCATCGCCCCGCCGCAATAACCGTGATCCAAGGACGGCGGGAGCGAAAGCTCCCGCCACCGGCCATGAAAACCATCGAGACCAAGACGTACGAAGTGGGCCTGATCCTCCTCGTCCACGCGAGCAACATCGAGGAGGCGCGTCTCGCCCTCATCGACTGCATGCCCTCCGATCTGAGGGTCGAGGCCAAGGAAGTCCAGTACTGCGAGGAAAGCCTCGCGCGCTTCACCTGCAACTGATGGGGCGAGGTGCGCCATGAGACTGCTCAAGCCCGACAGGCGTGAAAAAGTTCACGAACGCGGGCGATCTGACGTGGAAAACCTACAGCGCAAAGCCGTGCACCGCGACTTGAGCACATCCATCCGCAAGGCGGATGCTTTGCTCCATGGCACCCATGAACCGGGCATTCGAAAGCTTGCTGGAGGCGGTATGGCTCCTGCTTGCCGCCGTGACGGCCGCGCTGTTCTTCTGGTTGCGCCTTCCATAAGCCGGCCATCGAACGGCAACGGGGCAGAAGGGAATAAGCGGAGGAAACATGTTCAAGTCGATCTTCAATCCTGACTTCAAGTATCGCAGCGCCGACCATACCGACGTGCGCCTGACGTTCGCGCGAATCAAGCGCCGGCAGCGAAGCGCGCAGCGTCAAGGTGAGCCGGACCGGACCGGCTCGAACGTGGTGCCCATCGGCGCTTCCCCGGGCAGCGCGCAAGGCGCCGGCAGCCAATGGCCGTTCCCGGAATAGCGCGCCTGGAAGCCGGCGCCATGCGCTACACCATCGTCGCTGGTCCGCAATACATCAAGGCCGAGATGGTGGAACGCGACACCGCGGAGGAAACGAAGGAGTTCGTCCACGCCATCCTGGAGACGCTGCGAAAGCACAAGCCTCCGCGCGTGCTGATCTCCATTCGCTCGTCGCGCCCGGTCTACAAGGTCGACAGCTGGAACCTGAGCGGGGCGCTCGACCAGATGGTGCCCCTGAAAGGGCTTCAGGTGGCCTTGGTCGCCGACAGCAGGGAGCTCGCCATGTCGCAGGAGTACATCGCGCTGCTGGCGCGTCAGCGAGGCGTCGACTTCAGGACCTTCGCGGCCGAGAAGGAAGCGGCGGAATGGTTGGTCGAGCCGACGTAATCTGCTCCTGGCGCTGAGCTCGACCCTCGCTGCCGATTGCCGAGGTGTGCATCTCGAGGAAGTTCTAGCCGTCTACCAGTAGCCGCTATTCTTAGAGCACCGAGACGTCGCTATTCCGCAGGTCGGTGATCAGCATTGCCCCAGGGTAGTGCGTGATGCAGAACGGCACATTGGCGGCCTCTACCACGGCTTGAGGCGTCACCCCGCAGGCCCAGAAAAGGGGTAGCTCATCCGCTGCGACATCGACAGGCGTCCCGTAATCCGGTCGGGAGAGGTCGCGGATGCCGATTGCCCCGGGAAACCCGATGTGCACGGGAGCGCCGTGCATGGTCGGGAACCGCGAAGTGATCTGGATCGCGCGGATCGCGTTTGCCGGCTTGAACGGACGCATGGACACCACGAGGGGCCCGTGGAACCTGCCTGCTCGCCGCGTCTCGACGGTCGTCTTGTACATCGGCACGGCGGTGCCGCGCTCGACGTGCTGGAGCCGCAGCCCGGCCTCCAGCAGCGCCTGCTCGAATGACAGCGAGCAGCCAAGGACAAAGGCGACCAAGTCGCTGCGCCACCACCTCATCAGGTCCTGCGGCTCGTCCACGCATCGGCCGTTCTCGAATACGCGGTAGCGCGGCACATCCGTCCTTACGTCCAGGTCGGCACCGAGCGCCGGCAACGCCGGATTCCCCGGGTCCGAAACGCCGATCAGCGGGCACGGCTTGGGGTTAAGCTGGCAGAAACGCATGAAATCGTCGGCGAA
>Ga0247825_10000318_pt1 | contig 29824 bp, 17 predicted proteins | sample 13C_Vanillin_Day_FD_194413 | JGI IMG/M metagenome (GOLD analysis project Ga0247825, IMG submission 194413) | Soil microbial communities from agricultural site in Penn Yan, New York, United States - 13C_Vanillin_Day48 | ecosystem: Environmental > Terrestrial > Soil > Agricultural land | place... | reverse complement strand
CCCGTAGCCCCATGGGGCACAGGCCTGCCATTGGCTGCCCCCGCTACTGAATCATCGTGTCGCTCACCCCATGCAGCTCTGGCTACGATGCTGGGAATGCGATGGTACGGCCTCTCGATCCTTCTCCTCGCGCTCCTGGGCTGCCCGGGTACCAGCGACTCCAATCTGACACCGGACGTGGGTACGGGACTCCCGCCCGAGCCCGACGCCGGCTCTGGCGCGGACGCGGGCTTGAACCCTCCCGACGCGGGCCATGGCGGGTTCTTCCTGCGCGGCCACATCGAGACCTACGGCGGCGACCCGGCCACGGTGACCTTCCGCGTCGCCGATGACCTGGGCAACGAGGTGCCCGTCTTCGTGCACGACGGCGCACCCGACTACCGCCTCGAGGTGCCGCCGCTCCCCGACTTCGATCGGCTCTACACGATCACCTTCTCGACGCCCGGCTACGCGCCAGTGTCGATGGGACGCATCTACAAGCCCGGCTACTCGGGGACCGTGGTCCGCGACACCTTTGACGTCCCACCGGCTGCGCTCAATCCGGGAACAATCGTGGGGATCCCTCGCGCGCACGGGGTCAGCCCCGTAGATGGGACCATCGTGGTCTCGGGGCAGGATCACTTCCGGCTCGTGCGCAGGGGTCCCTCCGGCCTCGAGGTGAAGGATCTCCTGGACACCGGCATCCCGCAGCCGCGCCCCAATCCGCCCGATGTCTTCTTCACGCCCGACGGCCGATTCGCCTTTGTCATCGAGGCCGCGGCCGACGGGGAGCGCCTGTGCGATGCCATCGACCTGACGACCGACCGCGTCGTGCTGCGCTTCCCGCGACCGATACGCGAAGCGGTCACGACCCGCGGCATCCGCGCCGGCGTCGACACGACCGCCTTCATCCCGGCCTTCCGGGCGAACGTGGCGGTCATGACGACGGGCATCGGCGACACCCAGCCAGCTCGAATCCTCGACTGGACGAGCGGCACCCTCACCGTCATCGAGGCTCCCGTCGAGCTCGAAGGCCTGACGCCCGACGGCACCGTCTTCGTGTCGCTCTCCAGCAATGTGCAGGAGACACGGGTGCGCGGCTGGACACGCGCGACCAACACCTTCACCGACTACGGCGTCGCGGGGACACGCATCGGAGGGCCTCCCCTGCTGGCCCATGACGCGAGCTATGCGCTCATCGCCGACCACACGCAGCCAGTTCAGTTCCCGGGCTCCTGCTGGATGCAGAGCGGCTGCACCCTGAAGATCGCGCGCCCCGGTGGTGCCCCCGCACAAACGATCGCCACTGGCACGCTCCGCTACACGGTCAGCACCACGCGTCACGCGGTCATGTTCCTCACCCCGGAGAGCGTGGTGCACTACGACGTGGACACGGACACGGCCACGAGCACGCCCCTCGCCCGCGACCGCTACGGCTCGTTCATCTCCACCGGGGCCGCGCTGGTCACCGACGACCGCTTCACCGTGCTCGACGAGGACGGGATCCGGACCTTCGACATCGCCACCGGGGCGGTGGTCGCGGCGCTTCCGGGGCTCTGGGGTCCTCCGCTCTCTTACGATCGCGACACCATCGGCATCTCCGGCACCTGCAACACGCTCCTGCCCCACCTGAACTGCCGCGCGGTGCTCCTCGACACCCGCACGGGGACGGTGACCGAGCTCACGACGGACTGGAAGAGCGAGGGATACCCGTACGCATCGGGCGCACGCGCGGTGGGATCGGCGGTGGCAGGCAGCGTGGCGTCTTTCGGGACCGCCACGCGCGACCGCTCGGACGCGCTGGTCCGGTGGACCCCGTTCGGCGGCCAGGCGTTCGGACTCACCTTCCCTGGCGTCTACCGCGCCCCCTGCATCGCCTACACCCGTATCTCGCAAGGCGTGCTCACCGGACACGAGGACGAGAGCGTCCTCTGCGTCCCCTGAAGCAATCTCAACCATGACCACACACCTGCGCCGCGCAGCGGCCCTGCTCGCCCTCGCCCTGGCTGTCTCCTGCACCACGAGCGACCAGCCCATCAATCCACCCGGCCCCCCCGACGCGGGAGTTCCAGGCACCCCCGACGCCGGCGAACCGCCCGATGCGGGCCCCATTGACCGCAACCTCGGCGGTGACGTCCCTGTGCGGATCGAGTGGATCCGTCCCTTCGATCTGCGCCACACGGAGAGCCTCGAGGCGTCGTACTTCGTCGACGACTGGGCGGCGGACTCGGCGGGGCGCGTGGTGCTCGTCGGGCGTGCGTACGGCAACGTCGACTTCGACCCGACGGAGGGGACCGACATCCGGAGCCTCGGCCAGGTCTCACGCATCTTCCTGACCCTGCTGAAGGCGGACGGCAGCTACGGCTGGACGCGGGTGTGGCTCACGACGCGCAACTCCGACGACTCGATGCACGTGGAGGTCGCCCCCTCTGGAGCGATCTACGTGGCGAGCACCTTCCGCAGCAACCGCGTCACCGTCTTCGATGCCGACCCCGAGGCGACCACCTACCTGCTGGACTCGGGGGACGTGCTCCAGCTCTTCGTCGCGCGTCTCGACATGGACGGCCACCTCACCGGCGCGTGGAACACCCTGGGCGACGGCATCGTCGACGAGCTCGCGGCCTTGTCCGTCGGCCCCACGGGGCTCTGGATGACCGGCTTCTTCCAGGGGCTCATCGACTTCGACACGGGCCCGCGCACGACGATGCTCCGCTCTGGCACCGGCCTGCCGTACCCGCGAGCGCCGTTCCTCGCCCACTGGAAGCTCGATGGATCGCTCGGCTTCGCCTATGTGCCGCCCGGGCGGAGCATGGGCAACGTGAGCCCCACGGGCGACGGGAGCGCCCTGTTCGTCGGGACCTACGGCGGGGTTGGCACTGACATCCGCAGCGCGATGGATGTGGATCTCGATCCCGGCCCCGGCGTGGACATCCGCAACCCTGGCTGCCCCCGTCGCGGCGACAGCAACCAGTGCGTCGCACAGGCTTACTTCGGCCGACTCGAGGCGGACGGCAGCGTCTCGTGGACCGCCGACTTCCAGCGCATCAGCCGTGATCGCTCGAACGTGCTGCCGACCCCCGCATCCGGCGGCCCCATCGCCCTGCCCGACGGCTCCGGGGTGTTGCTTGGCACCGCGACCGCCGAGGTCGACTTCGACTGGACGAGCGCGGAGGACGTCTACACCTTCCCGTGGCACGCGCAGGACTCGTACTTCGACGTCTTCGCCGCGGGCATCTCGAGGGAGGGCGGCTACCGCGGCGTCACGCGCTCGCGAACGATGCGCGTGTCCAACGGCGAGCTCGAATCCACCTGGGTGGGCGGGAGCTGGTCCGAGCCCGATCGCACGCTCTATTCCACGGGGTGGACGCAGGGCTTCGTGCTCTTCCCCTCGGCGGGGGCGGGAGGCGTCGGCAGGCCTGCGGAGTCGTTCCTCGCGGCCTTCGACGAGAAGGGGGGGCTCCGTTGGGCGACGGGACTCGGCTACGGCATTCCGCTGGGCGGCACGGGCGCGGCCCAGGTCCGCACGTCAGCCTCGGGGAGCACGTTCCTGCTGGGGCGGTTCAGCGGGCGCGCTGATCTCGACTTCACAAGCGGGTTGGCGCCGTTCAACGCGACGAGCGGTGGCTGGTACCTCGTCTCGTTCCGTCCCGAGCCCTGTTCCGACGGGGCCACGCGGGCCTGCACCTGCGAGTGGGAGAATCGGCGCGCCACGGCCACGAGCTGCAGCGGCGGCCGGTGGGAGCCGTGCGCATGCCGGCAGGAGCTCCTCAACACCGACGGGAGCGTTCCTGCGCGGCCGGCGCCGGACTGCGGTCTCTGCGCGGCCGGCTGGAGCTGCAACCCGGTGACCTGGCTCTGCGAGGATCCGGGCGAGACGCGGCTCGCGAGCGGGCTCGATCACCCGACCGAGGTGCTCGACGACGGCACCCACGTCTACTTCATCGTCGCAGGCAGGTATCCGCGCACGTCGCCGGCCGCGGAGACACCCTCGGGCACGGTCTGGCGGGTGCCGCGCGGTGGTGGCACACCGGAGAGGATCCGCGACGGCATCCGCCCGCATCACCTCACGCTCCATGACGGCTGGGTCTACTGGTCGGATCTGGCGCTCTATCGGACGGCAGTGGGCGGCGACGGCTCGGTGGAGACGGTGCTCGCGAGCGGGAGCGATGGCGCCTTCGCGATTGACGCGAACGCCTGGTACCTCACCCGAGGCATTTACGTGGTGAAGCGCGATCGGACGACTGGCATCGAGAGCACGGCGCTGGTCCCGCAGGTGGATGAGCTGCGCGCGCTCGTTGTCGACGGCTGGAACGTCTACGTGCTGGCCGCACGGCGAACGGAGGGCACCGGCTCGGGCCTGTACCGCATGCCGGTGACTGGCTTTGGCGGAACCTTCTCGCCGATGGTGTATGCGAATGATCCGCGCGCGCTCGTGGACGCCGGAAACGTTCTGTATTTCAGCGCCTTCGCGACCAGGCCCTCCATCGGCCGCTACGACAAGGTGACCGGTGTCGTCTCCGCGGCGGTTGACTCAATGGAGGGCGAGCTCGGGTCGATGGCATGGGACGGTAGCGCGCTGTACTTCACGCGGTACGGCCGGCGGACTGCAAGGGATTGGATCGGTGAGGTGTGGCGGCTCGCACCGGCCGCGTCGCCCTCGCTCGTCGCGAGCTCAATCCAGCACGCCGCGGACGTCGACGTGCGCAGCGGCCGAATCGTCGTGGCGGAGACGGGCGAGACGCGCGCGACGACCACCACGGGGAACGTCCGCGCTTTCGAGGTGCGCTGAGACCCGCGCCCAGCCCGCTGAGTCCGATTATTTAACGCGCGCCCTGTAGGCCTTGTACTTCTTGATCCAGCTGAAGTCGCCGAGGACGCCTCGGCGGAGAAGCTCAGCCCCATGCTGCCCTCGAAGCCCTCCTCGAAGTGGAGGGTGCACTTCGTGGCAGTGCCGTTCCGGCTGGAAGACATAGCCCTTGGACTTGAGATACTCCATCTCTCGCCAGAAGATCGACTTTACCCTCTTGCCGTGGTCGAGAATGAATTCGCCAGTCTTCGAAGTCACGTAGGTAGAGGTCTCCAACGCCGGGTCAGAGACAAAACGGAACTTGTCGCCGCGCGCGATCGCATCATCGAGCCACGGCTTGTTGACCTTCTCCCAGAATTCAGCGGGCTCCCGCGCTCGTCGATCAGGCCGCCACATGGCTGGAGTCGTTCTTCGCCGCCCTGCGCTTCCCGGGCCCCCGGTCTCACTTTCCGCCGCGGACGCTCGTGGTGGTCACCTTCGACGAGGCGGACTACGAGGCGGCTCACGAAGCAGGCAACGCCAGCGTCTACGACGGACCGAATCAGATCTACACCGTGCTGCTCGGAGACATGATCGAGCCCGGCGGGGCAAGCGCTTCCAGTGGGCTCAGGCCTTACGTTGCGGGCGGGCCACTCGCCATGGCCGAGCTCGCGGGGGTCATCCTCCTGGTCCACCCCGGCGTCTCGAATCTGTTGCTCCAGACGCAGACGTTCTCGATCAGCGGCGTCATGACGCCCAACAAGCCGGTGTCCTACAAGAGCGAGGACTCAGCGAACGACAGCAACGGCTTCGGCACCATGGCCGAGGCCGGCTGGAGCCAGCAGCTACCCATCCATGGAACATGGTGTGGTCCGGGAGGGGGCCTCTCGATGGCGCGGGTGGGTGCCGAGGTGGTGATCGCGTTCCAGCCTGAGGCCAGAGGGGCGATCCACCTCTGCATCGGCCATTCCACCGGCCTTGTCCAGGCTCCCGGTCCGTGCGCGCACGTTCACCCGGACCTGGGAATCGAGCTTCTCGACACGCCCGCCCAGGACGGCGTCCTGCACCTCCACGTCGTAGGCGATCCCCTGCATCAGCACTCCCTCGCCGTGGTCGCCCAGCCCTGCAAGCCGGTGCTCGGTCTGGCCTCGATCCGCGCCTACCACCACCTCCGCTCCGGACCATCCCCAGGAGAGGACACGATCGGGATCGCTGAAGAGTTGCTCGAAGGGCAAAGCCTCGCAGTTGGCGGTCTTGACCGCGTTCTCCCTAGGGTGATCGGGAACGGGGGCTTGGAGGGCCGAGGACTGGCTCACGTCTCCGGAGAGATCGAGAGATCTCCTTCAGGCTGCGCGCAGGCGGCCATGCCAACAGAGGCCAGGAGGACACACGACCACCGCCTGACTCGATGAAGAGTGGACATAGGAATGACTCTTTTCAGGTTGGGACTGCGGGTGATGGGCCGGGAGAAGCCCCCCTCGCAAACGGACAGGCCCAGATTTCTTTTTGCGGGCGATTTTTCCGCCCATTTTTCCGGCGGTTTCACGCGCGCCGAGCGCATCATTCGCTACACCCTGCACCTCATGTCGTCATTCCAAGCCTGGCGATTAAACTTTTACATCCAATAATAAAGGCTTGCATATTTGAGCTAAAAAGCAGCTTGATAGCATTGGGGGAAGGCCTTCCAGCCCCTGTCCAGGGGGGCTGTGAGAAGCAGCAAGACGTTGTTCATCTGAGAGGGAGGCACAACATGAGAGCTGCGAAAGTAGAACGGGCTTTATGGGTCCTGGCCGGAGTCTTGGTCGGTGCCTGCGGCGAGGAACCCACTGCTGCCAGCGCTGGGCTGCGCAATCCAGAGAGGGATTCGCAAGGGCTGTCGAGCATGCATCAGGCACTCACCTGCCCCGGCGGTGACACCACGCCCCCAGAGCTGTCTATCGCGGAAGATGAAGTCTTTTATGAGTGCACAGGCGTTGGGAACCCCAATGCCTGGGAGGCTCCTGAAGTCACGGCGGTTGATGCCTGCGAAGGCCCCCTTCCGGTGTATGGGTACAACACGGGTGACGACGACGGAGATGGGGTCCCCGGCACAGTGGATCCGGATGACTTCGGACCTGGGCCCTCGACCGAGGCCGAAGGCTTGTTCTACGTCCAATACCTGGCATGGGACACGAGCTACAACATCCAGGGAACCATCCTCTCGGTCTACGTCCAGGACACCCTCAAGCCTGTGCTGACACTGAATGGCCAGGAGTCTGTCCAGACGCAGTGCTTCTCGCCAACGGGCGATCCGGCCACCCCGGAAGGCTCGCCAGCGGTGGATCCGGATCCGTACGTCGATCAGGGCGCCACGGCGGCGGATCAGTGCTCCGGCGACCTGACGCCTCAGGTGGTGACCTTCGGAGAGGTCAACAAGCAAGTCCCTGGCATCTACACCTTGGAGTACCAGGTGAAGGACGGAGCCTTCAACTGGGCGGACCCCATCACCCGTACGGTGGAGGTCGTCGACACGCTCTCACCGGTGCTGGTGCAGAGTCCTCCCATCAGGATGTGGCCTGGCAACAACCAGATGCGCAGAGTCCAGCTCACCGAGTGCACGGTGGCCTGGGATCTGTGCGAGGGCTACCTGGACATCCCCGGCGGTGCGTATGACTTGACCGTGACCAGCAACCGGCCAGATCGCGACGCGGAGGACATCGTGATCATCGATAACAGCACCTTCGAGGTGCGCGCCCGGCACAACACCCACGGAGCAAGCCGCATCTACACCGCGCGGTTCAAGGTGGCGGACAGCTCGGGCAACGTGCGGGAGGGGACGTGCACGGTGTACGTGCCGCAGAACCCGAACGACCCGGCGCCTTAGGCAATAACGACTACGCGCGCGACTGGTTCCAGTCCGGCCGCAAGGTACTACCCACGTGCTGCCAGGCCACGGCAAGCAGGCAGGCGGCCCGGCGCATGAATCCTGGGATATAGTGTAACCCATCAGAATCCTTTCAGAAAAACAGTGCTTGCATTGGCAGATGACTTTGGGCAGAAACTTCGCTTCCTGTTTTTGCCTGAAGTCCAAACATGCGCAGAGTACTGACAACGTGGGTGGGGGTGACCGACAAGGCCTTCGTGGCCTTGGTGGCACTTGCTCTCGCGCTGATGCTCCCTGCGTCGACGTCACGGCCAATCCCGCTGACGGACAGTGGCAAGAAGGCCTGGGTGAGTGCGGCCTGGCAGTCGGAGGAGCCTCTCGACGAGGGAGAGCTTCCCTCCTCACCGCCCGAGGAATCATCTGGCCAGCTGGGCAATCTCATCGAGGACGATGAGGTCGTCCACGAGACCCACGTCCTCGTCGTGCTGGGGCTGAGCCTCAAGCTCATACCAATGGTGCAGCTCGAACCTGACTCGCTGCATGCGCGCGAGCTCGAGCGCCCTCCGCTACACACCGCGTAGCAACCAACGTCCGCGTCCATTCGCTAGCTAGCGCGTGCCTCTGTTGCGCGCTGGCCGGCTGATTGTCCATCCCTCGCCGCGTGAGCGGCGAGCGGCGTGGGCGATCCGCGCGGCGTCTTGTCCACCCATTCACCCTCTTCCGCGTCCGGACACGGCTGCTCTGGCAGCCGTTGTGGCCCGGCGCATCACCTACCTGCGTCCCAGGAAGCCATGGCTGCGCCCAGAATCTCCCCTCCTCCTTCCTCCGTTGAGCCCACCCCTGAAGCGGCACCTCCAGCGCCGGGTAGCAAGAGCTCCTTCTTCGCCTACCCCAAGCAGGACCTCGTCGCGGGCACGGTCGTGTTCCTGGTCGCGCTACCGCTGTGCCTCGGCATCGCCGTGGCCTGTGGCGTTCCTCCCGTGTCGGGCCTCATCGCCGGCATCGCCGGTGGGCTCGTGGTGCCGCTGTTAAGCCGTTCGCCGCTGTCGGTGACGGGGCCGGCAGCGGGCCTCACCTCGATCGTGCTCATGGAGGTCGAGCGGCTCGGCGGCCTCAAGCCGTTCATCGCCGCGGTGGTCGTGGCGGGCGTCATCCAGATCGCCCTGGGGCTCGTGAAGGCCGGACGGTTTGCCGCGCTGGTGCCGAGCTCCGCGATCAAGGGGATGCTGGCGGCGATCGGCATCACCATCGTGCTGAAGCAGATCCCCGTCGCGGTGGGCGCCACCGGCGACCTGAAGGACATCCCCGCGCAGTTCAGCACGGGCCCAGCGGTGATGGCGGCCCTCTCCGTCGCCATCCTGCTCATCTGGCCCAAGACGCCGCTGAAGAAGATCACGTTCCTGCCCGCAGCGCTCGTCGTCGTGGTGCTGTGCACCGTGATGGGCATCGCCCTGGAGGGTGTGCCCGCGTTCGCGCTCGCCGCGCATCACAAGGTGGTGGTCCCCACCGGCGGTCCGTCCGGGCTCTGGGAGGCGCTGTTACATCCCGAGCCGAGCAACTTCCTCCAGAGCGGCGTCTGGGTGGCGGGCGCCACCATCGCGATCGTCGCAAGCATCGAGACGTTGCTGTCGCTGCAGGCCGTGGATCGGCTCGATCCGCTCCGCCGCAGCAGCCCGCCCGACCGCGAGCTCGTCGCGCAGGGCCTCGCGAACACGGCCTCCGGTCTGCTGGGCGGCCTGCCGGTGACGGCGGTCATCGTGCGCAGCGGCGCGAACGTGGCCGCGGGAGGACGGGAGCGGCTCTCGGCCCTCTTCCACGGGCTGCTGCTGCTCGGCGCCGTGATCGCCGCGGCCGGGCTCTTGAATCACATCCCGCTCGCGTGCCTCGCGGCGGTGCTCATCGTGGTCGGCTTCAACCTCGCCAAGCCCTCGCTGTTCATCAGCCAGGCGAAGCTGGGGCGTGATCAGTTCATCCCCTTCGTCTTCACCATCGTCGCGGTGCTCGCCCTGGATCTGCTGAGGGGCGTGGTGCTGGGGGTGATCGTCGCGCTCATCTTCGCCCTGTACCAGAACGCGAACGGCACGATTCAGCAGCTGAAGGATCCGGATGGCACCATGCGGTTTCGCTTCCGCCGCGACGCGACGTTCCTCACCAAGCCTCAGCTGCTGCGCATGCTCGAGGCGGTGCCCGCCGGCTCGACGGTCGTCGTCCAGGCGGACGGCGAGTACGTGGACCACGACGCGAAGGAGGCGCTCGCGACGTTCCACCAGGACGCGCCTCGCCGGAACATCACCATGCGCATCGAAGGCATTGACATGAGCAATGCAGCGGCGGGCGGGGGGCACTGACATGAGCGCACCCCACCACAACAGCGGCTCCGGCGATGTGCTCGATGCGGCGCTGTCCACCGCGCACGGCCACTTGCCGGACCAGGGCCCCATTGGCGTGTTCGTCCACCACAACACGCTGCACGCGCTGCAGCACCTGCCCTTCGAAGAGGCGGTGCCGAAGGGCGCGGCGCTGATCGGCGCACGCGCATGGCCTGAGCTCGATGCGCTCCGCGAGGCCTGGAGGGGTGGGCGCATCGAGGATCGCGACGTCGAGCCTGTGCTCACCGAGGCGCTCGAGGGGCGCGGCGAGGAGCCGCTGCCGCTCGGGCTGTCACGCCGGACGCTGTGGCGCGTGCTGCTTCGCGAGCAGGTGGAGAGCGACGACGCCGCGGGCATCTCCTTCGTCCATGGGGAAGATCCCCTCTTCAAGGCGGCCCTCGGCAAGGTGGTGCCTGGCGTGGCGGAGGTTCATGCGCCGCGGCGTCACCGCGATGTTCTGGTGGCCCGCGGCGCGGCGGACACCGACGAAGCGGTGCACAGTGAGCTCATCAAGCTGGGCGTCGCGTTCCTGGACCTGGGGCAGGCGCTGAGCCGCCTGCCGGGCCGGCAAGAGGGATTTCTCCGCGCCGCGGCACGCGTGCTCACGTCCAGCAGCGCGCGGTCGAGCGTGCTCGGCCCCGTCGCCACGGACTTCGAGCGCATCCTCCAGGAGAACCTCTCCGCGCGCTCTGTGGTGCGGGAGGTGCTCGCAGCGCTTGGCGTCAGAGACGAGGAGCTCCATGACTTCGTGGTCGCGACGGCACTCGCGCTCCCCGGCGTGACGGGCATGTTCTCGCGGCTGGAGCGGCACCCGGAGGAGGGAGACGCGCCCGCGGCGCTGATCGAGCTCCTCGCGGTCCGTCTGGTCATCGAGCGCCGCGCCATCGAGCACGCCGCGGCGGACGCAGGGCTTCCACCCACCTGGGGGGAGCTGAAGGCAAGAATGCCGGTCCCCCCCGCGCGTCCCCGCGAGTGCGAAGCGCTCCTCCTCACCACGCTCGCGCGAGGGGCCGGCAAGGGCGCGGACGCGATCCTGGCTCTGAAGGATGAGGAGGTGACGACGCTGTTCCGTGAGGTGGCGGCGCTTCCTCGCGAGCGGCGGAACTTCCTTCTGTTCCTCGCCTACGAGAACGCCTACCGGCGCCGCATCCTCACCGGGATGGTTGCGCTGCAGCGGAAGATCGGGGCGGCGCCTCGCGCGCAGGTGCGGCCAAAGGCCCAGGTCATGTTCTGCATCGACGAGCGGGAGGAGTCGATCCGCCGCGCGCTGGAGGAGCTCGATCCCGCCATCGAGACGCTCGGCGCGGCCGGCTTCTTCGGCATGGCCATCGACTTCATGGGGCTCGATGACCACGAGCCGGCGCCCTACTGCCCGGTCGTCGTGAAGCCCGCGCACGAGGTGCATGAGTCGGCGGTCGCGCGCGACCGGAAGTGGCAGGGCCTGAGAGGCCGGCTCCGCGCATCCTGGCACGCGGTGGAGCGGACCATCTCGATGACCTCGCGGACGCTGCTCGGTGGCGCGGTCGCCTCGGGGCTGGGTCCCCTCGCCTTCGCGCTCGCTCAGGGGCGGGTCGCGGCGCCGCGTGCGTCGATGCGGCTCTGGGATGAGCTGACCGCCTCCGTCGTCCGGCCTCCGGAGACGGAGCTCCTGTCGCTGAGCTCGAAGACGGACTCAGCGCCTGCGCGCAAGCCAGCGAAGCCGCTCGGGTTCTCCATTGACGAGGCGGCGGATCGCGTCACCGCGATGCTGAAGAGCACCGGCCTCACCCAGAACCAGGCACGGCTCATCGTGGTGCTCGGCCACGGCTCCACCAGCCTGAACAACCCGCACGAGTCGGCGCACGACTGCGGCGCGTGCGGCGGGCGCCGGGGTGGAGCGAACGCACGGCTCTTCGCCGAGCTCGCCAACCGCCCGGATGTCCGTGCGGGCGTGCTGGCGCGTGGGGTGAAGATCCCAGAGGACACGTGGTTCATCGGCGGGCTGCATGACACCGCGGATGACGCGATCGAGCTGTCCGATCTCGCGGCGCTCCCCGCAAGCCACCAGCAGGAGTTCATGGCGCTGCACGCGACCCTCGAGCAGTCCCGGAAGGACAGCGCACGCGAGCGGTGCAGGCGCTTCCTGCACGCGCCGCTCGGGATCTCGGCGGATGCGGCCCTCGCGCACGTCGAGGTGCGGTCCACGCACCTCGGCCAGCCCCGTCCCGAGTACGGCCACTGCACGAACGCGATGGCGGTGGTCGGCCGCCGCACGCTGACACGCGGGCTGCACCTGGACCGGCGGGCGTTCCTCATCAGCTATGATCCCTCCATTGACGAGAACGACGTCCTCGTGGAGCGCATCCTCGCCGCGGTAGGCCCCGTGGGAGCTGGCATCAACCTCGAGTACTTCTTCTCGTCGGTGGACAATGAGGTCTACGGGTGCGGCACCAAGCTTCCGCACAACGTCACGGGCCTGCTGGGGGTGATGAACGGCCACCAGGGTGACCTGAGGACGGGACTGCCGCTGCAGATGGTCGAGCTTCACGAGCCCATGCGGCTGCTACTCATCGTGGAGGCCTCTCCCGAGTCGCTGCTGGCGGTGGCAGGCCGCCAGGCGGAGGTCCGGGAGCTCGTCGTGAACCGCTGGGTGCACCTGGTCTCGGTGCACCCGAAGACGGGAGCCATCACCTACTTCCACAAGAACCAGTTCGTCCCCTTCGTGCCCGATGAGGACCCGATCCCCGAGGCCGAACACTCCCACGACTGGCACGGCAAGTCCCGGGACTTCGTCGCGCCCGCCATCATCAACGCCGCACTCAAGAGCCCTCCCACGCCATGAGCCTCCAGGATTTGTTGCCCTACAGTGTGGCCTTGACCATCGCGGCGCCAGGAGCGTGCGCGGTGCTCCTCGGCCTGTACACGCTCCTCACCGGCCGGACACCGATGGAACAGACGACGGCGGGGCTCATCCGCCTCAGCGTCCTCGCCTCATTCGTTGGGGCCGGGGTGATCGCGTTCGCCTCCACGGGCCGCCACGAGGTGGACTTCGGAGCGTGGATCCGCATCGGCACCTACGAGGTGCCCGTCGTGTTCATCATCGACAAGGTCGCCATCTCGTTCTCGCTCCTCGCGGCCGCGCTCACCGGGCTGGTCGCGCGCTTCTCGACGACGTACCTGCATAAGGAGCGAGGCTTCCTCCGGTTCTTCGTGCTGCTTGGCCTGTTCTGCACGGGCACGCAGCTCGTCTCGTACGGAGGGGCGCTCGACCTCATGTTCCTCGGCTGGGAGCTGATCGGCATCTCCTCGATGCTGTTCATCGGCTTCTTCCACGAGCGGAACGAGCCCGTGCGCTCGTCGGTGCGCGCGTTCTCCATCTACCGCGTGTGCGATGCGGGCTTCTTGTTCGCCATCGTGGTCTCGCACGAGCTGCTGGGCTCGACACGCCTGACGGCGCTGGAGGGCGCCGCCGCGCTGCCAGTCATGGAGGCGACGACGCTCGCCCTCCTGTTCCTGCTCGCGGCGATTGGCAAGTCCGCGCAGCTGCCGTTCTCGGGGTGGCTGCCGCGAGCGCTCGAGGGCCCGACACCGACGTCGGCCCTCTTCTATGGCGGCGTCTCGATCCACCTGGGCCTGTTCCTCCTGCTGCGCATCTGGCCGGTGATGGAGGTGGCGCCCGTGGCCAAGGGCATCGGCGTGGCCATCGGGCTGGCCACGGCGCTGTACGCCAACGCAGTGGCCAGGACGTGCTCGGATGCGAAGGGGGCGCTTGCACACGCGACGCTTGCCCAGGTGGGCCTCATCCTGGCGGAGATCTGCGCGGGGCTGACGACCCTGGCGCTCGTGCACCTCGTGGGGCACGCGTTCCTGCGGGTATGGCAGTACCTGCGCGCTCCGAACATGATCCACGATGCACACCGGACGGGCCTCGCCGCGAGCGCGCGGGAAGAGGGTGCGCCCGGGAGCCTGGGGCGCGCGCTGTATGCGAGTGGGTTGTTCCGGCTGCGGCTGGATGAGCGCATTGACCGCGCCGCTGCGCTCTTCGTGGCACTTGGCCGGACCCTTGACAGCGCGGACCGGAAGCTGCGCGGTCTGTTCACGGCCCCGGAGGTGAACCGATGATCCAGACCGTGCTGGCCGCCGCGACAGCGGCGGCAATGACTCTTGCACCGACGCTCAGTACGAGGAAGCGCACCCAGGTGCCTCTCGTGCTGGCGCTCACGATCCTCGTGGTGGCAATGGCCGCGGCGCCGGACGCGCGGACAGGCTTCGCGCTGGCGGCACTGACCGCGGCGCTGCACGCCGTGGGGGCATGGCGAGCGAGCCGTGCCGGTGGTGTCGCGATGTTGCTCGCGGCGGTGGCCTCCGCCGTGGCGGCGGTGGGGGCGGCGCTGGGCCGCATGGATATCGCGTTCGTCGCATCCATCACCGCGATCTGCATCCGCGCCGCGGTCGTCCCGTTGCACGTGGGCACCACGGAGCTCTGCGAGCGGGCTCCTGGCGAGCAGGTGAGGCAGCTCGCGTCGCTGCTGACGCTCGTCCTCGTGCACGTGCGCTTCGTCGCTGACACACCGCTGGCGCGAGAGGCCGCGCAGGGGCTGTTCTTCCTTGGCGCGATGGCATCGCTGCTGCCAGGGCTCGCGTCGCTCGCGCAGCGCGACCTGAAGGGCCTGTACCGCATGACGACGATGATGCACGGCGGATACCTGCTGTGCGCGGTCGCCGCCGCCGGGCGTGGCCATCATGCGGCGGCCTTGTTCTCCGCGCTGACGCTGCTCCTGGCTGTCGGTGGCTTCGGCCTGGTGGTCACGTCGCTCGAGGAGCGCTGTGGGAGCGTGTCCCTGGAAGGGCGTGGTGGCAGGGTAGGCGCGTTCCCTCACCTCGCGTGCGCGTTCGCCGTGCTGGGTGCGGCAGGGGTAGGCCTGCCCGCGACGGCGGGGTTCGTGGCGGACGACCTCCTCCTGCACGCAGCCTGGGAGGAGAGCGTCGTGGCCACGGCCGCGCTGATCATCGCCAGCGTCTCGCTCGCGATCGCGACGCTCCGAGGTTACTCGCGGGTGTTCCTTGGGCCGCCGGTCCGCTCTGTCGCTCCGGACCTGCTCCTGGGAGAGCGCGTCGTCATTGTGGGCATCATCGCGGTGCTGCTCCTGATGGGAGTGGTGCCCCGGCTCATCATCGGTGACGTGACGTAGCGGGGCGGATCCTCCGCGCTAGGCCGGGCCGAGCTCCCAGATCAGCTCTTCCTCGACAGGCGAGAGCTCGCCGTTTCGATACAGCGGGGCCAGATCGGGAGCTGAGCTGCCGCCGCGATGGAACGAGACCCGCAGGGCGTGGCGGCCTGCGGGGAACAGGCCGCTGGGGCTGGCGTCGAAGAGGAATGCGCGTGTGCCGTCGCTGCTCCATGCAACGGGCAGGACGGCGTCAGTGCCAGCGCTGCTCACGGTGATGCGCATCCAGTCCAGCGGCTCCGGGCTCTCGAGCAGGACGAAGAAGCCCGTGCCTGTCTCGATCGCCAGGGTCTCGACGGCGCGAGGGGGGAGCGGGCGGTGGCCCAGGCCCGCTGTCTCGAACAAGCCATGGATTCCGCCGTACGCCAGCGTCGGGGCCGGCTCGCGGGGCAGCGTGAGGGTGCCCCCGCGATCGAGCCACGTGTAGACCGCGTCGCTCAGGGAGCTCAGCTCGCTCGTGGCCTCCTTGAGCTCGGCCTCTGCGTCCTCCACTGTCATGCCAGCATCATGCGGACCGAAGACGAGGGCGGCCGCCAGCGTCTCGCGCAGCTCCAGCCGTCTGTTGATTCGGGTCTGGAGATCCGCGATCCACTCCATGGATGGCGCGGCCGCCGAGCCCAGGGCGCGCAGGTGGCGCTCACCCCTCAAGGCCCCTGACGCATCCTCGGTGGGGTTCACCAGCCCGGAGCCCAGGTGTTCGCGGGCATCGCGGAAGCGCGAGGTCGCCAGCTCGAAGCCGTAGGCTGGCTGAGTTCCGTAGGGGATGCTCGCGCTCAGCTCCACGCGCACCATCCGCCCCGGGCGCGTCTCGGCTGGAAGCGGACAGGCGATGTACCGCTGGAGGATCTGAGGAGTCCAGGGCACGGGGGTGCTGGCGCAGGACTCTTCACGCCATGCTCCCAGGAGAGTGAGCAGTCCGGGAGTCAGGAACGGCATGTCGCCTGTGAGCAGGCGCACGAGCGGCGGTGCCCCCACCGGCTTCCCGTTGCGGTCGACAATGCGCACGGCCAGCACAGGAGCGAGCATGGCGGCTGAGTAGGGGTCTTGCAGCTCGATGAGCACGTCATAGCCCCGATAGAAGAGGGGCGCGCCGTTCTCCGGGATGGTCCGCTTGACGTAGCTCGCCACCTTGTTGAGGGGCCCATCGGCAAAGTCGGGCGGGGTTGGGAGCAGTCCGCCGGAGACCGCGCGCGTGTAGTCGGTGCCGGGGAGCCCCCCCGTCCGGAAGCCCCAGATCAGAGACTGCGACGTCGACGTGCCAGGGCCATCCTCGCCCGCCGCGCGTGTCACACGTACACCCGTAGCAGACAGTCGGTAGGAGCGATGGGGCTCCAGCATCAGCGCACTGCGCATCGCCGTGCGAACGCCCTCATCACGACGCCGGCGGCTCGCCTCCAGCTCGCGCTGGGTGATCCAGCAGATCGACAGGAGGATCGGCGCCTCGGTCTGGTCGACCGCGCCACGCTGGGCAGTCACGTGCAAGGTGTCGAGCGCGCGCACCTGCGGACCTGGCGGAAGAGGCTCGTACACCCAGGCGTCCGCCGGCACTGCAGCGATGGACACGGCCTGACCGGCGCGGAAGGCAGCGAACGTGGCGCGCAGATTCGTCCAGCGGATCTCGACCCAGGCCACTGGCTCAGGGAAGCGGACGATCAGGCTCCGAGCCGCGAGCCCCCGATCCGGGACGCCGGGTGAAGGCGGAGTCACCCTCTGGATGCTGCCGGTCTCGTTGAGCCCGATGGCGAAGGACAGGCCGCCGTGCTGGAAGAGTGGCGGGTAGATGGTCCCCGCAGCGATGCCACGCCAGTCGATGCAGTGGCGCTGCGGCTGCGTGGGACCGCCGCAGGGGTCGACGTAGTTGCGGCGGCTCTGCCGGTCGTAGGTGTCGAGCGGTCCGTACCACCAGAGCTCCACCTGCGGCTCCTGGGCGTACCGGTCCGGGCGCAGGCGCACGTCATTGGCCCGCGGCGCGGCAATCCTCCACTTCGTCTGCCACACACCGGCAGCATCCTTCTCCTGGAGTGCCACCTCGCCCAGGGTGTAGGTGATGTCGACGCCCTCGGTGGTCTCATGGTGGAACCAGCTGGCTGCGCCGTCCTCGTCCTTGGCCAGCGAGATGTCAGTGAGCGGCTTGCCCATGGACAGCACTGGCACCGAGTCGACCGGGATCACCGGCCACTCGCTCTCAGCGACGGTGTGCGCTGGGAGCGCCCAGGTCGCTCCCGACAGCTTGGGATGCACCATGGCGGCGCTCTTGATCAGGTCCACCAGGGCGGGTTGACCGCTCTGTCCCCAGGTGAACTCCACCTGTACATCGAAGCTGGGGAGCGGGAACGGCAGGCTGAGCGCCGCGCGCGCCAGGCCGTGGATCCACCATGGCTGCGGTGCCGAGCCCTCGAGCAGGGCCTGCAGGATCAGGCTGATACCAATGCCGAAGACCCGGACGGTGATCTCACCGTACAGCTCGATCATCCCCGTGAGCTGCGGCTCCTTCCAGAAGATGCCGATCTCGAAGCCGATGCGCAGGATCAGCTTGAGCTCGATGGGGCCGTACTGGGCCTGCACGTCTAGGCCGGCGGTGGCCCCGAAGACGATCCCATTGGGATCGACCATGAAGTACGCCGTCGCCGTGATGATCGACAGGACCTCGGCGCGGATGCGCTTGGTCACCGGATCCTTGCGGCCGATGTAGATGAACCACTTGTCGCCGTCGTTGAAGTCGAAGAACGCCTCGAGCCCCCCGCCGACGGTGATCACGTCCTCGAGCGCGAAGTTCACGTCAACGTTCATCTGGAACGTCTCGGCGATCCCGTCGAAGACGATCAGCGCGTAGAGTGCTCCCTCGACCCCCGAGCCGCCGCGTGGCTTGAGGAGGTTGGCGCGTCCCTCGATCATGATCACCGGGCCCGGAATCAGGACGGCGGCGAGGAGCCCGGCGTTGATGGTGAAGCCGTCGTCGAAGACGGTGCCGAGCGTGACGCCCGCGCCGAAGGCGTAGTGATCGAAGCGCGGCGCCCACTTCACGACCTTGGCCACGTTGCGGGCGCTGTTGTTGCCGCGCTCCGCTTTGTACCAGGTGTACCAGGACTCGGGCTCCCCCTCGTCGTCCAGGTGCCGGTCAGGCGCCACATGCATGCCAAACAGGCCCTTGACGCCATACAGGCCTGCCCCCGTGGCTCCCAGCGGAAGCGCGGTGGGGAGCTCGACGGACAGCACGATGAACAGCGAGGGGAACGACTCGCCGACGTGGAGCCTCCCCTCCGCGTCATAGCTGAACTGCGTGAGGTGGCCGATGAGCAGCTCGCCGGCGATCTCCGTGTTCAGCGCGACCAGGTCCAGGCTGATGCTGCCTTTGAAGACGTGGCCGAAGAGGCCGCTCTGCTCCTCGTCTGGCACTGGCAGCGGCCGGGTCTCGGGTGGCCGCGGCAGCTCGCGATAGGATACGGCCCCATCGATGATCAGGGTCTGCGGGATCTCCAGGTGGACCGCGATCCCCTCGAGCGACACGCGCACGTCCGGCGCATGGGGCCTGGGGCGCCAGCTCACCTTGAGCCCCTCCACCGACGCGGACAGCGGGATCCCCTCGATCAGGTTGATCCCCCCCGACAGGCCCACCCAGTGCCGCTCCTCGGTCCCCTCCCCCTCCGTGCCAAAGCCGATGCGGTCGAGCTCGATCTTGAAGGCGTGGAAGTCCAGCGAGAAGCTCTCCGGCACGTCGATCCAGCCACCATCCAGATCGACCTCGCCCCGGGTGTTGATCGACAGCTTGTCCACCTCGAGCGTGGGCCAGTCGATCCCGGCGACCAGGGGCTGGAGCTTCCCCGCCAGGCTGAAGGTCCCCACTTCGTCGGCCAGCTCGAACCGGACCGAGCTGACCGTCACCTCCAGGAGCCCCTCCTGTCGCAGCCGCACGAGCGCGTCATCGGCCCCCGAGGGGAGCAGGGGGCTGGCCTTGACCTCCGCGGTGAAAGCGCCCTTCGCGTCGATGCTGAGCAGCAGCCCGAGCGGCTTCTCGATGACCGGAGGGATGACGTCGCACGCCAGTGAAGCGCGGGCGAAGTTGTTCTGCTGCAGCTCGAAGTCCAGGCTGCGCAGGGCGAACGGCATGCCGAAGAGGTCCCCTGCTCCCGGACCGGGCTCGAACGTGCGCAGCTCCGGCTCCACCAGCCGCTGCGTCCAGGTCGCCTCGAGGATTCCACTGAACCCACCGCTCGCGATGACCAGGTTGCGGACGCCGATCCCCTCCAGGAGCGGCACGCCCAGATCGGGAGGCAGCCGCACCTCGACGCGGCCGACGTAGACGCCCACGCCCCCCTCCTCCGTCGCCCATGGCGGCCGGGGCGCGGACTCCGAGAAGCGCAACCACACGTCCTCGACGATCACCAGGACTCGGGTGTCCGCGATCCAGAAGGGAGCGCTGAACGCGAGCGTGATGGCCTCTCCTGGTGGAGGCGGCTCTCCATCCGCGGGGGGCGTTCCGATCCCGAACTCGAAGTTGCCCTGGCTGTCGACCTGGAAGCCGACGGCGAGGCCAATGGAGACATGGCCTTCCTTGGGAGTGACCTCATCCGTGGCGCGGTCATAGTCGACGGGGATGAGCAGGTCGCGGCTGAAGCGGAGCGCGAAGGCATCGATATCGAGACGTGCCCGCCATGGGAGCGGACCGCCCGCCCCGCTGTCGGGCTCGGGCTCGGGCTCAGGCTCAGGCTCCGGTTCGGGTGGCGGCTCCTCCTCCGCCCCTTCCCGCTCCATCGCCTCGATCACGTCATCGGGGACTGTCTCCGGCGGCGGCGTGCCCAGCTCGAAGAGGAGGCGGACACGCCCCCCGGCATCGGCAGAGCCGATCAGGAGCTCGAGCTTGTCGAATGGCACGATCGGCACGACGATCTCGCCCAGGACCATCACCGCCGCCTCGATGCGAAGGTACGAGGGGTCCCCCTCCACCGTCAGCTCGGCGCGGAAGATGCGGCCCAGGATGTTCCCCTCCGCGCTCTCGGAGGCCAGGGTGTCGGACGGCCAGGCGCCGTCGCCGAGCACCTCGGAGATCGGGATCAGGAAGTAGGGGACGTTGGCCATGATCGCTCTCGCCTCGCCGGGTCAGGGGTCTACGAGTGCGCGGAGCACGGAGTGAACACGCAGGGTGTTGACCTCCACGCTGCACGCCGCCCCGCTCACGGCGTCGCTCAGCCGCCTCACGTAGTCCATGGGCCGGTCACTGGAGTCATAGTCAAGGCGCTGGTTCCCACGCCGGTCCATGTAGAAGAGGCGCAATGCATTGCATGCGAAGATGTAGTCCGTCTCCTCGAACAGCCGCCGCCAGTCCTCGCCTGTCGACACCGTGAGCGCGGCGTCAGTGCGGTTCTCGATGGTGATCCCCGCGGCCGTGGCGTCCTCGAGCTTCTTCTCCCACCGGAGGCGGACGCTCTGGAGCACCTCGTGGGGGCCGGTGTAGCCCAGGATGTAGTTGGCGAGCTTGCGGTAGTTCGCCCTCCCCGTCGTCTGGATGAAGCCACGGCCGCGGAACTTGAAGAAGTCCGCCTCGGCGATGAAGGCCACGGACGGATCGCTGGCGTCGGTGGAGTGGCCGCTGGGATACCGGCCTCTGCCCCACACCGCCGCGGTAGTGCCAGCCAGGGTCTCTCCCGGCGCCAGGTGGCGGTGCGCGAACAGATACAGCGGGTCACTGAAGAGCCGCAGGCACGTCCAATTGATGGGGCGGTTGTTGTACTTGAATGTGTAGGAGATCCCGCCGCGCTCCGCGAGCGGGCGGAACGTGCCACCGGTCTCGCGGATCATCATGGTCACCTGCGTCACGAACTGGACGAAGTTGATGTCCGTCGTGCCGAACAGCTCGGGAATGTGGTTCCACACCCGCGCGAAGGCCTCCTGCGTCGGACGCCCGTCTCGGTGGTTGACGAGGAGGCTAAGCTGGCTGGCGCTGCCGCCGCAGCAGACCCGCTTGGGGTTGTGGTTCATCCACGGTGGCGTCCCTCGCAGCCGCGCCCGGAACCAGGGGATGAAGCCGGAGTAGCGCCCGCTGGAGACGCGCGAGAAGAACCCATCGATGTCAGTGACGTTCGCGAACCGCTCGCTCGCGTGCACTGCGACGAGATCATCGTAGGGCCGCGAGGCCGCCTGGGGGATGAAGCGGGGCGGTCCGTCGACCAGGGCAAAGTGATTCGTGCCCGGGTGGCGCCGGCAGACGCCGTACGCGGTCCCGTGCTCGTCCGCGCCCAGGTGCCACAGGAGCGGGTGGATGGCTCGCTTCGAGGCGTCATCCGGGGGCACGAAGATTGCGGGGTCCCAGGTGAGCGCGCGCAGGGCATCGAGGCCGAACTTGTTCGTCGGGGAGAAGTCCCGGTCGCCGACCATGTCCAGCTGGGCGGCGTGGGCCAGCACGGCGTTGAAGAAGAACCCAGGGTTCATGGCCCGCATGACGCTGCTCCACGTCTTCAGGAAGACGCGGTAGTTGCTCGTCCCGCCCGAGCTCGTCCCCGTGGACGCGACGCCGATCGGATCCCCGGCGTTGACGCGCAGCCCGAAGACGTCCGGCCGGCGGCCGGCGGCCATGGCGCTCTCGAGCCCGGAGAGGGTCTCGTCCGAGTACAGGTACTGCGTCAGGTAGGCGTCGACGGTGTTCGACTCCAGCCAGGCGCCGAGCTTGGGTGGCGCGGACGCGCCGGGAGCTGGCGCAGCGGTGCTCGTTACATCCGTGGCGAGAGTCCATGCGGCTCGGGGATCCGCGGCCCCGGCGGTTCGTGCGGCCTCGATGAGCTGCAGGAGGGTTGCTCGGGTGCCAGCGGCGTCCAGTTGCTGGATCTCGACGAAGCCGAGGCAGTCGAACCCCTTGGTGATCCCCCCTACGAGGCCGTCGCGACCTCGCCACTCCCCCCCGAGCGCGGTGCGCAGCTCGGGATCGACCATCAGGAACACGCGCACCTGGTTCGCCTCGGTCTGGCGCGCGTACGCCACGTAGCCGCGAAAGGGAGCGTAGATCGTCCGCTCCGGCGCGGTGGGGCTCAGGTCATAGAGCTCCAGCCCCCAGCCGTCGGAGTGTGCCTGCGGCCCGTCCATCCTTCGGATGGGCTGCGCGATCGCGACGCGCGGGTTCTGGTTCATCTCCAGGTATCCGTCGGCTCCCCGGGGGCGGACGACGGGCATGGCGAACTCGAGGGGAGGTGGCATCGTCACTCCTCCTGAGGCAGCGTGCAGGTGGCCTCGGAGGTCTCGCGCGCGAGGACCCCCGTCTTGGACCGAAGGCGAAGCCGGTAACGATAGGTGACGCCGGAGCGCACCCCTTCATCGACGAAGGTCGCGGTCCCGGCTGGAAGCCATCCAGAGCGGTCCATCCAGTTCGGCGTTCCGGGCTCGTGCCTCTGGAGCTGGTAGGACACAGTCGGCTCGGCCTCCCAAGCGAGGCGCACGCGCCGGGCCTCGCCCTCGCCCTCGGGGAATGCGGAGAGCGGCGGCGGGCTCGGCGGGGTGGTGTCGAAGGCTCGTCCCTGCAGGATCGACGAGCCCTGCGACACGTTCCCCGCCGTGTCGACGGCGGCCATGCGGTAGAAGGCGTCGTCCCCAGCCACGAGCTCCAGGTCCACGTAGGTGCCGCCCTCGGCGAGGGAGCCCAGGGTCCGCTCCGCTCCACCGGAGGTCCGGTAGACGAGGACGACCGCCGCGCCGTCGGGAAGCACCCGCAGGCGGCGCACGGCCACGACGCGGCCCTCGAGGAGGACGGCCTCGCTCGGCGCCCCAGGGTCGCGGCTGAAGTAATCCAGCGCGCGGCCGCCATGCTCCTCGGCGCGGAACACGCCCAGCACCTCGGCCACGTCCAGCCCGTTTGGGAGTGTGAGCCCGCGGTCCGTGACCCTGAGCTTCGGATCCGGGATGCGCGTGATCCGCTCGCCTTCTCCGGGCCGCCACCAGCGCAGGTCTTCCAGCGCCTCGCGGCTCCGGCTGCGGTACAGGCGGTACTCGGCGAGCTCGGGCTCGGTGTTCAGAGCCCAGCGGACCGTGAGGCGGCGCTCGCCGGCCTCGATGCGCGTGAGGGCCGGCGTGGATGGCGGCCGCGTCAACGGGGCCGCGTGAGGAAGGCTCACCGGGCCCCAGGCGGTGCTGCGGAGGAGCGACGCGCTCTGCGAGCGCAGCCGATACAGGTACCGGTTGCGCACGGCGCCGTTCACCGTGTCGGAGAACGTGCCGCCCACGACAGGCTTGGAGTTGACGAGGGTGAAGGCATCCTCGTTGCCGGCTCGAGCCGCCAGGCCCTGCAGGGTGTGCGGGTCCGAGGGATCTGCGCTGCCGACCGGGAGCGTCGAGTAGAAGCGCGCGGCCCAGTCGCGCCACACGGGGTTGGCTGCCTCCCACGCGGCCATCGCGGCGGTGTCGCGCTCATCCGAGGGGCGCGCTGCGAACAGGCGCGACGCCCAGCCGCCAGCCCAGTCGGGCCAGCGCGCAGCCAGCCACGCCGTGAAGTCTGGATCATCGGCGAAGCGAGCGGCAGGCTCGAGCCCCTCGTAGATCCCGGTGCCGCGGCGGCGCTGCTCGGCGTCGCGGGCACACACCGCGCTGTCGGTGGCGCGGTACACGTGGTAGCTCTCGCCCGGTCCTCCCGGCTCCCAGCTCAGCGTTGCGCGCGAGCTGCCATGATAGTCGGCGCGGTCGATGCGCACGGTAGGGCGCGGAGGTGGATTCGGGCGCCGCCGGTCCACGGCCACGACGTCAGCGGCACCACCGCTCCTGGGCTCGCCGGGCGCGGCGTCGAAGGGGCTGGTGCGCCCGGCGGTGTCCACCGCGGCCACGGCGATCTCGAGCGCGACCGTGGGGACCGGCAGCCCATCGGCGCCCGTGCCAAACGCTGGCGGCGTGCCGAGCATGGCGTCCATCCGGTAGCGCTGCCCCGGGTAGTAGCGAGCCTGCACGAGCGCTGGCGGGAAGGCCGGCAGCGTGTCGCGTCCCTTGCTGTTCTCGACGAAGTACAGCGTCCAGCCGCGCGTGGCGCTCCACTCGTGCCAGAGCACGGTGAAGATCTGCCAGGCGAGCACGTTGGAGGCCGAGTTGTAGGCGACGAGCGCGCCTGAGACGAACTCGTCAGGGGTGGCGCGCTGAGGCGGGAGGTGATTCGCGCCCGGCGGCAGCGCCGCTGTCACTGGGAGCAGGACCTTCCAGATGCGCAACCGCGAGCGGCGCGTGCCGTCCGGTTCGGCGTCTGGCCGGGCTGGCTCTGGCAGCGTCAGCACACCGCTTTGCTGCAGCTCCTCCCACTCGACGTAGCTGACGATCGTCGGAGGCAGATTGCTCGAGGCCTCGTCCTGGACGATCACCTCGCCATGCGCAACGGGAACTCCGCCGGAGGTGCCCAATCCGGCCCATGCTGTCCAGCCGTCAGTGGCTGGCTGCCGCCGCCGCTCCTTCAACTGGAAGCGGTCGACCTGCGGCGCGAGCAGCCGCTGAGTCCCGGTCCAGGTCCACTCCGTACGCACCCATCGATCGTGCGCCACGGTCACCCGCTGCCCGGGGGCTGGGCGCAGGCGAGGCAGCGCTGGCGGACGCAGGTCCAGGACCAGCTGCGAGCCTTGGGGCTCGACCGCGACGATCTCGCAGGTCTCGGAGCTGTCGATCTTCAGCCGTCCCGGCTCGCGTGGGCCGGGCGTCACAACGGCCAGCTCGGCATCGTGACGAAGCAGCGCGCCCGGGGCCAGAGCGTCCACCGAGGTGGGGCGGGACAGCGCGACCTGGATGCGCCACGGCGACACGTTGGGAGCAGGGGGCAGGACCTCGCCCAGGATGGGCAGGAACCTCGCTCGCGCGCCACCAGGGGCCGGCGGAGTGGACGGTTCGGGGAGCGCGACGGAGCCGCTGAGGTTCGTGGGCCCCACGCGACCGAACAGGTCCACAGCCTGCACGAAGAAGCGATAGCTCCCCGGCTCCAGCTCTCGGGCGACCCAGTCGGCAGGGGGCTCGCTCGGTGGCGGTGGCGCGGGTATCGTCGGGAACGGATCCTCGAGCAAGCGGCTCCGCTCCCGATCGATCAAGAAGATCGGCGCGGCAGGGGCCGGCAGGGTGTCTCCCACCTCCAGATCGGCGAGCCGGCCGCGGAACGGCATCACCAGCGCACCGGCGTGCGAGGTCGCGTCGGCGCCAATCACCACGGAGCCGGCGGTGTCGCGCGGGATCCGCCCGTAGCGCAGGGTGGCCATCTGCGTCGGTCGCCCGTTCACGTAGACCACGGCGCGCTCGCCATCGACTCCGGCGATCACGTCGGACCACTGCCCCGACGGCAGGAACTCCGACGAACCGATGCTCTGCCCCGCGACAGTGAGGACCAGGCGGTAGCTTGAGCCGCTGGCCTGCAGCCACAGCTTCCAATGACGCGTGCCGGCGAGCACAGGGGTGGTCTGGCCTGCATCCGGCTTGATGCGCGCCTTCAGGCAGAGCCGGCGCCCCGGGTCGGCCAGGCGGTTGTCTGGTGCCACCACGCACCAGGTGCCGTCGAGCAGGAGCGACTTGCGCGCGGCGATCTCGGGGTGGTCGACAACGAACCGAACCGCTCCCATTGTCCCCGAGACAATGTTGCTCTTCCGTTCGAGCAGATCGCCGTTGAAGGTCCAGGCGGCGAGCAGATGCTGGGAGGGGAAGTCCGTCCCGCCCCCGCGCCGGACCTGCACGTCGGCCAGGTAGCCGGAGAATGGATATGCGAAGGCTTGTGCCGGGTCCGAAGGAACCGGGTCACATCCGATGCTCATCGCCCGGCGCGGGTTGAGCCGCACCGGCCCGAGGGCCGCGGTGCGGCTGATGTCGAGCACGCCATTGATGAAGAAGTGGATGCGCTCCCCATCGTAGTGGAAGGCCACGTGCGACCAGAGCCCCCGGGGGATGGACCCGTTCGACTCGAAGACCTGGCCATTGAGCCACACCCGCAGGCGGTACGTGCTCGTGCCTTTGGCGAGCCCGAACCAGAAGCTCGTGCGCCAGTCATTTCCGACGAGCGTGGGGTACGTCTCCGGGTCGTCCGTCGGCATGACCCAGAGTTGCACGTGCAGCTCGACGCCATTCCCGTCGAGCCCGGCCACATTGGCGGCCTCCAGGTATCCCGGCCCCACCTCGCCCGTGCCCGTGCGACCGGTCAGGAAGACGGTACGGCGGCGCATCTCGAGCACCCCCAGCGGCTGCGGCCGGGCGTCCACGTACCTGACGCTTCCCCGGGCCGCCAGCGTGGGGCCCACGACACCCGTGAGCGCGCCGTCCAGGCGCCAGAACCCCACCGTGTTGAGCGTCTGTCCCACCAAGGGGAGCGGCAACGTGAGCAGCTCGGTGCGCGCCGGTCCACCGCCGGCCGCGCGCACATAGCCCGTATTCACACGCACCGGTCGCGTCAGGCCTGGCTGGCCCGAGGGCGGCGCGGGCAGGGGTGCCAGCAGCACGTCGACCTGCGACCTTCCGGGAGTCACCCGCCCGTCGTCATCGAGCGCGCTCGGCATCGCCACGGTCCGGGTCCGGGAGATCGCGGGCGATACCACCGAAGGCGGTGGCCACGGGACGTCCAGGTGCTCCTCGGGGACGGACGCACCGGGGGCCGGGGCCACACAGATGATCCGGCTCCATTGATCGCCGATCGCCCCGGTCATGCGGCGGTGCCTGAGCCGCGTCATCCGCCACGAGGTGGTGGTCGTGCCCGTGTCGAAGATCTCGATCTTATCGAGGAGCCGATCCGCGGGAGAGAGGATCCGCAGCGTCGCCCCTGCCGCCGTGATCGTGAGGCGCGGTGTCGTGGCGGTGGTCATCCTCAAGGCTCCCGAGTACCCCTCGACCCTCCAGCGGGTCAGCGCCTCGGTCGCGGTGGGAGCCTCCAGATCGAGCTCGACCTCCCGAGCCGGTGCCGCGAACAGGACCCGCAGGGTCAACGCCGAGATGCCGTCAAGCCGAAGCGCCGGGGGGCGCCCCTCGGCCTGAACCACCGACAGCGCGCGGTTGGAGAACCAGCGGCTCTGTCCACCGGCAAACTGGCCCAGCGCAAGCCATGCCGGCTTCAGGGCGCCGAAGGTGGTCTCGCTCCAGGAGCAGGTTCCGGTCCCCCACTTCCCCAGCACCTTGTAGTCGGCAGGTATCGTGGGCGCCACCCGCCCATCGATGAACGCCAGCCCGATCCCGCGAGCCACATACGGATCCAGGCTCGCCAGGAGCAGCACCTCCAGGGAGGGCAGGTTCACCCGTGCATCACCGCGCGTGGCCTGCACGAAAGCAGGCGTCCGTGGCCTGACCTGATCGACGAGCCTGAGGAGGCTCGGCACCTCGGCCTCGTAGGCGGCGGTGAGCGCACCGCTCGTCACGGTACGCGCCCGCGCCATCACGGTCGCCGTGGCGTTGGTGGCCGGAGGGAGCCCCAGGGTCGCGATGCGCGTCCACGAGTCCGGCAGCACCCGCGTGAACTCGTCCACGACCCAGAACCGCCGCCACACCTCGAAGCCACTGGATGGCCAACCGAGCTCGGGCCAGAAGCTCCAGCGCAGGTGCACGCCTGGCGCGAGCGGCATGCCATCGAACTGGGACAAGGACCCGTCCGAGGGGAGCGCGGCAAGATCTATGGGCTTACCCTGGCTCATGCGGCGCTTCATCGTAGTCGCAACGATGAGGGCGCCGTGCAGCCGTTGAGCTCATAGTGGTTTCCCAATGGGATGAGGTGACCACTAGGAGACGCAAGGCCCACGCGGCATTCCCCGATCACCACACGGGCCGACTTGCCCTCGTGCTGGCGCTCGACGGCTTCGCGTACCTCGGCGCCAATGGTGTTGTGCAGCAAGCTCTCCTCGGGTTGCCAGAGTGGGGCACCGGTGCCACCATTGCCGGACCCATGCGCTCCCCTGCTGTCGCCAGCCCTCGACTGTGGCCCTTGCTGACCGTGCTCTCGCTGAGCGCCGCGTGCGACGTCTACGATCGGCCCAACGAGAGGGTGCCGCAGCACTTCCAATCCACGATGGTGGCGGATGGGAGCCGGCTCGACGCGTCGGTGCTCGTGGGGGCGCCCACGGTGCTGGCCCTCTGGGTTCCGAAATGACACGCCTGCGCTCGGGAGTTGCCCGAGCTCGAAGCCCTGAGGAGCACCTGGGAGCCGCGAGGGGTCCGCTTCATCGCGCTCTCGCTCGAGCCCGACCCCGAGCGGGTCAGGCGCGGCGCGAAGGAGTTCGGCGTGACGATGCCCATCGCCATCGCGGACGGCGAGGTCCTCGCTCCCTTGAAGGTGAGGCAGGTGCCGAGCACCGTGTTCATCGATGCCCAGGGCGTCATTCGAATGACGGCGAGCGGTGAGCACGACCGGCGGTTCTTCGAGAGGCGGCTGAAGCAGCTAACGGCGGAGGAGCGCTGAACCCCTCAAACAGGATGACCATGCATCGGAAAACTGGGATGACTGCGCTGCTGGCACTTGGGGTGTGGCTGGGCTGCGGGGACGAAGGAGTCCCCCCGAGCTTCGGCGCCAACGTGTTGCAGAACAACTCCTTCGAGGACGGGCTCCAGGGCTGGTGGACCGTGACGGACTCGGAGGGGGGGATGGTGACCACCCTCCCAGAGGCTGCCGCCAGCGGCGCGCTGGGCCTGGCGCTCTACAAGGGAAAGGGAGGCTGGGGCGCATCCGCGGGCCAGGGCACGCCGCCCCACAGTGTGGGGCAGACCGTTCATCTCAGTGCCAACCTCAAAGGGGGAGCGGGCGGCGAGATTGCCTACATCGGCTATCACAGCCAGGGGTTCTGGGTACCTCTCAGCGACAAGTGGCAGAAGGTCTCACGGCTCATGCTGATGACGGACGACGCGGGTGATGCAGTGGTCTTCATCACCAACACCACCGAGTTCTCCACCATCCACGTGGATGACATGATCGTCGCGCCAGTCACGGTGGCTCAAGGCGATGCCGACAAGCTCCCAGACAACCTGCTGCGCAATGGCTCCTTCGAGAGTGAGCTCAGCCTCTGGGACTTCTGGACGGACTCGCCGGAGGGGACGGCCTCCACGTCCCGGGAGGCGGGGCGCTCGGGCTACGCAGGCCTGGTGTTGACCAAAGGAGCGGATGGCTGGGCCACCAACGTCAAGCAGCAGCTGGTGACGCCGCTGGCGGAAGGCGAGCAGTACCGCGTCGAGCTCCAGCTGCAAGGCACCCGCGGAGGGGAAACCGTGGAGGTGTGCCTGCAAGTGAACCACGACCCATGGAATGGGCCCTGCGTCGCGGTGGTTGCCAGCAAGGGCTGGAAAGGCTTCTCCCAGACGCTGTCTATCGATGCCTCGCTGGATGACCAGCGCGTGGGGGCGCTCGTCTCCTTGAAGAGCGAGGGGAGCGTGCGGGTCGACGACGTGAGCCTGATCCTGGAAGCAGGGACGGCTCAGTCGCGCAGCCAGGCCTCCCATTGATTGCAAGAGGCTGATTGTCCAGCGAAGGGGGCAGCACTCTTGGAATTACTAGAACGGATGGAGGCAGCACTCACTCAAGTACCACTGCGGACTGCGCGCAAAGCGGGAGCAGATGCCATGCGGGCGAAGCAGCTCGAGCGAGAACTGCGCCGTAAAGACAAGACACTGAAGGAAGCGTTGGCCCTGGCCGTGCTGTCGAGGAAGGCGGGGGGACTCACGGTGGGTG
>Ga0247825_10000317_pt1 | contig 29825 bp, 31 predicted proteins | sample 13C_Vanillin_Day_FD_194413 | JGI IMG/M metagenome (GOLD analysis project Ga0247825, IMG submission 194413) | Soil microbial communities from agricultural site in Penn Yan, New York, United States - 13C_Vanillin_Day48 | ecosystem: Environmental > Terrestrial > Soil > Agricultural land | place... | reverse complement strand
CTCCCATTCACCCACGACTTGAGCACAAGATGAGCCAGTCCGATGCCAAGAAGGAATACCTCGTGATCTCCCGCGGACAGTGGGAGGCGGGTGCTTCAAAGCAGGAGGTTCAGCTCGCCATTGACGCGTTTTACGCTTGGCTTGAACGCAATCGAGAACTTGGACGAATGAAGCCGGGTAGCCGCCTCGCGCAAGAAGGCAAGGTTGTATCGAAGCTCTCTGTGACAGACGGCCCCTTCGCCGAAACCAAGGAATTGATCGGTGGCTTCTGGTTCATCGTCGCCGAGAGCCTGGAGGAAGCCGCGGCACTTGCGGCTGAAAATCCATGCATGGCCTTCGGGCTGAGTTATGAGATTCGTCCCCTCGAGCCTGAGAAGGCAGCCGCCAACTCGGTCACCAACGAAACACCGGCTGCGTGGCGGAGCCAGTAGCGGCCAGCTTCTCGTTATGAACCAAATCTTTCGGCTCTCCGGTTCGCTCGAGCGAGATCCCGCAATCAGTGCCTGGATGAACGAGCATTCCGGAGAATTGGGCGCTATCGCGCGGCATTGGTTCGCCCTTATGCGCAGTTGTGGAGATGATGTACGCGAAGTGCTGCATGACGGCGCCCCGACCGCGTGCGTCGCTGATGCCGCCTTTGCCTACGTGAACGCGTTCAAGGCACATGTCAATGTCGGATTTTTCCGCGGCGCCGAGCTCGCGGATGGCATGGCGCAGTGGACCCGAAAATTGGTGCAATACTGAGCCTCGGCCTGCTATGGCACATAACTTGATGAAAGCTAAGCTGCGAGTCCTGAGCTTCGCGATTTCCATCGACGGCTACGGGGCCGGACCGAACCAAAGCCTCCAGAATCCGCTCGGCGTCGGAGGACCCGACTTGATGCAGTGGTTCTTACCGACGCGCGTATGGCGCAGCATGCAGGGCCAGGACGGCGGGGAGACAGGCGTCGATAACGGAATCGCGGAGCGAGGCTTCGCCGGGATCGGCGCCTGGATCCTGGGGCGCAACATGTTTGGCCCTGTGCGGGGCCCTTGGCCGGACGAGAGCTGGAAGGGCTGGTGGGGCGACGAGCCGCCCTATCACACGCCCGTCTTCGTGCTGACGCATCACCCGCGGGCACCGCTCAGGATGGCGGGAGGCACGGAATTTCACTTCGTCACCGCGGGGATTCAGGCCGCTTTGGAGCAGGCAACCGCCGCAGCGGGCGGCGGCGACGTGCGCCTCGGCGGCGGGGTGTCCACGATCCGGCAGTACCTGCGTGCCGGCCTGATCGACGAGCTGCATCTCGCCATCAGCCCCGTCCTGCTCGGCTCCGGTGAGCACCTCCTGAGCGGCATCGACACGCGTGCGCTGGGCTATGAGTGCGAGAAGTACGTCGCCGGCGAACGTGCCAGCCACGTGTTTCTGCGCAAGCGCCAAACGTAGCCACAATGGCCGACCTGCTTCCCCCCTGGCCGCTGTTCTCGGCGTTCCTTCTCGCGAGCCTGGTGCTCGCCGTAACGCCTGGGCCTGCCGTGATGTACATCGTCACCCGCAGCGTCGTGCAGGGGCGCCGTGCGGGGCTGGTGTCCCTGGCGGCCGTGGCGCTGGGCAACTTCGGCAACGCGATCGCCGCGGCGGTGGGTCTCGCCGCCTTATTCGCGGTCTCGTCGTTCGCCTTCTCCGTAGTGAAATACGCCGGCGCGCTTTACCTTGTATACCTCGGCGTGCAGATGCTCCGCTCCTCTTCCACCAGCAGCCCGGCCCCGATACCGGCCGCGCCCCTCGGCCGGGTCTTCCGTGAAGGGTTCTTGGTCGCGCTGCTCAATCCGAAGACCACGATTTTCTTTGCGGCGTTCCTGCCGCAGTTTCTCAGCCCGGGGGCACCGCCCATGTTCCAGGGCCTGGTGCTCGGCGCGCTGTTCGTGGGCATCGCCGCGTTGACGGACAGCGCGTACGTTGCGGCGGCCGGTGCCATCGCGCCGGCCCTGCGCGGCAGCGGTGTGCATCGCCTGGGCCGGCGGCTCGGCGGCTGCGTATTCATTGGTCTTGGAATCTACACCGCGTTGGCGGGCGCGCGCAGCGCCAAGTGATCCCGCGCTCGGCGGAACATTCCAGCCATGCCTCGCTACGTTGCTCTCCTTCGCGGCGTAAGCCCCATGAACGCCAGGATGGCGGAGCTGAGGCGCTCCTTCGAGCGCGCCGGCTTTGCCGACGTCAATACCGTGCTCTCGAGCGGGAACGTCGCGTTCACGGCACGCGCGAAGTCCGAGCTTGCGCTTGCACGGCAGGCTGAAGCTGCCATGGCGAAGCATCTCGGGCGTGCGTTCCTCACGATCGTGCGAGGAGCGAACGCCTTGCGCGAGTTGATCGAAGCCGATCCCTACGCCGGCTTCCGGCTCCCCGCGCGGGCCAAGCGAGTGGTTACGTTCCTGCGCGAGCCGCCCAAGCGGAAGCTCCGGCTGCCGCTCAAGTCCGACGGCGCCCGCATCCTCGCCATGGATGGGCTGGAGATATTCAGCGCTTACGTGCCCGGCCCGCGCGGGCCGGTGTTCATGACGCTGATCGAGAAGACGTTCGGCACCCACGTCACCACGCGCAGCTGGGATACCGTACGCAAGTGCGCCAACGCATAGAGTTTCGAACAACTGGGTGATGCGCAATGCTGAAGACCTACAAGGGTAGCTGCCACTGCGGAGCGGTTAGGTTCGAGGCCGACCTCGACCTCGCGCGGGGCACTTTCCGCTGCAACTGCTCCATATGCCGGCGCACGCGGTTCTGGCCGGCTGTCGCGAGGCCGGAAGGATTCCGGCTGCTGGCCGGCGAAGCCGAGCTCACCAAGTACGTCTTCAACACCAAGAACAACTGGCACTTCTTCTGCAAGCATTGCGGCGTGCGCGCATTCGGCGTCGGCAACGAAACACCCATCGGCAAGATGTACGGGGTCAACATCGGGTGCCTCGCGGGCGTTTCGGAGGAGGAGCTGTCGCGCCTTCCCATCACCTACATCGACGGGCTGAACGATCGATTTCCTAAAGCCCCCGAGTTTTTCAGCCACCTCTGAGCGATGACCGGCAAGCGCCATGCCTGAGCGACCCGACTTCCACGAGTGGCGGCCGCATCCCTGGCACGGGCTCGAGCCCGGCCGCGAGCTGCCGCTCTTCGTCAACGCCTACATCGAGATTACGCCCTTCGATGTCATCAAGTACGAGGTGGACAAGGCGAGCGGCTACTTGAAGGTCGACCGGCCGCAGCGCACCTCCTCGCAGCCGCCTGCGCTCTACGGCTTCATTCCGCGCACCTACTGCGGCGAGCGCATCGCCGCGCTGTGCCCGGGCGCGCAGCGCGGCGACGGCGATCCGCTCGATGTCTGCGTGCTGAGCGAGCGGCCGATCACGCGCTCCGAGATCATCGTGCCGGCGCGCGTGGTGGGCGGGCTGCAGCTCCTCGACCGCGGCGAAGCCGACGACAAGGTCGTCGCCGTGCTGGAGGGCGATTTTGTCTGGGGCGGCGCCACCGAGCTCACCGACCTGCCGCCCATCACGGTGGAGCGGCTGCAGCACTACTTCAACACCTACAAGCTGGTGCCCGGCGCGAGGCCGCAGATCACGGTGCAGACGCTCTATGGCGCGGAGCATGCTACCCGCGTGGTGGAGGCCGCCGTGGCGGACTACCAGGCGCTCATTTCGGCGCCGTGAACGACTGGATCGCCACCGCCCTCGGCCTGGCCGGCGGCCTGGCGCTCGCCTGGTGGATCGCCGCCGTCGCGCTGCTGCCCGCCGTGCTGCTCGCGAAAATTCTGCCGCGAGGATGAAAAGTCTTCCTCGCCATGCGACGGAGCACGACGCCGCGGCCGTCGCTGCACTGCTCGGCGAGCTCGGCTATCCCACGGGCGAAGCGCAGGCGCGTGACCGCATCCGGGAAGCGCTCGCCGACCCGGCGGCCTGTGTGCTCGTCGCCGAGAATGACGCAAAGGTGGTGGGCTTGCTGGCCGGGTGCATCGGCGCGTATTTCCCCAATGGCTCAAGGCTGTTTCGCATCACGGCGCTGGTCGCCGCGGCGCCGCGGCGCGGCACGGGAGTCGGCCGCACGCTGGTCGAGCGGGCGATCGAGTGGGCCGCGAGCCGAGGCTGCGCGGGCGTCGAGCTCACCACCGGCGAGCAACGCGAGGACGCCCATGCCTTCTACGAGCGCCTGGGCTTCAAGCGCACGTCACGGCGATACCTTCGCAAGCTGTGACCGCAAGAGACAAGACCTTTGTTATAGCCTTGCTTCGCGCTTCAACAGCTCTTCGATGGTGATGCCGACCTCGGCCACGCCCCCGAACACCGTGCCCTTCTTGCCCTGCCGCACGTGCTGCAGGGCGGTCTTGTAGGCCGAATCGGGCAGCGGCACGTACTTCACTTCCCTCGCCAGCTTGCCGCCGTTCTGCAGGTAGTACTCGACGAATTCCTTCACCTCGGGCTTCTGCAGCGACTTGACGCTCACGTAGATGAAGATCGGCCGCGACAGCGGCGAGTAGCTGCCCCGCTCCACCGCCTCCATCGACGGGGTGACCGGCTGGCCCTTCTCGTTGACGATCGGCACCGCCTTGAGCTTGTCCCGGTTCTCGACGTAGTACGCGAAGCCGAAGTAGCCCAGGCTGTTCACGTCGCGCGCCACGCCCTGCACCAGCACGTTGTCGTCTTCGGAAGCCGTGAAGTCGCCCCGCGAGGACTTGGACTTGCCCACCACCGCCTCGGTAAAGTAGTCGAAGGTGCCGGAGTCGGCGCCGGGCCCGAACAGCTTCATCGGCTGGTTCGGCCAGGCGGGATTCACCTGGTTCCAGGTGGTTACCTTGCCTTGCGCCGCCGGCTCCCACATCTTCTTCATCTCGGCGATGGTGAGCTGCTTGACGAAGTTGTTCTTCGGGTTGATCACCACCGTCAGCGCGTCGAACGCGACCGGGAGCTCGATGTATTCGATGCCGGCCGCCTTGCAGTCGTCCATCTCCTTGCGCAGGATGGGACGCGAAGCGTTCGAGACATCCGTCTCGCCGCGACAGAACTTCTTGAAGCCGCCGCCGGTCCCGGAGATGCCCACCGTCACGTGCACGGAGCGCTTCTTCGCGACCTGAAAGTCTTCGGCCACGGCTTCGGTGACCGGGAACACGGTGGAGGAGCCGTCGACCTTCACGACCCGCTGTTGCGCCACGGCCGGCGCGGAAGCGGCCAAGGCCGCCGCTGCGATGAGGGTAATGGATGTTTTCATGCGGCGGCACTGTAGGCGGCGATCATTGCCGTTTCATGACCGCTGGCTGGTCACGAAGCGGTAACAATTGAAACATACGCTGCGCGCCGTGGTCTCCGTACCCGCTTCCGCGCGCTTCGCGGCGCGCCGTGTCCGAATGTTGAGGGAGCGCGCCATCGAGCTGCTGCTTTTCGGCGCCGCGTTCGTATCCGTCCTTACCACCGTCGGCATCGTCTATATCCTGGTCAAGGAGTCGGTGGTGTTCTTCCAGCACGTGCCGCTTGCGGATTTCTTCACCGACCGCCAGTGGACTCCGCTGTTCGACGATGCGCATTTCGGCATCGTGGTGCTGCTCTCGGGCACGCTGACGAGCTCCGCGGTCGCGCTCGGCGTGGCCATTCCGCTCGGCACGATCATCGCCATCTACCTGTCCGAGTTCGCGCCGTTCCGGCTGCGCGAGGCGGTCAAGCCGGTGCTCGAGATGCTGGGCGGCGTGCCGACCATCGTCTACGGATACTTCGCGCTGCTGTTCCTGACGCCGCTTCTGCAGCGGTTCATCCCGGGGCTGCCCGGCTTCAACCTGCTCTCGGCCGGCATCGTCATGGGCATCATGATCATTCCCTACGTGAGCTCGATCTCCGAGGACGCGATGCGCGCGGTGCCGATGGCGCTTCGGGAAGGCTCGTATGCGATGGGGGCGACGCGGCTGCAGACTGCACTCAAGGTGGTGGTGCCGGCGGCGTTTTCCGGCATCGCCTCGGCCTACATCCTCGGCATCTCGCGCGCAGTCGGCGAGACGATGATCCTGGCAGTGGCCGCCGGCATGCAGCCGAACCTCACTTTCAATCCGCTCGAGCCGGCGGCCACCATCACCGCCTTCATCGTGCAGGTGGCGCTCGGCGACCTGCCGCACGGCTCGGTCGGCTACCAGACCATCTTCGCGGCCGGGCTTACGCTGATGGTGCTCACCCTGGCCTGCAACCTTGCCGGTCATTACCTGCGCAAGCGCTTCCGGGAGGCGTATTGATCCGGCGCCAGCGCTACGACGTCCTGTTCGTCGCCGTAGGCATCGCAGCGCTCGCGATCGGCATACTTACGTTTCTTACCCTGTTCGTCGACATGGCAGTGAGGGGCCTGCCGCGCCTCGACCTCGACTTCTTCACCTCGTTCCCGTCGCGCCGCGCGGCGAACGCCGGCATCCTGTCCGCGTGGGTGGGCTCTACCCTGGTCATGGTGGTGACGGCAATTTTCGCCGTACCGCTCGGCGTGGCCTCGGGCGTGTATCTCGAGGAGTACGCGCCGAAGAACTGGGCCACCGACCTCATCGAGATCAACATCACCAACCTGGCCGGCGTGCCGTCGATAGTCTACGGCCTGCTCGCCCTGGGCCTGTTCGTCTACCAGTTCGGCCTGGGGCAAAGCATCCTCACCGCCGGCCTGACGCTCGCGCTGCTCATCCTGCCGGTGGTGATCGTCGCCACGCGCGAGGCGATCCGCTCGATCCCGCAGACCATCCGCGAAGGCTCCTACGCGGTGGGCGCCACGCGCTGGCAGACCGTGCGCCACCACATCCTGCCGTACTCCTCGCCCGGCATCCTCACCGGCGTCATCATCGGCATGGCGCGCGCCATCGGCGAGACGGCGCCGATCATCACCATCGGCGCGCTCACCTTCATCGCCTTCCTGCCGCCTGCGCCGCTCAAGGCCGAACCGCCCTTCGTATCTTTCGAATGGCTGTGGTCGCCGTTCACCGTGATGCCGATCCAGATGTTCAACTGGACTTCTCGTCCCGAGGCCGCGTTCCAGGCGAACGCCGCGGCCGCGGGGTTCGTGCTGGTCTTCATGACCCTTACAATGAACGCTCTCGCCATATGGCTGCGCTATCGTCTGCGAAGGAGCATCAAGTGGTGAGGGACCTGCCCGCCACCAAGGCCGAGGTCCGCGACCTGAACTTCTACTACGGCGATTTTCGGGCGCTGAAGGGCATCGCCATGCCGGTGCACGAGCGGCGCGTAACGGCGCTGATCGGCCCCTCGGGCTGCGGCAAGTCGACCTTCCTGCGCTGCTTCAACCGCATGCACGACCTCTACCCCGGCAACCGCTACGAGGGCGAGATCGTGCTGCATCCGGAAAACACCAACCTGCTGGCGCGCGAGGTCGACCCCATCGAAGTACGCATGCGCATCGGCATGGTGTTCCAGAAGCCCAACCCGTTTCCCAAGACGGTGTTCGAGAACGTGGCCTACGGGCTGCGCGTGCGCGGCGAGCGCTCGCGCCGCGCCATCGAGGACAAGGTGGAGCAGGCGCTGAACGAGGCGGCGCTCTGGGACGAGGTGAGGGACCGCCTGCACCAGCCGGCCTACAACCTGTCGGGCGGGCAGCAGCAGCGCCTGTGCATCGCCCGTGCGCTGGCGACGGATCCTGAATTATTGCTGTTCGATGAACCGACCTCGGCACTCGACCCGATCGCCACGGCGTCGATCGAGGAGCTGATGCACGACCTCAAGCAGCGCGTGACCATTCTCATCGTCACGCACAACATGCAGCAGGCGGCGCGCGTGTCGGACTTTACCGCGTACATGTACCTCGGCGAGCTCATCGAGTTCGGCGTCACCGACGACCTGTTCATCAAGCCGAAAATGAAGCAGACCGAGGACTACCTTACCGGCAGGTTCGGATGATCAGGCCATGACCGAGCACGCCTCCAAGCAGTACGACCTCGACCTCGGCTCGATCCGCTCGCGCGTGCTGGCGATGGGCGGGCTCGTGGAGTCGCAGATACGGCGCGCGATCGACGCGCTCGCCACGGGCGACGTGGCGCTGTCCGAAGAAGTGGTGGCCGCCGACCATCGCGTGAACGCCATGGAAGTGGCGCTCGACGGTGATTGCAGCCAGCTCATCGTGCGCCGCCAGCCGGCGGCCGGCGACCTGCGCATGATCTTCGCCATCACCAAGACCGTGACCGACCTCGAGCGCATCGGAGACGAGGCGCAGAAGATCGCGCGCATGTCGAAGAACATCCACGAGCGCGGCGGCGCGCAGGCCCCGCCCACCGTCCAGGTGCGGCATGCCGGCGAAGCGGCGATCTCCATGCTGCGCCGTTCGCTCGACGCGTTCGCGCGCCTGGACGTGGACACCGCCCGCGAGGTGATCCGTGACGACGCCGGCGTAGACACCGAGTTCCGCTCCATTCTGCGCCAGCTCATCACCTTCATGATGGAGGACCCGCGCACCATTTCCTCCGCGCTCGACATCGTGTGGGTGGCGAAGGCGATCGAGCGCATCGGCGACCACGCCAAGAACATGGCGGAGTACGTGATCTACATCGTCGAGGGTACGGACGTGCGCCACACCAAGACTCCATGAGCCCGACCGTCCTGGTGGTGGAAGACGAGCCGCACGTGCAGGAGCTCGTGGCGGTGAATTTGGAGCACTACGGCCACCGCGTGGTACGGGCGGCGAGCGTCGAGGAAGCCGAGGCGGCGATCCGCGACGAGCTGCCCGACGTGCTGGTGCTCGATTGGATGCTGCCGGGCGAGTCCGGCATCGCGTTCGCCCGCAGGCTGCGCGGCGACGCGCGCACGCGCGACCTGCCGATCCTCATGCTCACCGCGCGCGCGATGGAAGCGGACAAGCTCACGGGCCTGGAAGCGGGCGCCGACGATTTCATCACCAAGCCGTTCTCGCCCAAGGAGCTCGCCGCGCGCATCAAGGCGGTGCTGCGGCGGCGCGCACCCCAGCTCTCGGGCGATGCGGTGGAGGTGCAGGGCTTGCGTCTCGACCCGTCCACGCGGCGCGTCACGGCGGGTAAGCAGTACCTCGCGCTGTCGCCCTCGGAATTCCGCCTGCTGCATTTCCTGATGACCCATCCGGGACGCGTCTACACCCGCACCCAGCTCCTCGACCACGTCTGGGGCGACCACGTGTTCATCGAGGAGCGCACAGTGGACGTGCACATCCGCCGGCTGCGAAAGGCGCTGCAGCCCTCGGGCCACGACCGGCTGATCGATACGGTGCGCGGCGCGGGTTACGGGCTGCGCGCCGATTGAGCCGGGTCTACCGCCACGCCGCGCTCTGGGTGGCTGCCATCGTGGCGGCCGCATGGCTTACAAGTCTTACGACGACTCCCGCGTGGGGCTGGGCGGCGCTTACCGCGGGGCTGCTCGCGCTTCTCGTCTACCACCTGCGGCATCTCGCGCGGCTGGCGCGCTGGGCGTCGCAACCGGTGCTCGGACGGGTCCCGGAAGGCAGCGGCGTATGGGACGAGGTGCTCGCCGGCCTGCACCGCTTCGAGCGCGCCGCGGCGAAGCGGGAGGAGGAGCTCACCGAGGCGCTGGCGCGCTTTCGCCGCGCCGCGCAGGCCCTGCCCGACGGCGTGGTGATCCTCGACGACGCCAACCACATCGAGTGGTGCAACCGCACGGCGGAAGCCCACCTGCAGATCGATGCGGTGCGCGACGTAGGCCAGCCGATCGCCGGCCTGGTGCGCGACCCGGAGTTCATCGACTACCTCGCCGCTGGCGAGGAGGCCACGGCAGTGCGCGTGGAACGCGGCGACGCCTCGATCGTGCTGCGGGTGGTCTCGTTCGGCCGGTCGCAGAAGCTGCTTCTATCACGCGACACCACGCAGGCCGAGCGCGTGGAGACCATGCGGCGCGACTTCGTCGCCAACGTCTCGCACGAGCTGCGTACGCCGCTCACCGTGCTGGTCGGCTTCCTGGAGACCGTGCGCGACTTGCCGCTCGACCCACAGCGCGTGCGCGACTACATCGCCATGATGAGCGACCAGGCGGGACGCATGCAGCGCATCATCGACGACCTGCTTGCGCTGTCCACGCTCGAGTCCGCGCCGCCGCCGCCGGAAGGCCGCGTGCGCGTGGCGCCGCTCATCGAGCGGCTGAGGGGCGACGCCGAGGCGCTGTCCGGCGGACGCCACGAAATTTCCGTCCTGGCCGCCCCAGGCAAGGACCTGGTGGGCTCGGAGGCCGAGCTCCTGAGCGCCTTCGGCAACCTCGTGAGCAACGCGGTGCGCTACACGCCGGCGAGCGGCAAGGTAAGCATTGTCTGGCGTGACTCGGAAGACGGCGCAACGCTGTCGGTGGAAGACACCGGGGTGGGCATCCCGAAGGAGCACATCCCGCGGCTGACCGAGCGCTTCTACCGAGTGGACCGCAGCCGCTCCCGCGAAACCGGCGGCACCGGCCTCGGGCTGGCCATCGTCAAGCATGCCGTCATGCGCCACCAGGCCACGCTCGACATCGCGAGCGAGCCCGGCCGGGGCAGCCGCTTCACGGTGCGCTTTCCGCCGCAGCGCACCGTGCCCGCTACGCAGCCTGAAGCTTCGCCACGCTGACGGCGAGCCACTTCAGTCCCTGGTTGCCGAAGTTGACCTGCACGCGCGCGTCGGTGCCCTGCCCTTCGGCGTCGACGATCACGCCCGGCCCGAACTTCGAATGCATGACGTTCTGGCCAATGCGGAAGCCGCCGATATCGCGGCTTTGCCTTTTCAGAGGAAAGGCCTCTTTCGTCCTTGAAAAGTCCGGCTCGAAGGCCCGCTTCTTCGAGAATCGCGGCGTTAGCCACTTCATGAGCGCCTGCGGGATTTCCTCCAGGAAACGCGAAGGGATGTTGTAGCGCGTCTGGCCGTGCAGCATGCGCGTCTGCGCATGAGAGAGATACAGCCGGTGGCGCGCGCGGGTGATCGCCACGTAGGCAAGCCGGCGCTCCTCCTCGAGTCCGTCGAGTTCCGTGATGCTCTGCTCGTGCGGAAACAGGCCTTCCTCCAGCCCGGTAATGAACACCACGTCGAACTCCAGGCCTTTCGCCGAGTGCACCGTCATCATCTGCAGCGCGTCCTGGCCGTCGCCCGCCTGGTGCTCGCCCGCCTCGAGCGCGGCGTGGGTGAGGAACGCGGTGAGCGGATCGGCCGGCTCGCCTTCCTCCGGCACGCGCTCTTCCTGGACGAAGGCCGTCGCCGCGTTCACCAGCTCCTCCAGGTTCTGGATGCGCTCGGCGCCCTCGCGCTCGGTCTTGTAGTGCTCGATGAGGCCGCTCCTCGCCACGGTTACTTCGACCACCTCGGGCAGCGGGAGCCCTTGCACCTCGGCGCGCAGGTCCTCGATCAGCTTCTTGAAGACGACGGCCTTCCCCTCAGCCGCCTTGAACAACGACAGGCTGTTCTGCCGCGCCGTGTCCTGGACCTGCTCTATGGTCCGCGCGCCGATGCCGCGCGTCGGGAAGTTGACCACGCGCAGGAACGCGTTGTCGTCGTCTGGGGAGGCCACCAGCCGCAGGTAAGCGAGCGCATGCTTCACCTCCGCGCGCTCGAAGAAGCGCTGGCCGCCGTACACCCGGTACGGGATGGCATGCGAGAAGAGCGCGTGCTCCAGCACCCGTGACTGGGCGTTGGAGCGGTACAGCACGCCGACGTGCGAAAGGCGCGTGCCGTCTCGCACCAGCGCCTGGACTTCCTCGACCAGCCAGCGGGCCTCGTCGTTGTCGGACTCGCCCTCGAACACGCGCAGCGGCTCGCCTTGGCCCGCCGAGGTCCACAGGTTCTTGCCCAGGCGGTTGCGGTTGTTCGAGATGAGCGCGTTGGCCGCGTCGAGGATGTTGCCGTGCGAGCGGTAGTTCTGCTCGAGGCGCACCACCTTGCGCACGTTGAAGTCGCGCTCGAAGTCCGCCATGTTGCCGACGTTGGCGCCGCGAAAGCGGTAGATCGACTGGTCGTCGTCGCCCACGGCGAAAATGAATGACGAGCGCCCGGCCAGCAGCTTGAGCCAGCGGTACTGCAGGCGGTTGGTGTCCTGGAACTCATCCACCAGGATGTGCCGGAAGCGCTGCGAGTAGTGATCGCGCAGAATCTCGTTGCGCGACAGGAGCTCGAAGCAGCGCAACAACAGCTCGGCGAAATCCACCACGCCTTCGCGCTGGCACTGCTCTTCGTACGCCGCGTAAAGATCGGCGTAGCCCTTGGTCATCTCGTCGGTGATGCGCACCTCGCGCGGGCGCACGCCTTCCTCCTTCTGCCCGCTGATGAAGTACATCAGCTCACGCGCGGGAAAACGCTCCTCGTCCACGTTCATGCCCTTCAGCAGCCGCTTGATCGCGGCGAGCTGGTCCTGGGAGTCGACGATGGTGAAGGTCGCCGGCAGGCCTACCTCGCGGTGATGCATGCGCAGCATGCGGTTCGCGAGGCCGTGGAAGGTGCCGATCCACAGGCCGCGCGGATTGACCGGCAGCATCGCGCTGACCCGCGTCAGCATCTCGCGCGCCGCCTTGTTGGTGAACGTCACCGCCAGGATGCCGGACGGCGCGACGCGCCCGCTCTTCACCAGCCAGGCAATGCGCGTGGTGAGCACGCGCGTCTTGCCGCTGCCGGCACCCGCCAGGATAAGCGCGTGCTCGTCGGGTGCCGTGACCGCCGCCAGCTGCTCCGGATTGAGGTATTCGAGGTGAAGCGACAAAGCGGACGAATTATATCTTTTTGAAAAGCATGGGTTCCCGCGTTCGCGGGAACGACCACCTGTCGCTCTTTCAGAGATTCCCTCTAGTCGAGGCGCAGGCCGAGCCGGTTGGCCGCGATCAGCGCCTGCGTGCGGGTGCTTACGCCGAGAGTGCGCAGCACGGCGCTGACGTGGATCTTGGTGGTGTTCTCCGAGATGTCGAGCTTGCGCGCGATGAGCTTGTTGGGCAGTCCCTTGAGCAGCAGGCCCAGCACTTCGGCTTGCCGCGCCGACAGGCCGAGGTCCTCGATCCTGCCGCTGGCCGGCGCCATCGCAGCTGGCGGCGCTTCCCCGGCTTCGCGCGACTTGAGCGCCTGCACGGGAACGTAGATTCCGCCCGAGGCCACCAAGCGTACCGCGCCGAGCAGGACGTCGCGCGGTGACGTCTTGGGGATGTAGCCCATCGCGCCGAGGTCGAGCGCCTTGAGCACGTTGCCCGTATCGTCGGAGCCCGATACCACCACCACGGGCAATTGCGGCAGCGCCTCGCGCATCCTTTCGAGCGCCTGCAGGCCGGAGCAATCCGGCAGCCCGAGATCGAGCAGGCACAAATCGAAAGGCGTTTTCTGCGCCCGGGCAATGGCGCCGGCGAGATTTCCGGCCGTCTCGACCTCGGTTGCCCGGTCGAGCGTGCTCATGGCGAGGCCGATGGCATCGGCCATCAGCGGGTGGTCGTCGACGATGAGTATGCGCATGGCGCGCTTCCTAGCCCTGGAGCAGCGTCTTGAAATACTGGTTGAGCATGCGGTCCTCCGGATCGAAGCGCCGCCGCACCGCCTCGAACTTCACCAGGCGCTCGCCGAACGCCCGCACCACGTGGTTCCTCGTGAGCAGGGGCGTCTGGTTGAAAAGCGGCACGCCGCGCCAATCGTCGCAGCAGCGCTCGTTGAAGGCCCTGAGAAACGGCTCCCAGCCCGGCTCCTTTCCGCTCGCGATGGGATCCAGCGTCCAGACATCCGAGTCGTGGGAGTAGGAGAGCATCGAGCTTTGATCCTTGCTGATGTGATAGCTCACGTGCGGCAGCACGGTGCGGAAGCCGTGCGCCTGCGGGCTCCTGCAGAAGGCGAAGTACTCCTCGAGCACCTGCGCGAACGGCTTGCGCCCCTCGCGCGCGGTCGGAAACGCCCACATGCTGAAGGTGAACCGGTCCGGTCCCTGCAGCAGCGCAGGGTCGGCAGCGAAATCCACGATCTGATCGACGGGGCTTACCGCGCGGATATCGACCATCTTCAGGAATTCGCGAACGATTTTCTGCGGCGCCTCGCCTACCACCGCGGCCAGGGGCTCCGGCAGGTGCTGGACGAGGTCGGCCACCAGGTGAAGGCCCTTGCCCCAGAAGAAGTTCCGGGCTGCGAGGCGCAGGCAGAAATCGCTCGCGGGCTCCGAGGCGCCCTTGCCGCGCAGCTCGGCGACGATGCGCGGCGGCCTTGCATAGGGAAAGAGGTAAAGGAACACCGCCTGGCCGTCGGCCATCCACTGGTGCCTGCGCTGCTCGAACTCGCCCACCTCGAGCTCCTCGTGCCGGATGGAGATGTTCTCGTGCGGCGCCACGCGGAAGGTCAGCTCCGTAACGACGCCGAAGAGCCCGTAGCTGCAGCGCAGCGCGTCGAAGTCCGCCTCGCCCTCGCGCATCACCACGACTTCGCCGTCCGGCTTCACGAGACGCATGGCCACCACGTCGTGGCACACCTGGCCCGGCTCGCCGGGAAACGACGAATCCTTCGTCGCGCCGCAGGCAGCGGCCCCCATGGTGAGGGTCCCCAGCTCGGTGTTGACCCGGAACTGAACGCCGTGCCGGCGGCGAAGCTCGTGCGCCGCCTCGAAGAACGTCAGGCCCGCCGGCAGCGTTGCCGTCATCGCCTCCTTGTCGACGCGGATCTCGCCCTTGAAACGGCTCATGTCGATTGCCGTGCCCCAGCGCCCCGGGCTGCCCGGCACTTGCGCCGACATGCAGGCGGTCATGGAGTGGCGCGAGCCCATCGGGCGTAACGGCGAAGGAAAGCGCTGCCGGTCCCGCAGGATCGCCTGTACCTCCTCCAGGGTGGTCGGCGTCGGAGCCGTACCCTCGAAGCACTGGATGTCGCGAAACCAGCTGCGGTTGCCGAGTTCTCCGCTCACGGCGATCTCCTCTCCATCAATTGCCGCATGGCGCTGCGAAGCCGCGCCGGCAACACCGGCTTGTGGAGCAACGGGTAGCCGCTTTCCTGCGCTTCGCGCAGGCGATCGGGCGCCGTGTCGCCGGTGATGACCAGCGCCGGGACCGGCTTGCCGATGCGTTGATGCAGCTTGCCGATGGTTTCGATGCCGGATGCGTGCTGTCGCAGCCGGTAGTCCACGATCACAAGATCCGGCGGCCGCGAAGGGTGCACGTACGCCTCGGCCTCCTCCGGCGTAGCGGCGGTCGTCACCTCGCAGCCCCAGCCTTCGAGCAGGCGGCGCATGGCATCGAGCACCGAGACTTCATCGTCCAGCACCAGCACGTGGCTGCCGCGCAAATCGGCGTTGGGCTCGGCGCTGTCCTGCTCGCGCGGACGCTGCGCTTCGACGGAGCGAGGCAAGGTGACGGAAAAGCGCGAGCCGCGTCCCACCTCGGAACGCACTTCCATGCGGTGGCCCAGGAGCCCGACCAGGCGCTTGACGATGGCAAGCCCGAGCCCGAGCCCGCGACGCCGGTCGCGCTCAGGGTTACCGAGCTGATGGAACTCGAGGAAGATGTCCTCGAGCGATTCGGCCGGAATGCCGGGTCCATTGTCGTACACGTCGATGCGGATCGAGGCGCCCCGCTTGCGCGCCGCGACCAGCACGCGGCCATGATGGGTATAGCGCAAGGCGTTGGAAATCAGGTTGGCGAGGACGCGCTGAAGCATCGCCGCGTCGGATAGCACCGTGGCGCTCGCCGGCCGCAGGCGCAGCCCGTTGTCGGTCAGCCGGGCGACCGGCTGGTATTCGGCCTCCAGGCGCTCGAGCAGCGCTCCGAGGTCCACCGGGCCGATGTTCGGATGCACCACGCCGGCGTCCAGCTTCGAGATGTCCAGCAGGCTGTTCAGCATGGCGTCGACCGCGTCCACGGAAGCGTCGATCTGCCCGAGCAGCGGCGCGGTCTGGGCGTTGCGCACGCGGTCGGCGAGCGTGGCCAGCAGCAGGCCGAGGGCGTGGATAGGCTGGCGCAGATCGTGGCTCGCTGCCGCGAGGAAGCGCGTCTTTGCCGCATTCGCCTGCTCCGCGCTGCGCCGCGCGGCATCCATCTGCTGCAGCGCTGTCTCGAGCAGCTTGCTTTTCTCCTCGGCCTCGCGCCGCAGCGCCACGTTCTCGAAGCTGAGCTGCAGTGATTCGGTGAGCAGCCGGTGCACGTTGCGCGCGCCCACGAAATAAGCGATCAGGGCTACCCCCGCAAGCAGCGCAACGGTATTGCTGACCGCATTGCCGTGCCAGAGCAGCACCGCCATCAGGGCGCCCATCGAGGGCCCCACCACCACCCAGAACGAGGGCAGGTAGGAAGCGAGGTTGACGATCGAGCCGGCGCAGATGCCCATGAGGATCACGGTGATGGTGATCACGCTGATCGGCTGATCGGGATCGAGGAACAGGATCGAGGCGAACGCCCACACGGCGCCGATCAACGCCGAGCCGGCCGCCGAAGCCACCGCCCAGCGCGACATGCGCTGGGCCGGCGGCTCTTGCCGGAAGAAGCTCCGGATCTGCACCATGCGCAGAACGCACACGCCGGCCAGCACCAGCAGCCAGGCGAGGAGCTGCGTATTGGGAACCCTGTTCCACAGCACGTAAGCGAGGATGCAGGCCACGACGAGGATGGCCACCATGGACCCGGGCGCCTGGCGGTAGAGATAGCGTACGAGCTCCGCCTTGACGTCCTGCTCGAAGGCAGGCGCGCGCGCCGTAGCTGCGAAAGGGGTGGCTTCCATGGTCGGGCTGCCTCCTCGGATCTCTGGCGACCACACTAGACCCAAGGCCTTGTCCAGGCAAATAGTACGGAGGTGTTACCCGGCGTCAGGCGGGCGCCTCGATAGCGCGAGCTCCAGCGCCTGCCTCACGACGCCGGCCAGCAGGGCGACCTTGTACCCGGTCATCGGTAGCGCGGCGGCGCCGTCGGCGGCAAGCGCTGCCGCCGCGTCGAGCGCCTCGATCCCGGCCGGGCGACCCACCAGCGCCGCCTCGAGCCGCTCGCGCCGCAGCGGAACCGGCGCGACCCCGCCGACGCCGACCCGGGCGAATCGAATCACGCCGTCGCTGATCTCGAGGCGCACCAATGCCTCTACCAGCGGCCATTCCGCCGCCGCCCGGCTGATCGCCCGGAAATAGGCCGCGCGCTCCTGCCGAAGCGGCGGCGGCATGACGACCGTCGTGAGCAGCTCCCGCTCGGCCAGCCGGTGATCGTGGCGCGGATCCGCTCCATCGCCGAACAAGGCCGTGATGGAGCGCGCGCCGCGCCCGGCGACCTCGATGTCCGCCTCGTAGGCGAGAAGCGCCATGCCGAGGGTCGAAGGATGCACGGCGATGCAGGGGCCGAGATCGAAGCAGGCGCCGTAAAGGTGATTGCCGAGCCGCGCGGGACACGCGTCGCCCCCCTTCTTCAGGCAGTGGATGGCCGGCTGGCGAAAGTACCAGCAGCGGTTGCGCTGCAACAGGTTGCCGCCGATCGTGGCCGCGGCGCGGATTTGCGGCGTAGCGAGCGCGCCCGCGGCGGCGCTGAGCCCCGGATAGGCGCGGCCCAGCGCAGCATCGCGGGCGACCGATGCGATGGATGTCAACGCGCCGATGCGCGCGGCGCCGGCGCCATCCCAGGCGATTCCGCTCGTGCCCGGCTCGCGCGGGATATCGACGACCGGGCCGCAGGACACTCCGCTTCTCAACCGTTGCTGCACATCCGTGCCGCCCGCTCGATATTCGCCCCTGGCGCTCACGAGCCCATCCCGGCGAGGAGGCGGTCGGGACGGATGGGCAGCTCGTACGGACGCCACCCGGTCGCGTTGCGCACCGCATTGCCGATGGAAGCGGCGACGCCCAGCGTGGAAAGCTCGCTCAATCCGACGCCGCCGCTCGCGACATGCTCGAAGCCGGCCTCATCGAAATGCAGCTCGATTTCGGGAAGGTCGCCTATCCCCGGGATCCGGTAGTCTTCAAGACCGGTGGTCAGTACCCGTCCGCTGGCTACATCGATCGCACGCTGCTCATACAGCGCGAAGCCGAGGCCCTGGATTACGCCGCCGTGGCACTGGTTGCGTGCAAGCCGCGGAGCCGCCAGGCGCCCTGCCGCCAGCCCGCCCGCAATGCGTGTCACGCGCGTCTTGCCCAGCAGCGTATCGACTTCGACCTCGGTTACGTGCACCGCACCCGTGTAGCCCCGACCGATGCCGAGCTTCAGCAGCCGGAACACCCAGACATTCAGCAAGCCGGCGAAGCCGGTACCCGCCAGGGGTCGGGCGGCGAGCGAAGCGCCGCGCCTGTCGTCGGGCCTTTCGGCGATCTCAGCGATGTTGGGCGCCGAGGCGAGCGCTTCGGCCCAGGAGATGAAGCCGCCGTCGTGCCGGATGCCAGTGTTGTCGACCTGCGGATTCACAAGGCCGCGCCGCTTCGCCAGCAGCTCGGCGAGCTGCTGGCGCAGGCCGGCGGCGGCGGCGAGCGCCGCGGGCAGCAGCGTCGCGGTAGTGCGGCTCGCGCTGGAGATCGGCCCCCTGGCGAGCCACGTGTCGCCGATTCGGGCCTGCACTTCGGCAGCCTCGACGCCAAAGGCTCCTGCGACGGCTTCGGCGAGCACGCTGCGGATGCCGGTTCCCGGATCCTGCACGGCGGTCGCGACGTAAAGGCGTCCGCCCTCGACGCCGGCCTGGATCGCGCAGTCTTTCTGGAAGAAATAGACCCAGTTCGCCGCCGCCACGCCAACGCCGCGCCGGAAGCGTCCCTGCTGCGAGCCGGCGGCGGGACGCGAGCGCCATAGCTCGTGCGCCTGCGCCCAGTCATAGAGCCGCTGGCGCAGCGGATCGCAATCCCAGCGCCGCCGCAAGACGATCGGGTCTTCGCCCAGGGCGATCGCGGCTTCGTCGACCGCCTGCTCCAGCGCCCAGGCGGTGACCGGGCCGCTCGGACCGCGGAACGGCTTGCCGGGCGGCAGGTGGCTGAGGACGTTGTAGTCGAACAGGCGCTTGGCTGCCGCCGGGTACATCATGCGGGCGAACAGCGCGACCTGCGACCCGGCCGCCACCCCGGCATCGGCATAGGCATCGATCTGAAGCGCGCGCAGGCGCCCCGTGCGGCTGGAAAGCAGCGCAAGGTCGATTTCCGCGCCCGGCCGGTAGCCCCCCACGGTCATTTCCTCCGAACGCTCGAGCACTACCCGCACCGGCCGGCCCGCCGCTCGCGCTAGCTCGGCCGCGGCGACAGTTTCCGGCGTCAGCTGCAGCTTGGCGCCGAAGCCGCCGCCGACATGCTCGGCGATCAGTCGGACGTTCTCCTCGGGAAGCCCGAAGCGCTTTGCGACCTGCTGCGCGACATGCGCGGCTGCCTGGGTCGAGACATGCAAAAGCAGCCGGTCACCGTCCCAGCGCGCCACGCATGCGTGGGCCTCGAGCGCCGCGTGGATCTGCGCCTCGGTACGCCAGCGTCCCTCGACAAGAAAGGGGTGCCCCGCGGCGCGGGCTTCCTCCGCCAGCCTGCGCGCTTTCCACGGCCGGCGCGAAAGCAACCACACCGGGCCGCGCACATTGCCGCGCCACCGGGACGGCACCAGCGGCCCTTCGGCTGCGTTGGGCGGACGCCGCCACCATCCCTTGTAGACGCGCACCGCATTTTCGGAGCGCGCTGCGTCCATCCCTACCACCGCAGTGAGCGGCTCGTATTGCACCTTGATGGTCTCGAGCGCCCGTCTCGCGGTGCTTCGATCGACGGCGGCGAGCGCAGCAACTTCCTGCCCGACATAGCGCACGATTCGCTTGCGGCCGAGCATGTCGATGACGGCATGCACGCCCGGCAGCGCGCGCGCCTCGCCGAAGTCGATGGACAGCACGCGCGCATGAGGATGCGGCGAGCGAAGGATCAGTCCCTCGAGCTGCCCGTCGTGCCGCACGTCGGTGGTGTAAATCGCGCGCCCGGTCACTTTCCCTTCCGCATCGACGCGCGGCCCGCGTGCGCCTCCGGCGTCGTAGCGCCCGGCGCACGCATCCTTCACCGCGGCGATGATGCCGACGTAGGCACCGCAGCGGCACAGGTGGCCGCAGAGCGCCTGCGTCACGTCGTCGCGTAAGGGCTCGATGTTTCCATGGTCGGCGCGCCAGCGGTCGTGGAAGGCGATCGCTTCGACTACGAAGCCCGGAGTGCAATAGCCGCACTGGAGCGCATCGTGCGCGATGAATGCGCGCTGCACGGGATGAAGCCCGGGACCGAATCCCTCCACCGTCGTGACGCGGCGGCCATCGAGCGCGGTTGCCGGCAGCAGGCAGCTTGCCATGCAGACGCCGTCCACCTGCACGGTGCACGCGCCGCATACGCCCTCGCCACAGGCAAGCTTGGTTCCGGTCAACCCGAGTCGGTCACGCAGTACCTCGACGGCGGACTCCTCGCCCGATACCGCGAGCTCGCGCATCTCGCCATTCACGCAGACACGTACCGTCTGGACGGTCATGTGGGACCTCCCGGATGCGACGGCATTCTGATGCATCGCCGGCTGCCGCGCACTAATACGTTTGGGTAGCGCGCTTGTTTGTCCGGGCTACCACTTGTGCTTGATAGGCGGCGAGGTTTGCCCTCCAGATACTCCGAGTCGCGGTCGCGATGCTTCCGCCGTGCCGCGCCGGCGCGATTTCCCGGCGCTCTCGCAAGGAGCAGCCATGAACCACGACAGCAGCATCCGGCGTTCGACTGGACAACTCGGCAAACACCGTGGCGTCGGTGCGGTGTGCGCCGCACTCGCCGTACTCGCGCTGATGACGGCGATCAGCCTGGGGTCGTTCGAAGCGCCGGCAGCGGCACCCAGGATCACCGCCATCGCCGCGGACGCTCCGGCGCCGAGCGTCATTTCGTACGAGGAACCGGTGCCGGCGAGCGTCGGCTTTCCGGTGGAATGCAGCCAGGTGCCAAGCGGGGTGGACTGCCTTTACTACTGAGGCGTGGGATTGACGACACCGTGCTGGCCGCGCAGGCGGCTGGCCAGCGCCTGAGCCTCGGCACGCGACGGCAGGTTGCGGATGCGAACGATGTAGACCATGCCCGCTTCCTGCCGCACCGGCCGGATTTCGGCGGGGTAGCCGGCAGCGCGCACCGCGTCGTAGAGCGCGAGCGCGGCGTCCTGCGTCTCCAGGCGCGCGAGGTGTACCTGGAAGCGGCCGCCGGCGCGCGCCGCGCCGCGGCCGGCCTGGATCTCGGTTTCCTGCGCCCACTCCTGCAGCTGCGCCGGCTCGACCAGGCCGATGGGCTGCGCCTGGCCGGCAACGCGGCGGTAGAACTGCCGCGGCTGGTCCATGCGCACCGGCGGCTCGTTGGGCGCGGCGACCTCGACGGCGCCTTCGATCAGGCAAACGATTTCCGTGTTATCGCGCGAGCGGCCCCAGAAATCCGTGCCGCGGATGCCTGCGGTTACTGTAGCCACGGTAACGTTCACTTCGCGGCGGCGCGCCTTCGCGGCGACGTCGGTGGTGAAGCGGAAGGCGCCCTGCAGCACGCCCAGGGCGGCGCGGAACAGCTCGAGGGTCGGGGCGAGCTCGGTAAAGCGAAGCTGGCCGTTTTCGCCCAGCTTCAGCAGGCTGCGCTCGGCAAGCCGCACCAGCAGGCGCGAGCCCGCGCCGGTATGGACCACATCGCCCGGCTGTAGCGCCATTCCCGGCGCGATCGGCGTGCGCGTTCCCGCGCGTTCCACCCAGGCGGGCGACTGTACCCCTTCGACGAGCGCCGCCGGCTGCGCAGCCGCCAGTGACGCGACAAGCAGCGCCGCGGCGGCAAGGCCGGCATAAACCAGCGGTTTCACGTGAGCCCCCTTGCTACAATCCGCGGCTTCCCGCGTTATTGGTTCACATGCAAGACGCTTACGATCCGGCGGCGGTTGAGCGCGAGGCGCAGCAGTTCTGGCGCGCCCGTGCCTCGTTCCGTTCGATCGAAGACCCCGCCAAGCCCAAGTTCTACTGCCTGTCCATGTTCCCCTACCCCTCGGGGAAGCTGCACATGGGGCATGTCAGGAACTATACCATCGGCGATGTTCTGACCCGGCACTACCGGATGCGCGGCTTCAACGTGCTGCAGCCCATGGGATGGGACGCCTTCGGCCTGCCCGCCGAGAACGCCGCGATGGCGAACAAGGTGCCGCCGGCCAAGTGGACCTACGACAACATCGCGTACATGAAGGGCCAGCTGCAGGGCCTGGGCTTCGCGCTCGACTGGGAGCGCGAGCTCGCCACCTGCATGCCCGACTACTACAAGTGGAACCAGTGGCTGTTTACGCGGCTGTTCCGCAAGGGCCTCGCCTACAAGAAGACCGGGGTGGTGAACTGGGACCCGGTGGACCAGACGGTGCTCGCCAACGAGCAGGTGATCGAGGGCCGCGGCTGGCGCACCGGCGCGCTGGTGGAGAAGCGCGAGATCCCGATGTATTTCCTGCGCATCACGGCTTATGCCGAGGAGCTGCTCGCCGCGCTGGACGAGCTCCCCGGCTGGCCCGAGCAGGTCAAGCTGATGCAGAAGAACTGGATCGGGCGCTCTGAAGGCGTCCGCGTCGGGTTTCCTTATGAGCTCGAAAGAGAGAAGAAGGTCCTCTGGGTGTTCACGACGCGCGCCGATACGCTGATGGGCGCCACGTTCTGCGCGGTGGCAGCCGAGCACCCCATCGCGGTTTTCGCTTCGCAAAGAAATCCCCGGATCAGGGAATTCGTCGAGGAATGCAAGCGCGGCCCGGCCATAGAAGCCGAGCTCGCGCAGATCGAAAAGAAGGGCCTGCCCACCGGCCTCTTCGCCACGCATCCGCTCTCGGGCGAGAAGCTGCCGGTGTGGGTCGCCAATTACGTGCTGATGGGCTACGGCGAAGGGGCGGTCATGGCGGTGCCGGCGCACGACGAGCGCGACTACAAGTTCGCGCTCAAGTACGGCTTGCCGATCCGGCCGGTCATCCGCCATCCGCTGGGCGATACGGTGCCGGTGCCCTGGAAGCCGGAGTACGCCGAATACGGGGTGTGCATCAACTCCGGCAAGTACGACGGGCTACCCTACCAGGAAGCCGTCGATGCGATCGCAGAAGACCTGAAGAAGAAGCAGCTCGGCGAGAAGCAGGTGCAATGGCGCCTGCGCGACTGGGGCATCTCGCGCCAGCGCTACTGGGGCTGCCCGATTCCCATCGTGCACTGCGCCTCGTGCGGCGAGGTGCCGGTGCCCGACGGCGAGCTGCCCGTGAAGCTGCCCGAGCACCTAGTCCCCGACGGCACCGGCAACCCGCTCGCGAAGCTGCCCGAGTTCTACGAAACTCGCTGCCCGTCGTGCGGCCGCCCGGCAAAGCGCGAGACCGACACCATGGACACCTTCGTCGACTCGTCCTGGTACTTCGCGCGCTTCTGCTCTCCGGGCCAGGACGAGGCCATGGTGGACGAGCGCGCGAAATACTGGATGCCGGTCGACCAGTACATCGGCGGCATCGAGCACGCCATCCTCCACCTGCTCTACTCGCGCTTCTTCCAGCGCGTCATGCGCGACGAGGGACTGCTCGACGTGTCGGAGCCCTTCACCAACCTGCTCACGCAGGGCATGGTGCTCGCCGAGTCCTACTATACCGACGCCGGCGGCCGGCGCGAATGGGTGAATCCGGCCGACGTCGTGGTGACGCGGGATGCCAAGGGCAAGATCGACTCGGCCAGGACCCGGGACGGAAGAGACGTCGTCTACGACGGCATCGGCACCATGTCGAAGTCGAAGAACAACGGCGTCGACCCGCAGGCGCTGATCGACAGGTACGGCGCGGATACGGCGCGCTTCTACATTATCTTCGCCTCGCCGCCGACCAACACCCTCGAGTGGAGCGACGAGAGCGTCGAGGGCTCTTACCGCTTCCTGAAGCGCGTATGGGCCTATGCCCTCAGGCAGTCCCAGGCGGAGAAGACGCAGGACCCCGCCAAGGAAGTGCGCTTCGAGATCCACTCGGTGCTGAAGCAGGCGAGCTACGACCTGCAGAAGCACCAGTTCAACACCGTGGCGTCGGCCGCGATGAAGATCCTCAACGCGCTCGAGAAGATCCCGGGCCGCAGCGCGGTGACCGAGGAGGGCCTGTCGATCCTGCTGCGCTTGCTCTCGCCCATCACGCCCCACATCGCCCATTACCTGTGGCGCGAGCTCGGCTTTGGCGAAGACGTGATGGCGGCAGCCTGGCCCGAGCCTGATCCGCAGGCGCTCGAGCAGGACGAGGTCGAGCTCGTAGTGCAGGTGAACGGCAAGCTGCGCGGCTCGATCCGCGTGCCCAAGGCCGCCGACCGCGGCGCCATCGAAGGCCTGGCGCTCGCCAACCCGAACGTGCAGCGCTTCGTCGCCGGCCAGAACGTGAAGAAGGTGGTGGTGGTGCCGGGCCGCCTCGTGAACCTGGTCGTTTGAAGAAGCTACTCGTCCTCGCGCTCATCGTGCTGGCCGGCTGCGGCTTCCGGCTGCGCGGCTCGGCCGACGTGCCGTTCGATTCGCTGTACATCCCGAACGCCGTGAGCGGCATCGCGCTCGACTTGAAGCGCAGCATCCAGGCCGCCACCGACGCGAAGGTGGTGGACGAGCCGAAGGCGGCCCAGGCTCTTCTGCAGTTCACCCACGAGACGCGCGATCGCGAGATCCTGTCGCTGACTGCCGCGGGCCGCGTGCGCGAGTACCGCCTGCGCTACCGCGTGGGCTTCCGCGTGCACGACGGCAAGGGCAACGATTTCGTGCCGCCAAGCAACCTGGAGCTCACACGCGAGATCACCTTCAACGATGCGCAGGTGCTCGCCAAGGAAGCGGAGGAGGAGCTGCTGTTCCGCGACATGCAGAGCGACATGGTGCAGCAGATCCTGCACCGCCTCGCCGCCGCACGGAAGCCGGCCTGACGATGCAGCTTCGCGCCGAGCAGCTCGAAAGCCATCTCGCCAAGGGGCTTTCCCCGATCTACGCGATCCACGGCGACGAGCCGTTGCTCGCGCTCGAGGCGGCCGATGCCGTGCGCGCAGCGGCGCGCAAGGCGGGCTTCACCGACCGCGAAGTGCTCGAGCCCGGGCGCCATTTCGACTGGAGCGAGTTCCAGCACGCTGCGGCCAGCCTTTCGCTTTTCGGCGGCCGCAAGATCATCGAGCTGCGCCTCGCCACGGGAAAGCCGGGCGCCGACGGCGCTGCCGCCATCGCGCGCTATTGCGAGCGCCCGAGCGAGGACCTCGTGCTCGTCGCATCCATGCCGCGTCTCGACCGCGCGACGCAGGCCTCGGCCTGGTTCGCAGCGCTGGGGCGCGCGGGCATCGTGGTGGACATATGGCCGGTGGAGCGCTCGCGCCTGCCGGCCTGGATCGCCGGGCGCCTTGCGCGCCAGAAGCAGCACGCGCCGCGCGAAGCGCTCGAGCTCCTCGCCGACCGGGTCGAAGGCAACCTGCTCGCGGCGCACCAGGAGGTGCAGAAGCTCGCGCTGCTCGCACCCGAAGGGGAGATCGGCCTGGACCGGCTGCGCGAGGTGGTGGCGAATGTCGCACGCTACGACGCCTACACCGCATGCGAGGCGATGCTCGCCGGCGACGCGCCGCGCTACGTGCGCGTCATCGACGGGCTGAAGAGCGAGGGCGAGGCGCCCAGCCTCGTGCTTTGGGCGCTGAGCGAAGAGCTCTACGCGCTCGAGCGCATCCAGGCGGGCGCAGCCGCCGGGCGCTCCGTCGACGAGCTGATGCGGGAGAACCGCGTATGGGGCCCGCGCCAGCGGCCGATGAAGGCAGCGGCCGCGCGAGTGAAACCGGCCGCCGTGCGGCGCGCGCTGGCGCACGCCGCGCGACTGGACCGCGCCATCAAGGGCGTCGGGCAGGGCGAGCCCTGGGACGAGTTCCTGAAGCTCGGCCTAGGCCTTAACATTTCGTGATGGACATCCCGGCACACGTGCAGCAGCTCGGGCGGCAGGCCCGTGAGGCCGCGCGCGTGCTCGCACGCGCCGATACGGCGACCAAGAACCGGGCGCTTGCTGCCATGGCTGCCGAGATCAGAAAGCAGGTGGATACGATTCTGACGGCCAACGCCAAGGACGTGAACCATGCCAAAAGCGAGGGTAGCGACGGCGCGTTCGTCGACCGGCTCACGCTGACGCCCAGGCTCGTGGAGCAGATGGCGCAGGGCGTCGAGCAGGTGGCGGCGCTCGAGGATCCGGTGGGGCGCCTCTCCGAGCGCGTACGGCGACCGAGCGGCATAGAGGTAGCGCGCATGCGCGTACCGCTGGGCGTGATCGGCATCATCTACGAGTCGCGGCCCAATGTCACCGCGGACGCCGCGGCGCTTTGCCTGAAGTCGGGCAACGCCTGCATCCTGCGCGGCGGCTCGGAATCGCTCAAGTCCAACCGCGCCATCGCCGCCTGCGTGCGCGCCGGGCTGCTGAGCGCCGGCCTGCCGGAAGCGGCAGTGCAGCTCATCGACACGCCGGACCGCGCGGCGGTGGGCGTGCTGGTCACGATGAAGGAATACGTCGACATCATCGTGCCGCGCGGCGGCAAGGAGCTCATCGAGCGGCTGCAGCGCGAGTCGCGCATCCCGATGATCAAGCACCTGGACGGGGTGTGCCACGTCTACGTCGACGACAGCGCCGACCCGGACATGGCGGTGAAGATCGCCGACAACGCCAAGACCCAGCGCTACGGCACCTGCAACACCATGGAGACGCTGCTGGTGGCTGAAGCGATCGCTTCCAAGGTCTTACCTCCCATAAGTTCCATTTTCAGAAGCAAAGGCGTGGAGATGCGCGCCGACGAGACCGCCCTCAAGTACGTTTCCGGCAAGAAGGCGAGCGAGAGCGACTACTACACCGAGTGGCTCGCGCCCGTGGTGTCGATCCGCGTCGTGAAGGGCCTCGACGAGGCGATCGAGCACATCGCCAAGTACGGCTCGCAGCACACCGACGCCATCGTGGCGAACGACCGCGCGCGCGCCGAGCGCTTCCTGCGCGAGGTGGATTCGAGCTCGGTGATGTGGAACGCCTCCACCCGCTTCGCCGACGGCTTCGAGTACGGGCTGGGCGCGGAGGTCGGCATCTCCACCGACAAGCTGCACGCGCGCGGCCCGGTGGGGCTCGAGGGGCTCACCACGCAGAAATTTGTCGTCCTTGGACACGGCGAGATTCGTCTGCAGTGACGGGTCTTATCTGATTTTGGCGGCGATCGGCATCCTGGGCGGGACCTTCGACCCGGTCCACAACGCGCACCTGGCGATGGCGCGCACGGCGCTCGAGTCGCTGCGGCTGAAGCGCGTGCTGTTCATCCCGACCGGCAACCCGCAGTACCGCCAGCCGGCGGTGGCCTCGGGCAAGCACCGGGTGGAGATGCTGCGGCTCGCGCTCGCCGGCGACTCGACGATGGAGGTCGACCCGCGGGAGCTGCAGCCGGGAGCGACCGGCTATACCGTCGACACGCTGCGCGCCCTGCGCGCCGAGGGCCTCGACGAGCTCTACCTGCTGATGGGCGCCGACCAGTACGCCAAGCTCGGGTCGTGGCACGACCCGCAGGAAATCGAGCGGCTGGCGAAGATCGCGGTGTTCGCGCGTCCGGGCGTGGAATTGAAGGAGCCGGTGGGTCTCGTCCCCATGGCGCCCATGCCCATTTCCTCCAGCGACTTGCGCTCGCGCGCCGCTCGAGGGGAAGACCTGTCGCCGTTCGTGCCCCCGGCGGTGGCGAACTATATCCGTCACCACGCGCTCTATCGCTGATGGATATCCGGGTAAAGCAGCGCGCCGTGGTGGAGGCCCTCGAGGACATCAAGGGCAAGGACATCGTCATCTACAACACCGCGCGCATGCCTTCGATGTTCGAGCGGGTGGTGATCGCGACCGGCGACTCCAACCGCCAGGTGAAGGCGCTGGCGGACAACGTGCAGGAGCGCATCAAGGCGCTCGGCTCGCGCGTCTACGGGGTGGAGGGCGAGAAGGGAGGCGAGTGGGTGCTCGTCGACCTCGGCGACGTAGTCGTCCACATCATGCACCCCACGGTGCGCGACTTCTACAACCTGGAAGAGATCTGGGGCGGCAAGAAAGTGCGGCTGCAGAGGAAGATTGCCGCCCCCGCGAAGAAGCGTGCCAAGGCTAAGCGTCCTCGCCGTAAGCGCTAGGCTGCCCGCCTGGGCGGAATCGGCGTGCGCCGAGTATGCCCGGCGCATGCCGAAGGGCTACGAAGTCGCTCGCGTCGCGGTGAAGGACGAAAAGCGCCTGCGCGCCGCGCTGCCGCGCAACGCGCGGCTGGTCGTGCTGGACGAGCGCGGCCGGGACTACACCACCCGGCAGTTCTCGGAGCTGCTGGACCGCGAAAGCGCGTTCGTCATCGGCGGCGCGGACGGGCTCGGCGATGCGATCAAGGCCGAAGCAGCGGTTCTGCTGCGGCTCTCGGCCATGACGCTGCCGCATGCCCTTGCGCAGGTGGTCCTGCTCGAGCAGCTGTATCGCGCCGCGAGCATTCTTACCAGCCATCCGTACCATCGGGAATAGTAAACTCGGGCGGTGATCAGCCCGATCGACCGCGGCATCTACCTCGCATCGCGCAGCCCCAGAAGGCGCGAGCTGCTTTCGCAGATCGGCGTGCGCTACCACTTGCTGCTGTTTCGCGCGCGTCCCGAATCGCCGCCCGACGTCGACGAGAGCATGCTGCCGGGCGAGGCACCCGAGGTCTATGTCGAGCGCATGGCGCGCGCCAAGGCCGAGGCCGGCTGGAAGCTGCTGCGGCTGCGCAACCTGCCGCTCGCGCCGGTGCTCGCCGCCGACACCACCGTGGCGCTCGAGGGGCGTATCTTCGCCAAGCCGGTGGACCGCAAGGAAGCCGCCGACATGATTGCCGCGCTCTCCGGCCGGCGGCACGAGGTGCTCACCGCGGTGGCGCTGAAGCGCGACGAGGAGCTTGCCTCGGCGCTGTCGCGCTCGGCGGTGCAGTTCAAGAGCCTGACGCCCGAGGAGATCGCGCAGTACGTCGCCACCGGCGAAGGCGACGACAAGGCGGGCGCCTACGCGATCCAGGGCCGCGCCGCGCGCTTCATCGTCGAGCTGCATGGCAGCTACTCCGGCGTGATGGGCCTGCCGCTCTACGAAACCGCGCAGCTGCTGGACAAGCTGCCCGGTCGTAGATGAGCGAAGAAGTCCTGATAAACGTCACCCCGCAGGAAACCCGGGTCGCGGTGACCGGATCCGGAGTGGTGCAGGAGCTGCTCATCGAGCGCGCGGTGAGCCGCGGGCTGGTGGGCAACATCTACATGGGGCGCGTCGCGCGCGTGCTGCCGGGCATGCAGTCGGCGTTCCTCGAGATCGGCCTGGAGCGCGCCGCTTTCCTGCACGTCGCGGACATCTGGAAGAACCGCGATTCCGGCAAGCCGATCGAGAAGATCCTCGCCGAGGGCGAGCCGGTCATGGTCCAGGTCGTCAAGGATCCGATCGGCTCCAAGGGCGCGCGCCTTTCCACGCAGATCTCGATTGCCGGCCGGCTGCTCGTGTACCTGCCGCACGATTCGCACATCGGCATCTCGCAGCGCATCGAGGACGAAAGCGGGCGCCAGGCGCTGCGCGAGCGGCTGAAGGAGCTGCTCGCTGCCGACGAGAAGGGCGGCTTCATCGTGCGCACGCTCGCCGAGACCGCCGGCGAGGAGGAGCTGAGCGCCGACATCGCCTACCTGCGCAACCTGTGGAAGGTGATAAACGAGAGGTCTCTCGGGGCCGAGCCGCCGCAGCTGCTCTACCAGGACCTGTCGCTCGCGCAGCGCGTGCTGCGCGACATGGTGAGCGCCGCGACCACCCGCGTGGTGGTCGATTCGCGCGAGAACTTCCAGAAGCTCGCTTCGTTCGCCGAGAACTACATGCCGCAGGTGCGCTCGCGCCTGGAGCACTACACCGGCGAGCGGCCGCTCTTTGATCTCCACAACGTGGAGACCGAGATCGAGAAGGCGCTGTCGCGGCGCTCACC
>Ga0247825_10000316_pt1 | contig 29830 bp, 25 predicted proteins | sample 13C_Vanillin_Day_FD_194413 | JGI IMG/M metagenome (GOLD analysis project Ga0247825, IMG submission 194413) | Soil microbial communities from agricultural site in Penn Yan, New York, United States - 13C_Vanillin_Day48 | ecosystem: Environmental > Terrestrial > Soil > Agricultural land | place... | reverse complement strand
CCGGAATCCCTGCGTCCTCGAGGGCACGCTCGATGAAGAGACGTCCGGTGGCCGCCGGCTTCATGCTCCGCGGCCGGAGGACCAGCGCCCCGTTAATCCGGTGCTCGCGCGCCTGGTGGACGAGCCATTCGGCGGCCCAGGGCGGGTTGTGCAGGTACTCGTTGAAGCTGGCCGTTCGGCTGGCCAGCGCCGCCATCGGATCGTCGAGGCCGTAGCGAATGTAGCCGTCCGGTCCGAACGCGAGGTACATCGACCAGACGAACACCGCGCGGTGCGACGATTCGAACGCGGTGTAGAAGCCGGTGTCGTGCCACAGGCCTGCGCCGACCCACATCAAGCGCGCGCGTTCGCCCGGGCATGCCGCGACGCCTGCGTCCACGCGCTGCTGCACTTCGTCGCGGAAGGCGCGCGCGTGCGCACGTGCCCACTCACTGCCCCGCACCCACTGCGTCGCCATGACGTTCGTGATCTGCTCCGTCATTCGCACGGGGCACTCCGGCGCAGTGGCAATCAGTCCCCGTACCTCGTCGAACACTTCTTCCTGCTGATTCACGAGCTCTAACCGATCGCGCAGTGCATTCCGGTCGAATGCGCGGCCACTGATCGCCTCGAGACGCTCGACCAATGACTCCAGGGTTGCCACCATGAACGCCAGGCGGTGCGGTTCGACGAGCTCCCGCCAGTGGTGCCTGCCGAGTTCCCACCAGCGTTCCGGCAGCTCGCCGGCGCCCGGATGATCGATCTCGAACAGCTCGGCCCCGAATGCCTCGGCCCACAATTCGAAGACGCGGTGAATGCAATCGCAGGTGAGCCGGGCGCACAGCAGTCGAGGTGTCGGCAGACCGCCCCACGGCGGCTCTCCCGCATAGGCGTAACGTGTCGACGCGAAGCCGAGACTGCAGTAGCGGCACAGGCCGCCGTGAAGACCATCGGCATCCATCGCGCCCAGAAACTGCGGCGCCTGACGCTTGGCGGCAATGATCGACGCCCACCATTGATTACTGACCGCCGGAATCTCGAGGAGATCGAACAGCTCGAACGGCACGTCCGCCTGCAGCAGCGCATACGGCTGGCGTTCGTCAAACACGCGGCGGCGCAGATCGGCAAACCACTGCTTCTGGAACGCCGATGCGGCCGTTGTGGTTTCGAGCTGCTTGTCAGCCATGCCGAGCCTCCTGCAGCGTGGAGGCAGCGGACACCATGCCCTCGATCTGTGCGTGCTCGTTCGGCGTCAGCGCCTGATACTGATCGCTGCGCAGACGCACATGCGGAATGCCGCGCGCCTGCAGCATGTCGCGCAGTGCCGGATAGTCCCAGCCGAACACGGCATCCTCCGGCGGCAGCGACACGACAACCGCGTCCACGTCGTCGAGCCTGCGCTCCGTCCAGCGCCGGAGCGAAGCGGCGGGGGTGCGCGCACCCACTGCGTCGGCTCGATACTTGTCCGCCACGGCGCGAACCGGATCATCGTCAACGCGCACGTCGTCTCCAGCTGCGCCGTCTCCCCACGGTCCGATTTCTGCAACCACGATAGCGCCGTGCGACTCGATCGCCTGGTGCAGCCCGAGGCCGTCAACTGGAACGCCGGTCAGCAGCACCCGTGGGCCACTGAGAGCGGGGCGCTTCGCAAACGCGCTTGCCGCGCCGTTCACCGCCGCCACATACCGCTCCGGCTCCAGCTCCCAGAACGCGGCCAGCAACGGAAACAACTCGGTTCCTGTGACGCGCGGAACGGCTCGGCGGAAGGCGACGAGTCGTCTGGCGGCGGCACGCGCCTCGTTCGCTCGAGCGATCTCCTGGTGGAGATCGTCGGCGGAAGGCGTCCGACCCGAGACCGACGCAAGCTCGTCGAGCAGGGCGAGCGTGCGCGCCGCGTCGTAAACGCAGACCCCTGCGCCGTGCGACTGCAGCAGGTCGAACAGGATGACCGGAGGAAGCGCGGACGTCACTCCCCTGCGCACGAACTCACGTAGATAGAGGAAGCACTTGTAGTCGGTATCCGACGTGCGAGGGATCACGATTCGCGCGGCATCTGTGAGCCGACCTGTCAGCGCGCCCTCGACCAGGTGCCGGAGTCGTCGCGGAAAGACGTCTGGCTCGAGATGCTGGTCTGCTCTTGGCGTCGGACCGGAAGCTCCCCGAGCGAACACAGCGCGGAAGCCGGCGGCGCGGATGATCTCGACTGGAACCGAGGGCCACGACGCGACGATGAAAGGTTCCTTCACACGTGTTCTCAGATCACGCCCGCCGCGTGCAGCTTTTCGACACCGGCCGCACCGTATCCGAGCCATTCGCCGTACACGAGCGCGTTATCCTGACCGACGGACGGCGCAGGACGGAGGCATGCCTGCTGTGCGTCGGAGAACGTGATCGGGACGCCCATGCCGACGACATCGGCGACGCGTCCGAACTCCGGGTGTTCGAGCGGCACCGTCTCACCGCGCACCTGGACTCTTGGATCGCGAACGGCGTCACGCGGTGACCGCACCTCCGCCGACGGCACATTGTGCCGTTCGAGCAGCGGCAGGAGCTCGGCCGTCGCCAGCGTGCGCGTGAACGCTTCGATGTGCGCGGTCATTTCGTCTACGTGCGCGACACGGGCATCACGGGTCGCGAACCGCGGGTCCGCTTCGAACTCCGGATGGCCAATGGCGGCGAACACGCCACGGGCGAACTGCTCGGTCGGCGCGCAGATCGCGACGTGGCCGTCGGCCGACTCGTAGATGCCGAACGGCGTCAGGCGCGGAACGACGCGACCAGTGCGTTGCGGCATCCCGCACGCTTCGAGCAGATCGAATGGTTCCGCGGCAACCAGCGACGTCAGCACGCCGAGCATCGATACATCCACGTGCTGTCCGATGCCGCTGGCTTCGCGCTGCCGAAGCGCCGCCAGAATGCCGACGACGCCGAAAACCGGCGCAACCAGGTCCGCCATCGGTACTCCGACGCGGACGGGCGGATCCTCCGGGCTGCCGGACGTCATCATCAGCCCGCTCAGTGCCTGGATGATGTTGTCCATCGCCTTGCCAGTCCCCGGGGCCTGCGCCGCACCGAAACCGGTCACGGAGCAGTAGATCACGCGCGGATTGATCGAACGCGCGAACGAATAGCCCACGCCCAGCCGCTCGAGCGTTCCCGCGCTGAAGTTCTCCACGACGATGTCGGCCTGGCGCAGGAGGTCGGCAAACACATCACGGGATCCCGGCTGCTTCAGGTTGAGAGTGACCGCGTACTTACCGCGAAGCCGGTTCAGTGCAGACACCGAGACATCGTCTGGCCGCGTGCGGCCAAGCGAGACGCCGTCACGCCCGAGGTACGGCGGGTTCTGGCGGCACGGATCCGGCGACTCGGGATTCTCGATCTTGATGACGCGCGCCCCGAGGCCAGCCAGGAGAAACGTGGCGAATGGGCCGGCAAGCGCCAGCGTGAGATCGAGGACCGTCAGGCCCGCCAGCGGGCCACCTGTCGACGTGTTATCGCTGGGCACGGGCGAAGGGAGTGTACCGGCCGCCGCCGGACACGGCTAAGACTTTCTCCACCCGCCGGTGAGACGTCGGACGTCTTTCCTGTGCGACACCGACTGGCGGACGAGATCGACAAAGGCGCGCACGAGCGGCGACGCGTTCCCGGCCTTCCACGCGAGGACGATTGAAATCGTTGGGAGCGGTTCGTACGCCAACGGCTTGAGAACGACGCCGGGAGGCAATAAGGCGCCAACCGAGTCGGGCAACAGCGCAAATCCCAGACCCTCCTGCACCAGTTGCAGGTGGCCCAGCACGTTGTCGGCGCTCGAGACGGCCTGCATCCGGATATGCGCCTGCCGGTACAGTGCGGCAATTGCGTCGTGCAGCGCGGGAGCGAGCGCCCTTTCCATCGTGATGCACGGAAGGTCGTTGAGGAGGTGGACGGGGATGCGCTTTCGCCGTGCCAGCGCGTGGTGCGCGGGGAGCACGACGACGATCTCCTCGTGCAGCAGATCAACGATCTCCAGTCCGTCCGCGTCGAGCGGCCCGCGCAGGAACGCGACGTCGAGAGCGCCCGTACGCAGGCCGGTAACCGGTTCGACCGCGTACTTACTGTGCAGGATCAGCCTCAGGTGCGGCAGATGCGTGGCCACCAGCGGACGCAGGACGGGGAGGATTCGAACATCGGCGGCTGGAAACGTCCCGACTGACAGATCACCTGCACGTCCCCCGGCGGCCTGCTTCGCCAGCCGTCCCGCATGATCGATGCGTCCGAGAATGTCTTTCGTCTCGCGCAGGAACACCCGTCCGGCGTCCGTCAGCGCCACGTGATGGCGGCTGCGATCGAGCAGCGCGACGCCAACTTCCGCTTCGAGCTGCCGGATCTGCTGGCTCAGAGAGGGTTGCGAGGTGTTGAGACGCGTGGCGGCACGTGTGAAGTTCAGCTCGTCGGCCACCGCCACGAAGTACCGCAGATGACGCAGTTCCACCACGCCAAGGCTAGACGCGGAGGCGACGAATGGCAACCGCGACGACCAGCCAGTGAGTCGTAAGACGTCTCACGCCCGCGCAAAGCCTGCTATTGACGGCGTCGCTCGAGAGCGACCCGTGAGCAACCGTCCAGGACATCCAGAAACATCTGGTAGGAAGCGGCTCCGACCACGAACGGATTCGGATCCGTACGGCCGCGGGCGCCAAGCCGGCTGATCCACTCCTGAAACGGCACCATCAGCGGATGATTCTGCAGCCACGCGTCGACGCCTGCGGCTCGCGTAGCGTCCTTGAATCGCGCCACTGAACTTATAAACGTGCCCATCGCATCGTCGCTCAGTAGCCCCGGCGTGAGCCACGAGCCGCCAAAAAGCGCGGCGACGTGTTTCTGGCCACGATCCATGACTGGAAAGATGAAACCCATCGACCCCGGCGTGTGCCCCGGGACGGCGACGGCGCGTACGGTCACGTCGCCGAGGGTGATTGGACTCCCTTCCTCCAGATTACCGTCGCGCTTTGGCGGCGCGGCTGCCGGCGCCGGACCACGTCCGCGGGCGGGTGTCTCCATCAGATCCCAGTCCGCCGGCGATACATAAACGCGCGAGCCGAAGCGCTGTTGGAAATAGCCGGCACCCCCGAAATGATCGGCGTGACCGTGTGCTACGAGAATGATCTTCACTTGTGCGGGGTCGAGCCCGAGGCGCGCGAAGCCTGGCAACAGCCGTGATTCGAGCTCGTTCGGTGACAGCGCGTCGATCATGATCAGGCCTGCCGGCGTCTGAATCACATACGCGACGGTTCCGATGCTTCCGATCGCGTAGACGTTGTCGAAGATCCGGACGGGCTCAATGACCGGATCGTCAGCGCGGTTCGCGCGTGGCGCCTCACACCAGAACCGCACAGTGTCCGCCCATTGGGCGCCGGCGGCTGCTTTCAACGCGGCAATGCGCTGGACGACGGCCGCCGTGTCCGGCTTTGCCGCCGGCGCGGCCGGCTGCTGCGCGCGCAGACTGGCAATGGCGAGGATGACGACAATGGGCGCAATCGAAAGGATGCGCATGCTCAGCATCTATTTGCGAATAGTCCTGTAAATGGCCTCGACGAACATGTCCGTCGTCCACGGTCCCGTCAGCGCGCCGTATCGCGTGTCGTAGTCGGCGGTCGGGCGCGCGGCCTTGACCTGCTCGAGAGTGGCACCCGTGCGAACGAGCGCCCTGATCCGATCCCGCACGATCACCACCATGTCCCGGTACTCGACTACTTCGTGCTCGTCAGACAGGTAGCCGTGCCCCGGAACGACGAGCGTACCGCCCTGTCCCTGATGCGCGAACACCGTCTTCGCGAGGATGTCGTTGAGGGCTCGAATCTCGCCATCGACGGTTCCTCCGTTCGCAACGTCGATGAACGGAAATCGTGTGGTCGTGAACACGTTGCCGGCGACGATGACATCGGCGCGGCGGAAGTGCACGAAGCTGTCGCCGTCGGTCACCGCGTTTGGCGCCCAGAAGAGCTCGATGGCGTCGCCGTTGTGGAACGTGCGGCGCCGTTCTTCGAGAAAGGTGTCCGTCGGGATTGCGTCGGCGGGCGCCTTCACGTCGTTCATTCGGTTGGCGACGTTCTGATGACTCATGATCGTCGCCCCGATGCCGGCCCCCGGGAACTGAAGCGAGAAGAAGGTCCCGCGAACGCTGGGATCGGCACCCGACGTGCGGAGCTTCAGATTGCCGCCTGTGCGGTCCGCATGGAAACTGGTATTGGCGATGAACTGAATCGGGCGCTGGCTCAGCCGGCCGATGGCCGCAATCGTCTTATCCGCAAGACGACCGATCCCTGTATCAACCACGAACGGTCCTTCGTCACCCACCTGCACGACGATGTTGCCGCCATCGCCAACGAGCATGTACACGTTGTCTCGAACGCGCAGCACGTGAACCTCGCCGTCCGTGGGCTCGGGATTGACGGCCACGCTCGAGACTCGCGCGCCGGCGACCGGCCGCTCGAGAGCCGGGTCGTTCCGCGCCGGGGCTGACGCGAACGCTGGATAGATCGTTGCGCCGCCACCGAGGTGACCGCTCACAGCGGTCGGATGTTTCTTGCGGTACTCCGCGACGCCCGGATTCTGGCCGAACAGATAGCTCGGAACGTTGTCCGCTGCGCGATCGAGAATCTGCTCGCCATCGTCGCAGGGAAACAGCCAGTTCTGATGGTCGACCGGCTGACGTGCGTAGTCGGTGGTCCGGACCAGTGGCTCCTCGAGATACACCGGATCGGTCACGACCACGGTATGCGTCAGATGATCGCCGCGCCGGACAAAGAACTCCTGGAGCGTCGCCTGATCGCTTTCGGGAACCCCGTTCCGCGTGAACCAGCCCTGCTTCAGGTGCGTGGTACGTACCGCCAGCGCGGTGCCGACGAAACGGCCGGTCGAGAATCCCATCCAGGAATGAGGAGCGTACGTGGGCGGATGTGGCCGACCGTCCATCCAGATGGTTCGTTTCCCTTCGAACGTCTGGCTGAACCAGTGAATGGCGACCAGCTGGTGCGTGTGCGGGTCGCGTTCCTCCCACGCCCGCGAGTTGCCGAGCGCGCGCATCTGATACGGCGCGACGTAGCCGTCGCACTGATGATGGCGCAGCGTGAGCCGCGACGGATCGTATGACAGCGCGAAGAGGCGGCCGGCCTCGTTGAGCGGCAGCCCGCTGTAGTCGGCCATCTCAGGACCGGCCCCTCGCTCCGTGGAGTCCTCATGGAGCGCGGGCGTCCAGTATCCGGACAAGTCAATCGCGGGCGACGGAGCCTGTGCGGCTGGTGCGGCGACCGGAGGGGCCTGCCCCAGCGTTCGCGCGCCCGCCAGCAGAACAGCGGCGAGAGCGACGGCCCGTGTTCGACGCGACGTCATGACAGATCCTTCGCCACCGCGGTCATCGTGCCGAGCAGGCCGTCGGGTTCCATCCGGTAGCGTTTGCCTGCCTCTTGAAATGGGTGCTCGTCCAGTAGGGCTGAGAGAGGTAGGTCGGGTCGACGGTCTCGGTCGCCACGACCATGAGCACGTCGCCACCATCGAGGTCGAAACGATCGAAGTACTCGGTGATCACCGCGCTGGCGCTGTACGGCACTCCGTTCTTCCGCAGGTAGCCTGGCTTCATGCCGGTTGTGACGACTTTCAGCGATCCCCCGCTCGATCGGCCGGCACCGAACCCGCCGCCACCGAAGATCGCACCGCTCCCCATTGGCCCTTCCGGCCGATCCCACGACGCACGGGAGACGCCCTGCCAGTCGCCTTCAGTTGCGGGCGCAGCGGTGCCTCCACCAAACGCCAGCGTGCGAACCTGCGATCCAGCTTCGGTCTCGATCTTCAGCGTCCGGTCGTCCTGCCACGTGATGCGAAGCCGTCCAGGCAGCCGCATCACACCACCGACTCCATATCCGCGGCACTGCTCGCCAGCCGCTTCGTCACGCGCGGGATCCCACGATGCGGCGATCTTGCGCGCCGCCGGGCTCATCGGAATCGAGGTGTAGTCTCCAGCCGGCGGTGTCACGACTCGATACCGCCAGTCTTCCGTGATGAGAGGAACCCAGTAGCCGGTCAGGTCGATCGGCGCCGCGTTACGCGGGACCTGCGGAACTGGCGGACCGCCTCGCTGGGCAGCGACGGTCGCAATCGACGACGCCAGAGCGACACCCGCGAGAAGCGCGCGCATCATGCAGACCTTACGGCCGCGCCGCAGCGGGCGGCGCGGCCGCCGGGACAGGCTGCGCGCCCAGAAGCTCTTCGCCCTTGTCATTGAGGATGCGCATGACCAGCCCCACGTTGCCGCCGGCTCTCGGAGGCGCCACCGTGACAGTAATTGCAGTGCCGGCCTTCAGCGCGTCCATTGCGCGGCGACGGGTCCAGCCAGTGGCAATCAGCTGAGCGGGGTTTGGCAGCAGCTCACCGCTCCAGTGCGTAACCGTCCCTTTGTCGTCTTTCACGTCGAAGTAGATCTGCGCATGTGGGTTCAGATACCGGAACTCTGTGACCGTGGCTTTTGCCGTCCACTGTTTCTCGCGGTCGTACGCCACGAGCGTTCCGTGATGCGCTGATACTGCAGACGCTCCCGCGACCGTCAGCATCGTCGCGACGGCGAACCAACTCACGAACGACCGGATCATCGGCGTCCTCCTGTCTCGGCGGGCTTTCCCGTGCCTGCTGGATCGCGGATCAGTCGATTGAATTCCAGTTCGTTGGCCGGCGCGCAGAGGTCTTCCAGAAGCCCAGTCCACCCTGACGACTGGATGAACGTCTTCGGCAGGAGGTGCATCCGTTTCGTTTCGCTGGTCCATGGCTTGGCGTAATACTTCGGGTCCGTCACCGTCATCGTCAGCTCGATCGTGTCGTAGTTCGTGCGCGTGTACCGTTCGCGCAGCACCATCTCGTCGCTGTGCGGATAGCCGAAATGATCGATCCACGTGCGTTCGTCGTATCCGGTTGACTCGACAACGAGCGTGTTGCCCTCCCAGCGCCCGACCGCGTATCCCCACCAGCGCGGGATATCGACGTCGAGCGGCGAAGGCAACTTCCGGCCGTCCATCCAGATCGTTCGGAGTCCGTAGCCCCACTCAAAGTGCTGGAGGATCCGATCCGGCAGGACCATGAATTCAACTGGGTCCGGGTACAAGAGCGCGCGCGGCATCCCCATCGGATTGCAGGTGCCGTAGGTGTCGTTGCCGAGCGCCGGCGACTGGGCGCGACGCCTGCCAATGTGTTCCTCAGGATGCGCTTGCGCGTCGGCGCTGTCCTTCAGACGTCCGTACGACGGGATGTTGCGATCGAACGCGGCCTGACCGGCGGGCGTGAATACAGGGAACTCGAAGCTGAACCCGCGATCGCCGCAATCGCGACACCGGCCGCCGCCACCGAAACCGGCGCCATTGGGAGTCCAGATTCCCGCCAGGTCGCGCGCGTCGAACGGCATGTTCGAATCGAAGAACTTGGGGTACCCAGGCCCGGCGGCACGGCCGCGGCCCTGGGCTGGCGCGCCTGCGCCCGGAGCAGGTCCGGCGCCGCGCGCCTGCGATTCGGCGTCCGCCGCGGAGACAAGGGCGAATACTGAGGCGAGTGCAATCAGGCGGCGCATGCCCACTCCAACGTTAGTTGACGACCTCGCCAGGACGACGGCCCCACCCGTAGTTGTCTCTGGGGCGAAGCAGAGACAACAGACGGACGCGTTTGTCCGCCAGATTGCGGCCGGGATTTCCGGAAATGATGACGTGGTCCCCGACCTTCAGCGTGTCTTTGCCCACGCCCTGCGCGCCAAGCTGCCCGGTGCCGCCCCATTCGATGGTGTACCGGGAGATCGAACCGTCCTTCTCCTTCACGGCGAGATGCACGAAGGAATGCGGGTTTCGGTACAGGAACTGAACGATGTCCCCCTCGACCGTCACCATCTGATCCTCCAGGTACGTCGCGGCGAACGAGTGGTGGGCGGACGATGAGCCGGCAGCCAGGCAGAGCGCCAGCAGAACCATCGGCACGTACTTCATCGGGTGCATGGCGCTCCGATGTTCGGCAGTACTGGCCGCGAGGGCAAATCGTTTGTTTCGATGGGCGGTATCGCGGGCGGCGATGCGGCGACCTGCGCTAGGATCTCGAGCGAATGGACCTGCGTGGATTCGACTTGAATCTCCTGGTGGCGCTTGATGCCCTGTTGCGGGAAAGGAGCGTCACCAACGCGGGGCGGCGCGTGCACCTGAGTCAATCCGCCATGAGCGGTGCCCTCGCCCGACTGCGTCACGCCTTCAACGACGAACTGCTCGTCTCTGGACGCGGCGGCATGAGCCTGACCCCATTGGCCGAAACCCTCGTCGAGCCGGTCGCGTCCATCCTCCGTCAGACGCAGGAAACACTTTCCGCACACGTCCGGTTCGACCCGTCATCGTCCGAGCACACCTTCACGATCGCCGCGTCCGACTACGCAACGACCGTGCTGCTGGGCGACGCGCTGCGCGAGGTCAGCGTACAGGCGCCACACGTCACCGTTGTCGTCGCTCCGCTGCGCGACCGGATGGAGGAAGTCGAAGACTCCGACATCGACCTCTACATCCTGCCGCAGGCGATCATTCCGCAGGGGTGGCCGCATGAACTGCTGTTCCACGACACGTTCACCTGCCTGGTCTGGCGTGAGCATTCAGAGGTCGGCGAGCGGCTGACACTGGATCAGTTCACGTCGCTCGGCCATGTCGTGGTCAGCTTCTCGGAAGACCACAAAGCAGGCGGCGACAACCGGCTTGCCCCCTGGGTAGGAGTCGAGCGCAAGGCCGAGGTCGTCGTCTCACATTTCCACGCCCTGCCTGATTTCGTCGTCGGTACGAAGCGAGTGGCCACCATTCAGCTGCGGCTGGCAAGAAGGCTGGCGAGCTCCTATCCCGTTCGCATCGTCGGCGCCCCGGTGCCAATGCCACGGCTCGACGAGGCGATGATGTGGCACCCCCGCTTCGAGCAGGACCCTGCACACGTGTGGCTGCGCGCGCTGCTGAAGCGCATCGCTTCGAACATGCCCGCGGAAACGGCGCCTGACGTCGAGACTCACCGCGCGGCATCGACGGTCCGGCGCGGCTCCTTCGGGCGCCGTCGGGTCTGAACGCGGACGGCAGCGGGGCGGCAGGACGTTACTTCAGTTGTTTCGCGAACCTCTCCCCTTCGGCACAGATCTCATCGATCAGCTCCGTATCCGCCGCGAACTGCTGGCGTAAGGTCACCGACCACGGCTTCGTGTACGCCTTCGGATCGTCCACCGTCACCTCGATCTCGAGATGGCCGAAGTCGGGCCGCCGGATTTGCTCGCGCAGCCTGCCGGCGCTCGTAATCATGCTGCCCGCCCAGTCGAGCCACACGTCGTCGCGAAAGCCGATCGTGTCGATCACCAGCGTGTCGCCGGACCATGTGGCCGACGAATAGCCCTGCCAGGACGGATTCGGATCCGGCGGCAGCGGCCGGCCATCGGTGAACACCTGACGGTACACACCGTTGTACTCGTTCAGCATCACCAGCAGATCCGGCGTCTGGGCGAACTTCACGTAATGCGGGAGACCGTACGCGCGGACGAACAGGTCGGGCAGGCAGCGGATGTGCGGGTCGTCGATCGACTGATTGGCAACCCGCTCGTCAACCAGTTTCCTGAGCCACGGCTGGTACGGCAGCCCGCCTGGCATATCTATCCCGATGTGGGTGCTCTGTCTCGAGAAGCTGGCCGTGCGGGGCGGGCATTTCCGCGTCGGAGGAATGAGTTTGACGAGTTCGGCCAGAGGCAGCACGCCACGGATGACGCACGCCGGTTCCGCGGTCATCCACACACCGGACAAGTCCGGTTTGCCGTTCGTCAAGCGTGGAGTCGCCGCCGACAAATCGACGGCTCCGCTCGCTGTACGCGGTGCCCGCGGGCTCGGATACTTGAACCACTGAGCGTCCACCTGGAGGAACGGCCCAGCGATCGCGATCATCACCACCGCGACCAACACCCGTCTCCGGATGCATCGCCAGGCCCACGTGTCGATATGCATGCGGCTATTGTGCGACGGGCGCCGGCACGCGGCGCATCGCCGGATGCGATACGGGGTATCGGTAAACGTGATGGCCGGATTTCGTCCTGGTGGTCAACGATCTGCCGTTAAGCTATGCCGCACTGCGTTCTCAAGGAGCCTGCGATGTCCAACAGGATCGTCGTTCTTGTACTGGCAATTGCCTCCGTCCCTCTCGCGATTGGGCTGGCGGGCCAGGGACCCTCTGCCGACGCGCAGCTCGTGAGCCGCGCCGCGAACGCGCTCGGCGGCCGCGATCGTGTGCTGGCGCTGAAAACGCTGCAGATCATCGGCTACGGCGAGCTTGCGTACTTCAACGGCGGTGGGAACATCACGGGTGACCCCGACGCCCCGCAGAAGTGGCAGAAGGTGCTGGAGCACACGCGGACGATCGATTTCGAACACTCGCGTACGCGCGTGCAGCAGCGCTTGAAAATGGATTTCGAGTTCGCCTCAACGGCCGGGCAGCTGGGACTCAATCGGAGCAACGAGACGCTCGACGGCGACGTCGCCTACAACATCGGCGGCGGATTCCTGTCGGCTCCACAAAGCGGCACGCCGCAGCCACAGCCCGCCGGCGCCGCCGCCGTGCGCCAGCGTCGCGTGGAGATGCTCGCCCATCCGATCACGATTGTGCGAGCGGCGCTGGATCCCACGACCAAGCTGTCGAACCTGCGGAAACAGGGAAACCTGCAGCTCGTCGATGTCACCGTGCGTCAGGGCGACACGCTGACACTCGCGGTCAACGGGATGTCGAATCTCCCGGCCTGGGTCGCCTACGTCGGGCCGAACACCAACCTTGGGGACGTCACGTATCGAACCGCATTCGCAGGCTACGTGCCCGTCAAGGGCATCCAGCTCCCGACCGGCATCGCCACCACAATCGACTTTCGCAACGTCGTCCAGAGCAAGCTGTACATCGACCGCAACATCGTCGATGCGCCGATTGACGATCTGAGCGCGCCCGCATCACTGCGCCAGGCGAAGCCGCCGGGTCCACCCGGGGCAGGCGGTGCGAACCTGCAGCCGATGAAAGTCGCCGATCACGTGTGGTTCCTGAACGGCAACACGTTCTTCGAATTTGACGACCATTTCGTGATGGTCGAAGCAAACCGTCAGGATGCGGCGCTCCAGGGAATCCTCAAGGCCGTCAATTCACTGGTTCCCGGCAAACGTGTGACGCAGGTGATCCAGACGCACCATCATTTCGATCACAGCGCCGGACTCCGCGCGGCCGTCGCCGAGGGGCTGACGATCATCTCGCGGCGCGGCAACGAGGGCATCTTCCGCGAAATGGTGGCGCGTCCCGCCCGGCTGTTCCCGGACGCTCTCGGAAAGAATCCTCGGCCGCTGAAATTCACAGCCGTTGACGATCATCTGAAGCTGAAAGACTCGACCAACGAGATCGACATCTACCATATCGTCGGCAACTACCACATGGCGGACGGCGTCATCGTCCACGTCCCGGCATCGAACCTGCTCGTCGAAGCGGACCTCACCACGCAGGAGTGGGACTTCAACTGGTGGGGCGACAGCCTGATGAACAACATCGAGTACCGCAAGATCAGGGTCGATACGAATCTGTCGGTGCATGCACAGAAACCCTATCCGCTGGCGGAAGTGGTGGCGGCCATCGAGCGTCAGGTGCGCAACACGCAGGCGTTCTGCCGCCGTGCCGCCGAGGCCCAGTTCTTTCAACCGGGCTGCCCGATGCAGTACGACCGGCCGCTGCCGCCGGCTCCGAAATAGGCTGAACGCGCTCGGCAGCGGGCGTAAGTCGTTTGACGTCTCACAAACGCACGTGGAAAGTATCTCGTGGCGGCTGGCCTTCGCCTTAGACTGACGCACGAGAGGCGCCTGACAAGTCGCGTCCCACGACTACACCGTGACACACATGACGCAGACACGCGCGATCGCCGGCCTCGTCGGGGTGCTTCTCTCTGTCATCAGCATGGCCGCCGGCGTGGCCGGACAGGGCAACGCGCCCGGCGCCGACCTGATCGTGCCGCACGAGTCGTGGTCGTGCGGTCTGCCGGACGGCATACCACGGCCGGAAGGCGGAACGCTGGTGTTCGAGGCCGAGATGAAGCTCGATCGCGTCGCTGATATCGGCAGAACGCAGTACGGACGACGGCAGGTGGCGGTCGTGCAGGGAGGGACGCTGACCGGCACACGAGTCAACGGATCGGTCATGACCGGCGCCCTCGATTTCGAGCTGACGCTGGCGAACGGCGTCATCGAGGTCGAACAGATTTATGTGCTGAGAACGAGTGACGGCCGCTACGTCTATCTGCGCGCCGCAGGCACCGGAGCCGATGCGAAGGACGTCAGGCTCGTGATGGACTTCGAAGCGCCGGCGGCGAGCGACGTCGCGTGGCTGAACACCGGCACGTACGTCGGGCGGCGGATCCTGAATGCGGCCGCTCGAACGATGACGCTGCGCGTCTACGAGGTCTCCGGCGCGAAGCCAGCGTCGGGAACAGGGCGAGTCGTGCGAATCACCAAGCCGGCCGGCGTTCCGCCGCAACCGTGGGACTACCGGAAGGCTGCGCCGTCGGAAAAGCGGGGCAACCAGTTGATCACTGAAACCGTCACGCTGAGTCCGAGCCAGTCGGTAGGGCCGAGCAAGCGCGGACCACGCAATATCATTCCGATCACCGGGGGCGAACTGACGGGGCGCATCACCGGCAAGGTCCTGCCCGGCGGCGCGGACTACCAGAATCTTTCGCCACCCGCGACGATTGACGCGCGGTATCTGTGGCAGACCGCCGACGGCGAGATCATCATCGTGCGGAACGGCGGCGCGTTCGGCTCGCTCGTGCCGACGTTCGAAGTGCGCGTGGACAGCCCCTATGCGTGGCTCAACACCGGCACGTACCTGAGCTCCAATCCGGAGATGCGGCCGGGCGGCGTCGGCCTGACATTCTTCGACAGCGCGCGCTGAACGACATGACCCGCTGGTTTACAGGCCTCACGTTCGCCGGGTGGATTGCGATATCACTCGCCGCCTCCGCACAAACCGGTTCACGCCCCTGGTGGGCGCCCGGCGAGGCGACGCCGCTGGCGGACTTCGCGACGTACCAGAACGATCGCGGCTCGGTCGGCGTGCTGAACACATCCGGCAGGCTGGACACGAAGGGCCACCCGTTCTTCGAGCCGATCGGCACGAACGGACGCGCGTGTGTCACGTGTCATCAACCCGCCGACGGTATGTCGCTTTCCGTGCGCACCGTTCGCGAGCGGTGGGAGGCAACTGCCGGTAAGGACCCGCTGTTTGCTTCGGTGGACGGGATGAACTGCCCTCACCTCCCGCCCGGCGATCCGCGCTCCTATACGCTGCTGCTCGAGCGCGGCCTGATCCGCGTGGCACTGCCCTGGCCGCCCAGGAATCCTGACGGCACGCGCATCGATCCGGAGTTCGCTGTCGAAGTGGTGCGCGATCCCGGCGGATGCAACACGCATCCGACATACGGTCTCGAGAGCGCGAATCCCACGATCTCGGTGTACCGCCGGCCGCGCCCCGCCGCGAATACGAAGTACACGACCCATCAGAATTTCGGTGTTGGTCCGTTCATCGCCAAGAGCGGGCTGCCGACAGCGACGGACCCGGATACCGGCAGGCCGACGAGCATGAACCTCATGTCCGACGCCCGTGTGCCGACGCTGGCCGTGCAGGCGCAGGACGCGGCAGAACAGCACCTTCAGCTCACAGGCCGGCTCACCGCCGCGCAGCTCGCGGGCATCGTCCAATTCGAGCAGCAGGTCTATGTGGCGCAGGTGTCGAGCACGGCGGCCGGCAGCCTGGTTGAGGCCGACGGTCCGCCGGCGTTCGGTCCGCGGCAGCTGGCCTCCGGTGATGCGGGCGTGCTCGGCAACAACACGACGCGCTTCGTGTTTCCGATGGGCGGGAAATGGAACCGGCTGCCGCGCACCGGCAGCGAGTCGGAGAACGCGCGCAACGCGGCACGCGAATCGATCGCGCGCGGGCACGACGTATTCATGTTCCGCACGTTCTGGATCCGCGACTCGATGCACCTGAACACCGTCGGCCTTGGCAACCCGACGAAACGAACCTGCGCCACCTGCCACGGGATGCACATGACCGGCCTCGATACCGTCAACGGCTGGATGGACATCGGCACCACGAACCTGCCGTGGGCGTCGGAAGTGCCGCTCAATCCGTGGAACGAGGCGAAGCCACAAATGCCGCTGTTTCGCGTCACCTGCAAGCCGGACGTGAAACCACATCCCTATCTCGGGCGCGTCATCTACACACAGGACCCCGGACGCGCATTGATCTCCGGGCGCTGCAACGACGTCGGCACGATCGTCATGCAGCAGTTCCGCGGGCTCTCCGCCCGCGCGCCGTATTTCTCGAACGGATCGGCGGCGACGCTGCGCGAGCTGGTGGACTTCTACGATCGTCGCTACAACATCGGCTATTCCGACCAGGAGAAACAGGACCTGGTCAACTTCCTGGGGGCGCTCTGATGGTGATGCGCCGCGCGACTCGTGGCAGTGCGCTGCTGGCTGTGTGGCTGGTGTCGGTCTCCGTCGTCGGCGCTCAGCAGCCCACGAACTTCGTGAGTTGTCCGATTGTCCGCGACACTGCGTCGGTGCCGTGCTGGCTCGCGGAGTATAACGGCGAACTGTACTTCCTGACCCTGCAGACGGATGTCAGTGCTCCCGTGAATCCGCCATCGCTGGGTCATCGCGTGCTCGTTGAAGGCACGGTGTCCACCGAGCCGCGCATCTGTGGCGGTGTGGTGCTGAACCCCGTTCACCTGTCGGTGCTCGAGCGCGATGCGTCGTGCAACACGATGCTGCCCGCGGAAGAGCGCTACAACCTCACATTCGAGCCACCGCGTCCGCCGGGCCCGAGCAAAGGGCGTCTCGCCTTCGATAACGCCGCACCGGCCGCGCCGCCAGCGCCTGCTGCCACCGGCTCAACCAGAGAGTTCGTCGTCTCCTACCCGTTCGACGGCCTCATCGGCTTCACGCATGCCGGCGCGCTCACCGCGATTCTCAACTTCGCCCGCACCGCGAGCGCGCGAGAGATCGAGATCGTCGGTCACCGCGGCGCCGTGCGTCTGTCGAATGGTCAGACGATGGTCGAGGAATCGAACATCGGGAAGAAGCGCGCCGAGCAGATCGCGATGCTGCTCCAGGGCGCGAATCTCAAAGGACCGTCGTACAAGGTCAGCTGGCGCGAGGAAGCCGCCGCGGCCGATGGCGTCGACGACCACCTGTCCCGCCGCGTCGTCGTCACCGTCCGCCGATAGCGAGGCGTCCGCCGCGGTTCATGGTTCGGTGCTGAACGCGTGAACCATCACGTGCCGGTACGGCTGGCCGGGCCGCAGTATCACCTGGTCCTGCCAGGCGGGAACGTTGATGGCGTTCGGGAACTTCTGCGTCTCGAGGCACAGCCCGGCGTACTGAACGTAGGTTGCCCCTTTGCCCTTGTGCGAGCCGTCGAGGAAGTTGCCCGTATAGAACTGCACGCCCGGTTGGTCTGCCGCCAGCGTCATCACGCGGCCCGATTCCGGATCCTTCAGCCGCGCCACGGGCCGCAGCCGATTAGGCTCGCCGTTCACCACGAAGTTGTGGTCGTAGCCCGTCGGATTGCCGCCAGCCGCTTTCACATCCTGGCCAATTCGCTTGCCGGCCGTGAAGTCGAATGGGGTCTTTGCAACCGGCAGCACGCGGCCGTCCGGAACCATCGGAGTGCCGGGCGTGTAGCGATCCGCGTAGAGCGTCAGCACGTGGTCGAGAATCGTCCCGGAGTCGTGTCCCGCGAGATTCCAGTAGCTGTGGTGCGCCATGTTCACCACTGTGGTCTTGTCGGTCGTCGCCTCCATCTCGACCTTCAGCTCGTTGTTGTTCGTGAGCGTGTAGACAGTCCTCGCCGTTACCGTGCCTGGATAACCTTCTTCGCCGTCGCTGGAGATATACGTGAGCTCAATCGACGGGCCATCCACGGTGTCGGCGGTTTTTGCCGTCCAGACCACTTTGTCCCAGCCCCGCCTGCCGCCGTGCAGGTGGTGCGGCTTGTCGTTGGCCGCGAGCGTGTAGCGCGCACCCTCCAACGCGAATTCGGCGTTCCCGATCCGGTTGGCCACGCGCCCGACGATCGCCCCGAAGTACGGGTGTCCCGCGAGATAGCCGTCGAGTTTCTCGAAGCCGAGCACGACGTCGGCCAATCGGCCGTTCCGATCGGGCAGGTGGAGCTCGGTGACAATCGCGCCGTAATTGCTGATCTTCGCGATGAGCCCGTTCTTGTTGGTCAGTGTATAGAGTTGCACCGGCGTGTCGCCCTCGCGGCCGAACGGCGCCGCGGCGATGCCGGGCGTCTCTGTCTCACGCGCGGGCGCGTCCGCAGCTCCGCCACCGCGCGGGGTCGAGCAGGCCGCGACGACGATCGCCGCCAGCGCAGCCAGATAGTGCGTGCTACCCAACCGCAAGCTGCGCCACCGTGTAGGACCGAGCCGGAAGCCTGAACGTCATCCGGGAACCCGGAGCGGGGGCGTCAAGACGCTGCGGCGCAACGAGACGCGGCTGCTCGAAGGTGTTGAACGCCTTCAGATCGCTTCCGGTCAATGTTTCGCAGGTGATGACGCGAGTCGGTGTCAGGTCACCCCACTCGACCACCACGTCGCGCTCGCCCTCGAGATCGCGGTTCAGCATCAGCACGCTCGCCTGACGGTTCTGTCCGTCGTAAGTGGCGACCACGTCTACGAAGGGCACCTGATCGTTGCGTGCGAAATCGGCCTGCAGCCCGGCTCCGCTGATCGGATACGTCTCCGTCTCGACGCGAACGTCGAGAACGCGGCCACGGGCGTAACGGATGCCCCACGCGTAGGGGTAGTAGATGCTCTGCCGAAGGACACCGGTCTCATTCGTGACCAGCGGCGCGATGACGTTGACGAGCTGGGCGATGCAGCCGACGCGGACGCGCTCGGAGTTCCGCAGCAGTGTGTTCACGAAGCCGCCGACGAGCAGCGCGTCCTCGAAGTTGTAGACCTCCTCCAGCAGTTTGGGCGCGAAGGCGCCGCGGCCGTTGACGGCATCGCCGCTGCGCGCGCGATACCAGACGTTCCACTCGTCGAACGACAGCCACAGCCGCTTGCTCGTCTTCCGCAGCGCCTGCACGTAGTCGCAGACGGCGGCGATCTCATGAATCTGCCGGTCCATGTCCAGGTTCATCGCGAGGTAGCGCGCCGCGCTGTTGTTCGTCAGCGGCCGCGTGTTGCCGTAGTAGGCGTGCAGCGAGATGCCGTCCACCTGGTCGTAGCACTCTTCCAGCACCTCGCGGTCCCAGACCATGTAGGTAGACATGCCGGTGCCGCTCGACCCGCACGCGATCAACTGCACCTTTGGATCGATGACGCGCATCTGCTTCGCCACATCGCGTGCCTTGCGGCCGTACTCCCGCGCCTGCATCTGGCCGATCTGCCAGTTCCCGTCCATCTCGTTGCCAAGACACCAGTAGCGCACGTTATGCGGCTGCTCGTAACCGTGGGAGCGGCGCAGATCGCTCCATTTCGTGCCTCGCGCCAGGTTGCAGTACTCCGTGTAGGCCACCGCCATCTCGGCGGACCCCGTGCCGAAGTTCATCCCGAGCAGCGGCTCGGTGCCCGCGGCACGACACCAGTCGATGAAGTCGTTGGTGCCGAACTGGTTGGTCTCGACCGAGTTCCACGCCCGCTCGAGCACGGTCGGGCGCTGCGCTTTCGGCCCGACCCCGTCCAGCCAGTTGTAGCCGGACACGAAGTTGCCACCGGGATAGCGGGTGATCGGAACCGCGAGCTCCTTCACCTCACGGAGGACGTCGGTTCGAAATCCCTTTGCATCGGCAAGACGAGACCCTGGTTCGTAGACGCCCGTGTAGATAGCCCTGCCGAGGTGTTCGAGGAAGGCGCCGAGAACCCGGCGGTCGAAATCGGGACGCGCCCGCGTCGGCAGCACCACGGCGCGCGCCGGTCCGCGGGCGACCTGGGCGTAGCCGATGACGTCGAGGAGCGACCCGGCAGCCAGCAGTGCGCCTGTCCGGCCCAGCGTCGACAGGAAACGACGGCGATCGATCGCGTTCATGTCTCTCCGTTCTTCGTCCGCCTGAAGGCGGAAGCTACTTGCGTCCGCGCAGTTCGTTGATTTTCGTGGTGAACTCCTCCACGTTCGACCGGTTCACGACCAGCGTCGGCACGATGATCTGCTCCGTCGCGGGGATAAACGACCGATCGCCGCGCAGCGCCTGGGCCATCCGGACGATCGACTGATACCCGAACTCGAACGGCTGCTGCACGACCGTTCCGTGAATCGCGCCGTCTTTCACGCCGGCGAGCGTCTCGTCGGCCTCGTCGAACGCCACGATCTTGACGCGGCCGGCTTTGCCGGCCTCGCGAACCGCGTTCAGAATCGCCGGACCGTTATAGCTCCACAAACCGACGAGCCCCTTGACGTCCGGATATCGCACGAGCGTGTCGGCGGCGTTCGCCTTGGCACGCACGTCATCCACATCGTCCGTGCGCACGTCGATCATGCGGATATTCGATCCGGCCAGCGTTTCCTTGATCCCCTGGATGCGCTCCTGGGCGTTCTGCGCATCCAGCTTGCCGACAAACAGCATGATCGAGCCGCCTTCGGGGATTGCTTCGCGAATCAGCTGGCCCGCCTGACGTCCGGCCGCCACGTTATCGGTGCCGATATAGCAGGCGCGGTCCGACTGCGGTGCGTCGCTGTCCTGCGTAAACACGAGTGCGCGTGTCGCCGCGGCGTTGATCATCCGCGTCTGGTTCTGGGGGTCCACCGGTGAAATGGCGATCGCGTCCACCCCCCTGGTGAGCAGGTCGTCCACAATCCGCTGCTGTTCGGCGGCTTCCGGCGGCGGCGTCAGCCTGAAATCGACTTCGACGTCGGCCAGCTCTGCATCCGCCTTCTCCACGCCGCGCCGGGCAATCGTCCAGAAGTCGGCGGAGTTGTTCGTGACGAAGGCCAGCCTGAGGGTCTTCGCGCCGTTCGACGACGCCTCTTCAGCGGAGCGGCAGCCGGCCACGGCATGGCCCAGCACCAGCAACAGCACACCCGCCTTCATCCAGAACATGTGCTTCATCAGCTCCTCACACCTCGATCGATCGAGCGCCGAACGCGATCACACCCGATGACGATCCTGAAAACACGTGCGGCCGATGACCGGTCGCGCGCTCGTACACCTGAGCGACCCTGGCAATGGCCGCCGAAGACCCTTTCCGCCCAATCACCGCGACGGTGCCGCCGCTGCCTCCTCCGGTGATGCGGGCGCCATAGAGGCCGGCCTCTCCACCTTCAGTTCGCACCAGCTCCACCAGACGGTCGGTTCCCGGAGATCCCAGCCCGCACGCCTGGTAACTGGCGTGCGACTCGAACATCAGTGCTCCAAGCTCCACACGTCCCTCGCCCGGCGTCGCGTGCAGCAGTTCGCGGAACCGCTCCGCCCGCGCCCGCTCGTGGACGGGATGGGCCGTCGGCGCCCGGACCTTGTACCGGCGGCCGCGGTCCACCCTCGTCACCGTGTCGGAGGTGCATCCGTACCGCGCGATGAAATCGTCGCCGGAGATCTCCTCGGGGAGCCGGCGACCGAGCTCACGTTCGAAGTCGGAGGCTGCGACGTTGGCCAGATAGTCTAGCGGCGCGCCGGCGTGTTCGCTCAGAATTCGCAGTCCCATGAACGCGCCGGTCCGCACGGCACCGTAATCGGACCCGCCGACCGCGTGGCGCTCGCCGGAATCGAGCCCCCAGAACTCGATGTCGTCGGGCACGGCGATCGATGGGTGAAGTTCGGCGGGCTGACACAATAGCGCAAGCAGTCGATCGTGCTCGCCGAACACGCACGTCATCTGATCCATCACCCCGCACGGTGCGCCTGTCACGAGGTTTTCGCTCTTCTGACACAACAGCGCGAGATCCCGCGGCTCGAGGGTGGTCCCGAACGCAGTCGCGGCTGCGCACATACTTGCTGTCTCGATCGCGGCGGACGAACTCACGCCCTTGCCTTCCGGCACCCGCGACGAGACGACTACCCTGGCACCGGCGAGCGGCATCCCGCGCTCACGTGCAAGCACCAGAAACACGCCGGCGACGTATGACATCCAATGCGGCGCGATGGGCTTCGTGCTCTTCGTGTTCCCAAACAGCGACCTCGCCCGCTCGTACTCCACCGGCACGCCGTCGCGAACAAGTGTCTCGATCGGAATCGCGCACGGCGACCGGCCGATGCTGACGACCTCGAGCACCGGGCGTTCGATCCGCTGGACCGCCGCGAAGGTGGCTTCAGCGATCGGCCGCTGCAGGACGAGCGAGCCCGAGTAATCCGCAATCCCGCCCATCACGTCGAGCCGCCCCGGCGCCCGGGCGATCGTTACCTCCGCGCCGCGTGGGAACAGCGCGTCTTCACGCAGCGTCGACACAAACGCATCAAGTTCCGAAGTGGAGTCCGGCTTCAGCCGGATTTGCCCATCACTCGTCATGGCGGCCGGCTTCAATCGGACCCTCAATCAATCGGCGCGCACGGAGCTCCCGCTGCAGCAAAGGCTCGATCTGTGCCTGGATGGCCGCATTCGCGTAACCCGCCCACGCCACCTCGGCCTCAACGTTCAATGGCGCGTCGATCGGCCGGCCATACGAATCGGTCACGATCACCCCACCCTCTTGCGCAATGAGCGCGGTGCAGATGTCGTACGGATGACACGTGAGAGACGGGGGATAGCCGCGACCGCACAGCAATGGACCCATCAGCGGCCGCAGGTCGGCAACAAAACGATCGTGACCGGCCAGAAGTTCGTAGAGCTGCCCGCCGGTGGACGCATATTGATCTTCAAAGCAGTGCGTCTTGCCAGGTGGAGGCGCGCCAAGCGCGCCGCGGATAATCGCTTCGTCGACCGCGGCAAGCTCATCGCGCGCTCCGGGAAAGAAGCGCGCAATCGACGCGTACCCGTGCGCGATCGACGTGGCCGTGGACGGACGTAGCGCAATGGACTGGGACTCGCCCGCCAGCCGATTGTAGCGTTGCGCCTGCAGCCCTCCGCCGCGTACCGCCCACATCTGGTCCGACAGGTGCTGCTTCACGAGCGGGATCTCCGTCTGCACCGCCAGCACGATGTCCTGCAGCGAGGTGTCGGGGCCACGGTTACGCGCGACGCCAGTCAGCACCCACGCGCTGCGCTTCTGATACATGAGCCCGCGCGTACCGTCGATCGGATCGACGATGATGACCCATTCGGCCGTCCCATCCCGCTCGTACGCCTTGCGTCCGCCGCTCAACCCCTCCGCGACCAGCACAAACGAGTGCTCGCGCGCCAGAACGTCGGCAAAACGCGTCACGATCGCTTCCCCGACAACGTCGATCGCGTAAATCGTGTCACCGGGTTCGTCACGATCGACGGCCGACAGAGTCCGGATATCCTGCCGCTCCGTCGCGCGCACAATCTCGTCGCGGACCTGCGTATGCAGGTCGCGCAGCGGCTGAAGGAGCGTCCGTGGCTCACCCATGCGGCGTCTTGTAATGAACGTCGGACAGGCGGCGCAGTTCCTCAGCCTTCGACTCCGGCAGTGTGTCGCTCAGGAAGTTACCGCCGCCGATTTCAGGTCCGGCGAGATACTTCAGGAGGTGCGGCTTGCGCAGCGGCGGGTGACACTCGATGTGGAAGTGGAAGCCCGAATAGTCGCCGCCATCCGTTGGCGCCTGGTGCAAGGTCAGGACGTATGGAAACGACATCTGCCACAGATTGTCGTAGCGGACCAGCAACGACTTCAGCGCCGCCGCCAGATCGTCGAGCTCGCCGGGCGCCATCGTCGCCAGGCTGGCATGCGTCTCCTTGGGCGCAACATAGCATTCGTACGCGTATCGCGCGAAGTACGGAAGGAAACCCACGGCTGATCCGTTCTCCACGACCAGCCGGCGGCCGTCATCTTTTTCGGCGCGGATGATGTCCTGAAAGAGGACGCGGCCGTGCTCCTGATAATGGAGCCTGCTGGCGGCCGCTTCCGTCTCGATCGTCTTGAACACGAAGTTAGTCGCGTAGATCTGTCCATGTGGGTGGGGGTTCGACACGCCAACCACCTCGCCCTTGTTCTCGAAGGTCAGCACGTGGCGCACCTCGGGGCGCGCGCCGAGTTCCACGTATTGATCGCGCCAGGCGCGCAGCAGCTCGCCAATCGCGCCGGCCGGCAGTTCCGCAAGCGTGGCGTTATGCCGCGGCGTGTAGCAGACGACGCGAGCCACGCCGCTCGCCGGCGCGTGGCGATAAATTCCTGGTGGCGGCTCCAGTTCGCGCGGCGCATCCGCCCCCACGCAGGGGTGATCGTTGTCGAAGACAAAGACCGAACCGTAATCCGGATTCCGCTCGCCGCTGACGCGCAGGTTCCGCGGGCAGAAGTAGCAGCTTTCGACGTGCTCGGGTACCGGTTGCGCGGATACCGTGGCGCGCTCACCCTGCCACGGCCTATCCTGTCGGTGCGCGGCCACGACCACCCACTCCTGCCGGAGGGGGTGCCATCGCTGCTCCCACGCGGAGGTCACCACTAGTGGTATGTCCTTCCAGCTGTACTACCGGCCGCTCCGCTCCACCCCACCGCGCAGGCGTGCGCGGCGGGGACCCCGGCGTTGTCGCGGCCGACAATCGCGGTCGACGAGGACCCGTGACTGGTACTCTTCCAGTGGATACAAGCCATTAGATGTCCGTTCCTTTACTGCACATGTCGGCGATTTCCAAGCGCTTTCCGGGTGTCGTCGCACTCGACAGCGTCGACTTCGATCTGGCCGCCGGCGAGATCGTCGCACTGGTCGGCGAGAACGGCGCCGGCAAATCCACGCTGATGAAGATCCTTGCCGGGATCATTCGTGCCGATTCCGGCGCAATCCACATCGACGGCACGCCGGTCACAATGCCTGGACCGGGCGACGCGGCACGGCTGGGCATCGCAGTCATCCACCAGGAGCGCGAGCTGATCGACACCCTCGACGTCGCCGGGAACGTGTTCCTCGGACGCGAGCCCACGCGCGGCGGGCGGCTGCGGCTGCTCGATCGTCGGCGAATGCACGCGGAGACGCAACAGCAGCTCGCCCGCATCGGGGTGCAGATTCCCGCACGTACCCCGCTTCGGGATCTCTCGGCGGCGCAGCAGCAGCTCGTGTCCATCGTCCGTGCGATTTCGATGAACGCGCGGATGCTGATCCTCGACGAACCGACATCCAGCCTCCCCTCCACCGACGCCGAACGGCTGTTCGACGTGCTGCGGGAGCTGCGACGATCCGGCACCGCCATCGTCTACATCTCGCATCGCCTCAAAGAAATCGAAATACTGGCCGACCGCGCAGTCGTGCTCCGCGACGGGCGGAACGCCGGGACGCTCGCACGCGACGCCATCTCGCACGACCGGCTGGTGCAACTGATGGTCGGCCGCGTCGTCGACAAGGTGTCCCCGCGCGTGGAGGCGCCGGCCGGGCCGGCCGTGCTGCGAATCGAGCGGCTGCGGACCGGCCGTTATCCGGACGTCGAAATCTCTCTCGACATCCATCGCGCGGAGGTACTGGGCATCGCCGGGCTCGTTGGCGCAGGACGTACGGAACTGGCTGAGGCGATCTGCGGAGTGGGCCCCCGGCGGTCGGGCGAAATCGTCCTCGACGGACGGCCACTCGCAATCCATTCGGCACGCGACGCGATCCGTCACGGCATCTGCCTGGTCCCCGAGGATCGGCGCCGCTGCGGCGTGGTGGCGCCCATGAGCGTCCGCGAGAACGTCACGTTGCCGGCGCTGTCGTCATACGCCCGCCTCGGGCTGATCGGGCGTTCGGCCGAGGCCACCGCCGTTCGTCGCATGGCGGCTGAGCTCACCGTCAAAGCCGCGTCCATCGAAAGCCCGGTGGCGACACTGAGCGGCGGCAACCAGCAGAAAGTCGTCCTCGCCAAATGGCTGGCGCTGCGGCCGCGCGTTCTCGTGTTCGACGAACCGACGCAGGGCGTCGATGTCGGAGCCAAGGCGGAAATTCATCGTCTGATCCGCACCCTCGCGCAGGAAGGCGCGGCTGTCGTGCTGATCAGCAGCGACATGGAAGAGATCGTGGCGGAGAGCGACCGCGTCGCCGTCATGCACGACGGGCGCATCACCGGCGTTCTGCCGCGCTCCCGGTGCACGCCCGAATCCATCATGCAGCTCGCCGTCGCATGACCGGCGTCCCCGACGGTTCCCTCTCGCCATGACACGAAAAGACCTCGGCGTGCTCCTGCTGTTCGTCGTGCTGTGCGTCATCGTCGCCGCCGCGAGCCCGCAATTCCTCAGCGTCGCCAACCTCCAGAACGTTGGCCGGCTGGTGGGCACCTACGGCATCTTCAGCATCGGCGTCGGCATCGTGATCATGACTGGCGGCATCGACCTGTCGGTCGGATCGATCTGCGCGCTGCTCGGCGTGCTCCTGTCGATGATGCTCGTCGAGTGGGGCTGGCCAGCCGGCCCTGCGCTCGCCGCGGTGCTGGCGTTGGGCGCCGGCCTCGGCGCCGCACATGGCTTCCTGATCGCGCGCCTCCGGCTGCAGCCCTTCATCGTCACGCTGTGCGGGCTGCTCCTCTATCGGGGCGCGGCGCGATACGTGGCTGACGATTCGACCAAGGGCTTCGGCACTGGTGAAGGCTTCGAGTGGTTGCGGGCAGCCGCCGCCGGACATGTCGCCGGCGTTCCGATGCCGTTCGTGATCCTGTGCGTAATCGCTGTTGTCGCGTGGCTGGTGGTGCATCGTTCAGTCTACGGGCGCCACCTGATAGCCGTCGGACACAACGAGGAAGCCTCCCGCTATTCGGGTATCCGGACGATCCGTGTTGTGGCCGTCGCATACGTCATCTCGGGACTGCTCGCGGCCGTGTCCGCCGTCATTATCGCCTTCTATACCAACTCGGTCTCGCCCGCGTCGCACGGCAACTTTTACGAGTTGTACGCGATTGCGGCCGCGGTCGTCGGCGGCTGCAGCCTTCGCGGGGGCGAAGGCACCGTGCTCGGGATCGTGATTGGAGCCGCCCTGCTGCAGGTGCTGCGCAACCTGGTGAACCTGCTCGATATCCCGAGCTCGCTCGACTTCGCGGTGATGGGCGCGGTCATTCTCGCCGGCGCGATCGCCGACCAGGTCATCGCTCGACGATCGCGACGGTCGCTTGTCGGACGCCGTTGAGGGATGCCGTCAGTTGGCGAGCCAGCCATCCTCGGCAAACTGGCCCCGAAGCCAGCTTTCGTCCTTGGCGATGTAGTCCGTCAGCTCAGGCCCGCTCAGGAACGCGTCCGTTTGTGACCCACGGCGGAGCCAGGCTTTCCACTCCTCCGTCTCGCGTACTCGTGCAAGGACATTCCGATAAAACGTCACCTGCGCGCCAGTAACGCCCTTCGGCAGCCACACCGTCCGCGGCATCTGGTAGCGCTCGATTGGCAGCCCGGCTTCCATGCATGTCGGGATGTCCGCCCACGTGCGGCCCGCGCTGACGACGTCGGCGTAGCCGAGGCGTGCCGGCGAAAACACGCACAGTGGCCTGATCGTGCCGGCGCGCCACAACGGCGCGTTTTCCTGCGGGTTGTTGACATTCGCCGCCACATGCCCGCCGGCGAGCTGCACCGCGACCTCGCTGCCGGACCTGAACGGCACGTACGAAAAGGCGACCTGCCCGACCTTCTCGATCTGACGCACCAGCACCTGATCCGTGTCCTTCGATGCCGTTCCTGCCACCGCCAGCCGCTTGGCCCCGCTGCGCGCCGCAGCGAGGAAGGTGGACACGTCCGGATACGGGGCCTTCGAATTCACCCACAGCATGAACTCGTCGAACGCGACCGCCGCAACCGGCTGTAAATCGGAGCGGCGGTAGCCGACTGCGGAACCAAGCGGAATCAGCCAGACGTTGTTCGTCGCGAAGACCAGCTTGTGCGGATTGCCGATAGCGCCCTTCGCGTAGATGAACGCTTCCGTACCCGAACCGCCGCCTTTGTTGGTGACGATGACCGAGCGATCGACCAGTTTGTATTTCTGAATGATGGACTGGACCGTGCGCGCGAGCTGATCACTCCCGCCGCCGGGTCCGGCGGCGACGACGAACTCGACCGGCCGCGACGGTTTCCATTCCCTCTCGTTCGCCGGCCGTGCACATCCGATCGCCGCAGCACTCACGAGCAGCAGCGCGGCCTGCAGGCGGTTCATGGTGTGTCCCCGGCCCCTATGTTCCGTTCGCCGACCGGTTAATCGACGGAACTTCGGCGCCGGCGACATACACCGCGCGAATTCTGCGGCTGTTCCTGATGTCCGTCAGCGGGTTCGCGTCGAGCACGACGAAGTCCGCCCACTTGGTCGCCTCGAGCGTGCCCAGATCCTCAGCGCCAAGGAACATGGCTGAGCGGCGCGTGGCGGCATCGATCGTCTGCGCCGGTGTCAGGCCCGCTTCGACCATCAGCTCAAGTTCCCAATGCTCCGAATACCCTGGAAAGCGGCCGGGCGGGCCGGCGTCCGTGCCGGCCGCGTACGGAATTCCCGCGTCAACGATCCGCTTCAGGTTCGCCTTCGCGTTCTCGAAGAAGGCCGGGAACTTCTTGAAGTTCGGGTTGCCCGCCTGCGCGTTCTGCCGCTCGGGGCTCTTGATCAACTCCAGCGTCTTCGCCGACACGCCGCGGCTGAAAAACGGATCGCCGGCAAACGGCGGCGTCGAGCCGTAGGCAAACATCGCCGCCTCGCGCGACAGGGTGGACGCCACCTGCCACGTCCCGTGCTTCTTCATGCTGTCGATGAGCGCCTGATCGATCGGCTGGTCGCGCACCATGTGCACGAACCCGTCGATCCCCTGGTCAACCAGCCGCTTCGCGTCCTCGAGATAGAAGACGTGGGCGAGCACGCGCGCACCGCGCTTGTGCGCCGCATCGATGATCACCTTCGAGATCTCCGGCGGCATCTTCGGCATCGTGCCAAGCTCCGAGTCGAGCCACAGCTTGATGACGTCGGCGCCTTTATCGACCTGGGCGTTGACCGATGCGGCCGCCTCCTCCGGCGTGGCCACCGCTTCGTTAACGCCCGCCAGCCCTCCGTACCCGCCTTTGAACACCAGACCCTGACCGGCCGTGTACACGCGCGCCATCGACACCTGGCCACCGTTTGCCGCTGCGGAACGCTGGTCGTTGCGTACAGGAAAGATCGTGTCCTGGTCCGTTCCCATGCTCATGACCGTCGTCACCCCGTACGACGCATATGTCCTGAGATCCTTCTCGACGCTTTCACGTGTGTGGTTGCTCTTGTCCTGAACCAGGTCGACGGTGTTGCCGACGTGTGCGTGCATGTCCATCAGGCCGGGAATGACATAGGCTCCGTTCAGATCCGTGACCTTCGCCCGTTCCGGCGCCTTGAGATCAGTCGCCGCTCCGACCCACGTCACGCGTCCGTTCTCAACGACCATTGCCGCCTGCGGCAGCGGCCCTCGATCGGCGCCATCGATCAATGTGAAATTACGGAACACCAGCGGGGCGGTGGCGCCCGCCGGGCCTTCGCTGCCACCGCCAGCCGAGCAACCCATGAGGGTTGCGCTCGCCACACACACGGCAAACGCGAGAACCGAGACCGTACGGGTCCGCCTAAAGGCGGACAGGACGTACGCGCTAATCCGGCTAAAGCCGGACTCCACGGCGGCGTCAGGACGTTTTGGTGCGGGCATCTTCGAGAATGCGCTTCGCGCGCGACGGGTTGAAGACGCCGCAGGAGCAGAAGCGCGTCAGCGTCGCCGCGCATTGCTCCGGCGTGCGCCGGTTTTCCTTGACGAAGTCGATCATCTTCT